>Ga0265298_10000046_pt1 | contig 167603 bp, 135 predicted proteins | sample AusTroGonzalo_MG_3_FD_193486 | JGI IMG/M metagenome (GOLD analysis project Ga0265298, IMG submission 193486) | Bovine rumen microbial communities from tropical cattle in Woodstock, Queensland, Australia - Gonzalo_01 | ecosystem: Host-associated > Mammals > Digestive system > Stomach > Rumen ...
TTCTTTCCAATATTCTCTGCTGTGTCTTTGCATGTCGGTCTCCTTCCGATTTTCCGTTGAGGTCGAAATGAGACCAATATAACACGTGATCATCCCGTCTTCAAGATGTACCAGGCTGGGCGGTTACAAATTATACACCTGCACGCGCTTTTTTACAAGTACAAATGGCGGCTTTTTCACACTTTTCTTTCACTGCTATCGAAAATGAGAATGTGCGCCGGATTTAGTGTTTGAACTGTTCCCCTCTTGCACACGTAAGAAAAATGCTTTTCGATTTACGTGTCGTACCCGTCGTACCCGTCATCTGAGGAAACTGGAAACAAAGAGGCTCATTTCTTTGTCCCAACAACCTTACCTGTAGCATCGCGATAGGTCGTTGAGTTACCAGATTGCGATGCTGTGCCTGCAACCTTTCCATGAGCATCACGGTACGTTGTCTTGTTGCCGGATTCTGTGGCTGTAACTACTGCTTTCCCTGAGGAATCACGAAATATCGTCTTGTTCCCGGACGCAGAAGCGGTTCCGACGACCTTTCCAGTAGCGTCGCGATAAGTGGTCTTGTTTCCATTCGTGGTGGCTGTGCCGGTCACTTTGCCATGTGCATCACGATAAACCGTTTTGTTTCCGTCTGTCGTGGCCGTGCCGACGACTTTGCCATGGGCATCGCGAATGGTTTCCCGTTCGCCACAAAACACGGTTACGGCCAACAAAAAGATAATTGCTATCAGAAGTCTTTTCATGTTTTCACCTCAATCTCCGCCATGTTTATGCATATCCATCTATTCCCAGCTCCTTGAAATATGGTGTTTCTTTTCCTTGCCCATAAATCAAAAAGTTTAGTGCTTTCCGAGCGCGAGTGACCGCAACATAGAAGAGGCGTCGTTCTGCCTCTAACTCTTCTTCCGTCTTTGCAAAACGAATTGGCCAGGTCTGTTCATTTGCCGCAAGAATGAAAACTGAGTCATACTCTTTTCCCTTCGTTCTGAGAGCAGTCATCAAATGAAGTTTTGCATTCATGCTCTTCTCCTGTTCTTCAGAAATCTCATCATCATCCTGTTGCAAATAGGACGAGAGGGTCGCAATCGCTTTCTGAACATCGAAATAGAATTTATCAAAAGAATCCTGATATCGTCGAGAGAAATCAGCAAGTTCGCAGAATGGCGGATCAGCATAAAAAATATCATCATCTGCTTTGTGTAAATCCTTTTGCAGCCCCAAAAAGTTTTCCCCGACAAATTCAAGCATATCGCAGACATTCCGGGATGAAAGATATCCCAAGATTACATCGCAAACATTTACTTTCGGGAAGACCTTGGAAAGAGATGGATATTTATAAAGATATTTTACTGCATCCTCCAATGACGCAAGAGGGTTGAGGCACAGGTAGTTTCGCAATGATTCTCGCTCGGTTTTGTTAAGCGGATACTTTCGGACGCGATCACACAACTTCAAGATAGCTTCATTCCAAAACAGAAAGGACGGTGGTTTGTTTTCCTTATGGTACTGTTTAATTTCAAGCAAATCCTTTAGCGAGTTAAAGGCATCTGTAAGAAAAACATTCAGGTCTTCTGCTGCAAAGAATGGAATTTCCTGACTGGCAAAAAGAATCTGATATGGAATCAGTTGACTCCGTTTTCTAGTAATAACGGCAATGTTATTTATACTAGGATCATTCCAGGCTTTTAGTATTTTTCTAACACCATCATCATAATTGCCAACTGTCTGAATGTTGACGACGGCTGAATCGTTTCGAACTGCGACCGTGTTCTTATCAACGCGTTGACGATTGTGTCTAATCAGACGCTTTGACATTTCAACAATATTCTTGGGCGAACGATAGTTTTTTTCCAAAACGCAGGTCGAAAACTTCATTGGGTAACGAATGGATGAAAGATACTTTTCCGGATCAAGGATATACTGAGGTGTTGCACCTCGCCACTCAAAAATCGTTTGGTCATCGTCCCCAACAACTGTAAGTGATGCGTTGTGCTGGCTGTGAATTGATTTTATAAAAAGAAGATCAATGGGGTTGATGTCCTGAAATTCATCAACCATAATGTGAGAAATGCGAGCTGCTCCAGTTAATTTTGTGCCCTTTTCGGAATACTTCCATCCCCAGTATTTCTGATCTTCCAGAGTATACAGATTCATTCCTTTGAGGTGGTCTGTTGCAGCAATATAAAACTTGAAAAAATCCTTATACAGGTCAGATCGCCCTTTGATTATCCCCAGCCTTTCCAAATCATCTACGATTGACGTCAGTTTTTGTCGCAATCCGCTGTTGGATAAATCATTCCAATAGGCATTAAAATCACTTTCGCTGTTTAATCGTTCATGATCAAATCCTAATGATTTAAAAAGATCAATAAAGTCCAGTATTTTACTCGCATTGAAAGCTCTCCAACGCTTGTCTGCCATTTTGGATTCTAGCGTCTTGCTTTTTGCAATTACCGGAGCAAGGTAGTTGATTACTGTCCAAATTCGTTCCCGTTTTTCAATCAGTTTGAAACTGGACAGAATGCTTGATTTGCTTTTTACAATGCGCATGCCATAAGAGTTCAACGTGTAAACGGAAATATTGGGAGCGCAACTTTTGAAAACCGGATTACGTTTCAACCTGATTTTCAGCTCGTCTCTAGCGACTCTTGTAAACGTGAACAGTAATATCTTTTCACTTGGATGTTCTTCTACAAGCCGTTTGCAACGATACAACAATGTCAGAGTCTTTCCTGACCCGGCCGGAGCAAGAAGTCTTATATATTTGGATTTCTCCATGCAAAACGCTTTTTGACTCGCGTCAAGAGTTACATTTTGATTTTTATTCATTATTGGTTTCCTTTACAGCGGTTGTCTCGTATTCATTATCTCCACATTTCTGCGATGAAATGTAGAATTTTGAGTTGCAAATATAACATTCAACACGATGCCCAATGTAATCATTGATAATCGCAAGTCTATTCTTGCAGCCGGGGCATATGACCGTAGGTTGCTCAACCTTAGGCGTGTTTTCTTGCGGCACCTCTTCAGAAATCAATTGTTTCCATCTTAATCCTTTGCATTCTATCTGGTTTTGCTCCAGAAGATTAATCAAGATTTCCTTGACTTCAATGGAAGAACAATTACAACGCCGAGCGATGTCAGACGCACGTTCATATTTGTCTTTGGAGAGGTTTTTCAAAACGGTTGAGAGCAGAGCATCAGTCATCGCTGTCATCTCCTTCATAATCGTCATCAGCTTCAAGAATCGCAACTAGATTGTCCGCAGTAGCCTCTTTGTTCAGGAAAGCCAATGTTTCTTGCGCAATCCTTCTATACTTTTCTGTTGGGTGGATATTTGCAATCCGGTGCAATATATCACGCAATTCCAAAGTGGTTTCATCCCCGGCAGATAAGAAATCCTCATCGTATCTTCTGCGTTTCAAAAGGTAAACCAAGACCTCAATGCTGTTGTTGTATTTCATGCGCTTATAGTGCGTTGAATATCTTTTAAGATTGTCGATAACAGTGTCCAGAATCTTATTGATTTGTCGATCCGATAATACGTCTTCCGACAATGCACTGTCTCTGAAACGAACAAGATTTCTTAATGCTCGGAACCAATCTGTCTTATGATCCCATGTAGAACAAAATGCTTCGTAGAACAATCTAAGTTGTTTTTCTGTATGGAATGACAACCCGGCCACATGGAGAATAATAGCGCTGTCATCCCCTTCCTGAATTGCCTTCTCAGCATACTTTATCATTTTATCTGGGATAAAGAGATAAAGCCACCCACCAATGCGAAGAAGACGTCTTCTTATAATTGGTGAACGAGAATGCTGCCATGCTTCACAAAGAGCGGAGCGGAATTGGTCTAACAAATACCAATTTCTGTGATTCGCAGTTATTCCGTCGTTATTAATTACTCCAACATATCGGAAAATATTGGAGGTACTGCGATCCCATCTCCAAATACGTATTACCGAGAGCAAATCCGATGTTTCACCTTCTCTAAGACTTTGATATTGATTCCAATGAGACACGAATGATTGAACTCTATATGAAGCACCATTCCAAAGCTCAGAATCAGAAACAATTGTCGCAACGTTCGGAATATACTCAAGACGGAGAACGGGTTTGGGGACAGCTTTCATCGTCTGCCAGTCAAGATGTGTGTTAAAAACCCCTTTTCTTTCCGAGACAACACTGACTTTAGCAAAACCTTGCCCCGGTCGGACATTTGCAGTAATGCGGACGGCTTCTTTCTGTTCCGTTTTCTGTGGTATTTTCGCAATAACACTGCGATATAGTTGCTCATGGTGATGTCCAGGGCGTCTCAGGGTTAATTCAAGATGTTCTTTCCCCTCTGGAATAGACAGTCCTGTAATTGGTGATGGTTGCTGGTAGATTTGTCCTGCTTCCAAGGTAATATCATCAACCAGCGTTTTCCAATACTCTTCCTTATCTCCTTGCGCGTTTCGCCCAATTGTATACAAATACAACGGAAGTAGCTTGATGCGATACGCGGGTAATCCTTCTCCAATGCAGCAGGATGCGATTGCTGCTCCTTCTGCAAAAACTTCTGCGCCATAGATAAAGAGCTTCTGTTGTTGGCTTTCTTTGGGGAATAGGTAATTGGCAATTACAGGTTTGGTTCCTTTTTCGATTGATATCTGTTGTATTCTGAATTGCAAAATTCTCTTTGCCTGATAGACCCCCATTTCCGCGAAGTGTTGCAATTGTTGGTTATTCATTCTCAAAAATGGACTGTCTGGAGGGCAAATGCTCTGCAGGTCAATTGTTGAATCATTTTGATACACAGGAATCTTCGAGAAACTACCCCCAACAACTACCCCCAACTTGTTTATGTCTGAAGAGATTATTTGTTCTTGCAAATTAATGCACCAATTAATTCTTCTCTTGATATCCCCTCTTAGAGAATGCTTATGAAACAAACCAGACATGATATCCAGCTTATGATAAGGGATTTGTGTCTGACTTGCATCAAGCAGAGCCTTCGTAATCCTTTTTTTGGCGTCTTCCGCAAGGTCCTCTGCAAGTATTTTGTCAAACCAGTTTTCGTTACAGATACGTCGCCAACATGCAGAAAGGTCTGATGGATCCTTCAATAGTTGAGAGCATAGTCCAATGCCACAGAAATTCAAGCCTTGATTCAGCATGTTTGGATCGTAAATCGGAATCAGATAAACTTCTTCATTGTATTTAATAGCCTGAATCTCAATTAAAGAGACTTCCCACTCGCCAAATCCCAATGAAACACAGATCAAGTGTCCGACGTAAGGAGACTGATCAAATAAACCAAAAGAATAATCCTGATACTCTTTCTGATGATCTTTGCACCATTTTACGGCAAGGGCAATGGATCGCGGTATCAGTATTGTGTTTTCAGGAAATTTGTCCAAAAGTGTTTGCTGAGCACTTTCTCCAAAATCTTCTGGAAGCACAAAACATATCTGATCTGCACCCCTGATTTTTCTGAACACTTTGCTGAGCAAAGCTGCGTTGGAAAAAGACAGAGTCTGGCTGTGTGGTGTCCAAGTTGTTTGGGATTCAATAATCTTCCATTCGTCAGCATCTCCGGCCGCTTTGATATTACTGATACAAGCCAGTAAAGGAACTCGTCCTATTCCATTTTCCCAGTTTTCACCACGACCAACGGGAATCTGTGACTCCCTTGGCCAAAGAAATCCCAGCCCTTTACGAGAGTCTTTTACTTCAGAAGACATTTGAATGCGTTCACCCTTATATTCAGGCAGCAAGGCTGCTGGAAGACATGAATTCCTCGCTTCTTTTGTACATACAAAGTCCCCGTTTACATAATCCGCAGACAAGCAATATTCTTTATGCTGAGTAATGTCTACTCCGTAGTATTTCATTTTAAAAATGATCCTAAAACTTTTTTTACATTCGTTTTTTGTGTTTCCATATGCAGGTTTCCCTGCTTGGGGAATAACAGCATACTAACACGCGGTTTATTGGTTCCTTTAACCGTTTTCAGCAATTCATCCGGATTGGTATATCGAAACGCACTGGCAACAATTAAGCCTTCCACTTTTTCTAATGTTTTCCTTTGCCTTTTCAAATCCACAATAAAACGATCAACCGCTGCTTGACATGAATTCAATCGATTATCTATAAAATCGTCTTCGCTGTCAGTTCCATAAACAAACCAGATTAGGAGTAATTTTGTCTCTTTCGGACTATAGAGAATGGAATCACAACCGACTCGACCTATGTCATAGGCGCCTGGAAAAAGCTCACTCTCGGCTAACCATTCTTTTTCATCATAAAGGTCCCAGCAATCAATGAGATAATAGCGATGTTTATTATAAAGAAAAGGCCCAGGAGCGTCACAGCGATCAAGCCAACGCCCCTGCTGACTTTCTCGTTTCACATAAACGGAATTACTATAAGAAGGTAGTGTTTTTTGGAAAAGAGAATAAAGAATAAGTCGTGCAGTACAGCCCCAAAGAACTCTCTGCCATTCCCAAGCATCATCCTGTACTTTTTGGTCGTGACGGAGTTTCTGATAGGCATAAAAAACTTCCTTGTAACGACGATCCATTTGAAGGGGGTAATTAGGTTGAACAGGATGGATTAATCCTTCCCATGAGATATCCTGAATGGCTGGAGCGTTTCTCATTCGCCCAGCATCGTCTCCAAATTTGCGAACATCACGTACGCGCTCGGATGATCTGAACGTTTTGTTTTCTTGATAATACTTGTGTGAGAACTTCTTGATCGTGTCAAGCACCCACACATAAATGCGGTTTTCCAAAGTATCCGTTCTCTCTATACGATTTAGGGCAAGAAGTTCCTGCTTTGGCCCGGCTTTTGTTGCAGTGTCATACCCAGGGCGGCGAGCATATTCTCGGATACATGCTCCATCCAATTGTTGAATTCGGGAGACTTTCATGTTTTCTCGGACTCGCTCCAGAATTCTTCTTGGATTTTTTGAAATACTGATAAGGGCATTCCGTAACTTTCTGTCTCTTGTCAACTGGACGATCAGGCTCATCATAGCTTCCTGGCCACCATCTTTAATCACTTGACTTAAGACGTGCTGCCACGAACGTCGTGCTATTCCGGAAAAGTCGTCGCCTTCCTCATCCTCTTCATGCGTTATTTCCTGAAAAAGACGAATACTCCAATTGATCCAACTGTTCACGGCCGCTTCTTCCGAGTCGTCATCAGATTCATCTGCAGCATAACGAGAGACAGCGTTGGTTTGTGTGAGAAAGTAAACCTGGTCCCCCAAGCCTAATGCGGTTTTAAGGTCGCCTTCTTGTTTTTCTTTACATGGTGTAGGGAGATAATAATATATCAATATTTCGCCGTGAGAACGGAATGGAAAAGAAGCTGGCGGAAGTTTGTTACTTCGCGTTCTGAACCATGGTGCCTTTGAATAGGTACAAACGACCCGAAGGTCTTTCCTTCCATCGACTTCAACAGGCGTTTCCCTGTCAGCAAAGTCAGAAAGTGAAATCCCGTGTTCTCCGGCCAGAGTCCATGGATCTTCCAGCAAGTCCAAAAACATCAGAAATCTTCGCTCCTGTCAATACCCTGCCACAAAAAGACTCCGTTGTTGTTATCCAGACTACTGCCCTTTCTATAAGCATCATAAAGAGTTTTGTCGCCAGTTTCTTCGATTAGTTCGCCTATTTTTTTCAAAGGCTCTTCATTTAACTCCAAATCTATGCCACGAAGCTTAGGCATAATTCTTTGTTCGATCTGATCCGCAAACGCCAATTCTTTCTCTTTGCCGTTTGCAACACCTTTGGGATAATTCTCGATATAGGCAACAATTGCCTGAGCAACGCGATGACCAAAGGGCTTTTGAAGCTCTTCCATCGCATTGTTAAGACGATTGATCCATTCGGAGACCTGTTCGTCCATTTTTACATCTTTCGCATCAACGCACCATTCATGCCAACATTCGTATGTGAGACCTTCGCTTCTTGGAGAACGCGGATTGCTATTGCGAACCTTCTCTGCAATATTGGTGGATTTGGGCTTTCCGAATCGAAGGACATTCGCTCGGTCAAGAACCTTATCCGACAATGTCTGCGTTGATTCATCCTCATTCATTGTGCCTGTAAAGAGGATGTTTCGGTCTGCATAAATCCTCAGTGGCGCACGTCCGGTCAATTCCAGCTCAATTTCTGCTTTCACGCGATCCTTTTCATCGTCAGGATCTACACCTCGTCTGGTTTCGAGTTTTGAAAGGAACTCGCTGAAGTAGTATTCAACACGTGCAAGATTCATTTCGTCAAGCAGGACTAAAAGCATTCTGTCGCTGCGGTTATCGCATGCTTTCGGAATATCACCCCAATTATCACGGTTGTATCGGTCAAATCGGACCAAGGCACGGGCAAGCTCTGTTGCTTTGTATTTGTTTTCCATGTAGTTATAGAAGCCGAGCAAATCCTGCGGGCTATCCCAACGAGGTTGAACAGCCAACATTGAGAAATGTATTCCCATTCCCTCTGCATAGCACTTCGGAAGTTCACTTTTACCCGTTCCACTGATTCCTGCGAGTACCGTAATCGGAGAAATGTCATTACATTTCAGGGAAGTATGGAACGCGTGAATCACGCGATCCGGGAAATACAGCTTTTTCCCACGAATATACTCTTTTGTATTCGCAAGCAAATCCAATTCCGATTTTACCTTTTTGGGGGGAGAAAGTCTTGGGAAAACGATGGGTTCCCACAAGTCTTTTAATACTTCCTCGTTTGTTACAGTCTGATTTCCCGTTTCTTTCTTAATTGCGTCAATCGTATCCCTTAAAATATCAATTTCTTTCAACAGAGCCTCTTTTGTGGTTTGATAAGAATCAAGCTCCATTTTCTTCTCTGTATATTCTGCAGTGATATTTGCCAATTTATCGGCTTCAGCCCCTACGGAATCCTGCAATTCCCGAAGTTTGCGAACAGCCGTTTCATTTTCAATAACCTGGGTCTCGTTTTCCTTCATCAAGGAAGCATTCCTGGCCTCAAGCTCTGCTCTTTCTGTCCGCATTCCAGTAAGGCGTTCGTCCAGTTCCTTGATGGTGGTATTTTTTTCCTGAAGTGTCTCTTGTGTTGTGCGGAGCTTTCCATCTAACGCTTCATATTCCTTGTTTTTCTCCATAAATTCAGCAGTTATATTTGCGAGTTTATCCGCTTCAGCACCTACCGAATCTTGCAATTCGCGAAGTTTGCGAACAGCCGTCTCGTTTTCAATGACCTGAGTCTCATTCTCTTTTATCAAAGAAGCGTTTCTGGCTTCAAGTTCAGCTTTCTCCGTCCGCATTCCAGCAAGTCGTTCGTCCAGTTCTTTGATGGAATTTGTTTTTTTCTGAAGAGTTTCTTGCGCAGAAAGAATTTGCCCTGACAGTTTTTCATTTTCTTTGCTCTTCTCCTGAACCTCAGGGATCAAACCGGACAGTTTATCCAAATAGCCTTCATAGGAAGCTTTGATTTCTTCCTGCTTTTTTCTGTCTTCCTCTAAGGAAAGAACAAGATCACGGTTTGCTTCATACCATTTTTTCTTTTCCATTGCATCTTTATGGACTGTCGCAAGTTCATCATTTTCCTTTTCCAATTTCGCATTGTCAGCACGCAATCCCTCATTCCTCTGTGCAAGGTCATCATATTTGCAAGCTTCAGGGAGTCTTTGGCTTCTTTCCTGGTAGCGCAAGTGGCCAAGGATAGAAACAATTCCGCATACGAATACGATTGCACCAAGAGCATATAAAACGATAGTAAAAATGTCCATGTCAGTTGACTCCTTTCTGCGAATTAGATTCTAATTCCTTTTCTGCTTGTTCCTTAGCGTTTTTTAGGAGTATGATTTCAGATTCAAGAGTATTCTTTTCTGCCGACAACTTTTCCTGTTGTGTTGTCAAAACTTTTTTCTGGATTTCAATTTCATCTTTTATCCTTTGGAGCTCTCTTTCAGCTTGAATATATTCAGCGCGCAAAGCCATACTTGCAGACTGGTCCGACTGCAAATCCAAATTCGTTTGAGATTGTTTTTGCTGCAACTCGCCCAATGACGATTGCGTTTTTGCTATGGATTCCTCTAATGCCTTTTTCTGCCCCTCCAAAAGTGCAATGGAACCTTTTAACTCTTTTTGCTGATTCTCAAAATCCTCAACTGCTTTTTTCGCTTTTGTATAATCCGTAATGACAGAAGTCAATTCATTCTTTGTTTTCTCTAAAGAAGCAATTTCATCTCGCAATGAGGCCTGCTCTTTTTTGAGTCTTGCAAGGGATGTTTCTTGCGATTCAACCTCTTGTTTCTTTGATTCAGATGAAGCAATAACTTTATTTGCATCTGCAATTTTCGCATTGACGCTGTCAAGTTTGTTTTGTACATCATTTACTGACACAACAAGCGAATCATAATCTTTTCTTGCCTTTTCTATCTTTTTTGTAATTTGTTCATATTCAGTGGTTGCTGTTTCCATTTGTGTTATCTTTGCAGAAAGAGAACTTGCTTTTGTCGCCTGTAATTCAGTTTGTTGTTGTAGAGAACTTAACTCATTCTGTTGCTGTGTAATTTCTCCAGAAATGGTTTTCTTTTCTCCCGTTAATGCCGCGATAGCATCTGAAAGAGCTTTTTGATCTTTCTCTAATTGGGATATAGTCTCTTTCTTTTTTGTATATTCTGTAACACTTGTTGCAAGGGAATTTTTAGTCTTTTCCAAAGACGCAATATCATCGTTTAACTGTTTTTGATTCTGTTTGAGGAGTGCAATCTTCTCTGTTGTGGTAGCCAGTTCCTGCTGCTTTTCTGCAAGCTCCGAAATACGAAGTTGTGCAACTTCAATTTTCCCTTGTATTTCTTTCGCCCTCGCGTCAGCAGCAGAAACCGCATCTTTTGCTTTTTGTTCTGCTTCCAACGATGTTTTAAGTTGCTGATTTGCGACATTGAGATTCTGTTTTACGCTCTCATACTCTAAAGCTAAAGTGCTGAGTTCGACTTTCTGCTTCTGCAACGAACCGAGGTCCTCTTTCAGCTGTTTAAGGTTGGTCTCTGCCTGTTGTGCTTCAGTCTGCTTCAGTTGTAAATCGTGGCTGAGTTGGGCTATTTCTGCTTTCGCCTGATTAATCTGTATTGCTATTTCATTCAGATTCTGGGATGCTAATTGTTCTTCTTTGACCGCCGCATCTCTTTTTGCAATTTGAGCCTCTGCTTTTGCTCTTTCTTCGGAAAGCTTTAAGAGAGCTTCCTCACATTGTTTCATCGAATCTTCTGCTGCCTTCTTCTTTTGATTCGAGATAGCTTCCTGCTCTTTGAGTGTATTGATCTGCTCGTTTAATCCGGCAAGAGTGCTTTTTCGTGTGGCAATTTGTTCGTCAAAATCCTTTATCAAGGATAATTCTGATCTGTTCCAGTGGATGACACCTAATGCGGATAGAACGCTTATCAGTGTAAGGATGACGACAATGGGGAAAAAGTATTTTTGAATAATCGCTAACATCGTAGGTTCCTTATTATTTAATCTTTTCTCCGTTTAGAGAAATGAGAAAGCAACATCACCAGATGCGGTGTCTGTCGGGAAAATGTGGAAACCTGAAGCATGTGCAACCGCCCATGCTTTCCTAAGCCACGTTTGCTCACGGTTTCCATGTGTTTTACCTCGAATTGGGAACAACGGTAAGACCTTTGCACTATTATAACACCATGTCCGTATTATTTCAAGCGCAAAACCGAAAATGTTTGAGTATTTTCTCTGCTCAACCACCTCAAGCCGTCGTTAAAAGGATTATGCTCTGTTCAGAAGCAAGGCCTTTCCATTGCCTCATCCGGCCTCAGGATGCCACGAGCCTGGGCAATCATGCACATACGAGCAATGACCGGATAAAACGTGTTCCACTGGAGAGGCGGAGGAAGACCGTTGCACCCGTGCGTTTCCTTAATCAGCTTTCGTCCGTAGTACAGCTTCAGATACCACGAATTGCCGTCCAGAACTATCGCGCCGAATGAAGGATGATACTCCTCCGCCCATGTATCGATGTGGCTTAATTCAAATCTTGAACGAAACGCGATCTTCTCAGCCATGGTAACGCAGCATGACCGAATACCCTCAATCGTCTTCAGTTCCAGCTCACAGCGTTTGCAGTCGAAGGTCAAAGTCCTTCCGACCACATCCGGCCAGAGGTCTTCGTAAAAGATGAGCTTATTGTAGTTCATGGCGTGTCTCCTTTCAATAAACTTACTCGGAATTACTGGTAAACAAAAGCAATATCAGCATGGTTATTATAAATTCTATCATTTGTCCCTCATGCGCAGGCGAGTTTGAGGATGATGGCGAGAGCGATTCCGCTGATGACGAAGAAAGCTATGTCTTCCATCGTGACGGCGATCATGACCTGCATAGCGTGGCAAACCTTCTGTTTCATGGCGCGTCTCCGTTGTTGTGCGTTGCTGTTTCGGACCGAAATCTTCGTGATTTCGTGTCATCCGATTTCCTATTTCGAGCTTAATATATCACATAACACTGCCATCTAATGTCAGTCTGATAAGAAATACAGTAATAATTCGGGAAAAAGAATATGGCCCTTTTGCGACAGAGAACGCCCCTTTCGCACACGTAAGAAAAGAGTTTTTCGATTCACGTGTCGTACCCGTCGTATCCGTCGTCAGGACGGATACGACGGAATGAGGCTATATGAGAAAAAGTGCGAGACGGGACGCAGACGCCGGACCTAGTCACCGTCCAACGCCCCCTGAACTGACTCGAAGGCGTTCCTGCTGGAGACGGTATAGAGATGCCCTTTCATCTTTTTTTTTCCACTTTTAGAATCGGAATGGACTTGTTTTTCTAAACATAGCGCTTATAGTATAAAAAACACCGATAAACCTGCATTGATTTTGAACTGAGGAGCAGAGGCATGGAATACATCATTTCCAGCAGCGAGTCCAGCGAGGGAACCATCCTCGAAAACGATACCATGACCGTGCTTGACGGCGGCGTGGCGAACAGCACCACGGTCTACGAGGGCGACGCGCTCCAGGTCTCCTCCGGCGGCACAGCGGTAACGATTGATGGTATGGACTATCTGCTGACCAACGAAAACGACAAGCTCTCCGTTACCGTCAAAGCAGGCACGCCTGTCCCGGCGAAATGGACCTATTTGGTGTACATGGCCGCCGACAGCGACCTGTGCCAGGTCGCCATTTACGACATCGTCTCCATGCAGCAGGCCCGGATCGACCCGGAGATCGAGGTCTACATCCTGGTGGACAGGACTCCGGTCGGTTCCAAGGACTCCGGCGACTACGTGACGCCCCACGGCACATACAAGTGGGATTCCCTCTGGCCCGAAACACGCGTCGGCAAGATCACCTACGACTCCGGCCTGACCGTGACGGTCGACTGGGAATCCTGGGGCGAACTCGACACGGGGTCCATTGATACGCTGAAACGGTTCGTGGACTGGGTGCAGGAACAGTCGCCCGCCGAAAACTACGGCCTGATCATGTGGGACCACGGCGGGGAGGGCGCCGAGCTCTGCTGGGACCTCACGACGAATCCGAAATGGGAGGCCAGCCTCACGATTTCGGAAGTCTCCAGCCTCCTGAAGGAAAAGGGCAATGTCCCGCTCGTGATTTTCAATAATTGCCTGCTCGGTTCGGAGATTACGGTCACGCAAATGGCCGGAAGCACGGAGGTCATCGTGGCCTCGGAACCTATCTCCTATTCGGAATCGACCTTTAACTACAACGTCTTCTTCAACACGATCACGGCGGATATGACCGCGCAGGAAATGGCGCAGATCATGGTCCTGAACATGGAGTCGTCGGGGACCGGGATAACGACAATGCTTTCCTCCGTCGACGTCACGGTTCCCAGGCTCGCCGCGCCGCTGGAGGCGCTCGCCGGGGCGGTCGCCGCGTCCGGCAATCCCGCCGACAGGATCGTCCTCATCAATGCCATGCTCAAAGCGCCGCAGGACGGATGCCTCTACGACGGCAGCGATGTCCAGCAATCCGACCTGGGCTTCCTTCTAACCCGTGCCATGGAGGACAGCGACTATGAAAATACGTCCGAGGGATTCAAAAAGGCCCTTCTCGACGTGATGGCGGCGCTGGATGAGATCGTGCTCGAATTCCGGAGCATACCCGCCGGCAGGGGAAGCGGCATCGCCTTCTTCAATACGGTCTGCACCATCGAAAAGATCGCTTCGGACAGCTCCCCGGAAAAGGCGAACGCGGCCATCAAGTCCCATATCACCTCCTATTACAAATCCAATCCGCTGTGGGGCGGACTGCTGTACGATTTAGGCGCGGCGTATCTGGCGGAGAACGAGGACAAGCTCTTCCCCGTGCCCACTTTCACGGTCCGCGATGTCGAGGGGCTCGTGAAGGACAGGATCGTTTCCGTTTCGGACTTCGGCTGTTTCTCAGGTTTGGGCGAGAGTTTCGCCGGCATCAAGCTGATCGACGAATTCTTCTTCAGCTTCACCGTAACGGCAGCGGACAAGTCCACGGGAAAATTCAGGGCCGAAGATGAAGATGACGCGCAGATCGCGGTCTCTCTCCTCGCCCCCAACGGCACGGTCATCGCGACGGGGACCGACGGCGTTTCCTTCGAGAATCTTGCCCCGGGCGAATACTTCGTCCGCCTTCAGAGCGACAGGAACTGCCGGGTTACGGTCGACACCAACGCGGAATTCAAAACCGGTGTCGACCGTTTCGACTATGCCGGAAGCGGGAAAAACGAGAAGTACGCCAACGGCAACGGCTCCATTGCCGCCGCGACCGTGCTGGCGGAAGGCTTTTATGACGGCCTGATCACCTACTTGGGCGACACGGATTATTACCTGATCGGAGACATTCATACGGAACGGTACAAGATCGTGCTGGAAGGAGAAGAAGGCCTGACCGTCGCGGAATTCGACGGGGACGGGACCTTTGTCAGGCCTGCCGAGTTCAAAGACGGTAAATATACCCTGACGATGGACTCCATGGACTATCTGCTCGTGGAGGGCGTCGACGAACTGGAAGAGTCGCTCAATGCGTATTCGTTCCGCGTGACCGGACTGGAGAACGGTTCCGGCGACATCGTGCTGGAAGATCTCCGCGGAACGAAAGACGAGGTGTCGTGGATCCCGTCGACCATCGTGAATGATTACGAGCTGGAGCTTTCCATGGACGACTTCGGGCATGTGCTCCAGTTCACTACGGCGGGAACCGCGGTCGACCTGCTGAATCTTCCTGCCGGGACGTATCAATGGCGTGTGGGAGCGAATGTGGAGGGTGCGATATGGTATGACGGCGACGACTTCATCTCCGACAACACGAGAGACGAACCGAAAGTCTTCCAGTCCAGGACCGACGCCAGCGACGACCTTTTCTTCGCCACGCCGAACGGAACGTGGGGCAGACGGTATTGCGCAAAGCACGTCGGCACCGTCGACGGCTGGTCGGGAACCGGCGAACTGGTTTCCGCCGCCGGCAAGGGCCGCATTCAGGACCTTTTCTTCGGTTCCGCCGACCCAGGCACGCTGTTCCTGACCGACTCGGAAAACGGCGACGCCCTTTTCCTAGACGACGTTTATACCGGCCTGCCGGAGGAGATCGAGGAGAATACGGCCAGACTGTGCAGGCTTCGGATCATCAAGGCGGGCGCGGGCGACGATATCATCGACATGACCAGCCAGCAGTTCGAGTACCTGGGCAATGGGATCTCCCTCTGCGGCGGCGACGGAGACGACGTCATCTGGGCGGGCAACGGGAAGAACACCCTCTACGGCGATGCCGGAAACGACCGCATCGTCGGCGCGTCCGGCGATGACGTCATCGTCGGGGGCATCGGCGACGACGCCATGCACGGCGGTGGAGGCAGCGACATCTTCACATTCTGTGAAAACTGGGGAGCCGATACGATCGAACAGCTCGCGGAAGGCACGGTCACACTCTGGTTCCTCGAGGGAAGCATGGACAACTGGGACGCGGCCTCGCTCACCTACAAGGACGGCAGGAACAGCGTCGCAGTCTCCGGCATCTCAGCAGAAAACGTCGCGCTCAAATTCGGCAACGACAAATCCGAACTCTATGAGACGCTTTCTCTGTCGGGCGCCTTCAATGGAGCGATCTCGCAGCGGATATTCGATCTTACTGTGGAGCCGGAATCCGACGAAAACTTCCTCGCCGAGGGGTAAGCGCAGTTTCCAAACAACAGTTTCGAAACAAAGAGCCGCACCTCAGGAAAGAGCAGCACCTCATAGTAACAGAAAAGCCATAAATCTGCTCGAACATCTTCGCACGAACAAACCACACCTTCTCGACGCGATTTACTGTGAATGTCGTCCATTCCTGCAAGAAGCAAAGAATTGAACGGCTCTAATTAAACAGGACATTTATATCGAAATAAGATAAAAACTGATTTGAACTTTAGAGATTCTATGCTATCTTATAATGTGATATTTAGAATGTAAAGGATAGAACAATGCCTGATAACGCGCCATTGTCGCTTCTTGTCCCTCAGGACATCATGCTCGCGTATGCCAAGCGAGTGCGTACCTTGCGGATTCAATTCGGGATCACGCAGAAAGAGCTCGCGCAAAGGGTCGGCGTGGCCGAGGGGACAATCAAACGTTTTGAGTGGACAGGGGAAATCCAGCTCCGCTCGCTGCTAGCAATCGCGCTGGTTCTGGGACGGCTCGACGAGTTCGCGAACATCTTCAAACTTCCTGATGTCCCGACCTCACTTTACAAACCGGAAAAGAAGCCGCTGGAATCCAGGCGGAGAGCGAGGAAGAAATGCGTCTGACCGTTTACCTGAACCATTACGGCGTCCGGCATGAAGTCGGGCTCCTGTCTGAAGAAAACAACCGTGTCTTCTTTGAATATGCGCCGGACTTCCTTAAATTGGGGATCGATCTTTCTCCGTTCAAATTGCCGTTGAGGGCGGGTGTTTTTGAGGAGACCAGTCGTGTTTTCGACGGGCTTTTCGGACTCTTTAACGACAGTCTGCCGGACGGATGGGGGTGTTTGCTGCTTGACCGCAAGCTGAGGCAACAAGGGTTGTCTTTCTGTGAGATTTCGCTTCTGCATAGGCTTTCGATGATCGGCCGCGATCCGATGGGTGCTCTGGAGTACGAGCCCGCGGACGAACAGGCGGACACATTTGCGACGGTTGAGCTCGATTCTCTGTCAGCCGAGGTGAACAAAATAGTTAGTGGCAACGAAAGCAATGTCCTGGACGAATTACTTCAGATGAACGGTTCCTCTGGCGGCGCTCGTCCGAAAATCGTGGCATGGGTGTCCGATGACCGGAAGACCATCGTCCATGGCGGCAGCAGTGCTCCTGAAGGCTTCTCCCCGTGGATGATCAAGTTCGCCGAACATAACGATCCCCAGAGCGCAGGCGAGCTGGAATACCGTTGTTCGCTTGCGGCGAAGGCGGCAGGCATCAATATGCCGGAAACGCATCTTTTCCCGCTCAAATCAGGCGGAGGCTGCTTCGGAGTCAGACGGTTTGACCGGACCGAATACGGCAAGGTCCACGTTCACACGGCATGCGGCCTGCTTCACGCTTCGCATCGTCTTCCGACCTTGGACTACGAAAATCTCCTCAAGCTCACATATGTGCTGACGCGGAACCACGCCGACGTGGAGGAAATGGTGCGGCGCATGGTGTTCAATGTGAAGTGCGGCAATCGGGATGACCACAGCAAGAACTTCTCTTTCCTGTTGACTGCTGAACACAAATGGCGTCTCGCTCCCGCCTACGACCTGACGCCGAGCACGGGCTTGAACGGCGAGCACACGGCCACGGTCAACGGGAAAGGCCGTGACATCACCGATGCCGACCTGATTGAGACCGCTGCGACCTGCGGCGTTCATAGAAACAAGGTCATGCAGATGATCCGTGAAGTCGAGGCAGCAATTGAAAAGATGAAAGTTCATTAGATACGGCAATTGCTTTCTTTCGTGCGCGTAAGATAATAGTTTTTTGTTTCACCTGTCGTACCCGTCGTATCCGTCGTGTGGACGGATACGACTCTTGGCGTTTGATTTGGCTGAACGTTCTTGCCTACCAGCCTCAGTTGGCAAAAAATAACGATTGGGGCATGGTGAAGAAGAAAACGTCGTTATATTGGGACAATCTGCTTCGCCACCAGCCGTGGCAGTACGAAGAGCGCTCCAAAGACATCAACAAGGCTGCCGGAGCCACCCTACGTTCACTTGCACAAGTATTGTCATGCCGAATTGAAGATATACTGGAATACTGGTAAGTGGCGGAAAAAAAGACGAAGAAGCTTGAAAAATACCAAAAAGGGGAGTATATTTCCGGCAAACCATCTCAAAGGCGAAACGTTATGGCACGTTTTTTCTACCACAACCAGATTCAAGAGTTCCTTGCCGACACGAATGATGCTATTCTCGGCGCGTTGGCGAGAAACAACGTCTTTGAACTGACGGAATCGCAGCGCAATGCCTGGCTTTTTGAGATTTCTTTCTTAAAACGGATTCTGCATGACGAATTTGAAGGTCAGATCATCTTTGAATACTCGATCCCTCGTTTGGGCAAGCGAATTGATGCGGTACTGCTGTTGCACGGTATTGTTTTCGTTTTGGAATTCAAGGTCGGAGCGACAGACTACATTCGCCAGGATTTGGAACAGGTCTGGGACTATGCGCTTGATCTGAAAAACTTCCACGAGGCCAGCCGCGATTTGACAATTGTCCCAATTCTGATCGCTACTGATGCAAAAGATTCATCTTCCGTACAGGAAGTGTCCCGATATGACGATCAGGTGTTTGAACCGGTCCTTTCCAATTCGAAAGAACTGCCCTGCATTATCGCGCAGTTTTCGGCACGATATGCTCAGAATGTTGATCTGTCCCGCTGGGCATTCAGTCGCTATATGCCGACTCCGACAATCATTCAGGCGGCTAGCTCGCTTTACCTGAATCACTCTGTTTCCGAAATTACCCGCACTGAAGCGTCCGGCAAGAATCTGCAACGAACCAGTGAATTTGTTATGAATGTCATCGAACATTCTAGGACGAACGGTGAAAAGTCCATTTGTTTTGTAACCGGCGTTCCAGGCGCGGGCAAAACGTTGGTTGGACTCAATATCGCTGTCCGCCAGTTTGAGAAAAAGGATTTGGCCGTATACCTCTCCGGCAATCAGCCGTTGGTATCGGTTTTGAGCGAGGCGCTGGCACGAGACAAAAAGCGACAGGAAGAAGAACGCAATCCGGGCACTCGTTATAACTTGACGGATGCAAGGCGAAATGTCAAATCTTTTATTCAAATTGTCCACCACTATCGGGATAATTCGCTGAATAAGCTGAAAACGCCGATTCGTGATGGTATTTTGGAAATTGATCCAGCAAAGGTGGACAAACATAAAGACGATGGTTATTCTGAAGTCGAGCATGTTGCTATTTTTGATGAGGCACAGCGTGCTTGGACAAAACTGCATTTGGCAAATTGGCTAAGCCGCAAAAAAGGATTTGTGGATTTCCCCATGTCCGAACCGGAGTTTCTGATTTGGTCTCTGAATTTGCGAGAAGACTGGGCTGTGATTGTCTGCTTGGTTGGTGGAGGTCAGGAAATCAACACCGGCGAGGCGGGGATTGGTGAATGGCTGCGAGCAGTAAATGACCGTTTCCCCGACTGGAATGTGTTTATCTCGGATCAGCTGACAGGCAAAGAGTATGCCGAAGGCGAATTGGAACCTTTACTTGCGGCCAACAAGCATGTAGAACGAAGTCATGAGCTCCATTTGGCTGTTTCCATGCGTTCCTTCAGAGCAGAACAGCTTTCTTCGTTCGTGCATCATCTGCTGGAGGGAAATGTCGCGGAATCGCAGAGGCTTTTAGCAACGCTAAAGGATAAGTATCCCATCGTCCTAACTCGGAATCTTGATACCGCAAAAGATTGGCTGCGCAAACAGGCTCGGGGCACGGAGCGATACGGCATGGTCGTTTCGTCGCAGGCACAACGTCTGCGTCCGCTCGCCATTGATGTCCGCTGCAAACCGGATACGGTGCATTGGTTCTTGGATGACATTACAGACATCAGATCCTCCCAGTTCCTGGAAGATGCCGCATCGGAGTTCGACGTTCAGGGGCTGGAACTTGATTGGACCTGTCTTGTCTGGGACGGTGACCTGCGCCGTACTAACGGGGCTTGGCAAAACTTCGAGTTCAAGGGGAACAAATGGCTGACCATTCGAGCTGAAGAGCGCAAAGCATTTCAGATCAACGCATACCGTGTACTGCTCACGCGAGCCCGCCAGGGAATGGTAATCTGTGTTCCAAAAGGCAATCCCAACGACGAAACTCGTCTTCCCGCCTTCTATGATGGAACTTATCAGTACCTAAAACAAATCGGGCTAGAAGATGTTAAACAACAACTTTTCGTATCAGACACAAATTAAGAGGACATTATGTTAACAGAAGCAAGAGGACAACTCCTTGGGTACACATTACAGTTTCCCCGAGCCCTATTGCGCCTGTTGGAACTATCTCCTAATGGAGCTGTTGGAATAGAAATTATGGGGGATGTTTCTGTTTTTTCCCCAGAAGGCAATATCACCTTAGAGGAAGACAAGTCATCAATTTGTAGCAATCCGCTTACAGATAAGTCTTCAAATCTGTGGAAAACTTTTTTTAATTGGTGCAAGCTGATTCAAGAGAATAACGACATCAAAATAGATAACACGAGATTTATTCTCTACACCAATCATTCCGTTACAGAAGATAGCATTGTGAAAAGGATGAACGACGCACAAACACAGACTTCTATCAGTGATTTAAAGGAAGATATTAATAGGATTTACCGCGAGATATCTCAATCGCATGTTTCGTATCAATATTTGCATTATTTGTTAAATGACGGATTAAATACCTTTCGAGAAGTTATTATGCGTTTTGAACTAGTTTCGCACGATAATACAGAAGAGTTGAGTAAGGAACTTTATGATGCTATAAAAGCAAAAATGGTTCCGGATACGTGCATTAAATTCATATACGAGCATTTGAGTGGATGGCTCCAAAATACAATTGTTACAAAAATTGCAAAAGAAAAGAAACCAATTATAACATTTAGCGAGTTTTCTCACGTTTTTTTGTCTCTTTTTCAAGATGTTCGAACGAAAAAGCTGATTGACTTTGCAATAGACAAGTTGCCAAGCAATGCTATTTTGCAAAAAGAAGCACAAAACAGACCAGTATATGTTCAACAACTTCAAATAATAGATTTGGATTCTTCAGATATAATTGAGGCAATATCAGACTTTTTGCGTGCAAAAACAAATCGTCAAGAGTGGATTGAACGGGAGATTGTAGACGAAAAATCAATGAAAGACTTTCAGGAACGTCTGTTGTCATTCCATTCTGCAGAACGCAAATGCGTACTCACTGCCTATAAGAACTATTCTTTAGAAGAGCAAGGGGCAATGATTTATTTCTCTTGCAAAAAAAGAGGTGAAACCATAAACGAAATGACACCGCCAGATCGAACAATTTCAGGAACATATCATTTTTTGGCTGATCAAAGAATCATTGGTTGGCATCCGAACTGGGAAAAAATAATAAAAAAAGAGGAGCAGAGCCAAGATGAAGAGTCTCGTTGATGAAGTGCATGAATGGAACACCCCAATAATTGGAGCCTTTTTACTCTGGCATTTTTCATTAGGCTACAAACGAAATCATCCTACGGGAGAATCTCCCGTTGTACTATTGCATTTTATTGCGGCAGGCATTCTTTCAAGCAATGTTTTTCTTGACAAAATTTCGAAACATAGACCCAATTTAGAATCTTTTGTTAGATGTTTCACGGAATCAAACGAAAGTGATTTGTTAGCATGTCTTCACCAACGAATAATAAGTAAAAGGGCATATACATCTGCAGCTATTGATATAGCAGTTTCATCCGGATTATTAGTTTGGGATTATGATAAGGCGGAATTATATCCAAGAGAGATCTCTACTAATAAACGAGGAAAAACTCAAGTTGGAAAGGATACGAAAAAAATGGCAGATAAAGCCGAGACTTTGGGAAAATGGTTCAGCAAACATGATATTATATCCATAACCTCATACTTAGGAGTTGTTCTGTAAATGTACTTCCAAATAGAAAAACTCGTTATTTGGCCAAAAAGCACTGTTTTCTCTCCGAGGGAGCTAACATTCAAATTGGGAAAAACTAATGTCATTACAGGTGCATCTCGAACAGGAAAAACGGCAATTATTCCGATTATAGATTACTGTCTTGGTTCAGACACATGTTCAATACCAATAGAAATTATACGCGATAGCGCAGCATGGTATGGGGTTATAGTTTGTACCAAGAACGAGAAAATCCTTCTAGCAAGGAAGGTCCCTGATGGGAAAAAGGTTTCTTATAAATTTTATGTACAACGAGGTGCAGTCATTAATATCCCTACCGTTATTGCTAATGAGAATCAAAACCTCGATGGAATCAAGCAGATTCTTGATTCGTTTGCTTCGGTTCCATATACCAAAAGGGATGAAAACGGACTTGCCTATAATGATCGTTTAAGTTTTCGAGATTTAACGCATTTGGTTTTTCAAAGCCAAGATATTGTAGCAAACCAAAACATCTTATTTTATAAAACTCACAAAATAGAACATAGAGAAAAACTGCGCAATTGGTTTCCTTATATTCTTGGAGCTGAATCTTTTGAAATCATTCTCGCTCGCCGAGAATTAAAAAAACTAGAATTGGAATTAACACATAAAAAAAGAGTCTTTGAAAGAGCGAAGACTCTTTCATCAGAATGGCTACAAGATCTTCTTGGCCATATTCAGATTGCTCAGGAATACGGACTATATTCTCAAGATATCCCAGAAGAAGCAGATTTACAGTCCTTACTTCTTATCGCAAAGACCATAATACAGAACGCACCCGATTCTCCTCAGACGACACCCGATATGCTTGAAAAAACTATTGTTGAGGTGCATCAACTTGAAAAAAGGGAAAATCAAATTTCCAATTCGATTGCTTACACAAAAAAGCGCATAAGTGATATAAAGCGCCTTGTAGAAAACATTTCTGAATTTCAATCATGCAACAAAAAGAAGATTGAACGTTTGCAATTAGCAAAGTGGCTAAAGGAAAATGCTCAAGACTCAGCAATATGTCCTCTTTGTGGAGAGAGTACACATCCTAATGCCCATAATGAGATTGAAAAGATCTGTGCGGTTGTATCTCAATATGAAGCAATTGCTCCTCATACTGCCAGTATTCCGGCTGCGTTGGAAAGAGAATTAGTGTTATTACATGAGGACCTTGAATCTCTTTTGATGGAACGAAAAGCATTACAAACTCGTTTTGATATTTTCAGAGAGAACAATAAAAGTATAGAAAACTATCAACAAAGGACCAAAAACATGTTTTTGTTTTTAGGACAGTTAACTACAACGGTAAAACTCGTTGAAACTTTGTCTTCTGATGATGGCTTGGAAAGTCGTATAAAGGATCTTGAGAATAGAATTGCTGCGTTAAATAAACTTATTGCATCTTCGAATACAGACACACGAATAGATCGTGCTCTTAGTGAAATATGTCAGGTGACATTAAGACGACTTCAAACTCTTGATGTTGATGATAATTATAAAAAGGTCCCACCTAGATTCTCTCTTCCTGAATTCGGAATAGAGGTCCAAAGCTCTGATGGTATTTGGCATTTGCTAGGAGAAGTTGGAAGTGCATCAAATTGGCTTTCATTTCATATAGCTTTTACCTGTGCATTACAGGAATTCTTTTGCGAACAAAAGACCTATTTTTCTTCGGTTCCATCATTCATGGTTTATGATCAGCCTAGTCAGGTTTACTTTCCACGTTTATCTAATAATGTTTTACCCCAGAATGACAATCTTCATTACGCAAATGAAGATGTTACTGCTGTTAAAAACATATTCAAAACAATTTCCGATTCGATTATTTCTCAACATGGGGCGTGGCAGGCAATTATCCTTGATCATGCTGGGAGTGATATTTATGGAAACATTCCCGGAGTGGAAGAAATAGAGGAATGGCGCAATGGGAAAAAACTCATTCCCGCAGAATGGTATGAAGATGATTTGATATAATGTGAATCTCTATAAAGGATTGTTTACTTATTATCGAGTAAAAGAAGACGACCTGTTGGCTCATCATGTTTTTCACGCTGAAACAATATGATTTTGAACTCCTGAGCTTCGAGCTTTGCCAAGAAGGTCTGAATGGATTCGAATGTTCCGTTTTGAGCACAAATGAGGCGAATCGCAAACTTCTTCCTCCTGGCATGACCGCAGACGGGGAAGGTGTGCTCGCGTGGCTGAGGGCACGCTTCATTCCACGCAATCGTGATTATTCAGACAGAATTCTGTCCGTGTATGGCCTCAGCCATAACAATCTTCTTGGGATCATCAAGCTCAGCCTCGGCCTCTCCCTGAACGACAGTTACTGGTGCGTACCGGAAGGTTTTTCCGGACGTTTCAGCAAATTCAACCTGTACGAGAATCCGTTCAACAGGACTCTGGCACAGATTGCATATACCGGACTGGGGCGCGTTCGATCAAGCGAGTTCATCTCTTCGCCAGAGTTCACGACAAACGGCAATCTTCGGAAAGCCTGGCGCAAGGTCAATGGACGGATTCTATTATACAAGGGCGGCAGTTCAGGCGCGGCTAATACTGGAAACGAACCGTATTCCGAATATTACGCTGTCCAGATTGCCTCGGCCATGAGCGTAAAGCATGTGCCGTACAACCTCGCGAAGTGGAAGGGAGTGCTTTGCAGTACGTGTCCCCTTTTCACCGATATCGACCATTCGTTTGTCTCGGCGCATCGCTTTTTCCCGAAGCTCAAGCTAACGGGAATCGCAGCTGAACTGAAAAAGATGGGCGACGCCTTTTATCAGCCATTTTGCGATATGATCGTCTTTGATGCCCTCGTCTGCAATACGGACCGACACCTCGGCAACTTCGGACTGATGATCGACAACAAGCGCAATATCCCCGATGAATTCGCTCCTCTCTTCGACAATGGTATGGCGCTATTCCCGTTCGCCATGAAGGACGACTTCGACGATCTGAACCGATATGCCGCAAGCCGTCTTTCTGCATACGACGTCCCATTCTGTGAACTTGTCTCTGCATTCATGACCAATCGGCAAAGAAGACTCCTCCGCAAACTCGCGGATTTCCGATTTGTACGGCATCGCTACTATAATCTCCCGGCATGGCGACTGAAGAAGCTTGAGGCTTTTATTCACGACCGGGCCCATGAATTGATATCTTTGTCTGGAGGAACAGCAAAATGAGCACGGACAATCGGCATATCTTTGACGAGTATATCGTTCAGGGGGAAACGACGCAGAAGCAACGCGCCGAGAACTGGCAGATCGCCATCGGATTGCAGGATGTTGACAGGCTGAAGAATTCCCGTTATCTGCTGAACACCGCAAAAGAGCATATTGAGGGCAGGATTGACCTGGCGGCGGCGGAAGAACGCATTGCGGATTATTACCGGACGGAAGAAGGCCGCAAACTCGCTGCCGATAGGACTGACGAAGCGGACATTGTGGCCACGAGAATTGCAGCGATCCTTGCCGAAGATGTGTTTGCGTTCATTCCAGAGGAGTATTCCCGTCTGCACAAAAACCTTTTCAAGGGAGTCATCCCTCATGCGGGAAAATACCGTACTGTGAACATCTCCAAGAAGGAATGGGTATTGGACGGCGAAAGCGTCATCTATGCCCCTGCCGATCTTCTAAAGGAAACAATCGAATACGATTTCTCTCAGGAACGCAAGTTTTCGTACTACGGTCTCTCTCCGCAGGAATCCGTCAAGCACATCTGCAAGTTCATTGCCGGACTCTGGCAGATTCATCCGTTCATGGAGGGCAATACCAGAACAACTGCGGTTTTCACCATCCTTTACCTGCGCAGGTTCGGATTTCAGGTCAGCCCTGAGCCATTCGAACAGTGTTCATGGTATTTCCGCAATGCGCTGGTCCGGGCAAACTACAACAACTATGCTCACGGCATATCCTCAACCACGGTTTATTTGGAACGTTTCTTTGAGAACTTGATCTTTCAGGGGAAGAATGAACTCAAAAACCGGTTCTGCCACATCCTTTGGAAAAAAGGGCAATCCGCCCAAAGTGCCATTTCAAAGAGCCACGATGGCACCTTGGAAAAGGTCGCACTGGACTTCCTCCGGGAGAATCCTAAGGCAACACAGAAAATGTTGTCGGAGTATATCGGGAAGTCGGAGCGAACAGCAAAACGTTTGACCAAGGCCCTTCAGGAAAAGGGGTTGCTTGTCCGCAAAAACTGAAAACGCAACGGCGTGTGGGAAGTTAAGCCTGAAAATTAACACAAGCGATTGAAAAAGTCCCTCGCTTTTTTCTGTCATCCCATGAAAATACTTTGTCTCTCATCAACCTGTCCCCCCCTGCCGGTACAAATCCGGCAGAGGGTATGTGCCCAGCAGAGGTTCCTTACAGATATGAAATAGTGTGTTTATGTTCGATTTCTCCATGATTAGAATGTGTTTGAGTTTAGATTGCGTTCATCGTGGTCGATAAACGTACGGATTGACGAGCGGGCCTGTTCCGACACGATTCGTGGGAGCAACGGGCGGTAAGATGACCGATCCGAGTTCATAGGCCGATGCTTGCCGGGTCACGGTCGTAACAGTGCCGTCGCAGTGCGTCGTGACAATTGTGGTGGTCGGAATGAACGCCGGAGCCGTTTTGACGGCAACCGGAGACGTCACCACGACAGGAGCCGGTGCAACGATGGTCGGCGCAGGAACAGCCCTTGCCGGGGGTGCAACGATAATTTGTGTGGAACCGTGGATCAGCGAACCAGCGGCTTCCACAGTGCCAACTACGATGCCTTCGGCGGCGGCAAGCGGCAAAGCCACGATTGCGCCAGCCGCTGAGGCCAGATCGGTGAGAACACCTGGCCGTTCGATGACGACCGCCTGTTGAGCGTGCAGTGTGGAGATGACCAGAAAGCCGAGGAGGAGAGCGAGTGTGAGTTTTTTCATGATGATGTTTTCCTTTCTTTTGAGTTTGATTTCGGAATCGTCATTGATTCCATGAACGCAATATATGCTTGACCGTGGATGAGCAACACCTGGTTCGGTCCGCGAACAGTCTTACGCACGCGTAAGAGAAAAGATTTTCGATTCATCTGTCGTACCCGTCGTATCTGTCATCCGAGACGGATACGGTGCCAAGCGCCTAGTTAGATGTTTTCTTAGGCTTCACTTTACAAAAGCAAATCCGGGGAATAAACCTCAAAAGTGTATTCCAGGATTTGCTTTCTCGGCAGTACGGGTGTATTTTATAGTTCCATGAGAGATATTTCCAGTGAGGCGGGCAACATGAGCGAGAAAAAAGTTTCGGTACGTTTTTACAACGACCGCGAAGTCCGGGCGATTTGGGACGACGAAAACAGCAAGTGGTGGTTTTCTGTCGTGGACATCGTTGCTGCCCTGAGCTTGAGCTCCAACCCCATGAACTACTGGTATGTTCTGAAAAGCCGCCTCAAGAAGGCCGGAAGTCAAACCCTTACAAAATGTAAGAGGTTGAGGCTGATGGCTGCTGACGGCAGGCAACGCACAACCGACTGCCTGGACAGCGAGGGTATCGTTGAACTCGCAAAGATTTTTCCGAACCAGAAAGCAGTAAAATTCCTCGACTGGTTTCTGTATAGCGAGAACACCGTTGACGGACAGAGCAAGAAGAAAGCATACACGCTCTTTGAAAGCGATCTGCTCGCCACGCTCGAACCGGGAACGATTGAATGCCTCCAGCAGATACACGCATATCTGTTCGGCGGGCTGTATGACTTTGCGGGAAAGATCCGGGAAAAGAATATCAGCAAAGGCGGTTTTCTCTTTGCCAACGCCGATTTTTTCAGCACGATTCTCCCCAAGATTGAACAGATGCCGGAAACCACTTTTGACGAGATCATCGACAAGTATGTGGAAATGAATATCGCGCATCCGTTCCTGGAGGGAAACGGACGCAGTATGCGGATATGGCTCGACCTGATGTTGAAACGGACATTGAAGAAATGCATTGATTGGAGTCAGGTCAGCAAGAAGCAGTATCTTGACGCCATGGAACAAAGTCCTTCTGACAGCACTCCAATAAAGACTTTGCTAAACGCGGCATTGACCGACAAGATCAATGACCGCGAGATGTTCATGAAGGGTATCGACTACTCTTACTATTACGAAGAACCATGAGTTTGTCCGGGGCTATACACTCAACAACGGTTCTGGAAGCGTTTCCCCGTTCACGCAAGAGAAAAGTTTTTCGATTCACCCGTCGTACCCGTCGTACCTGTCGGCTGGGACAGGTACGGCAGATAGACGGATGGGGAGAGGATTTGCGTTGCGATTATGCCGTAGCACTTTTTCGCGCGCGAGGACTTTTTTGAAAATTCCCGTCGTTCCTGTCGTATCTGTCACATAGCTGAGCTCAGAAGAGAAACGGGGGAACTGTTTTTGAAGCATTCAATCAGTGGGGCGTTTTACGCCCGCGTAAGAGAAAAGATTTTCGATTCACCTGTCGTACCCGTCGTATCCGTCGTCTAGGGCAAAAGGACAAATACTGTCCGCGTACAGGCAAAGTCGTTTTTTGAACGGCGATATGGTATGGGGTGCAATTTGTACCACATGTCCTTCGTGATAACCTCAGTGGGGTTCTTCGATTCGACCTTTGCCAGGAAGACCGAGAGCGTGATCTTGCCGTCCGACTTCAGCTGAACGTAATTGATGATGATATCGATTGTTTTTGCGGTTGTCTTTTTCATGTTTATTCCTCCTCGTCTTCTGTCGTTTCGGTTTTCTTTACTTCGCTGACGGATACCGTTCCGTCTTTTTCGAAAGTGTAGCGTTCCGTAATTTCCGTTTTCATGTCCTTGGCAATTACGGAATCACCATCTGCGGTGACGAAATAATACTGCGCCACCAATTCCATCGTCGTACCCTTCAGCACGTCTTCCGGCGCAGGATCATCCTCAGCCGCCACGGGAGAGAAAACGCCCGTAACGATTCTGAGGCATTCGCACAGATCCAGCACGACGGAAAGCTCCTTCACGAAAAGCTCATCCGCATAGACGATGAACAGCGCTTCGATTTTGTACTGATACAGGACATCAATCAGCCCATCTTTCTTCTGAAGGATTTCCGAGCTGATACAGGGGATACCGAGGACGTTTTTTCCCAGCAGTTTATTCATCCGCGCTTCAGCCGTGGTCGGGTAGAGGATACCGACTTGTTTCCACGGGAAAATGCCACTGCGCATAGCGGCTTTTTCGGGATTCGGCAAAGGCGTGACCGTCGCCTGAGCATCCTGCGGCTTCCTGCAAAACACGGTCAGGAGTTTTTTCAGCATGGCCTTGTATCCGGGGCTGAAGAACAGCGTAGAACCGCCACGAGACCAGAAGAACGGAATGTCGTCCGGAATGAATTCTTCCTGCAGGGTCGAAACGTGAACGTATCCGGTATCTTTCAACACTGCGGGAATGTCCAGTCCGTAACACCGAGCCTGCTTGATGACAGCGGGCAGATCAAGTATTTCGCTGGTTTGAGTAGAAGCGCTGTACTTGAGAACGGACACAGCAATGCCGTTCTTTTGGGCTTCAGCGAGGAAATGGAGCGCCTTAGAAAAGTCGTTTCTGCACTGAAAGGTATCATGCCGCCACACATACTGGACCTCGTGCCCGAAGAAGTGGTTCCAGTCGATTGCGGAAATGTCGCCGACGTCGATCAATCCGGCGTTGGCAGGAGAGATGCCTTTCAAAACATCCATAATACAGGTGTCAATGATGATTGTTGCGCCGAGCTCAGGCAATCCATCCCGGAACCAGATGCCGGAATGCTCCGGCTTAAAAAGAAAACCGTATATTCCGCGACGATCCACATATTTGAAGCATTTGAACTCGAACAAATCTCCATTGACGATCACATTTAGTCTGATAAACGATTTGTCGTGAGCAATTATGCGGAGTCCGATCCAATCAGGAGGAAGCGCCACCAAGTCGTCGACGAATGTCCGGATGAAAACCCCATCTTTGATCCCGTCGTAATCCTTCTTGTTCAAGCCCAGGTTCCTGCAGAGGGAAATGAAGTCGTGCTGACTTGCCTTTTTCGACAGCAGGAGCATCATATCCGACGGAGTCACAGAACAGACTCTTTTCTCGAAAACAGTCGGAATGCAATCGGGCGACGGAGATACAGGAATCGGCAGGAACGTCTGCGACGATGTGGAGACGGCCTCCTGAGAACAGAGCAAGGCCTGAACATAGCTCGCATCTCCGGAGACGGCCAAAAGGCCGTCCCCGGAAATGAATCCACCACGGAATGTGTCATGGGAAAGATCGCCCAGCTGTGCGATCAGCGGGCTATTCGCATGGTTTATCATGTAGATCGCGATGCGTGCCCGTGCATCGGTGTCGAGCACAGTAAAACTAAAATCAGAACAGGTCATTGTCATTCTCCGTGTTCAAGTAATTCAGGTAATACGTCAGTACGACGTCGATGGCCTGACAGACAAAAACGGTGGGATTGCTTCTGCGAAGCCTCAGGGCATTCTTGATTCCCTGCGGGAAGAAACTGGGAATCGGATGCGGGATCAGCAGACAGCATTCGAGTTTGAGCTCCTGCTCGTAGAAGAATCCGAGTGCTTGTCGAGCCGGATCAAAGGGTACGACCGTCAACGCCAAGTTGAAGACACCCTGAGCGGTGACCGGGTACTGAGGCCACGGCATCCAGTTCTGGGGCTGAGACGCAGGCGGCATCATGGGGGGCAACTGCATCGGGGGGACCCCTGCGGCCGTCATGGCCGCAAGGGGTGCGTTTTCAACGATTTCAGCCTTCTCGGGCTCCGTTTCCATGGGCTCCGTCTCATCGGCGGATTCAGGCATGGACATCGCGTTTTCGCTTTCTTCTACTGGCGATACCGCATCTTCGAGCCACGCCAAAGCTGATTCGGTTTCCATGTATTTTTCCAGATAATCATTTTTCATGATTTCACATCCTTTCTTAGTTTTCTTTCGCGGGTTCCGTCGTGTTGTCGATCTGCTTCACGGACTGATCCGCAGTCTTCTTAGCGGGCTTCTTGGCGGTCGGGTCAATGAGCTTGAACCCGCGATATCCGCGTACCGTCTTATCGCTATGCGGCAGCGGGATCGTATTGGACGGCGTCGCGCCGTATTCCAGTGCCATCGTCTTGGCCAGACGCTTACGGAACGCATCTTCCGTGAGATACTCGTATCCGGCACTCTTGTGGAGCTTCGTAAAGAGCGCGTAAGCCTCACTGGTCGCAAAGAGCTTTCCGGTCGATTCGACGATATGGTTCTTCGCGAAGATCTCCACACCGCGCGTCGCTTCGACGATGCTGTCACGGCGGCTGATCTGGTCGGGCGAAAGCTGGATGTTCCAGTTGTTTGCGCGGACGCGCTTGGCGCCTTCAAGGAGCCAGTTGAGGAATGCGGACTTATGATCCTGCATGAGTTTGTCCGCCAGGGTCTTGTCGGGATTCTCGATGTGGGTATTGAAGATGATCGGGATCAGGCGATCCTTGAACTCATCACCGCGACTGTCGTACTTGAAGCGCATCGTGTTATTCGACACGATGATCAGGCTGTAGAAGCCGAAGTGGTTGAACTTGGCATTACGGTATTTCTGCGAGGTGGCGAAGAAATCACCGCCGACCGCCTTCTTGACGAACTCGATGCCAACCGAATTACCGAAGGCTTCGCTAACCGCCTCGGAGGCGGTCATGAGGGTCTGGCTCGTCAGGGCCGAGAACGCATAGTTGCCTCTCAGTGCCTTGAAGTCGAGGTCGAAAGTCCTGTCGAGAGTCAGGATTCCGGTCAGGAGCTTCACGAGGAGGCTCTTGCCGCACCCGCCTTCTCCCTGGAACAGGGTGAACTTGCGCGTGCGGTTCTCCGCGAAGAGCGCTGCGCCCATGTATTCCTGGACGACACGACGGTCTTCCGCGTCCGGCAGAATCTCGGTCAGCTTTCCCAGGAAGAACGTCTGATCGGCCTCGGGCGCATATTCGGCGTTCAGGCGGGAGAAGATCAGGTCGTCCTGCGTATAAGGCGCAGAATCAAAGTCCTTCTTCTCCGCATTCCAGCGGAGGATGCGGTTCTGGAGCGGAATCACATCGGGGTCCAGCTGGGGCAGAGTGTCGCCACGATCGCAATCGATCGTCATCAGACGGAGAATCTCGTTGATGTTTCCCGTGTTGACCAGCTCATATGCCGGAATGATCGGAGCCTGCGATTTCGACGAGCTGGGCATGCGGAAACTGCTGACCTTCTTTTTGAGAAGATCGCGAATACGGGACTGAAGAATGGACTTGCGCAAAGGAGCCCACCCCTTCTTGGTCCACTCATACCAGCCATCGCCCTTGAAGAAGGCAAGACCGCGCTTCTTCACAAACTTCGATGCGAAATAGCCGGGATTAACTTCGAGACTGTTCTTGCCTTTGAGCCTGAATGCATGTTCGGTGTTGGTGTGAATGTCGGTTTCATCCACAGTCGAGGTGATCTTCTTCATGTCGGTATTGGTGTCAGAGTTCATGACAGTTTCCTTGGTGTCGGTGTTGGTGTTAGCGTTCATAGCGGTTTCCTTGGAGTCGGTGTTGACAGTGGTAGTGTTGGTGTTGACGTTCATAGCGGTTTCCTTGGTGTCGGTGTTGACAGTGGTAGTGTTGGTGTTGACGTTCATAGCGGTTTCCTTGGTGTCGGTGTTGACAGTGGTAGTGTTGGTGTTGACGTTCATGGCCTTCTTCTTCATGCGGGGGGTGGAAGTGATGTGCCCGTTATTCATGCGGCACCTCCTTCCATCAGGCTGTGGACGCTTTCAGGCGTGATGCGCACGGAGTGAGCCGAGTAACGGATGCGCTTGAGCGTTCCGTTCGCCATGTAGCGGTCGATCGTGGGCATGGCAACACCCAGCAGCTCGGCGGCCTCCTGACGCGTATACGGCTTCTGCGGACGCGTGTTCTGCTTGGGTGCAGCCGTGGCCTCGCTGTCCATTTTGTAGGTTTCGATGGCCTTCAGCAGGTCATTGGCGGACAGACCCGGAACGTACTGCGAAAGCAGGGCGGTCGCAGCGTTCAAGATCTCGAACGGGATTTTGGTGGTAGTTCTCATTTGAACTAACTCCTATGGGTTGGTTTTTGGCAAGCGGAAACGAAGATGCTTGCCTCTACTTGCAACCCCCAAAAGTCGGTCTTCAGACAATGAAAACTTTGAGTCAAAAACGACAATTAGCCTCAAAAAAAAACGCCACAAAAAAAATGCTCCCCTTTTTCTGTCGGTTTTGTGTCGGTATTCTGTCGGTTTGAGCTCAAAAAAACAGAAACACGAAGGGAACAGAAATGATCTTCTCGGCGCAAAGAGTGTATGAAAATGATGTAAATAATCAGAAGAAAGAGTCCTGATAAAAAAAAGAACCCGTCCTTGAAGCCAAGAACGGGTGGCAAACAAATAGTTTTATTCTGTTATTATACGCCGCAATACTTTTAGATGACTGTCAACGATCTATCTTTTTCTATGCATTTATTTTGCTGTAGGGGTCGTTATCATTACCAGTGTTTAGTCTCATCCATTCATCTAGAACTGCTTCGGGCACCAATTCTGCTTGAACCGTCTTTAGACTTCTTCGAATTTTAACTATCCAATTATCCAGTTTGCGCTTTTCTCTTTTTTTTACCCATTCTCTGAATTCATATTCAGATATTCTCCGACTATACCCCACAGGAGGTTTGGTCTCCCCTGTGTCCCATCTTTCGATTGTCCGCACTATATTTTCTTCGTCGGGATTCTTGTCTTTATCAATGGTTTCCGTTGACATTTTAAGAGCATCAAGAAGGCTTTTCTTTGCCTCGTAATTTATTTTGCGTTCCTCTGCTATAATTCTGGCACAGTCCATTTGTGTAAGTTCATTTCTCGATTCTTTTTGATTCCTTTTTGTGATTTTATCTTCAAGTTTTTTATTCTCACGACTTGATCGAGCTCCTTGAACAATCATTTTTCTTTGTGTTTCTTTCTGTTCCTGCAAGAGTTGATCTGCCTTCTTGTTTATGGTGTTGAGATTATTTTCTGAACTCTTAACTATTGTGTTCGTTTCCTGAGTGTTAGCAGCAATGCTTCCTATCGTTTGCTGACAAGAAGACAACATGCCAAACAATTGATTCATTGTACTCAAAAGAGCTCCAGAATCATTTTTGTTTTCCTTTGACCCATGAAACAATTCATAAGTAGTTAGATACATCTGAAAACAATTAGAAAGACTAAGACTTATATCCAGAAAATCACTCTTGGCAATAAGCGGGGTTTCTATCCCTTTGTTTACGTCTTCTTCAACCAAACTATATATTTTACCGAAAGAAGAACTGTACTGATTCATTGTTTCTTTTATTCTTTCTCCCCTGCTCTTATCATCTTCATTCTCGAACTCAGCTGGGATTAAATCGGAAATAGCTATAAAAATTCTCCGAATGTATGCGAGAACAAAGAGGATCTTTCGATTATCATCTTTTGCGAGTCTATCTAAACCAACTGAAATATCTTTGGGACTTATGGTAAGATGCTTTGTCGCAATCAATGACTCCATTCGTTCCTTATCGTAGTCAAAAAGAGGGATTATTTGTGTTAAAAATTCTTCCCATAACCCCTTTCTAAAATTCGTAATATATTTATCCATTTTTTCTACCCTTAGATGTTAATGTTAAATAGCGTGTGTTCGTCAAAAACAATAACAGATGAACCACTCCATCTTTTTTCCCAAAGTGCCACGATGGCACTTTGGAATGGCGCTTTGACTAGATGAAGCCATCTGATACGATGTCTGTTTGTCTACACCCTGCAGACCGATGGCGATCTGCCAGTGTGCCCGTTGTTTCCAGGAGGTTTCGCACTGAACAATATATTCGTCAAAGATGTGTTTCGGATCAGATTTCATTGTGCCACCGCATACAGGTTCATTTCTACGGTATAAGTTACATTCATGCGCACGATTATGCAAGTCTGAACGGCTATTATTATCATAATTCCTCGCTGTTTTGACCGGATCAATTGCCTCTTTTATTTCGTTTCCCAATATCCGTTCCTTTTGCCGCCGACTCTCACCAGCTTTCCCATTTCCTTCAGATCAGCGATAATCTGGCTGATTCTTGTGCTGCCAAGGCCAGCGGCTTTTGCAATCTCTGTCGTCTTGAACAGAGGGTTCTCACGGATGATTTTCAGAACGGCGGCATGGGACTTCGGCAAATCATCGTAACTTGATTTTGCCATGCTGGGCTCGAATGCGAAGGGAATCTTCACCGTGATATGATTGTCGGCCAATTCGAAGACGTCTTTTCCATAAACGCTCACGATCTTGGGAACGCCATGCCCGGTCTGTTCGACCATCCCAAGCTGTCCCATGATTTTCTGCAGCGAAACGTTGATCGGTCGGGAAATCCCTGCGAAAAACTCCTCTTTGGTGAAATCAACAGGAAGACCGCCAGTTGAAAGGACCTCGATCCTGTCCGAGAAAATATAGATGGCAGGAGGTACATTTTTGATCCAGCGGTTGTGCAGACAGGCATTGGTCCACGCCTCATCCAAGCAGTCGAGATTGAAAAGATGCGTCTCCGTACGTGTCATTCCGCCATGAAGGTTCACACGCACCTCGTCCAGGGCGGACACATAATCGAACGCCTGACGCATCGCGACCAGGAGGCATTTGTATCCGTATTCATTGCGGGAGATCATTTCCTGCTTGTCGGTTCCCTTGAACCGGACGACTTTGATCGAACAGTTGTTACTGTCGGACAGGATTTCGGCGATATAGTTATAGGCTCCGCTTTTGGTCAACAGCCCCATGTTCCGTGCAAACGTGGCATCGTCAATGGTCAATCCACGGCTGGCGTACAGGCGCTTCAGTTCATTGAAGGTCAAATCCTGATTGCTTGCTTCCGCGTTGGCGGCCATCGCAGCTGGATTTGAGAAGAACAGTTCACCAAGCAGTTCCGGTTCGATTTTCTTGTTCTCGCTGCCGACTCTGATTCTGTACTCTCCCGAAGCGGAGTATGGCTTGTTATAGCCCTCTACCTCGACTACAATAATCGTTTCCTTGCCGTATTCCTCGAAGTAGATTTTAGGCACAATGGTCGGCTTCACGGTCTCCGTAATACGAATACCGATTTTACGGATAGTCTCCTTGCCCAGCGAGCCTTTCAGCCCCACGATCTCACCGTCATCGGAGACTCCGAAGTAAACTTTCCCCTTACCGCCTTTGTTCAGCATAGCGGTTAAGGACACGATTCCCTTGTCCAGTTCAGACAAGGACCTTTTGAACTCTTGCGTTTCCGTTTCATAATGTCCGTTGATTTTCATGGCTCCTCCGTTCAGTTTGTGTGTTTTACACGCTTAATATACACCATTGATACAATTTTTCAAATTCCAAACACCACTTTAAACACACTTTAAACACACTTTTTAATACATTGGTCATTTCACAACGACCCATTCCCCCTGTTTCCTTGAACCGGAGCGAATGATGAGATTGGATTTCCGAAGTTCCGTCAAGGCTCGCTCAATCGTTCTTACAGTCACGCCAAGCATGTTTGCTATGGATGTCGCATTCTGCGTTCCATCCTCAAGCAAAATGCTCAGGACCTTCTTCTGGGTTTCCGTAAGCTTTATACCGACATTTAAACCGACATTTAAACCGACATGGTTTTTGATTTGCTGCATGACCTCTGCATCGAACGGGATGACGACGTTGATATAGCTGTCTTCAATCTGGAATGCCTCTCTGCCGTACTTCGAGACGATTGTCGGTATCCCGTGTCCTGTATGTTCCGTAAGCTCCATGTTCAGGAAAATGCGCATCAGCATGTCGTTCCGCGGTCTGCTGATGCCCTGGAAGAACATTTCGACCGTTTCGCCTTTAGGCAGCCCGCCGTGCGACAAAATCTCAAGCCGATCTTCAAACAGGGAAATGAGAGGTTGCGATTGTGCCCAGTCGTTATGCACGAGAGCGTTGATAACAGCCTCATTCACGCAGTTGAAGTCGAACAACGTTTTGTCCTTGCGCGGACGCGTCGTTGTGTCGGTTACACGGATGTTTTCGGCAGCTAGACGATTCCTGACCTGTTCGAAGGCAAACAGCAGGCATTGGAAACCATAATCGCTCCGTTCGGAGACGGAGGTCTTATCCCGGCCATTGAACTTCACGACAATCAGGGGGATGGTATTCTTGTCGGACATCAGCTCCGCCAATAGATTATATTTTCCCTGAGGCGTCTTCAAGCCCAAGTTCGCCTCAAACGAACTGTCGTCCAGGTGGAATCCCTTTTCCGCGTAGTAGATTTTCAACGTCCGGAAAGAAATCGCGCCGTACCGTGAGGGGGTAATGGTCATGTAGTCCGTATCGGTGAAGTTCTGTTCATAACGGCTCTTGATTTGTTCCAGCGTCATCTCCCGGCAGGACGTTCCGATTCGTATCGGGCAACCAGTGGACGAGAAACCGTATTTCTTCTGGCAGTAGATCGGTCTGTTACCTTTGGAAACGTGCAGCACAAGCACGGTCTTCCCGTCAAGATAGCGCAACTCGGAAGAGATGATCGCCTGCGGATTCGGTTCTATCTGCGAGGTTACAATGTCGGCAATCTTCCTCATGGTCTCATCGACCTTGTTCAGCCCGACGATTGTGCCGTCATCTGCTACGCCAAGCACAATGTCGCCTCCATTTGCGTTCAGGAACGACACAATCTCCCGGCATATCGCATCGGAATAGCTTCGTTTGAATTCAAGAGTCTCGGTCTCTGTTTCAGCGTATTTTGCCATATGCGTTTCCTCCTTGATGAATGTTCATGCAATACAATAGCACGTTTGCGACAAAAATCAAATTAAACCGACAGAATAATGTCGCAAACGACAACTATTCATGCTTTTTGAGCTTGGAATGCGACATTTAAACCGACACAAGCTCGATGGATTGTCCGGTCTTATATGGAAAATTGGGCATTATTCCTTCCTCAATTCCAGATCCGTCTTCTCGCACGTAAGGAAAAAGTATTTCGTTTCACCCGTCGTACGTGTCGCACGTGTCGTTCTGCCCATGTTCCGTGAGGCAGAGCCACCAGTTTTTGTCGTAGGCTTTTATTCGTTCGAGCTTCTTCCTACTGCCTTTTTGCATTGCGCCAGTAGCTTGCGGACCGAATCAATCGGTAAGGTGTCGATCAGCTTGTGCAATTCGTCGCGTTCCGGTTCGTCCGGTTTTGCTTCAGAGAGAGTATCGGGCGAGGTGAAGAAGGTCAGGCGTTCCATTCCACGCCGTTTGTCCTCCATGGAGGCGTGAGCGGAATAGTGCTCCGTCATGGCCGGGGTCATGTGGCCGACGATGGATTGAACGACAGCAAGCGGAATGCCCGCTAGTCCGGCATAATAACAGAACGTATGACGGCATGAATGCAGGTCCTTCACGCTGACTGCTCTCGTCCGGCCTTTCGGCATCCTCGTGGTTTGAATCCCCAGCCCCTCAAGAAACAGTTTGATCCGGTAAGAAACCCCGGTCGAGTTCGTCAGGTACATCTCAGCATGCTTCGGAAACACGTATTCGGATTCTGTATGGGGGACGGAAACAAGATAATCGTAGAGCTGGTTCGAGATGGGAATCTGAACTCTTGCTCCGGTTTTGCGCGTCTTCAGGGAAATGAAGCGTTGTTCGAGGTTAATATCTTTCCATCTGAGCGTACAGATGTCTCCCTCTCGCAAACCTGTCCAGACGGCAAGCATGAACAGCGGGCGCGTAAAGCCGTCGAGATTGTCGTAAATGGTCTTGAGCTCCTCCTGCGTGAACGCCTCACGCGTTTCCGTGTCCGACTTCATCATTCGGATTCCGGCAAAGGGATTGTCCTGTATCCCGGCATCCTTCGCAAGCAGAGTGAAAACTTCAGCACAGACGGTTTGATGCAGGCGTACAGTTCGCGCCGATAAAGCACCACATGTCTGTCTGCTGATGGTCTGGACTTTTTTTCCTTCGCCTCGACTGTAAGAGATTGTTTTCTCATAACGTCCGGTTTTCTGAAGAATGGATATGTATTCCTGAGCGTGTGCGTCCGTTACATCAGACAGGTTTTCCACATCCGGATGTTCTCCGTGCATAAACGCCAGAAAATCTCCCCATGCGGTTCGTTTCATCCCGGCATACTTTTCAGCAGGGATTCGTGTGCGAGGTTTTTGCTCTGCAAGCTCATATGCCTCATCCAGGGAGATTTTCTTCCCTCCGGTCAGATCTTCGCGGAAGGTTTCATACAGAGTCTTAACACTCTTCAAGCCCGAGGCCAATTTATTCTTCTCCCGGAAAACTCGTTCAAACGCTTCCGCCTGCTTCCTTGTGGTACACCCTTCGCATGTGCCCTTGTAACGTTTCCGGTTCATTTGAAGATCGTAATACCACTTTCCGTCAGCCTTGGTCTGGTAAACCATTTTTTCCACCTCCATGTTAGTTCTTAAATGTCGAAGATAATATATCATGGGTTTTGATGATTGCAAATCAAAAATCCCCTAAAAATCCCCTAAAAACGGCGTTTTTTGGCATTTTTGAACATATATGCATCTGCCTTCTAAGCAGAGGGTCGTGGGTTCGAGTCCCGCCCGGAGCACCACCTTTAAGCTCAAAATCACCATTTTTCATCCTTCGTGAAATGTGGTGATTTTTCATGTTTCGTGACACGAATCGCGGACAACTTTTGAGTTCAGGAAAACTGTCTCCAACCTCACACCTTGAAACCGGACCGTGGAAAACCACGCCCCCTGTGGCCGCCGTTGTTCGCACGGAAGATTTGAACTTCGACGCCGACGAATCGGAAAGGGCGCTGAATGCCGCATCCCCGACCAACCGGACGCGCCTGTATGATCTCGTTATGTTCCTGCCTGACGATGAGATCGTTCCCGCGCTCACGGTTCTGCGTTCCATTCGCACGAATCGCAAATAACCCCTGAACCGCGAACAGGCGCGGCCATTCCCGCCGCCCCTGTTCAATGACCCGTTCCCGACATGAGGAAAGACCGCACCTTTCTTTTGCCGGGAAATCGCAGAAAATGCTCTGAGAGTCCTGTCAAATATCTTTGCGAGTGATGTTTTTTATTCATTGTGATTCTCTCTTCAAGAGCGTGTTTATCGAGAGGGCAAAAAGAGCAGATTTGCTGTCTTCATGCTTGACATCTGTTCAAAAGCGGATATATTATCCCATAGTCCATTTTGGGGGTTGGCTCCAGAAGGCATAAATGGCATAATATCTGAGAAAAAATGATCCCGTCAAAATCAGCATATCAAACAATTAGTCTCTTCTCCGGATGCGGCGGGCTTGATTTGGGTTTTTCCGCCGCAGGATTTGATATTATCTGGGCCAACGAAATAATGCATGATGCAGCTCAAACATATCAGAACAACTGTGGCCATTCTCCCGTCGTTGATGATATTTGGAATATCATAGAGTCTGTTCCACAGGCGGAAATAGTGATCGGAGGCCCCCCCTGTCAAGCATTTTCCCTGGTGGGAAAACGCCTAGAGAACGATCCGCGGGCAAAATTAGTGTTTGCATACAAGCAAATCATAGAGCGCATTAAACCGAAGGCCTTCGTAATGGAGAATGTTCCCGGCTTGCTTGCGTCTCGAATAGATGGAAAGAGCCTTGTAGATTACCTGGCAGGCGAATATGCAAGATCGGGATATTCCATAACAATCAACCATCTTCTTGCATCCGACTACTGTGTTCCTCAAAGAAGAAAGCGCGTTGTGATGATTGGCACATTAGGCGCCAGGACCAATTTTACGATGATAACGCCGGCCGCGTTTCAAAAGATTATGGGTTTGGAGAAACAAATTCTCCCTGTGTCAGCAAAGGACGCTTTGAGCGACCTTCCCCCAGTATTGCCCAAGGGCAATTACAACGCGCAGCAATACACCTCAAGGCCGCTTTCTCCATACGCCAAACTCATGAGACGAAACAACAGGCAGGAAGTCACTTTCCAAACAATGCCAACAATGTCAAAGCTTGACTTGGAGTTCGTCAAACACATTCCCCCTGGCGGGAATTATATGTCAATACCGGATTCCATTGCAACGAAACGCATAAAAAAGTTTAAGCAAACAGGCGGTCGAACAACAACCTACGGGAGACTTCATCCAGATTATCCCGCTTACACGATAACGACATACTTTAATCGCCCTAATGTCGGCGCGAATTATCATTATGAGTTCGAAAGACTCATTACTGTGCGCGAAGCTCTCCGATTGCAGTCTTTTCCCGACGATTTCGTTCCTTTTTTCTCAAATCAAAGAAATCTTCATATACAAATCGGGAATGCCGTTCCGCCATTGCTTGCTCGGGCTATAGCCGAATCGCTAAAGGAATCCCTATATGGAAGCTGACATGGAAAGAAATCCCGATTTGGGGCAAGTTTGGACTCCGGCTTCATGCGCATTGTCAATGGTTCATGCCCTGCTGAATTATATTTCCGGCCCCGCTCCTTACAAAATACTGGATCCTGCCGTAGGTCCTGCAACTTTTCAGCGGGCGTTTTATAATTTCAGCCAGGACAGGACAAAACACATCGTCTTTTCCGGATATGATATCGACAAACGCATGTGTTCATCTACTCGGTTGTTTTGCAAAGAGAAGGGATTGCGCGCCACCATTCGCAATGAAGACTTTATTCTGTCAGATTGCAATGAACAGTATGATGCTGTTATCATGAATCCTCCATATATCCGACAAGAATGCATTCCGTCCGAATTGAAGCGGACCTATTATAAAAAGCTGGAAAACGAGCTTGGTTTTAAGATTGACCGCCGTTCGAATCTATTTGTTTTGTTCTTGCTGAAATCCTTGTTTGTCTTGCGTCCGGGAGGGATAATGTGCGTTATCGTTTATGATGCAATTATGCATAGCAAATACGGCGCCGAAGCGATGCAACAGATTGAAAGACGCGCTGACATATTAGGCAATATAGAAGCAAAAGCGCCTTTTGGCGATGCTATCATCGATGCGCGAATAATAACGTGGCAGAAAAGAGAAAGCGAGAGACTTGTTCCGGAGACTCAAACGGCTAATTGTTCGCCATCAAATGCAGTTCCTCTAGGAACGCTCTTGAAGACGATCCGAGGAACAGCGCTGCCTTATCGGAAGATATTCATTGCAAATCCTGGCGACAAGTATTATTCTTCTGCATCGCCGATCTTCATTAAGCAGCGCAACCCCAATGTTATGACCTGCGAGGAATATGAATTGGCATATCTGAACGCATCGGCGGAATTGCAGAATTGGCTTCTAGCAAGAATAGAAAATGGGCGTTTACACAATAGACAAACTTACATAAAACCTATAACCGGAGGGCTTTGTTTCAACTATTATCTTAGAAACAGGCCGCGTCATCTTCTCAACACAAAAGGATTGGCCATTTCTGACAATTATTACGTTTCGACCCCCCTTAATCGCTTCCCGGAAAAAGCCGCCTGGATTCTTCTGAACAGCGACATGTATGTTAATCAGATCCTATCCTGCGCGAGAAACCAGGGGCGCGGATTGTTGAAGTTGCAGGCATACGAATACCGGCTGGCCCCTGTGCCGAATTGGAATCTTTTGTCTTCCTCAAAGGTTGGCAAGCTCGTTTCCGCGGCGGAAACGCTCCTGAATAACATTCCGTCATATGACGATTTCAGATCTATTGCCACAAATCTCGCAAAGGAGGTTTTCGATGTGTAACTGGCCGCATATTCCATCATATTCAGATTCTGAAAATACATTTTTCCATCCCGTTTTCTTCTTTGCACTGGAAACGGTCTTAAAAAGACGCAATATTGAAGATGTTGAAATCATTCCTCAATTTCCAACCGCATCCGGTCCTGTTGATTTTGCGCTAAGAAGAAAGAGTACGGGAAAGATTATAATTCCCATAGAGATGAAACGCACTCAAAGCGGAGTGCGTGGTCTCGGAAGGCGACAAGCGCGTGATTATCAGCATAATGTTGCATCTTTTGCCGAAACATCATTCTATTGCGTCTCAAATCTGGAACTGACAGAGCTTTTTAATGCTGACATTCATAGACAAACGACGCTCTCTCAAAAAATAGCGCTGTCCTCTCCACAGGATGCCTTGCTGGACCACAATCAGGAAGAGAAAATAAAAAGCAATCTGCTTGCGGTAATTGACGAAATTGTTGACATCGTTTTCTTTAACCGCAGATTCTCGTATGCAACAGGTTTGACAAATTTGGAGTGCTCCCTTCGAAACATTTCCAATGGCACACGGCATTGGCATGAGAATCTACTGCCGTTCTGCTTCGAATACATTCGTGGAACACCTCGTCTCGCAGAAAGAACAAAACATTGGAAACCGGCATCTTCGTATAAAAATATCCCGGGAAGACTAATTGATCTTGGCGGCAGGATTGACTTCAAGGGCGTTTTCTCTCCCCCTGTTTCTCTCGAGGAGCATTTTGATGTTTCTGTTTTGCAAGACGCTTATGATTCGGGGAAACTGTTTGGAGATGGAGATGACATATCCGCCCTAATTGGCGATATTCTCTTTGATCCACAAAACGGCGCTGTTGAAACCGATTTCGATTTGGCTCGCCTTCTTGCTATCGCCGCAAAAAGTGAAACTGAAGGTTTTTCAAATGATGATGCAATTCTTGATCCTTGTGCAGGAAGCGGTCGACTGCTAGCTGCCGCTATTCAGGAGCGCTTCCCGACAATATCTCCGAAGAACATTATTGCCGTTGAACAGGAGCCGAGATTTTTAGAAGCCTTATGCCTGCGTCTTGGCCTGCAGTTTGGTTTGAGAATTTCGCCTGATGATTCTCCAACAATCAAAATATGTCCGTTTGAGTCCGTTGATCCAAATATTCTTGCCCATGTCAGAATCGCCCTTGTGAATCCCCCATTCATGTCCGGGGTGAAATCCGTTGACAAAAAAAAGATTTTGCTGAAAAGGATTCAGGATATTTCGGGGAAACCATCCATCGTCGGAGCTGGACAGATCGGATACGAAGCGGTCTTTATGGAATTGCTGTGGCATGTCCTTCCGGAAGGCTCCACTATTGCCTTTATTTTTCCTTATCAAGTTCTTTCCCGACTTTCGAGCGAGATGGCGAAATTGCGCAGCTTCCTGGCTAAGGATTTTGCCGTTTCAACGATTATCCTCTATCCAAAATCGGGCGTTTTTGAGTCTGTTGTGAAGAAAACAGCTATTTTCATTGGGCACAAGGGTGTTCCTTCCGAAACAATTCGAATTATTGAAATTCAAATTCCCGTTCCCGATGTTGATTTTTCAAAGTTTAAGGAACATCTTGAGAACGAGAATGTTCAATGCTACGGGGTCTCCGATTTGATTGTTCCCCAAAAAAAGCTGGTTGCCGATGCAGCCATTGGATGGCAAAGGAACATTTGCGTGAGCGCCAGAGCAAACCCGCTGCTTCTCAAGCTTTTAGAGAATAATTCATTCGGCGTTTCCCCTGAGGGCATACGCCGTGGAACAATGGGAGATTCCGGGAATACCGCTCTCACGGTAATGACGCGACAGAACCTTCATCCATACGTTCCTCGCAAATGGATTGTCGGGGCAATCAACAATGCTAAAAATATGCCGTCCATAATAACGGCCGGAAACGCTCCAAATCTTTCCTTTATTCCTCCAGAAGACGTAAAGAATAAAAAGGGCCGCCATTTTAATGCATTAATAAAGGCTGTATCTGCCTATATAGAAGAAACCAATGGACAATTCAGCACGAAAAAGCAGAAAACCTCTCAGAAGACTCTGGAAGGGATAGTGAAGGACATTGGCAAGGATCAAAGGGATCCGGCTTTCAACTCCATTCTAATCCCACGCGCTTGCAGAGAAGAAGCGAAGCTTTCCATCGTTGACAACGATCCTGTTTTAGTGTCAACAAACTTTTTGATTATCCCTGTTGAGGATAGAACAGTCCGGCTGTTAATGGGATCATGGTTGAAATCCGTTTTCGGGCAGTTGCAACTTGAAATGCTTGCAACATCTCAGGAAGGGATGAGAAAACTTGAAAAGAAAGCGCTGTTGCGCCTTCGTTTTCCAGACATGGAAAAGATTGGGAAAGAACAAAAAGATGAATTGATGGATTTGTTTGTGCATGAGCCTTTTCTTGATTTGTCTGAAGTCCAACATAGGAAATCGGATGTCATTTGGGCAAATCTGCTTGACGCATCCAATTCAAGCGTTTTGCTTGAACAGACCGTTTTGCTATTGCAGGAACATTACGACGAGCGGGTTCAATAAAGGCTTTTCTAAAAAACAAGGACGTTTATCCGGCGGAGTGCGAAAACATGCGCTTATTCGAAATGGTGGATTGTTCGTGACAGTTCGCAAGCAGGGCGGAGCCGAACCCGACCGGCCGTATGGCTCAGGAGGAACAGGTCGGTTTTCGGCGGCCCCCCCGGCTTCATCAATTGCAGCATGTCCTCCTCATAAAGTCCGCGGCGCGGCGTCAATCTTCAGACAAAGACAACGGATTTGCCTCCTTTTCCCATTTCCACACTCCGCCGCAACCTCTTCGCCGCCGCAGAATGCATATGGAGCAAGACCGACAAGCGAATTGAGGCGGCCGTTCGTTTTGAATTCGCATCCCAATGCCCGGCCCGGCGGGTCATGGCTGTCGTGAAACCGATGCCGGAAACGCTTTGGATGTTTTTTCGGATTTTCTCCCGCTGTTTTACCATAGCAACCGTGTGTGTTTTCCATCTTTTTTGTCAATTCCGCCTTGACTTTGCTCCGGACGCGGGTATATTTTCTAAATAGAGACTGATACACCATTTGCTGAACAGCACACCATCAGGAGGTTTGAACTATGAGAACATCTGTTTTAGCCATGATCCTCGCGGGCGGCGAAGGCACACGCCTGGCTCCGCTGACCGACCAGCGCGCGAAACCCGCGGTTCCGTTCGGCGGCAAATACCGCATCATCGACTTCGTGCTGAGCAATTTCGTGAACAGCGGCATCGACAGCATTTTCGTGCTGACCCAGTTCAAATCGCAGAGCCTGATGGAACACATCATCAACGGCTGGAACCTTTCCAACGCCCAGCAGCGCGGCCACTTCATCATCCCGGTGCCCGCCCAGATGCAGACCCGCGAACGCGAATGGTATCAGGGCACGGCGGACGCGATCTACCAGAACATGAACCTGATCGAGGACTTCGATCCCGATCTCGTGGCAGTGTTCGGCGCGGACCACATTTACCGCATGGACGTCAGCCAGATGGTCGACTTCCACCAGGAGAACAACGCCATCGCGACCGTGGCGGCGATCCCGATCCCGATCGAGGAAGCCAGCCAGTTCGGCATCATCGAGGTCGACGACAAGTGGCGCATCGTCGGATTCCAGGAGAAGCCGAAGAACCCGATCCCGCTTCCGAACGACAAGAACATGTGCCTGGCGTCCATGGGCAACTACATCTTCAACTCCGCCGACCTGCTGGCGCTCCTGAACCGCGACCACAAGGCGGGCAAAACCAGCCACGACTTCGGCAAGGACATCATCCCCGCCCTCGTGAAGACGAAACGCCTCTACGCATACAACTTCTACACGAACGTCATCCCCGGCCAGGACCTCTCCACAAAGCCTTACTGGCGCGACGTCGGAACGCTTAAAGCGTATTTCGAGGCGAACATGGACCTGCGGAGCACCACGCCGCACCTCGACCTCTACAATCCGCTCTGGCCGATCAACAACTACCACTACAGCCTGCCCCCGGCCAAGTTCATCCACAACGAGGAGGTCGACTCCTCCGGCCTCCCGCGCATCGGCAAGGCCATCAACTCCATCGTCTGCGACGGCTGCATCGTCTCCGGCAGCACGGTGACAGACTCGATCCTGTTCAACAAAGTCTTCGTCCACAGCTACGCCACGGTCCATAACTGCATCCTGCTGTCCGACGTCGACATCGGCGAACACTGCCGCATCCGCAACGCGATCATCGACAAGCACAACATGATTCCACGCGGCACGATCATCGGCTACGACAAGGCCGCGGACGAGAAGCGGTACTTCGTAGTCGACCTTGGCGTCGACGAACAGGGCAATCCGAAATGGCTGACCGTGATCCCGAAGGAACGCCACTCCATGCTGGTGGTTCACCCGTCGTCCGATCTCGCCCAACTCGACGCCGAAGCGGAACCCGAAGCAAAAGCGGACGGCGCCGATCCCGCGAAAGCGTAACATCCCGCGGAACAAAGCAATGAACTCCGCCGGGGCATCCCCCAGCCTCTGGGACCGCGTTTATGAACGGGTGCGCCGCGAACTCGGCGACGCACCCGGATGCCATGATTTCGCCCACACGCTCCGCGTGCTGAAAAATGCCGTCCGGATCGCCTCGGAGGAGTCCTGCTGCGACCCGGACGCCGTGCGGTTCGGCGCGCTTCTGCACGACGTGGCGCGCCCCGAGGAGCTCGCTTCCGGCGGAAAGCTCTGCCACGCCGCGCTCGGCGCGGACAAGGCCCGGCGCATTCTCGAAGAGGAAGGCTGCGAGGACGCCGCGTTCATCCGTCACATTTCGGAGATCGTGCGGACGCACCGCTACCGCGGCAACCTGAAACCCGCCACGCTTGAGGCGTGCATCGTGTACGACGCGGACAAACTCGACTCGCTCGGCGCGTTCGGCGTGGCGCGCGCGTTCCATTTCGCCGGACGCATCGGCGCATGCCTGCATAACTCCGAACAGGAGGCGCTCGCCTCGGAATCGTATTCCAGTCAGGATTCCGCCTACCGCGAATACCTTGTGAAGCTCCGCGGACTCCCCGACCACCTGTTGACAGATTCCGCGCGGCGGCTCGCCGCCGACCGGGCGGCGTTCATGCGGGCGTTCTTCGACCGTCTGAACGAGGAACAGGAGGGGCGCCGTTAACATGATCTCCGACTTCATGGCGTTCTGCTTCCCCGGCATGACGGCGTTCCAGCTGGCGATCCTCGCCGTTTCCGCGCTGCTCGTGGGCGTGAACAAGTCCGGCATCCCCGGACTCGGCATGCTGCCCGTGATCCTGCTTGCCGTGGCGTTCGACCTGAATCCCGGCTTCGCGACCGGCGTTATGCTGCTCATGATCTGCGCGGGCGACATCTTCGCGGTGTCCTACTACCGGCGCAACGCCGACTGGAAGATCGTGGTCCGGCTGCTCCCGTACACCATGCTCGGGCTCGCGCTCGGTTTCGTAACGCTGCGGCACCTGAACCGGCCGGAACACCTCCGCATGCTGATCGGCTGGATCATCCTGCTCCTGGCCGCCGTGCATCTGGTCCGCGTGGCGTTCTTCAAGCACGCGCCCGTTCCGAGCCACTGGGCATTTTCCGCTGTCGTCGGGCTGACCGCCGGATTCACGACGCAGGTGGCGAATGCCGCCGGCCCCGTCATGGCGCTGTACCTGCTGAGCATGAAGCTGCCTAAGAACCGCTACGTCGGCACATGCGCCTGGTTCTTCATGATCATGAACTGGACGAAACTGCCGGTCTTCTGTTTCGAGGGGCGCGTGACCGCCGCCGCGGTGTACGCCGTCCTGCCCGTGCTCCCGCTCATCCTGCTCGGCGCGGTCCTGGGCGTGCTCTTCGTGAGGCGCGCCCCGCAGCGGTTCTTCGAAATCGTCATTGAAATCATCGTCATCGTCTCCGCGGTCAAGCTTCTCTGGCCGACATCATCCTCGCACGTCAACGCTCCCGAACCGGAATCCGGATCCGGCGCGGTGGACATTTCGGCGCCCGCCGAACTTCCACCGCCCGCGCCGGATGCCGCCGCGGGCTGAATCCATTTCCCATATCCCTCTCCTCACACACGGAGCAATCAACCATGGAACCCACCACACAGAAAGAAAAAAAACAAACGGTCAACGACATCCGCACGGCCGATCCGTCCACGACGAAGTCCGCCATCAACGTCGCGGAACAGCAGCCGGGCAAGGATTCCGCCGCCCCGCTGAAACAAATCGAGCAGAAAGTCTGGAACGTCCGAACGGCGGATCTGCCGAAAAGCAAAGCCCTTCCGCTTGCGCTCGAACGCGTGCTTCTGCTGACCGGAAAGAACTTCGTCAAGAACAAATGCGCCCTGCGCGCCTCATCGCTGACATTCCTCACGCTCATGTCGGTCGTTCCGCTCGTCGCGCTCCTCCTCGGCATCGCCCGCGGCTTCAACTTCGAGGAAATGCTCCGCGAAAAGCTCATCGAAAGCTTCGTCGGGCAGGAACAGGTTGCGGAATGGATCCTGTCCTTCGCGGATAAAACGCTCAAAGTCGCAGCCGGCGGCATCATTACGGGCATCGGCGTGGGCATGCTGTTCTTCACCGCGCTGAAGCTGCTGGCCAACATCGAAAACTCGTTCAACGACATCTGGGGCATCAAGCAGGGGCGCTCCATACTCCGCAAGCTCAGCGACTACATCACGCTGCTGCTCCTCTGCCCGGTTTTCGCCGTGCTCCTCCTCGGTCTCAACACCTTCGGCATGGCCAGCATCGAGGGCGTCAAATGGCTCCCCGGAAAAGGATACCTGCTGAACGCCATCCGCTACGTCTCCCCGTTCGTGCTCGCCTGGGTCATGTTCTTTTTCCTCTATCTTTTCATCCCGAACACACGCGTCAAGGCGAGAGCCGCGTTCGCGGGCGCCGTCCTGACCGGCACGCTCCTCATCATCACGCAGTACATCTACATGTTCCTGCAAACGATCCTGACGAGCTACAACGCGGTTTACGGAAGCTTCGCCGCGCTGCCGTTCTTCCTGCTGTGGCTTCAGGCCAGCTGGACCGTAATCCTGCTCGGCGCGCAGTTCTCGTTCGCCGTCCAGAACGTCAACTACTACGAATACTATCCCGGCGATCAGCCTCTCTGCATGCACTACCGATCCGTCTGCGCGCTCCGCATCATGAAGCTCCTCGGCGACTCCTTCAACAGCAGGTCGGGCGCCGTGACCGCGTCGGATATCTCCGGCGAACTTGAGATTCCGATCCGCATCGCCCGAGCCGTGCTGGACGATCTGATCACTGCCGGACTCGTGATCGCGGTCACGACCGACCGCCGCCGCGACGATTCCTTCATGACCAAGGTTCCGCTCGGAGACTTCATCCCGACGACCATTCTGGAGCGCCTCTCCAACATCGGCGACAGCGGCTACCGGTCCGAAAACGCCGCCGAGGCGGAACAGCTCCTGTCCAGCCTCTGGACCGCGGCAAGAAATGATTCCGCGAACGTCCAACTGGTGACGTTTACGCCGGAAGCGCAGCTGGAAGCGGAAAATGCCGCGAAAGCGAAAGCCTGACGCCTGTTCCCGGCTGAAAAAAACCGGAAAGGATTATCTCCTGGCATGAAAATGCGGCGGCATCCGCAACCGGGATGCCGCCGCGATATTTTTTGAAGCAGGATGAAGTTGAGCGGAAACGGACGCGTCGGTTAACCGACAGTGAGGCCGGGTTCGGCGTCGCCGCCGTCCACGGTCACGAGCTTCAGGCTGTTCTCGCTCTTGGCAGCAAGGAGCATGCCGCAGGATTCGAATCCGGCGATCTTCGCGGGCATGAGGTTGGCTACCACGATGATGGTCTTGCCGATCACGTCTTCCGGCGCGTACTGCTGGGCGATGCCGGCGACCAGGGAACGGACGTCGCCGTTTCCGAGGTCGACCTTCAGATGCAGCAGGCGCGTCTTATTTTCGATGCGTTCCGCTTCCAGCACCTTCGCGGTACGGAGCTGCGTCTTGAAGAACTGTTCGATCGTGACCATGCCTTCCGGCGTCACGGCGTCCTTGGTTTTCGGGGCTTTGACTTCCAGTTTTTTCTGCTTCTCCGGCTTCGCGGGGGCGGCCTCTTCGGACTTTTCGACTGCAATGCGCGGGAAAAGCGGAGGCATGTCGACCATGGTGCGCTTCATGTTGCCGGCGCCGAAATCGCGGAGCGACTGGAAATCGGTTTTTCTGATCTCCTCTTCGGACATGCCGAGCGAACGGCGCAGGAGCGTCATCTTTTCGGGCATAATGGGGAAGAGCAGTCCGGACACGATCTCAAGCGTCTGTGCCGCGGCGTACAGCACGGCGGCGAGGCGGTCGGTCTTGCCTTCCTTCGCGAGCGTCCACGGGGCGGTGCGCTCCAGGAACTTGTTGGCCTCGCGGACCACGTTCATGACGGCGTTGATCCCGCGGTCAAGCTTCATGGCGTTGAGCTCGGCTTCAAGCTGGTTGACGGCCAGCCCCGCCTTGGAGAGCAACTCCATTTCGATGGGCTGAAGCGGAGGCGGAGGCGGAAGCGCGCCGCCGAAATTCTTAATGGAAAGCTTCACCACGCGGGAGAGAAGGTTGCCGAGGTCGTTCGCGAGGTCGGTGTTGAACCGCTGGAGGAAATCCTCCTCTGTGAACGAGGCGTCGTTGCCGGGCGTCATGGCGGCAAGCAGGAAGTAGCGGAAAGCGTCCACGCCGTACTTGTCGGCCATGTCCATCGGGTTCACCACGTTGCCGAGCGACTTGCTCATCTTGCGGCTGCCTGTAAGCCACCAGCCATGCGCGAAGATGGTCTTCGGCATCGGCAGCCCCATGGCGCGGAGCATGGTCGGCCAGTACACGCTGTGCGTGGTGAGGATGTCCTTCCCGATCAGATGAACGCAGTGCGTCCAGAAATGCTCGAAACGCGCCTGGTCCACGCCGTAGCCGATGGCGGAGATGTAGTTGATCAGTGCGTCAAACCAGACGTAGCAGACATAGTCCTTGTCGAACGGCAGTTCGATCCCCCAGGAGAGGCGGGATTTCGGACGTGAGATGCAGAGGTCCTCCAGAGGCTTCCGGAGGAATCCGAGCGTCTCGTTGGCGCGGAACGCGGGCTGAATGAAGTCGGCGTGTTCGGTGATGTACTGAATGAGCCAGTCTTGATACTGGCTCATGCGGAAGAAATAGTTGCCCTCGACGATGGTGTCGACTTCGCGCTGGCAGTCCGGGCAGAGCTTGCCGTCGACCAGGTCCTTCTCCGTGAAGAACCGCTCGCAGCCCACGCAATAGTAGCCCTTGTACTCGGCCTTGTAGATGAGGCCGCGGTCGTAGAGGTCCTGCAGGATGGCGCAAACGATTTTCTTGTGGCGGTCTTCGGTCGTGCGGATGAAATCGTCGTTCGTGATGCCGAGCCGTTTCCAGAGCTCCTGGAACCGGACCACGGTGCTGTCGCACTGCTCGATCGGGGTCATGCCGTTCTTCGCGGCGGCCTTTTCGACCTTCTGGCCGTGTTCGTCGGTGCCGGTCAGAAACCAGACGTCATCCCCGGCTGCGCGGTGGTAGCGCGCGAGGACGTCGGCCAGGACCGTCGTATAGGCATGTCCGATGTGCGGCTTGTCGTTGACGTAGTAGATCGGGGTCGTGACGTAAAACGTGCTGTTGCTCATGTTCGTGTTCCTTTCCAAAGGGTCAGAGATAGCGGTCCAGTTCGGCGCGGACGCGCTGCGCCAGGACTTCGGCGGCCTGTTCGACGGGAATCATTTCGGAATCGCGGGAGGCGCGCGTGCGGAACTCGACCATGCCGTTCGCAAGCGTCTTCGGGGAAACGATCACGCGGAACGGAATGCCAAGGAGATCGGCGTCGCTGAACATAAATCCGGCTTTTTCGCCGCGGTCGTCGTACAGGACTTCCACGCCCTTCGCCTGAAGGTCATCGTAGAGAGCCTCGGCCTTTTCGCCGGATTCGGAGCCGTTGGGCTGGAGCGCGACGATGTGAACCTGGTACGGCGCGATGGACATCGGCCAGATCGGGCCGTAGTCGTCGTGGCTGTCCTCGATGACCGACGCCATCGTGCGGCCGACGCCGATGCCGTAGCAGCCCATGTACGCCGGCTTGGACTTGCCGTCCTTGTCCAGATAGTTCACCTTCATGGATTTGGAATACTTCAGACCAAGCTGGAAGATGTTGCCGATCTCAATGCCATGCCTGAACTGGAGCGGCTCGCCGGTCACGGGGCAGGGGTCGCCCTCGCGGACGCACGCCACGTCGGCCACCAGGCCGCCGGTCATGTCGCGTCCGTAGTTGAAATTCCTGTAGTGGAACCCTTCCTCGTTCGCACCGACCACCAGGTTCACGGTTCCGGCAGCGGAGGGATCGATCACAAGACGGACCTTGCCCGGGGTCTCGGAGATGCCGACCGGGGATGCGTATCCGGGAACGGCGCCGCAGGCGCGGATGAGGTTGTCGTCGGCGAATTTGATCGCATTGAGTCCGAGTACGTTTTTGAGTTTGCATTCATTGACCTCGAAATCGCCGCGGATGAGAACGAAGATCAGTTCCTTGCCGTCTTCGGAGCTGTAGAACACCGCTTTGCCGGTCTGGGCGGGCGTAACGTTCAGGAAAGCCGCGACCTCCTCAATGGTCTTGGAATGCGGCGTGGCGACCTTTTCGAGCGGGAGCTCTTCGCCGACGCGTTCGAATTTCAGGCCGGACACCGCGACCTCGCGATTGGCCTTGTAGCTCCTGCCGTCGGGCGACAGGAAGATGTTGTCCTCGCCGCAGTCCGCCAGGAGCATGAACTCGTGCGACACGCTGCCGCCCATCATGCCGGTATTGGAGAGGATGGATACGACATGCTTCATGCCGACGCGGCGGAAGATGCGTTCGTACGCGGCGTGGAGTTCCTGATAATAGGAGTCCAGGTCCTCCTGCGTGGCGTGGAAACTGTAGGCGTCCTTCATGGTAAACTCGCGGACGCGAATCAGACCGGCGCGCGGGCGGGCTTCGTCGCGGTATTTGGTCTGGATCTGGTAGATCATCACGGGCAGCTGCTTGTAGCTGTTGATCTCGGTGCGGGCGATCTGGCAGCTGGCTTCCTCGTGCGTCATGCCCAGGACCATCGCCTTGTTGTTGCGGTCGGTGAACCGGAGAAGCTCCGCGCCGACGCTCTGGTAACGCCCGGTCTCCATCCAGAGATCGGCGGGCAGCACGACCGGCATCAGGACTTCCTGACCGCCGACCCGGTCCATTTCCTGCCGGATGATGGCTTCGATCTTGGCTATGACGCGCTTGCCGATCGGCAGCAGAGAGTAGATGCCGGCGGAAACTGGCCGGACATACCCCCCGCGGACCAGAAATCTGTGGCTGGCGGTGGTGGCTTCCGCCGGATCCTCTTTCAAGCGGTTGCCGAACAAATGGGACATTTTCATGGAAAAAACCTCATGGACATGTTATTACAATTTAAGAAAAGATTTCGCCGAAAAAAATAATATAACACAGCAGAGAATTTTTTCAAGCCGGGAACCTCTGCGGACCGAAGAAAAACAACTGGAAAAAACAGGAAGCGCGAATCCGTCCGGCAAACAACGGGCAGACCGTCTCCCGGAATATCAAAGCGAGAAATCGATGCAACCGGCCATGAGGACACGCTGTTCCATGCAATACCGGTTTCCTGCGTCGACTGGTGCAAATGGATGCAGAAAACAGGATGCATTCCGCCAAAAAAACGCTTTTTAAAGATAAGTTTTAAGGAATTCCTTGTTTTTCGATTGCATTTTTCCCGATATCGTGGTATATTTCTTTTTGAAAATTTATCGTCAACTCATTTCCCGGAGAAACCGTTGAAATATTTCCGATCATACATCATCTGCGCCATATCCGCCCTGCTTTTGCTGTTGAACGCGGCGGAAGCATTCGGACAGAGGGCCTATTCGACGCCGAAAAGAATTTCGTCGGACAGCCTGATCGGCGCTTCCGATTTCAACAAGCTTTCGAAAATGCCGGAAGGCTTTGACGCGGCCGCGGACTCCTATGAATTCGTCGGGGACAACCTGGTGGCGCGAGGAAACGCCGTGGTCCAGTCGCCGGGCATCGAAATCTCGGCCGACAAGATCGTCGTGAATCTGGATTCCGAGCTTTATGACATCGAGGCTGCGGGAAATGTCAAGTTCTCCATTCTTTCGACTGCCGTACAGGCCATGTCGATCGAGAACTATGAAGAGCTTCTGCAGGATCCCCGTGCCCGCGTGACGCTGCTCCGCTATGTCGTGAACGACCTCGGAGAACAGCGCGCGGAAGTGGAAATCGTGACGGAATCCTCAACCATCCGCGCCGAACGCGCGGCGGGAAACCTGTTGACCGGCGTACTTCAATTTTCCAACTTCGCCTTGAAATCCGGGCTGTTCTACTGCGTCGGCGAACGCGCGGAACGTTTCTTCGACGGTACGGTAAAGGTCCACAAGGCCAGGTTCACGACCTGCGAATACATTCAGGACGACCATGACCACTACGCCATCGCGGCATACGACGCCACGATCGAACCGCGGGACAGCAACAACAGCCTTTTCCACTATGACAACCAGCTGGGCGATCACAGAATCCTGATGAAGAACAATTTCTTCCAGATCTACGGCGTTCCGGTGCTCTGGCTGCCGATCCTGTACAAGCCTTCCGACCTGTCGAGCTTCGGCGGCAAAGTCGAGTTCGGAAGTCAGAGCAACTGGGGCTGGTATATCCGCGGCGCGAAGCATTTCAAGCTTCTGGATGAGCCGTACTGGAATATGAACCTGATGCTGGACTGGTACGAAAAACGCGGCATCGGATACGGTCTCAGCTCCGATCTGCTGACGCCGGAATCCGCCACCGAGTTCTCGTTCTACGGCATTTTCGACAGGAACCAGTACGAATACTGGGACAGGACGCTTCTCCCCGACGACCCTGACTATCTGCTGAACGGATCCCGCCTCAAAATCCCGCATTACCGCTTTGAAGTCCGCACAAACAATATGACGCACATTACGAACCGCCTGGATTTCCGGATGCAGATCGATCTGATCAGCGATTATCAGTTCCTGCGCGACTATTTCCCGGCGCGCTTCCGTTCCGAATACGAGCCGCCCACCTACGCCTCCCTGGAGTATCAGCATGACAGATTCACGGCCAGCGCATACATGACGCTCCGCATCAACAGCTTCGATTCGACCGTGGAGCGCCTGCCGGAATTGAGGCTGGACTTCCAGCGCCAGGAGCTTTTTGCGAATATCTATTACCAGGGGGAAATGTCCCTCACGCCGCTCTTCCTGCGCTGGCGCAGATTCGACCGGGACGCAGAGGACACCTTGCGGCCCAAAGAGGCGGAATATTACAGAAAAAGAAACATTGATATCGACGACAATTGGAAGCTCCGGAACTACAGCTCCCTGCGGTTCGACTCGCTCCACATGCTTTACTACCCGATGAAAATCTGGAACATCAACATCATCCCGAGAACCGGCATCCGCCTGACTGCGTATTCGGCGTCGTCCGAACAGGAAATCACCGAAGACGACCTTTCCCAGATGTTTGTTGCGGACAGCATCGAGGGGCATCCGGCTTATCGCACTAAAGTGCCGAACTACGATTCGAAGGGCGGATCCAAATTCCGCGTGATCGGCGAAATCGGCGTGGAAGTGAACACAAAATTCCACTACGCCTGGCAGGAAGTGAAAAGCGCCTTCTGGGGGCTTGACGGACTGCGCCATGTGGCCGTGCCGTATGTGAACTACACATACATCCCGAGGCCGACGGTAAACGCGGACAATCTGTACTTCTTCGACGAAATCGACCGCATTTCGGAACAGCATTTCATCCGGTCCGGCATCGTGAACCGCCTTCAGACGCGCCGCAACGGCGCAATCCACGAATGGCTGTCGCTGGAGCATTACTGGGACTTCTTCATCCATGACGCCGAAAGATTCAACCATATCGGCGACTTCGGCACTATCCTTAAATTCCGGCCGTTCTCCGGACTCACGCTTTCCGCCGAACTGCTCCTGGACGTCGGCCTCAACGGAGAACACGACTACGAAGTGAGGCGCGGCAACAAGGGCGCCGGACGCCCCGGCATCGACAGCCGGGTCATCAACCGCCTCACCACGTCGATCGATTACCGGTTCGCGCCGGAATGGCGCATTTTCGCCAGCTATACGTATTCGGACTACTATCTGCAGCGCTCCGCCTACTCCATGGGAACGCAATTTTCCGCCATGACGGCCACGTCCATGATGTACACGCCTATGTCGCGCTCCCAGACGATCAGAGGCGGCTTTGAATTCCCTCTGCTCATCGACAAGGACCTGCACGGCTACACGGCCTGCACGTACGACATCGACCAGAACCTGGTCACGAGGGCATGCGTCGGCCTCACCAAGCGGTTCCACTGCTGGTATGTTTCCGCGGAAGCCGGCACCGGCCAGACCTGGCACCGCAACAGAGACGGCGATTATTCCCAGCGTCTGAAAAACTACTTTGCCGTCTCCGTGGGGCTTACGGCCATGCCCGGCCTGTCGTTCGGCCAGAGGGTCGGCATCGGAGACTAATAATGAAATACTCTTTCTGAAAGGGAATGAATTTATGAGAATTGAACAGAATCGGATTAAAATCGGCGATATCCCGGTCGCGGAACTCGCCGCGAAATACGGCACCCCGCTTTACGTCTACGACGAACAGAAGATTCGCGATAACTACAGACGCGCCGTTGCGGCGTTCCGGAAACACTACCCCGATTTCCGCATGTTCTACGCCGTCAAGTGCTGCAACAACCCGGCCATCGTGAACATCCTCCGGCAGGAAGGAGCCGGCGCGGACTGCGCCAGCGTGAACGAAATCCTGCTGGCGAAATCCGTCGGCCTCACCGGCGAAGACATCATGTTCAGCGGCAATTTCCTCTCCGACGAAGACCTGCGCCAGGGCATCGAAACAGGAGCTGTCATCAACCTCGACGACGAAAGTCTCTTCCCCCGCCTTCTGAAGTTCGGCGTGCCAGAAGTCATCTCCTTCCGGGTGAACCCGGGCTACGGCAAAAGCAACGTGGGCGAATATGTGACGAACGCCGGCCCGAAGGCGAAATTCGGCATCCACCCGGACAAAGTAACCGCCGCGTTCCGCATGGCGAAAGAAGCCGGCGTGAAGCGGTTCGGCGTGCATATGATGACCGGCTCGTGCATCACGGACGCGGACTATTTCCCCTTCGTCACAAGCCTGCTGATGGAGATCGTGGGCAAGACGGGCAAGGAACTCGGGATCGATTTCGAGTTCATCGACCTCGGCGGCGGTCTCGGTATCCCCTATGAACCCGGAGAGGCGTTCCTGGACTTGGAATCCGCCGCGAAAAAAACCGCGGAAGTCTTCAAAACGTTCGTGGAAAAGTATGGCATGAAGCCGCCGCGTCTTGAAATGGAGCCCGCCCGCTACTTCGTCGGAAACGCCGGCTACGTGATCGGCCGCGTCCACGCCGTGAAGGAATCCTACACGCGGATCGTCGGCACAGACGTCGGCATGAATGTGCTGGTGCGGCCCGCGTTCTACGGTTCCTACCACCACATCTTTGTCGACGGCAAGGAAAATGAACCGCGTGAAAAAATGGGCCTCTGCGGCCAGCTGTGCGAGAACACAGACTACTGGGTCAAGGATCGCAGCCTGCCCGCCAGCCTGGGCCCCGGCGACCTCATCGTAGTGGAAAATGCCGGCGCGTACGGATTCGGCATGAGCTATCAGTACAACGGACGTCTGCGGGCCGCGGAAGCGCTTGTGAACGGTTCCGAGGCGACTCTGATCCGCGACCGCGAAACGTTCGAAGACATGGTCCGCCACACGCATGTGCCGGAACGCCTGAAAAAATAACAAAAAAAAAGGGAAAAACGCTTTACTTCCTGGAAACGCGGGCTAGATTATGATGTCGGATTTGACGATACGGCCTGAAAACAAAGAACTCTCGGACTGGAGACCGCAATATGAAGTTCAAACTTTCTAAATTCTTTTCGAGCGATATCGGGATCGATCTGGGTACAGCGAACTGCCTGGTCTATGTCAAGGACCATGGCATCGTGCTGAATGAACCGTCCGTCGTCGCGATCAAGGACAACGTGGTCGTGAGCGTGGGAACGGAAGCGAAACGCATGCTTGGCCGCTGCCCGATGAACATCAAGGCCATCCGTCCGATGAAGGCCGGCGTGATCGCCGATTTCGCCGTGACGGAGGAAATGCTTCGTTATTTCATTATGAAAGCAAAGAGCTTCATGGCTCCGTACCAGCGGATTCTCCGCCCCACCGTTCTGATCGCGGTTCCATCCGGCATTACCGAGGTCGAAAGCCGCGCCGTACAGGACAGCGCCATGCACGCGGGAGCGGCGAAGGTCCACACCATCGAAGAGCCGATGGCCTCCGCGATCGGCGTCCGCCTGCCCGTAGCGGAACCGACCGGCAGCATGATCGTCGACATCGGCGGCGGTACGACCGAAGTGGCCGTGATCTCGCTCGCCGGCATCGTGGAGAAACGCAGCTGCCGCGTGGGCGGCGACGAGATGGACTCGTCCATCATCCAGCATATGAAGCGCGTGTACAATCTGCTCATCGGCGAACGCATGGCCGAAGACATCAAGATCCGAATCGGCAGCGCCTATCAGGTGCCCGACCTCGAGCCGTCCATGGAAGTGAAGGGGCGCGACCTCGTGTCCGGGCTTCCGAAGAGCATCCGCGTCTCCTCCCAGGAAATCCGGACCGCCCTGCAGGAGCCCATCGCCAGCATCGTCGACGCCGTGCGCTCCACGCTCGAACATTGCCCGCCGGAACTCGCGTCCGACCTCATGGACCGCGGCATCATGCTCGCGGGCGGCGGCGCCATGATCCGCGGCCTCGACCGCCTGATCTCCGAAGAAATGAACCTTCCCGTCTTCGTGGCCGACGATCCGCTGAACGCCGTCGTCAGGGGCACGGGCGTGGTCCTCCAGGAGCTGAGCAACAACGTCCAGCTCTGATCCGCACTCGAAAATGGCTGAAACCGAACGCTACATCACCTCGACGCTGAACCGCCGCGACGAAACCGTCGAGAAAACTCTGCGTCCGCAGAAATTCGAGGATTTCCCCGGCCAGGACAGCGTCAAGGAACGCCTCAAAGTCTATGTCGAGGCCGCCAAACGGCGCAACGAACCGCTCGGACACCTCCTGCTCTACGGCCCGCCCGGACTCGGCAAGACCACCCTCGCCTACATCATCGCCAACGAGAAGGGCGCGAGCATCAAGTCCTCCAGCGGCCCGGTCATCGAAAAGCCCGGCGACCTCGCCGGTCTGCTCACGTCCATGGAGGACGGCGACATCCTCTTCATCGACGAGATTCACCGCCTGAACACCGCCGTGGAGGAATACCTCTACAGCGCCATGGAGGACTACTTCATCGACATCATGCTGGACCAGGGGCCGGGCGCGCGTTCCGTGCGCCTGAACCTCGCCAAATTCACGCTCATCGGCGCCACCACGCGCCAGGGCCTCCTCTCCGCCCCGCTCCGCGCAAGATTCAAACTCGCGCCGAGGCTGGACTACTACGACCCGGAAAACCTTCGGAAAATCGTGCAGCGGTCCGCCGGCATCCTGAACATCGGGATCACCCCGGAAGCCGCGTTCGAGATCGCCCGCAGAAGCCGCGGCACCCCGCGCATCGCCAACAATCTGCTGTCCTGGGCGCGCGACTTCGCGCAGGTCAGGGGCAACGGCGCGATCGACGACGAGACCGCCCGCAAGGCGCTCTCCATGATGGAGATCGACAGCAACGGACTTGACGAGATGGACAAGCGCATCCTCGAGACCATCGTCGCCAACTTCAACGGCGGCCCGGTCGGCCTGAACTCGCTCGCCGTCGCCATCGGCGAAGACCCCGGCACCATTGAGGAAGTCTACGAACCCTACCTCATTCAGGAAGGATATCTCATGCGCTCGCCGCAGGGACGCATCGCCACAGACAAATCCTGGTCCCTCTTCGGCCTCGCCGCGAAAAACCGGCTGACCGGACGCGGTTCCTCCGGCAGGAAAAACGATTCCGACCAGCCCGATTTTTTCCAGTAACCTCAACTCCTCCAATGCCGCGCCGCCCCAGCGCACCTTATGAAAACCGACCTGATCCTTCCCTTCTACAAACCCCACGAGGGCTGGCTGAACCATCTGCTCGAATCCGTCACGGAGCTTAAAAAAGCGTTGAACGAACGCGGCTCGGCCCTGCGCGTCATCCTCGCGAACGACGGATCGCCGAAGTCCTGCTACCCGGACGAAGCCCTGGAGTCCATTCGCGCGGTCGCAGACGAGTTTATCTTTTCCTCCTACGATGTCAACCATGGGAAAGGCTACTGCCTGCGCCATGCCGTGCGGCAGGCGGACGGCGACATCCAGGTCTACACCGACGGCGATTTCCCGTTCGGCTGGCAGTGCGCCGCCGAGGCGTTCGACCGTCTGAATTCCGGCGCGGACGTCGTCATGGGCGTCCGCGGCGCCGACTACGGCAAGGCCCTGCATCCGCTCCGCAAGCTCATCTCGAAGGGCGTGCGCCGCCTGAACAGGCTCCTGCTTGGGATGCCGGAACGCTACCTCGACACGCAGGCCGGGATGAAAGCTTTCCGTGGCGCCGGAAAACAGGCGTTTCTGGACACCACGGTCGACACGTTCCTGTTCGACACCGAGTTCATCCTGCTCGCCTGGGACCGCGGACTCCGCATCGACACGATCTCCCTCACCCTGCGGCCCGGACTCTCCTTCTCGAAAATGGGCTGGCGCGTCCTCTTCCGCGAACTCGGCCACTTCCTCCGCATCATGCCCGCGCACTGGTTCCGCAAAAAGCAGCGCCGTCCGGCGCAGGACTGAACGATGAACAGCATTCTCCTTTCGTTCGACATCGAGGAATTCGACCTGCCGACCGAGTTCGGCGTCGAGATCTCCCGCAACGACATGTTTTCCATCGCGGGCGAGGGCGCGCGCCGCATTCTCAGGATCGTGAACGACAAGGGCGCGCGCGTCACGTTTTTCGTAACGGCGGCGTTCGCTCTGGAATTCCCCGACCTCGTGCGCAAGATGAAGTCTTCCGGCCACGAAATCGCTTCGCACGGGTATTCCCATACCACATTCGAACCGGCCGATCTGAAGCGTTCCCGCGAGGCGCTGGAGGAAATTACCGGGGCGCCCGTCCGCGGATTCCGCATGGCGCGCCTTGCGAAGGTTGGCAAACAGGACATCCTGGCCGCCGGATACGAATACGAATCCTCCCTGAACCCCGTCTGGCTGCCGGGCCGCTACAGCAATTTCTCCGCCCCGCTGAAACCGTTCCGCGAGGCGTGCGGCCTGTGGCAGATGCCCGTCTCCGCCCTCCCCGTCGTCCGATTCCCGCTCTTCTGGCTTTCGTTCAAGAATCTCCCGTTGCCGCTCTATCTCACGCTGTCGAAACGCGCCATGTCCGCCACCGGTTTCTTCAACATGTATTCGCATCCGTGGGAATACCACGAGCGCGCCGCGGAAAAACAGTGGAAAATCCCCGGCTACATCGTCCGTCACGCAGGGGAAGCACAGTGTCTCCGCCTGCGCCGCCTCATCACAGGCCTTGGCCGCGCCGGAACGTTCGAGACGTTTGGCGCATATCTCGACCGAATTCAAATCGTGGAGCAGTTCCCCGCGACGTCAAGCGTACTCTGACTTCACGCGGCGACTTCGCCGTTTATCGGCTGAGCGTTTTTCAGAATCAGGGTGACGCAATAACCTTCCTTTTTTCTTCCCGGCCTCGCTGGCGGCTCAGTTCATGGGGATGATTTTTCCCATGCAGCCTCCGTTAGTGTATTGTTTCTCCCGCCGTCAAATCATCCGTCATTCCGTCGTCATTCCGTCATTTCTTTGATTTGCAAAGGCTTGTCATTCCGCCATCTGTTATTCTTTCGGCAACGGGAAGAAGCTAACAAATCGACAAAAACAAGCCCCGGAATCTTGTATCGTACAGGGTTCCGGGGCGTTTATTTTCGATAAGTTTCGTGTCCGAGCGGAGCCGGACACTACTCGGCACACTTTGTGTGTGTCCGAGCGGAGCCGGACACTACTCGGCACACTTTGTGTGTGTCCGAGCGAAGCCGGACACTACTCGGCACACTTTGTGTGTGTCCGAGCGAAGCCGGACACTACCGCAGGAGACTTCGTCTCAGAGGCCGAGGGTCTTGACGGTCTCGAGGGCGATCATCAGCTCTTCGTTGGTGGGCATGACGATGGCCTTCCAGGCGCTGTCGTCGGTGGAGATGACGCCGGCCTTGCCGAAGCAGTCGTTGTTCTTCGCGTCGTCGCACTTGATGCCGAGGCAGGCGATGCCGTCGAGGATGGCCTTGCGTTCCGGGATGGAGTGTTCGCCGATGCCGCCGGTGAAGACGATGGCCTCCGCGCCGCCGAGGAGCACGTAGTAGGAGCCGATGTACTTGACGATGCGGCGGATGAACATCTTGAGGGCGAGAGCGGCGTCCTTGTTGCCGGAGTCGGCCGCGTTCACGATGTCGCGCATGTCGCCGCTGCCGATGCCGCCGATGGCGAGCAGGCCGGACTTCTTGTTCAGGATGGTGTCGACTTCCTTGGCGGTGTTGCCGACGTCGACCATGCGGAGGACGGCGGCGGGATCCATGTCGCCGCTGCGGGTGCCCATCATGAGACCCTCGAGCGGAGTGAGGCCCATAGTGGTGTCGATGACTTTGCCGTTCTTGACGGCGGCCATGCTGCAGCCGTTGCCGAGGTGGCAGGTGATGATCGTGACGTCTTCGGGCTTCTTGCCGAGGAATTCGGCGGTGGAGAGGGTCACAAAACGGTGGCTGGTGCCGTGGAAGCCGTATTTGCGGATGCCGTACTTCTTGTAGTATTCCATCGGGATGGCGTAAAGGTACGCCTCCGGGGGCATGGTCTGGTGGAACTGCGTGTCGAAGACGGCTACGTTCGGAACGCCTGCGAAGATATCCTCGCAGGCTTCGATGCCGCTGAGGTTGGCGGGGTTGTGGAGCGGTCCCAGCGGGATGCACTCGCGGATGATGTCCTTGACCGCTTCGTCGACCTTGACCGGGGCGGTGATCTTTTCGCCGCCGTGGAGCACGCGGTGACCGATGGCCTTGACTTCGGACAGGCTCTTCAGGACGCCGATCTGCGGGTCGACAAGCTTGGCGCAGACCGCGCGGAGACCGTCGGAGTGGTTCTTCACGCCTTCGGGAGATTCTTCGAACTTGAAACCGTCCGGACGCTTGATGATGAGGTTCGGAGTCGGGGTGCCGACGCGCTCCACGAGGCCGGATGCGATGACGGTGTTCTTGCCGCCTTCCATTTCGAAGAGTGTGAATTTGAGGGAGGAGCTGCCGGAGTTGATCACGAGAATTTTCATGCGGAATCCTTTGCGGTTTCGGGGTTAAAAAACGAATGAAAGTAAATAATATAGCATAATCCTGAAAAAAATGCAAGGGAAAGCGGCGGCATATCTTCCTTTTTTCCAAAGGAATCGCGCGAAAAAACAAATCAGCGCGGGAAATACAGCAGCAGCGGCGCGCGGCCGTCGAATTCGAGGGAAAACTCCGGCGCGTTCGTTTCGTTCAGCGTACCGCACCACCAGAAGGGCAGGCGGAGCTTGTCGAGCGGATACACCAGCCCGGTCGCGGTAACGGGCATTTCCGGATGAAAGCTGAAGATCGAGACCTTCGTGCCGACCGGACGGCGGAACGAAGCGGATTCCAGGACGGGCAGAAACGTGCCGCAATCGGTCTCCATGCGGACGTCGGCACCGGCGGCGGCGAACATCGGGAGCAGGGACGCGTTGCCCAGCAGATGGTCTTCACGTCGGCCCCCTGCCCCGAGGATCACGATCTCGCGCCAGCCGCGCGCCATACATGCCCGGAAGGCTTTCGAAAGGTCGTTCGTCTCCTGTTCGGATTCGTGTACGAGGCGATTCCCGAAGCGTTTCTTCAAAGCGGGGTCCAGGCTGTCCAGGTCGCCGACGACGAGGTCGGGTTCCAGTCCGGCGCGGAGCAGTGCGGACGCGGCGCCGTCGCAGCAGACGATCCGCGCAGCGGCGCGCAGCGTCTCCAGAAGGCATTTGCGGCGGGGGAAACTGCCGTTCGCCAGGATGACCGTGTATTGCGCTGAGTCGCCCACAAATGGCCTCCGAGACGCGTTTTAATCAGCCTGAAGCGCCATCCAGCCCTCGCGGCCGGGGAGCACGCCGGAACGGATGGAGCCGGACGGGATTGTAGAAACATCCTGCGGCAGCAGATCGCCGGGGGCGCAGAACTCGATCCCGCGCGCCTTCGCCATGCTCAGGAAATCGTCGAAGAGGTCGGCGCAGATGCCGCCCTCGGCTTCGGCGTGGATGGTCAGCAGGTTCATGCCGTCGGGCGAGGCGGCGGCGAGGAGGCGTTCGTTGTAGTTTTCGCGCGTGACGCCGTCGCGGCCGAGCAGTTCGTCGTAAGTCGGCATATTGAGCGGAATCTGCGGCGTTTCGAGCTGCTTCCCGTTCACGACCGGACGGAAGATGGAGCTGCCGCGGCAGTCGCTGTTGTAGCGAAAACCGAACGTCTCCTTGGCCGTAAGCACGGCGTCGGTGGTCTTCCAGCCGGGGGAGGCGGAACAGACGGGCGGCTTGCCGACGATGCGTTCGATCTCGCCGTACGCAAGGCGCAGATGCTTCAGGATCAGCTCGGGGGAAAACGACGCGATGCGGTTCTGCCATTTGCAGTGGTCCCAGGCGTGAAGCCCGATCTCATGCCCGGCTGCGGCGCAGTCGCGCAGCGCCTGTTCGTTGCGCCGTCCGATCGCCGGTCCCGGCCACGCCGTTCCCATGAGGAGAATGTCCATGCCGTACAGCCCGGGGGCGTTCGTGCGGAGCATCTTGAACAGGAAGGTCGGCTTCAGCAGACGCCACAGGTTGCGCCCCATGTTGTCCGGGCCGACCGAGAAGAAATACGCCGCGCGGACGCCGTGGCGGTCCATCGTGCGCAGGAGGGAGGGAACGCCCCTGCGCGTGCCACGGAACGTATCGACGTCTACGCGGATGGCTATCTTCATTTCTTGATTCCGAATTCGCCGGAGGAAATGGCCTGCTGGAGGAAGAAGTCGAGCGTCTGCTTGATGGATTCGCGCAGGGGTACGACGGGTTTCCAGCCGCAGTACTTCATGGCGTTGCGAATGCTGGGCTTGCGGTGCTGGCAATCCTGGTAGCCCGCGCCGTAGAACGTGCCGCTTTCGACCTCCTTGCAGCCGGCGAACGGCGGGAATTTCTTGCGGAGCGGATGCTCGTTGAAGAGTTCGACGAGAATTTCGGCGAGCTCCTTGATGCTGGCTTCGTTGTCGGGATTGCCAATGTTGATGATCTTGCCGTCGCAGAGGCCGTCCTTGTTCTCGATGATGCGGAACAGGCACTCGATGCCGTCGGTCACGTGCGTGAAGCAGCGTTTCTGCGCGCCGCCGTCGATGAGCAGGATCGGGTTGCCCTGCACCAGGTTCAGGATGAGCTGGGTGATGGCGCGGGAGCTGCCGATGCGGGCGGAGGAGAGCGAGTCGAGTTTCGGGCCCATCCAGTTGAACGGGCGGAAGAGCGTGAACTTGAGGCCGCGGGATGCGCCGTAAGCCCAGATCACGCGGTCAAGCATCTGCTTGCTGCAGGAATAGATCCAGCGCTGCATGCGGATCGGGCCGAGGATGAGGCGGGAATTGTCCTCGTCGAAGTTCTCGTCGTCGCACATGGCGTAGACTTCGGACGTGGAGGGGAAGATGATGCGCTTGTTGTACTTGGCGCAGTAGCGGACGATCTTCAGGTTCTCCTCGAAGTCGAGTTCGAAGACGCGGAGCGGATTGCGCGTATATTCGATCGGTGTGGCGATGGCGACCAGCGGCAACACCACGTCGCACTTGCGGACGTGGTATTCGATCCATTCGTGGTTGATCTGCACGTCGCCTTCGAAGAAGTGGAAATCCGGATGGGACAGCAGGTCGGTGATATAGCCGCTGCGGAGGTCCATGCCGTACACTTCATAGTTGCCATCGTCGAGCAGACGTTTGCTGATTGCGCTGCCGATGAAGCCGTTCACGCCCAGGATCAGCACGCTTTTCTTGCGCTTCGGGCCTACGATCGGGGAATTGGTAAGAACCATCTTCGGGGTAAAACGACTGTCCGCGGCGAGCTGTTCGCCGGTCGTGTACAGGCCGCCGTCCTTCTGCGCGAAGTTCACCTGCACGGCGCCCTTGCCGCAGGCGATCACGAACGGAGCGACGGAGACGATGGTTCCCGCCGGGGCTTTCTTCTTCAGCGGTACGACGGAGACGTCCCAGATGAAATATTTCTGAGCGGCAATGAACGTGAATGCGCCGGGGAAGGGACGGGTCACGCCGCGCACGAGGTTGCGGACGGAGACGGCGTCCTTCGTCCAGTCGATGAGGCCGTCGGCGGGGCAGCGATGCCCGAAGTACGTCGCCTGCTTTTCATCCTGCTTTTTGGCTTTCGCCTTGCCCGCGAGCACGGAGGGCAGGACTTTTTTGAGCAGTTTTTCGGCGGCGGCGGCGGCCTTCAGGTGCGCGTCCTTCGCGGTGTCGGAGTCCGCGATCGCGAACTTCTCCTGCGCCACGATGTCGCCGGCGTCGACCTTCGCGGTCATCTTGTGGAGCGTCACGCCCGATTCCTTCTCGCCGTTGATGACGGCCCAGTTCAGCGGGGCGCAGCCGCGATATTTCGGGAGGAGCGAGCCGTGGAGGTTGAACGCGCCCTTCTTCGGGATGGCGAGGATGTCCTTGCCGATGACCTTGCGGTAGTAAAACGAGAAGATGAAATCGGGGGCCATCTTCTTGATGCGGCCGGCCCAGAGCGGGTGATTGACGTCCTCGGGCGCGAAGACCGGGATGCCGAGGGCGGCGGCGGTTTCGGCGACGGAACGGAACCAGAGGTTTTCGTTGGGATCGTCGGCATGGGTGAAGACGGCCTGGACGGTCACGCCGGCCTTGACGAGCTGTTCAATGCCGATGCAGCCGATGTTGTTGTAAGCGAAGACGACAGCTTTCATGCGGTGTCACTCCTGTTCTTTGGGTTGGGTATTTTCTTTGCGATGAATCGATTCGATGAAGAATTGAGGGCGGGCGCGCGAGTTCAGGTGGATTTTGCCGATGTATTCGCCCATGAGCCCCATGGACGCAAACTGCATGCCGATGAGCACGAAGACGACGGCGAACAGCGCGAACGTGCCGCCGAAGCCCCAGTCCTTGTCGATCTGGGAGCGGATGAAAACGTAGAGACCAAACAGCACGCCGATCGCACCGACGCCGAACCCGAAGAAGGTCAGCAGCCGAAGCGGGAACGTGCTGGTGCCGGTCAGCAGGTCGTACTGGAGCGCGATCAGCTTCATCACGCTGTACTTGGACTCGCCCGCGGCGCGTTCGGCGTGCTTCACATGCACCTCGACGGACTTGCGCGCGTAGGTCATGGCGAGCATCGGGATGAACTTGCCGTTCTCGTGGCACAGCAGGACCGCGTCCACGACGTTCCGGCTGTAGCCGCGGAGCATGCAGCCGTAGTCGGTCATGGTCTTGCCGTTGCAGAGCTTGCGGACCATGAGGTTGACCATCTTCGATCCGACCTTGCGGAACAGCGTGTCCTGGCGGTTTTCGCGGATGGAGCCGACGACGTCGTACCCCTCGCGCAGTTTTTCCAGAAGCTTGTGGATCTCCTCCGGCGGGTTCTGAAGGTCGGCGTCGAGCGTGACGACGTACTTGCCGCGGGAGGTCTGGAACCCGGCGGTCACGGCGGCGTGCTGGCCGAAGTTCGAGGTCAGGATCACGCCCACGATGCGCGGGTCCTTCTGCGACGCCTCGATGATCATTTCCATGCTGCGGTCCGCGCTGCCGTCGTCCACGAGGATGATCTCGGTCGTGCAGTCCAGCTTGTCGCAGGCCGCGGTTGTGCGGGCGATGAGCTCGGTCAGGTTTTCCTCCTCGTTGTAGACCGGAATGACGAGGGAAAGTTCGATTTCGGGCGTGGTCATGGTTGCGTGGTCCCTTCTGCGCCGTCCGCTTCGGCGGGCTGCGCGATGGATTCGGAAATATGGTAGTAAACGTGAACGCGTTTTCTGTTCAGTTTGTTGCATTTGCGCTTCAGCTTGGGATCGTCCGGCCAGCCGGATTTCTTCTGCAGCGCCTTGAGTTTGAGTTTCTGCATGATGTTCAGCGGCGAGATGAGGAGGACCACTTCATCGTCCTGAAGCAGGTTCAGCAGTTCCTTCCCCTTCGCGGTTTCCTCAAGTTGTTCGATCCAGTCGCCGCGCGTGATCACCATGCCGCCGCGCTCCAGAACGTCCGCCAGAAATGCGCGGAACTCGTCCGGGCCGCGGATCTCCGTCGTGTCGGAGGTGAACGTGCGGTTGGTGTCGTCAAGTTTTTCCAGCGAGAACATCGGGATCGGCGCCGGAAGGTCCATGTAATAGGTAAGCTCCGCCCCACCGACCGAACCGAAGAACGCCGTGCGCTTCAGGAAATCCGGATCCTTCGCCAGAATCGCCTTCAAGGTGGAATCCATCCGGCGGAGGAACGGCGCCGTCGGCTCGAACGATTCCGTACGGCTCAGCGAGGGGATCACGACCGAAAAGACCGCAAAAAGCACGAATGCGACGAACGGCGCCACACGGTTCAGCGGATCGGCGGATTCCGCAAAGGCCCCTTCCCCGCTCTCCTTCAGCAGTTTTTTCCGCGATCTGAACCAGAAGACCAGCCAGAATACACCGGCAAAAAACAGAAAAAGAGCAAAGAAAATGGAAAGCTGCTTCAGGTCGACCGCCTCCTGGTTCAATCCAGGAAACATCTCCCGTTCGACGTCGTCCATCGTCTGCGAGTCATTGAGGAGCGCCTGGGTCGACGGAAATATCTTCCGTTCGAAGCAGGACACGGCTATCCCCGCCGCAACGGAAACAAAAATGAGAATCCCCGCGGCATACGGGATCAGAATGTCAACCAGGCGGAAGAACTTGTCAGTAATCTTCCTCAGGAAAGACCAACCCTCATGCGGTTCGGAGAACCACGCCGCAGTGAAGAGCGCGCACCACGGCACGATCGGCAGGATGTAGTAGGAACGGCGCGACCGCGAGGCGGAGAACAGGATAAAGATGAACACCATCGAGGCGAACAGCCACAGCGTATCCTTCGAGCCCTGTTTACGCTGGATAAGCTCGCGGATGTAGTCGATGACCGCAAAGATAAAGAAGGGCGTCCACGGAATCATCAGGCGCGGCAGATAGAGGAAATACACATAGAATGGGTCCTTGTTGTGGTCCCACGGATTGAACACGCGCATCAGGTTCTCGCGGAACACCAGCACGATCCCGCTCGCGCCGTAATGCTCCGAGGTCAGCGCCTCCAGCACGAACGGCACGGCGTACAGGCAGAGGCCGCCGAGAAACAGCGCGAGGAAGAATTTCCAGTTCAGATGCACCCGGAACGATTTCCGGACGACGCAGTCGATCACCGCCAGCGCAGGCGGGATGACGAACGCGGGCAGCCCCTTGGTCTGCGCCCCGACCGCGCAGCACGCCCAGAACGCGAAATACGCCCAGAAGGACGGCGTTTCGCGGTGGTGCAGATACACCGTGACTGCCATCACGATGAAGACAGTCTGCTCCATGTCGGCCTCGGCGAGGCGGCCCCACACGATGAACGAATACGTGCTGAGCAGGATCCAGCCCGCCAGATACGCCGTGCGCTCCGAATAGAACTTGCGGGCGACGGAAATGATGCAGCCGAGCCCGGCAAGCGCGAACAGTGCGCTCGGAAGGCGGACGGAAAGTTCGGTCACGCGGCCCCCTGCAAGCTTCGAAAGAAGCGCGGCGAACCAGTAGCTGACCAGCGGCTTGTCGAAATACGCCTGGCCGTTGATGCGCGGGTGCAGCCAGTCGCCGGTCATGAGCATTTCGCGGACGACCTCGAACCAACGGGCCTCCGAGCGGATGGCGGGGTAGACGCCGAGGCAGAAGAACATCACGAAGCAGGCGAACACCCAAAAAGCGATCCACTTCGCGTTTCTGCGCATTTCGGGGATCAGCGTGTCGCTGCACTTCTGAAACCGCATCATGTCAAACCCGCCCGCCATGCAGTCTTACCTCACTTCGCCAGTATCTCTTTGCAGGTATTGATCACGTCGTCGACGTCGGCGTCGGACATGCCGGGGAAGAACGGAAGCGAGAAGATGCGCTCGCTGTTCCACTCGGTGTTCGGCAGGGAGCCCGCCGGAACGGGGCAGGCTTCGCGGTAGTATTTCTGGCCGTGAACGCAGCGGAAATGCAGCCCTGTGCCGATGTTGCGCTTCTTGAGCTCGGACATGAAGTCGTCGCGCGTGATGCCGGTCTTGTCGATGTCGAGGCGCACGACCATCAGGTGGTAGGAATCCTTGTACTCGTACGCGGGCTGCGCCAGCGGAATCAGTTCGGGGATGTTCGCGAGACGTTCGCGGTAGAGCGCGGCCAGATGCCCGCGTTCGGCGTTCATGCGGTCCACGCGCGTCAGCTGGGTGATGCCCAGGACCGCCTGCATGTCCGGCATGTTGAACTTGAATCCGGGTTCGACCACTTGCGCCTGCGGAGCGCGGCCCATGGTCTGTCGGTCGTAGGCGTCCACGCCGAGGCCGTGGAACTTGAGGCTGCGGACGCGGTTTGCGAGTTCGGAATCGTCCGTGGCGAACATGCCGCCCTCGCCCGTGGTGATGTTCTTGATCGGGTGGAACGAGAACATCACGTGCCCGCGCTTGCCGACGCGTTCGCCCTTGAACTCGGCGCCAAGAGCGTGCGCGGCGTCCTCAATGAGCATGACGTTGTGTTTGGCGGCGACGGCGCGGATCTTGTCGAGCTCCAGCACGCCGCCCGCGAAATGGACCGGAACGATCGCCTTCGTGCGCGGCGTGATCGCCGCCTCGATCGCGTCCGCCGTGATCATGAGCGTGTCGCGGTCGCAGTCGACGAAGACCGGCTTCGCGCCGTACAGGGAAACGACGTTCGGCAGGGAAACCCACGTCATGGACGGCGTGACGACCTCGTCGCCGGGCTTCAGGCCGAGCGCGCGGAACAGCGCCTGCATCACAGCCGTCTCGGACGTCATCGGGATCGCGTACTTCGCGCCGGTGTAGGCGCAAAAAGCCTTTTCGAATTCGGCGTTCTTCGGACCGGTGGTGATCCAGCCGGACCGCAGCACATTGGCGACCTCGGAGATCTCCCATTCCTCAATCGAGGGCCTGGAGAAAGGCAGAAATGTTTCGCGCATAAAATAGTATCCTGTCTAATTTGTTGTGAAAATATTTATATAATATAGCTCTATAATTGAAGATATGCAAGCGCGCCCGCGCGAAAACGCCAAAAAAAAGACGGCACGCCGGGAAGGGCATGCCGTCTTGCGGAATCAGTTCAGGAGAGGTCAGGCTTTGACTGCCTCGCCGTTGTCGTCCTTCTTCGCGTCTTCCGGACCTTCGGAAGAGATGTTGCGTTCTTCCTTGTGCCAGTAGGCGGTGATCATGGGGGAGACGAAGATGGAGGAGTAGCAGCCGGCCACGTTGCCGATCAGGATGACCGCCACGAAGTCGCGGATGCCGTCGCCGCCGAAGATCAGCTGGCAGATGAGGACCAGCATGACGCAGACGGAGGTCAGGATGGTACGGGCGAGGGTCTGGTTCAAGCTCAGGTCGACGATTTGGAAGTAGCTGAGGCCCTTGCGCGTGGCAAGGTTCTCGCGCTGGCGGTCGAAAATCACGATGGTGTCGTTGACCGAGTAGCCGATCAGGGTCAGCAGCGAAGCCACCACCTGCAGCGAGATCTGGCCGCCGAAGAGCAGGTACAGACCGGTCGCCACGATCACGTCGTGGATCAGGGCGATGTTCGCCGCGATGGAGTACGAGAACTGGAAGCGGATGACCATGTAGATGATCATGCCGATCATGGCGCAGATGAGAGCCTTGATGGCGGACCGCGTGAACGCCGCGCCGATCAGGGCGCCGAGGGTGGACTCGGAAAGCTTGGTGAGCTTCACGTCGGGGTACGCTTCGTCGAGTTTCTGAATCAGCGTTTCGGCGTTCTCCTGGGACACCGTGCCGACGCCGCGGTCGCGCACGACAAGTTCCAGCACGCTTCTGCCATCGACGTTCTCTTCGTCGGTGATTTTCTTATAGGTGGCCTTGGCGTCGAAGCCTTCCTTCTCCAGGACTTTTTCAATGTCGCTGGCGGGAATCTGCGCCATAGCCTTGTCCTTCGGAACGTAACTGAGGATCAGCTGGGTGCCGCCCGTGAAGTCGATGCTGAGGGCGTCGCGGCCGCGCACGAAAACAGTGACGAGCGAAAGCAGGATCAGGCAGGCGGAAATGCCGAAACCGACGAAGCGGAACTTGATGAAGTCGAAATGCGGATGCGGCAGGAACATCATCATGTTGATCTTCTTCAGCTTCAGCGGGAGCATCAGGAAGAACTCGAAGAGCAGACGGGACAGGAAGACCGCCGAGAACATGGTCGTGAAGATGCCGATGACCAGCGTCATGGCGAAGCCCTTGATCGCGCCGGTGCCCTGCCAGTAGAGGATCGCGCCGGTGAAGAGCGTCGTCACGTTCGAGTCGAAAATGGCGGAGAAGGCGCGGTCGAAACCGGTCTTCACGGCGAAGTCGAGCGACTTGCCCGCATCCTGCTCTTCGCGGATGCGTTCGTAGATCAGGACGTTGGCGTCGACCGCCATGCCGAGGGTGAGGATGATGCCGGCGATGCCGGGGAGCGTCAGGGTCACGTCGAACGCCGCCATCGCGCCGAGCAGCACGCCCGTGTTCACGAGCAGGGAGATGTTCGCCACGAGGCCGGCGAGGCGGTAGTAGATGAGCATGAAGATCATCACGAGGGCCGTTCCGAGGATGCCGCTGTAGATGCTCTTGCGGATGGTCTCCTGGCCGACCGTGGCGTCGATGTCGGAACGGGACGCGATCGTGATCACGAAGGGCAGACTGCCGCTCTTCAGGGCGTCGGAAACGCTCTTGGCCTCGTCCTGGGAGAAGGAGCCGGTGATGCGCGCCGTGCCGCCATCGATCTTGGAGAGCAGGGTCGGGGCGGAATAGAGCTGGCCGTCAAGGACGATGGCGAGGCGTTCGCCGACGTGCTTGCCGGTGACCTCGCCGAACTGCACGGTGCCCGCTGTGTTGAAGAACAGCAGAATCTCGCGCTGGCCGAACTCGTTCATGGTCACATAGGAGTCCTTGATGTTGTCTCCTTCCATCTGGACGGTCGTTTCGACGAGGGTGTAGTCCGTGTACAGGTTGTTGTGGTCGTCGCGGCGTTCCTCGGCGAGGAATTCGGCCTCGGACGGTGTGTCGGGATAGGAATCCGGATCGCCGCCCGCGGCGAGGTAGGCCATGAATTTCGGCACTTCGACGTCGTTGTTCGGATGGACGAGACGGAACTCAAGCTTAGCGGAACGGAGGATCAGTTTTTCGAGGTTCGCGCGGTCGTCGGAATTGACGGACGGAACACGCACGGAGACGAAATCCTGGCCGGCGGGGGAGATTTCCGTTTCGAAGAAGTTCTGCGCTTCCAGGCGCTTGCGGAGCGTTTCGATGGCGTTGTCGCGGAAGGAATCGAACTGCGAGCCGTCCATCTCCTTATCGGCCTGCAGATGCAGAAGGAATTCGGCGCCGCCGTTGAGGTCGATGCCGAGGCGGATCGCGCCTGAGGCGTTCTTGCGGACCAGGGAGATCACGTCGCCGTTGTTCTGGAGCTTCTGCGCCTTCACGACAACCGGCTTCACAAAGTGGACCAGGTCGACGGAATAGACGCCGGAACCGTCCTCTGACGGCATCTTGATCTCGCGGGCCGCCGCTTCGAGGGCGGTTGAGGGATACAGATATTTGATCTTGTCTTCCTGCTGCAGGGCTTTCGCGCGTTCGATCACTTTCTGGACGGTCGGATCGGCGGGATCGGCAAGCAGCTTGTTGAACGTCTCGTAGAAATCGCTCTGCTTCAGCGGAAACATCGCCGCGACGAAAACGCCGATCACGGCGAGCGCAAAGACGCAGTAAATGGCAAATGTGCTCTTACTGTTTTTCATTTCTTCGTCACCTCGGCTTTCGTGTCGGCGTCGGCGGCGGGCTGAATGACCTGCGCGACGGCCGAACGGGAAATGGCGATCTGGACGTTGTTCGCGACTTTCAGCAGGAACTGGTCCTTCTGGACTTCGGCGATCTCGCCGAGGATGCCGCCGCTTGTCATGATCTTCGTGCCCTTGCGGATCGAATTCATCATCTCCTCGCGTTTTTTCTTTTCCTTGCTGCTGGTGCGGACCGAAATCGCGATCATTACGCCGATCAGGATGATGAACGGAATCATCATCATCGTGTTGCTCGGAGGCGGAGCCTGCTGCTGCCCGAGTCCGGACGCGTCGCCGGTCTGGGCGGTGGTGGTTTCTGCGGCGGGAGCCGGGGCGGCGGTTGCGCTCACGGCGCCGTCCGCGGCCTGCGCGAAAACGACAAAGGACGTATTAGCCATGTTCAAGACTTTCTGGTTATGTTGAAGCTTAAATTGTATGCGTAAAACTATAATATACACCTTTTTTCCGAAGAAACAAGATATTTTTCCGAAAAAGTACGGATTTCTCTATAAAAAAAGAATACGCTGACACGTCTTTCATCGCATGGCTCCGATCAAATGAAAACCGGATACGGCAGGCCATAAGACAGAAGAACAGCGGAAAACAGACGGAAAAGGACAAATCCCGGACCTTTTGCGTTTTTTTTGAACACAAGATATTATCTCAAGTTTCAGTTAAAGGAAACACGATTTAACTGAAACTTGCGTGCATGAACGTGAAAAAACGTTTCTTGCTCCGGGTCGCGGTCACACGGAAAAAGCGCTTCAATCGAACGAGCGGATGAAACGGAAATCCTGCATTACTTTTTGGTTTTCTTCGCGGCGGGTTTCGGAGCCAGGACAACAGCGCCGAGCCACGGAAGCCTGAGCGTGATGAACTGGTTCTGACCGTGGCATTCGCCGGGCGAGGAGACCATTTTCTGTCCGTTCAGCAGTCCGGTTCCGCCGTATTCCTCGCGGTCGGTGTTGAACACCTCGATCCATTCGCCGGGGAACGGAACGCCGATGTTGAAGTTGTCGCGCACGACCGGAGTCAGGTTCAGGATCACGACGAGCGGCGATTTGCGTTTTTTGTCCCAGCGGATGAAGGAATAGACCGACTGCCTGAAGTCGCCGCCATCCAGCCACTGGAATCCGTCCGGCGTGAAATCGACTTCCCACAGGGCCGGCTGACTGAGGTAGAACCTGTTCAGTTCGGAAACCATGCGGCGAACGGAATCGTGCGCCGGATATTTGAGCAGGAGCCAGTCTACCGACTGGTTGTTGCAGTTCCACTCGATCACCTGCGCGAACTCGCCGCCCATGAAAATCAGTTTCTTGCCCGGATGCGTGGCCATCAGGACGTACATTGCACGCAGATTGGCGAATTTCTGCACGTAGTCGCCTGACATGCGGCCGAAGAGGGAGAGTTTCCCATGAACGACCTCGTCATGGCTGAGCGGAAGGATGAAATTTTCGGAAAATGCGTAGCAGATGGAGAATGCGAGCTGACCGTGATGGAAGCTGCGGTAAATCGGATCCAGCTTGAAATAGTCGAGCGTGTCGTGCATCCAGCCCATGTTCCACTTGAATGTGAAGCCGAGGCCGCCGAGGTAGATTGGACGGGAAACGCCCGGCCAGGACGTGGATTCCTCGGCGATCATGGAGATGCCGGGATGCAATTTGTGCGCCAGTTCGTTCAAATGACGGATGAAGTCGATCGCCTCGAGGTTTTCGCAGCCGCCGTACCGGTTCGGGATCCATTCGCCGTCCTTGCGAGAATAGTTGAGGTAAAGCATGGAGGCGACCGCATCCACGCGGAGACCGTCCGCATGATACTGGTCAAGCCAGAAAAGCGCGCTGCCGATCAGGAACTGCCGCACCTCGTTGCGTCCGAAATTGAAGACGTAGGTGCCCCAGTCCTTCTGTTCGCCCTTGCGCGGGTCGGCATGCTCGTACAGCGCGGTTCCGTCGAACCGTCCGAGCGAAAACGTGTCGCGCGGAAAATGCGCCGGAACCCAGTCCAGAAACACGCCGATGCCGTGTCCATGCATGTAATTCATGAACCATGCGAAATCCTCCGGCGAACCGTATCGCGCGGTCGGCGCATAAAATCCGGTCACCTGATATCCCCACGACTGGTCCAGCGGGTGTTCCATCACGGGGAGCAGTTCCACATGTGTATAGCCCATTTTCAGAACGTAATCCGCCAGCGCGACGGCGAGTTCGCGGTAGTTGTTGAACGTTTCCTTCACTTCGGGCAGTTTCAGCCCGGGGCCGCCCCAGGTGCCGAGGTGGACCTCGTAAATGTTCATGGGGCTTTCGATCGGATTCGTCGCTGCGCGTTTCTTCATCCAGGCGTCGTCGGTCCACCGGAACGGCTCAGCCTGCGGAACGATTCCGGCGTTATTCGGGCGCAACTCCGTGCGGCGCGCATACGGATCCAGCTTCAGAACGACGGAACCGTCCGAACCTTTCACCTCGAATTTGTACACGTCGCCAGATTTGAGGCCGGGGATGAACAGTTCCCAGATGCCGGAAAGCCCGAGCATGCGCATCGGATGGCGCCGCCCGTCCCAGCAGTTGAAGTCGCCGACCACGGAAACGCGTTGTGCGTTCGGAGCCCAGACCGCGAATGAAACGCCTTCGGCTCCTCCGAGATTTCGCACATGCGCCCCCATCACGTCGTAAACGCGCTGATGCTCCCCTTGATTGAAAAGGTATACGTCCATTTCCCCGAGCGTGGGCAGGAAACAGTACGGATCGGGCGAAGTGAACGTGCTGTCCGCGTATTTTTTTTCGATCTCATATGCGAACAGGTTCTTTCTCTTCGCAAAAAGGCATGTGAAAATTCCCTGCCCGTTTTCCCGCGTCATCGCGTATCGTCTCTTTCCCGCAATGACTGTGACGGATTCCGCCTCGGGATCGTACACGCGAACCGCGACGCCGCCGGAAACCCGGTGCATGCCGAGAAAATCGTGCGGATTGCGGCAGGAACCCGCAAGTATTTCGTTCATGACCCTGTTTTCCTGCGGATCGGGATTGCTTTTCATGGAAAACGTCCTCCTCTAAAGCGGATTGATCACCGGGCGTTCAGAAAGAACAGAATGAAGTAAAAAACGAAAGAATTGACAACCAGGCTGTCAACAAGGTCGAAAAGGCCGCCGATCCCCGGCAGAAAATGACCGGAATCCTTCACCTCGCATGTGCGTTTCAAGCTGGATTCCGCCAGGTCGCCCACCATTCCGCCGAAGAACAGCAGAACGCCGATCACCGTCATTTTGAAGTAACCGTAGCCGTCCCACCATTCGTAGCCGTTTCGCTGGTTGGAAAAGATCGTGTAGATGGTCAGCGTGACCGCCACGGATAAGGCAAGCCCGCCGACAAGTCCTTCCCAGGATTTCGCCGGGCTGACGGACGGAACGAGCTTATGATTTTTCCCGTGCGAAATCGCGTTGCACAGGGAGCCGACGAGGTATGCGCCGATGTCGCCGCTCTTCGTTCCGAGGATGAAAAGCAGGAACGTCGCTGGGATGTTCCCATAAAAATTATAGGTGTAGTAAATGCCGGATATGAGCTTGAGAGCCATGGAGAAGAGAAAGAACACTGCAAAACCGTTGACAGATGCGCGCAGCGATTCCTGATTCCTGTTCGTCGAGAGCACAATCAGCCAGAATATAAGCGCGAAAAGCGCGAGGTCGAAGGAAATACCCGGCCAGAACGGCAAATAGCGTTTTTGAATTAACGGAAAAACCACAACCGCGACGAGCGCGGAGGAAATGAACCATCTGAGCCCATTGAACCGTTTCGGGCCGTTCAGCATCTCGAAGCATTCCCACGAAGCGCCGAATCCGAGCAGGGCGCAGAGGGCCGTGAAAAAACATTTTCTGACTTCGAACGGAAAGAAAACAGCCCCTGCGAGAAGCGAAAGAAGAACAATGGAGCTGAACGTGCGTTTTGCAAGAGTTGACATAGTTTTATCTACCTCCGAATCTGCGTTTTCGACTGTAATATGCCTGAACCGCCTTGTCAAACTCGTTGATGTCGAAATCAGGCCATAAGGTCTTCGTAAAGTAAAACTCGCTGTAGGATATCTGCCACAGCAGGAAATTGCTCACGCGTTCCTCGCCGCTGGTGCGGATCAGGAGATCGGGATCCGGAACTTCCGGAAGATACAGGTGGTCCGCCACCGTTTTTTCCGTAATGTCGTCAAGGGAAAGCGTTCCATTTTTCACCTCTTTCGCTATGGCTTTCACGGCGTCCGCAATCTCCTTGCGCGAACCGTAATTGAGGGCGAGGATGAACGTACGTGTGAATTCCTTCGCCGTTTCGCGCTTGACTTTGTCAAGGCGGACGCGGCAGGATTCCGGCAACGCGGAAATGTCGCCGGCCGTAAGAAGGCGGACCTTTTCCCTCAGCAGTACCTCAAGATTGTCGTCCAGAAAACGCGCCAGAATGTTCATCAGCGCGTCGACTTCCTCTTTGGAGCGTTTCCAATTTTCCGTGCTGAACGCATAAAGCGTGACGAACCGGATGGATTCATAGCGCGAAATGTAGTTCATGAAATCCACGACGCGGTTTGCGCCGGCCAGATGGCCTTCCTTGCGTTCCACGCCGCGCTGCGCCGCCCAACGGCCGTTCCCGTCCAGGATGACGGCCACATGCCTGAGTTCATTCGCCTGCGCCATAGAACCTTTCCTCCAGCATCATGGCCAGGGCGTGGTAAATAGGCAGATGGTATTCCTGAACGCGGTAGGCTTCGCGCGCCGGAACGTCCAGAATAAAATCGGCATACTTTCTGCATACGCCTTCTTCGTTGTTCCCGGTCAGGAGATAGGTGGAAATGCCGAGCACGCGCGCAACTTTGAAGAGGTTGAGGATGTTTTTCGCATTGCCGGAAGTCGTGATGCCAAGCACGGCGTCGCCTTTCGTACCGAAGATATACAGTTGCTGGGCGTAAGTCATAAGCGGATCGACGTCGTTGGTATACGCGGAAGCAAGCGCCGGATGCCCGTTCAGGGAAATCGCCCGAAATCCCCTCTGAATCCTTTCCGGGAAGTTTTCGCCGGGATAGGCCGCCTCCAGGGCGGCTCCGAGATCGGATGGAATATGACGCCGACTCAGAAACCCCTTCCCTAATTCGGCAATAAAATGCTCTGCGTCAGAACAACTTCCGCCATTTCCGCAGATAAATAACGTTTTGTTCTTGAAAAATACGTTTTCAAGGTTAAAATATAATGTATGGATTTTTTCCGCGGTTCTCCGAAGATCGGGATACCGGTTCAGAAGATCGTCCATGTGCTTCTTGACATTGTTGTTCATATCCATGTTCGTCACCTGCCAACAGGGTTTAATAAAAGGTCGCATTGTTAATAGAACACCGTTTTCGAACAAAGTCAAACCGTTTTGTGAACATCTTCCGAAAAAAGTGTTTGAAGCGGAAACGGCGGGTTGTTGACAATATTGACATTCCCTACTCCTGTTACATTTGCTCTTTTCAGGTTAAATTTATCTTAGAAACCATCTCAATAACTTTTCCGGACGGGATCGTTCGAATCCGTCTGAAGATCGGAGGCCAATCCAACATGAAAATCAAGATTTCCAGAGAAACCATGCTCAAAGCGCTGCAGAAAGTCAGCAACATCGTCAACACGCGCAACACTCTTCCCGTGCTTTCCAATATTCTGTTCGAAGCGGCAGACGGCAAACTCAAACTGACGGGAACCGACCTTGAGATCCGTATGGAAACAGTGGTGGACGCCGAAGTCATCGAAGCCGGACAGACCACCCTGCCCGCGAAGAAGATGCTCACCCTCGTCTCCAAGTTCCGCGGCGAATTCATCGAGATCGAAAGCGGAGACAATTTCCACTCCACGATCAAGTGCGGCACGGCGTCCATCATGCTGCTCGGACTCAATCCGGCCGAATATCCGAAAAAGGACGAAGTCAAATTCATTCGTTCCTTCTCCATGAAACAGGCCGACATGTCGGTCATCATCGAGCGCATCGCCTATGCCGCCAGCCTCGAAGATTCCCGCAAGGTCCTGCAGGGCATCCTGTTCTCCGTCCGCGACGGCAAGTTCACGGCTGTCGCCACCGACGGAAAACGCCTCGCTCTCTGCGAAAAAGTGTTCGAAGAGCTTCCCGAAGGTTCCGAAGGCGACATCATCGTGACCCAGAAGGCGGCGAACGAACTGAAACGCCTCCTTGAAAAGGAAGGCGATGTCGCGATCAACATCGCGGAAAACCAGGTCGTGTTCGAAGTCGGCGCTTCCGTGATCACTTCCAAGCTCATAGAAGGAAACTACCCGAACTACCGCCAGGTCATTCCGGCTTCCTTTAAGCAGACCGTCACGGTCTCCTGCGAGAGCGTGATCTATGCGCTCGAACTCATATGCGTGACGCTCGCGGAAAGCGGTTCGCCGAAAGTGTCTCTTACGTTCAAGAAGGACAGCATGCTCTTCGAAACGAACAGCAACATCGGCGAAGGCCGCGAAAGCGTGCCCATCCAGTACGACGGAGAAGAGATGTCCGCTTCGTTCAACTCGAACTTCTTCCTGGATCCCTTCAAGCACATTCAGGTAGACAACGTGTTCATCAAGGTGAACGACGTCATGAGTCCGATCGCCATCGAAAGCGGCGACGGTTTCCTGTACGTCATCATGCCGATGAGGAACAAATAAGAACAGCAAGTCATGCGGCGCGTCCGCAATCTGCAGTGAAAATCCTGCCGTAAGCTCAAATTGTGCGTGCGGCGGGATTTCCGCATTCTTTCTATTCATTACCGTTTTTGTATTTATTTCATGGTCAATTCTCTGTTCCTTCGGAATTTTCGCTTGTTCGAATCGGTTTCTCTTCGATTTGAATCGCCGACCGTGTTTCTTTGCGGTTCGAACGGGCAGGGAAAGACCAGTCTGCTGGAAGCGTTGTTCTATCTTGCGAATCTGAGGTCGTTCCGTACGTCGCGCACTTCGGAAATGATTAAAATTCATGCGACGTCCGCTCTCGTTGGAGCTTCGGTTTCGTTTCGGGACTGGTCGAAACAGCTTGCGGTCGAGATTGGCGAGACGCGGAAACTGGTTGTGGACGGAAAACATGTCGCACGGGCCAGCGAGTTCGCCGGAACATTCAATACGGTTACGTTTCTGCCGGACGATCCCGAGATCATAACCGGGCGGTCCCAGGTGAGACGGAAGTTTCTGGATATGTTTATTTCCATGTTGGACCATGGTTATTTCACGGCGTTGCAGGCGTATTATAACGGCGTAAAGAACAGAAATTGTCTGCTGCGGATGAAGGATGCAGGCAACGATGTGATCCGGTCCTATCATCCTGCGCTGGCGAAATATGGTGCGGAGATTGTTCAGGCCCGTGAAATCCATCTCAGAGTATTATCGGATTTTATGCGGAACATCATGGCGGATTTGAAACCGGAACTTGCCGATATGCAATTGAAACTGCGGACAATTCACGAACTTTCCGACCCGAAAATATTTGAGGAAAAACTTGAAAGAAATCTGGAAAAAGACAGGATGAACGGATATACGACGACCGGACCGCATCTTGACGATTTTGATTTTGTTGTGGACGGAAAATCATTGAAACTTTACGGTTCCCGCGGACAGTGCCGCGCGACGTCGTTTGCGCTGAAGGAAGCTGAATTCGATATCGTCAAAAATCATTCCATGTCAAAGGACAATACCGTCGTCATTGTGGATGACGCCACCGGCGATTTGGACAAAAGAACGCAGGAAGCGTTTTATCATAAAATATCGGAGGCAAAACAAGTGTTTTGTTCCTTTACGGAAATCCCGGACAATCCTCTGACGCAAAATTCACAGATCATTCACATTACAGCCGGACGCGCTGTCTAAGCAATACAGGAGTTTTACTTATGGCATCCTACAATTCCATTATCTGCCGCTACAACGAGATCGCGACAAAGGGAAACAACCGCAGCATGTTCGAAAACACGCTGATCCGCAATATGAAACGCATGATGAAGGACCGTGTTTCCGGTCTGAATTATGTGAAAATGCGCGGTCGCATCTTTATTCATAAAAATGAATTCGAAGTTTTTACGGACGAGGAACAGGACTATCTGAAAGAACGTTTGAAAGACTGTTTCGGCCTGGATTCATTTTCCTTCTGCATTGAGGGGGAACGCACGATCGAAGCCGTTCTGGATCATATCAGAAATGCCGTGAAGCCGTTGTTCGAACAGCAGTTGGAAACGCTCGGCCGTCCGGTGAAGTTCCGGACAAGGGCGCGCCGGTCGGACAAGAGTTTTCCGTTGCGCTCCAAGGAGATCGAAATCGAAACGGCTACCATGATCGAGGAAATGATTGGAGAAAACAAAGTCCAGGTAGACCTGATGAACCCGGACATTTCCATCGGCGTCGAAATCCGGGAAAAGAATTCCACTATTTTTCTCGAAACAATAAAAGCGCGCGGCGGTCTTCCGGTCGGCTCCAATTCCCCGCTGCTCGGCATGCTTTCCGGCGGGATCGATTCGCCTGTTGCCTGCGCGATGGCCATGAAACGCGGCTGCCGACTGGACTTTCTTACATTCCATAGCTATCCCTATACTCCGCTCGAATCCGTCACGAAAGTCTGGCGCATCGCCAAGATCATCAACAGGTTCCAGCCGCACGGAGTTCTCTATGCCTGCAATCTTTCCGAAGTCCAGAAACTGATCCGCGACAACTGCGATCCGAAATTCCGCACCGTGCTGTACCGCCGCATGATGATGCGGATCGCCTCGAAACTCTGCAGAAAGAAAAATCTGTACGGGATCGTGACCGGCGAGGCGATCGGGCAGGTCGCCAGCCAGACGGTCGTGAACATGTCCGTGATCGACCGCGCCGTGCCGGATCTGATCGTGCGTCCGCTCTGCGGCATGGACAAACTTGAGACGATCGCCCGTGCGGAAGACATCGGCACATTCGATATTTCCATCGAGCCGATGGCGGACAGCTGCACGGTCTTCGCGCCGCCCTCCCCCGTGATTCACGCCAAGCTGCATTTTGTCGAGTTCGAGGAATCGAAAATTCCGAATATGGAGGAAGCGATCCAGAAAGCATTTGACGAGATCAAGCTTGTAACGGATGACGGATTGACGGACATCCCGTCAAAAGAGTCAAATGACTGATATTCAGTGATATGACAGAGTGACGGTTGAATCCGACGATTTGACCGTCATTTTATTTACTCTGATTATCAGTCAATTAACGATCTGTCCGTAAAAAATGACGGATATTCCGGCAACTATTTGACGATCAATTGTTTTATTTAATCCATCATGTTATCATAAAAAAGTCTTTATCTTATCTTATTTTTTTTATAAGCAAATATCTTTATCTTATCAATAAAACAATCATTGAAAATTATTATAGTCGGGTACGTTTTTTCTAATATAATTCGTATTTCTTTCAAAAGATATCTATTCTGATACATATTTCATCCCTTTGATTATTTTATAAAATTTATCTATTATAATTGATTTAAAAGCAAAATTACGGTTCATCTTTTTTTGGAATTGTCGATTACTTGAGAATATCCGAAATCAGGCGGGCGTGAAAACAACCGGGGAACGTGCCTTTCGTTTCCCTACAGCGGATGCAATGTGTACGTCCAGGAGCATTACGGCCATCTGATCGCGCCCACCCAAGCAGATAACGTGGTGGAAAACGGCGCGGACGGAGACGGCAGCGGCAATACCGGCGTTCCGGAGCAATGAACTGTGCAGGGGGAGGGCGGGAAAATCGTTTTTTCATTTGAAATCCGGTTTTCACGCATGTATATTTACGCAACAATGTTCAGTTTCAACCCTTTCAGCAAGACACGGAGGGCAGATTTATGAAACACCGTTCGAATTCAGGCCTCGGAAAAGCCGGTTTCGCCTCAAAGCATCACGCGGCGGCATATTCCGTCTTCGCCGCGCTTGTTTTCCTGGCGTTTCCGTTCGTTTCCCGCGGACAGGAAGAGCGCTTTTATCCTTTGCTCGGCCCCGGGGAGCAGGTCTGGAGAGCCTCTTCCGATCGGCCCGCCGATGGGGACAACTCCCCTCCCCCGAAGACCAAGTACACCGGCATCGAGTACGTTTACTACGACGGCAATCCCGTGCCGGACAAGGTGACGCTCCTGCGCGTGCCGAACACCGGGATCAGGCAGTATGCCGTTCCCGACGGAGTCACGGACATTTCCAACGGGGCGTTCAGTGAATTCATGGGAGGGTACAGTTACAACGATACTTCCTATCTGGAATCCGTCACGCTTCCCGACTCCGTAAAAAAAATAGACGAGCATGCCTTTTTCGACGTCCACACGTTGAAGTCGGTTTCGCTTCCTGCGCACGTTTCCATCGGCAGATGGGCGTTTCACCAGTGTTCCCACCTGGAAACGATCGAATTCCGGAAGGATCCTTCGGGCGCGGCTCCCGCTCCGGGCAGCGTGGTTTTCGACGCGGAGGCGTTCCCGCGCTGCTACTCGCTGAAGCATTTCGAATTCCCGGACGGCATCGAGGTCATCCCGGAAAATGTTTTCAACGAATGCGGGAAGCTGGAAAGCGTCGTGATCCCGGACGGCGTGAAGATCCTCCGCGAAAAGGCTTTTTACGGCTGCAAGTCGCTGAAGCGGATCAGGATCCCGGACAGCGTGGAGCGGATCGAGAGCGGGGCCTTCGGCTATTGTTCCGCGCTGGAGGAAATTGAGATCAACACCGACCGCCCCGGCCTCGTCATCCTGGGCGGCGCGTTCAGAAACACCAGCCTGAAACATTTCAAGATCCCGCCCGGCACGAAGACGGTCGGGGGGATGTTCGGGAATTGCAAGTCGCTGGAAAGCGTCGAGATTCCGGACGGCGTGGAGATCATCGACGCCGGGGCGTTTTACGGCTGCGAGTCGCTGAAACAGATCAGACTCCCGGACAGCGTGAAGGAAATCGGGGATTCCGCGTTCGAGGGATGCAGAAACATGCGGATGTATCCGGCGCTGCCCGCCGGCCTGCGGAAGATCGGGGCGCATGCGTTCTTCGGGTGCGAACAAGTGAAGTCGGCGATCCTGCCCGGGGCGCTCACCGAACTGGGAAACGCGTTCGATCTTTCGGCGACGAAACTGAGGTTCCTGTCTCCCGCAAAGAGGGATGCCCGGAACGGCGTCGCGAAACGGCGTTTCCGGTTCACGCTGGAGGGCGCCCTGATCGACACGGAAAAGAATGTCCTGATCGGGCTTCCGCCTGGTTACGAGGGGGATTTCGAGATCCCGGACGGGATTCGGGCGATTGGACCGCGCGCGTTCGAGAACTGCCGCGTCGGAAGCGTGACGATGCCCGCGAGCGTCACGTCATTGCGCGTGGGGGAGAGGATGTTTTACAACTGCCCGAACCTGAAGCGCGCGGTCCTGTCGGAAAGCCTGTCTGAGATCCCCCGGCATCTGTTCGAAGAATGCGTTTCGCTGGAGGAAGTCGCGCTGCCCTCGAAGATCACGGAGATCGGGGCAAACATGTTCCGGAACTGCAGGAGCCTGAAGCGCATCGAAATCCCTTCCGGCGTGCGCTCGATCCATAACGGCGCGTTCAACGGGTGTTCGAGTCTGGAGGAAATCGCGCTTCCGGAGAAGTTGAACGAACTCAGAGGCGGCAGCGTATTCGAGGGCTGTTCGAGCTTGAAGCGCATCGAACTGCCCGCCGGAATCCGCTCGATCCCGGGCAGCACATTCAGCGGCTGCACCGGTCTGAAACAGGTCACGCTGCCGGAGAAACTGCACTACATCGGGTCCGAGGCGTTCAAGGATTGCCGGTCTCTGGAACAGATCGCGATCCCGTCGGGCGTGGAGCAGATCGAGCCGGACGCGTTCGAGGGAGCCGCCTGTGAAGCATATATTAAGGAACATTTCAAGACCATCATATTCTTCCGGTATTACATCTGATCGTGCCGGGCCGGAACGACCAGGATCATGCCCGGAAGGAATATGAAAAAACTTGCTGTAAATCCGTTATTGCAACCTAAAAAGTCAACGAATCAATAGACTGTCAAAGGGGGTGTTCACACCGGCATGACTTGGCGGAAATGACGGTTTGACCGTCATTCGCAATTCATTTTATATCATATTCTTGACGGAATGACGGGCGGATTAGACGGTTGTTTTGTCATTTTCGTCCGTTATGGATTCCTTCTCTTTTCCGGCCCGATGAAAGAATAAAATAAAGACTGCTCTCTAAATTGTATCAATCATGCGCCGTCGAGACGTGATAATCCTTACCGGGAACAGTTTGGAATCGGGAAGACAGAAAGCATTTTCGCGCAGGGCAGGGGATGGTCATTCCTCGATGAACGCCCAGGGTTTCAGACGGCTGACGATGCGGCTTTCCAGGACGGCGTCGAGTTCTTCGGCGGTCGTCCGGGGGACCTTCGCCGCCTCCAGATAGGCGGCCTCGAGTTCGCGCCGGACCTTCGCGGAGATCTTCAGGTAACGGAAGAGGCGGATGATGTCGTCGGCGATGATCTGCGCCGTGAGGGGGGAGGGGGCGCATTCCGCGACGTCGACCCAACGGAACTCCATGCCGCCGTCCGGGTTCCGTCTGTACAGCAGGTTGGCGGGCGTGAATCCGCCGTGAACATAGCCGCGGTCGTGGAGTTTCGCCAACTGGACCAGATGCCCGCGGCAGAATTGCTTCAGCATCGGTTCATTCCCGGCGTAGATGCCCTCCTGAAAGAAATCGAGGCCGTTGCGGAACCCCTCGACGAACCGTGAGACCATGAAGGCGTTTTTCAGCAGGAAGCCGCGCCGGATCTCGCCGGCCGCGAGCAGATCGGGCAGGGGGAGGCCGAATTCCGTCAGACGGGCGTAGTTCGCGGCCTCGGAGGCGCACGGCGATCTCCGCAGGAGATAGCGGAACGGGGATTTGATCTGGAAAAAACTCTTGTATGCGACGTCGAATCCGAGCGAGGTTTTCGCGCGGAGAACGAACTTGGTGCGCGTATGCCAGATCGTTTCGGAGGTTCCGTCCGGGCGGAACGCGCCCGCGTCGGACAGGCGTCGGAATTCCTCCGCGAAATCGCTTCGGACCCAGTTCCAGGAACGGAACATGCGGATCGTCCGCGGAGAGAAAACGGGAGTCGCCTGGAGAATCGTGGTCATGCGGGGGCGGGCCGTGTTCACAGGCTGAACTGCGTGGTGTGCAGACGTCTGTAGATGCCGTCCTCTTTCGCGAGCAGGTCGGCCTCCTTGCCGAACTCCGCGATTCTGCCGTTCTGCATGACGAGGATCATGTCGGCGTTGCGGATGGTGCTCAGGCGGTGTGCGATGGCGAAGACGGTGCGGTTGCTCATCACGCGGTTCAGGGCCTCCTGGACCAGCTTTTCCGTCACGGTGTCGAGCGCGCTGGTGGCCTCGTCAAGGATCAGGATGGGCGGGTTGCGGAGGATCGCGCGCGCGATGGAGACGCGCTGCTTTTCGCCGCCGGAGAGCTTGAATCCCTTCTCGCCGACCTCGGTCTCGTATCCCTTCGGATGCGGGCCGTTCACGATGAATTCGTGGGCATTGGCGAGCTTGGCGGCTGCAATGATCTCGTCCATGGAGGCGTCGGGCTTGCCGTAAGCGATGTTGGCCGCGATGGTCTCGTTGAACATGATCGCGTCCTGGTTCACCACGCCGATCATGCGGCGGAGCGAGGAGATCTTGTAGTCGCGGAGGTCGACGCCGTCGATGGCGATGGAGCCGGAGTCGACGTCGTAGAAGCGCGCCAGCAGATTCGCGATGGTCGACTTGCCGGAGCCGGTCTCGCCGACGACCGCGACCATGCTGCCGTGCGGGATGTCGAACGACACATGGTCGAGCACCACCCGGTCGTCGTAGGAGAAGCAGACGTCGCGGACCGCGATGCCCTGCTTGAACTCCTTCAGTTCGACCGCGTCGACCTTTTCGGGCAGGGAAGTGTCGGTGTCGAGCAGCGCGAAGTAGCGGTCGGCGGCGGCCATGGACTGCTGCAGGCTGGCGAAGACCTTCGAGATGTCCTTGATCGGGCGGAACGCCATCATGGCGGGCGTCAGCAGGGCGGCGAGTTCGGTCACGGTGATGCCGCACTTGTACGAGTACAGCAGGAAGATCAGGGTCGAGGTCACGCCGACCATTTCCATGAGCGGAGTGAACAGGATATGCAGGCGCATCGCCTTGAGGGCCTGGCGGTAATACTTGCGGTTCACGGCGCTGAACCGCTGGTTTTCGCGTTCCTCCGCGTCGTAAGCCTTCACGGCGCGGATGCCGGAGAAGACCTCGTGCATCCGGGAGAACACGTCGGCGATGCGCGCGAAGCTGCGCTTGTAGTATTTGCGGACAATGCGGCTCACGACGACGATCGGGATGATGATCAGACCGAGACCGAGTCCGAGCATGATGACCAGCACGTAGTCGTCGAACTGGCGGCAGGCGACCACGATGGCCGCCACGCAGCCCAGGACCTGGAGCGGGGCGTTCGTGAGGTCCTCAATGGAGTGCGATACGGAGTATTCCAGCGCGGACGTGTCGTTGGTGCAGCGGCTGATGAGGTGGCCGACGTCCATGTCGCCGTAGAACCGGAGCGACTGGCTGGTGAGTTTGCGGAATATCGCGTTGCGCATGTCGGCGACGACGCGGATGCCCACGTAGCGGGTGCAGTAGCCGTTGAGGTACATTCCCAGGCTGCGCAGGAACCACACCAGCACGAACGACGTGATGTAGATCGCGAAAAGCTGCCATGCGATCCGTCCGTCCTCGGTGACGATCTCGAAACTCTTCCTGACGGGCCATTCAATGTGAATCGTCTTGCCGCTGATGGCGCATGGCAGGTGGAACCGGTTGATTGCGTCGTTCGCCTGGTTCAGCAGGCGGGTGAGCTTGGGGTCGTCGTCCTCGATGCCGGACAGAATCTCCGCCATGCGGCGATCCTTCTCCTCGTCGCCGAGATTGCGGTCGGCGGCGATCTCGCGCAGCTGGGCGATTTCCGCATCGGAAAATTCCCGCTGGTCCGCGGACGCGCCGATGTTGCCGCCCGAGTCCACCAGTCCGACAAGCTGCGGCACCAGCAGAAGCGCGAAAAACAGCGAACCTCCGACGAGCATGCCGCAGAGGATGCCGAACGTGAGGCGTTTCCAGTACGGTTTGGTGTATTTCAGCAGCCGCAGATAGCTTTGGGCCTTGAAGTTGGTATCGTTGTCTGTAGCGCTGCTCATGGACAGTCTCCGGGGAGATGTTGATTCGATAAAAACAAAAAAGAGTCGGCAAACAATATAGCACGGATAAGAGCCGGATTCAAGAAAAACGGCCTGTTTTTGCCGAAAAACGGCTTTTTCCCGCCCGGACTGGACTCTCCGATGCGGCTGCCGTCGAAACGGAGCTTGACGGCTCAGGCCGGACAATAAAGGACGGCCATCGAGGTCGTCTTGCGGGAAAAAGCAAGAATAATGAAAAGAAGAGCGCGGCGGTCAGAATTTGTTGAAGGCTTCGAGGAGTCTGTCCTTCAGGGGGTTTTCCTCGTAGTCGACCATGATGAACGAACCGCGGGAGATGGCGGGGAATTTGAATCCGTAGATGTAGATGAAGCCGTTCTTGTCCACGTATTCGATCTTCGCACGCGCCTTCTTGTATTTCGTATTGAATTTGTAGAACGCGACCTGGCGGTTGGCGACCTTCAGCGCGAAGCCTTCGTCCGCGTGGATGGGGTCGACAGCCATCTGACCGTCGAACGTGCCGCCGGTCTGCTGCATCATGTAACGGCAGAGCTCCAGCGCGGTTCGGTCGTTGTTTTCAACGGTGGTTTTGCAGCCGCACAGGATGACGACCGCGGCGGCGGCAAAAAGAATGCAAAGCGATCTGAACATGGCGGTCCTTTCCGTGCGGCTCAGTCTTTCGTGTTGGAAAAATACCCGGTATGATAATGTAGGAGTTTTTTCCGCAAAGTCAAGTCCGCCGGAAGAAAAAAAGCGAAAACGCCGCAGCGCCCGCTTTGCCGCGCCGCGTCCGCCCGGATGCGGAACGGGGGCCCGCCCTCAAATCATTTGAGAGGACGCAGAAGTGCGATTACCTGTCCGACCAGACCAGGCCCCGGCTCCGAATCGGCTTGGACGCGGCGGCATGACGGCGCGGTTCCGGACCGTTCCAGCACGATCATGCCAGGATGCAGGCGTTCGGGGCGCGTCCAGACGATCAGGATGTCGCCGGGCGTCATGTCGGAATCCGACGGAAGACTGTTGAAAACCCCGAGCCGCACGGCGAAAAGGTCTTTTGCGCGGACATGGCCGGGCAAAAGACTTGCGTCCACATGGTAAAACGAAGAGGGCGCGCCGGAAAAGCTGTTTTTTTTCAAGTAGAAGGGAACGCAAACCGGGAGTTTCTGCGGCAGACTGGAACCCATTCCGACGGGGCGGATGCTTCTGCGTCGGCCTTTCTGGCGCACGATGACGCGTTTTCGTTCGAGGGCGGCGATGTGGGCGGCGGCAGTCGACGGCTTGATGGAAAAGTATTCCGCGATGTCGTAAAGCGTCGGCGAAATTGCGTTTTTGCCGATGAAATCGCGGATGAATCCAGCGATTTCAAACTGCCGTTTGGTGATTTTCTTCATGAAATCGGTCCTGAGTCGGGATTGGTTCGCCTCCGGGAGAAAGAGGGTTCCTCGCGGGCTGGATGAAAAACTCGAAATGTCCTTCCGGTAAAATACAATACATCAATGTCCTGCAAGTTTCAAGGCCTGTATGAAAGTTTTTTGAAAGTATTTTCACAAAATACATACAAATGTACGCATGTTTTCAGCGGGGAGAATATCGGAAACGCTTGACTTTTCGTCTCCGGCATGATATCTTATTAGCATCAGAAAACAAAAACCGCTGCATGGCGGAAAAAAAGGAAACCCGATCATGAACGCATGCGACCTGAAAGGCAAGGCCGTCGTCTTCCTCGGCGACGGCATGGCCGACCTCCCGATTCCCGAACTCGGCGGGAAAACCCCGCTCGAAGCCGTACCGACCCCGACCATGGACAAAATCGCCGCGAACGGCGCGTCCGGCACGTTCCTGACTCTGCCGGAAGGCTACCCGACTTCTTCTGATGTGGCGAACATGTCCGTGCTGGGCTATGCGCCGTCGCTGTATTATCCGGGGCGCGGCCCGATCGAGGCGGTCAGCCAGGGGATCCCGCTGGCGCCCGACGACGTGGCGTGGCGGTGCAACCTGATCAATGTGGAAGACGGCGTTCTGAAGGATTATTCCGCCGGCCACATCTCAAGGGAGCACGCCCGCGTCCTGATGGAGGCGCTTCAGGAGCATTTCGGTTCCGACAAGCTCACCTTTTATCCCGGCGTCAGCTACCGCAACCTTCTGATCCTGCACGGGCCGGAATTCTCCCCGAAAGTCGGCTACTTCAAGCCAGATTCCTCGCAGGACATCCCGGTCGCCGAACTCCCGTGGACCGCGCTGGACGATTCGAAGGAGGCTGCGTACACAGTGGAGTTCCTGAACAAACTCTGGGCGGACGCGGCGGCGTTCCTGTCCGAACACCCGCTGGTGAAGTCCGGCGAAGCGAAGGGCAACGCGATCTGGCCGTGGAGTCCGGGGCGCACGCCGTCGTTCCCGAAGTTCACGGAACGCTACGGCGGCAAGACCGGCGCGGTGATTACGGCCGTCGACGTGATTTCCGGCATTGCCAAGTGCGCGGGGATGGACGTGATTCCCGTCGAGGGAGCCACCGGCTACATCGACACGAACTACGAAGGCAAGGCCGCGGCGGCGATTCGCGCGATCGAGGACCATGATTTCGTGTACGTCCACCTCGAAGCCATCGACGAAACCGGGCACGAAGGCCGTCTCGACCTTAAAATGCAGGCGATCCGCGATTTCGAAAACCGCATCGTCAAACCGGTCGTCGAGGCGCTTCAGGAGCGCGGCGTCACGTTTGCGGTTCTTCCGGACCACCCTGTGCCGCTCTCCATGCGCCAGCATACGCGCACCCCGGTGCCCGTCTGCATCTGGGGCCCGCACATCCGGCCCGACGCCGTCATGGAGTACTCGGAAAAAGCCGCGCCGAACGGCTCGCTCGGATTCATGACCGGCGACGCGTTCATCAGGATGACGCTCGGCCTCTGAGACGCGAGCTGTTTCCGAGCAGGAAGAATGCAATTCGTTCACGCCCGGATCGTCCGTTCCTGCGGCGGTCCGGGCTTTCTCGTTTAAAGCTTTGCCGTGAGGAAGCGCACCGCTCCGTACTGATCGCGCAGAAGCGAAGAGCCGTGCAGCATTTTTGAGGCGAGCCGGAGCGCCCGGTTCGCATTGCACGGATCAAGTTCGAAAAAGATCCGTCCGCCCGGATTCAGAAACGCCGGGGATTGCTCCAGCGCGCGGGCGATGAAGTCCAGGCCGTCGACGCCGCCGAACAGCGCTTCGGGCGGTTCATAATCGCGGACGTTCGGCGGAAGATTGACGCGGTCGCTTTCCGGGATGTACGGGAGATTCGCCGCGATGAGGTCGAACGTGCGTCCGGCGACCGGCCCGAAAAGGTCGCCGTGCAGAAATGTTACATTTGACAGGGCGAGTTTCTTCAAGTTGAGCCTCGCCCACTTCAGCGCGTCCTGGGAAATCTCGGTTCCGATGACCGTCAGGTCGGAACGCTCCGAGGCGAGCGCCAATGAGATCGCACCGCTTCCGACGCCGAGCTCGCAGACGGATGCGCCGTGCGGCAGACCGTCGAGCATGAGATCGATGGAATGTTCCGTTTCCGGACGCGGGATCAGGCATCCCGGACCGACGGCGAGTTCCAGATCGCGGAACGGCGCATGTCCGAAGATATATTGCCATGGCTCGTTCTTCAGGCGGCGCGCCGCAAAGGATTCCGCGCGTTCCATCGCTTCGGGGATGAACTGTTCATGAGCATGAAGCGCAAACTCGCGGTCGGGAATGCCGGCGGCCTCGCAGACGATGAAATGCGCCTCAAGGTCCGCCGCCTCGAATCCGGCTTGGGAAAAACGTTCCGTAAATCTTTTTTTCAACTCGAGAAACGTCATGACGGCGGGAGAAAAGCGGGGGCTGTTTCTGCACAGAAAACGGCGGTTTCCCTTGTTCGGCGCCGGAGATGGAAGACACTCCTGACGCCATCGTGAAAAACCGCCGCATGGCACGCGGCAGGCGCGCCGCGGGAAGTGCGCGGCCTTATGGTCGCGCACTGTATTCATGATCCGACCGGAAAAGATACCCGGTCGACCGATTACTTCTGGGCGGTTTTGGCCGGAGCGAGAGTCTGATCGGGGCCGAGGGATTTGCTGGTGCCGAAGACTTCGGTCTTATAGATGCCGTAGATGCCGAAATAGTTCGTCACGTGGATGTTCGTCCAGCCGATCTTGTCGATGCCGCCGTTGACCGCGGCTTCGTTGATGGAGGCGTCGCCGCCGGCGACCCAGCCGAGGATGCTGTAGCAGGAGGAGGAACCGCGACGGTTATAGGATTGGCTCAGGTTGCCGTCGCCGATGGGGCCGGGCAGGACGACGTCGGTGTAGAGGCATCCGAGCGGGAACGGGGTGGCGCAGGACGTGGCGGCGAGGGCTCCGAGGACGGCGCAGGCGGAAAGGACGGCGAGTTTGAGGAACTTTTTCATGGGATTTGTCTCCTGACATTTCGAGTTTCTGATAAAAGCGTATAGTTTATAAAGCAATATACCATTTCCCGCCGCTTTAATCAAGCGGTTTTTCCGAAGTTTTCCGAAAAAAGAGAAAAAAAGAGGGAACGGATCTTCGTTCCCGAAGCTGTATGCGGTTCCGGCAGCCGCCGGTTCAGAGTTTCCGCCAGGCCCGGTGCGTTACCGTTTTCCCTTCGGATTCCCAAAGCAGTTCGAATCCGGTCTTGATGTCCGCGACGTCTGCGATGAGCGCGAGATCGGACGGCGCGAAAAGCCCCGAGCCCTCGACAGCCCGGTCGGCGATCTCCAGATACTCCGCGTTGTCCGTGGAAAAATGGAACACGCCGTCCGGCTTCAGGATGCGGGCGAACTGCATCATGATGTCCGAGGTGATGAGACGGTGGCAGCGGTGCTTCGCCTTCGGCCATGGGTCCGGGCAGAGCAAGTTCACGCGGTCGAGAAACGCGTCCGGGATTGTTCGGGAAATCAGTACGCGCGATTCGCTTTTCAGGACATGGAGATTCGTCATGTGGTTCCGCAGGACGCGCTTCTGCACCTTCCTGACACGGCCGAGCAGCATGTCCGCCGCGATTACATACACGTCGGAACGGCGTTCCGCCAGCGTCAGCGCGAATTCGCCGTCGCCGCATCCGAGGTCAAGTTCTACGCGCATCCCGGGTTCCGGCATGGGAACCGCGTTCTCCAGCCTGGTGTACAGATTGTGGAGCATTACGATGCCGTCAACTTGTTTTTTCGCTGTCATGGGAACCCCTGTTCTGCTTTGCGGCGAGGAGCCGTTCATAGATTTCAAACGGAATCGCGAGGTTGCCGTCGATCCCGGTTCCCATTTTGACCCGGGGATGGGAGGCCCCGTGGAAATCGCTTCCGCCGGAGACCAGCAGCGAGCGGGCGCGGGCGAATTCCAGCGTATCGGCCTGCTGCTGTTCGGCGAACATCGAGTAATAGCATTCGAGGCCGTCGAGACCGTAGGAGACCAGACGCGATCCGATTTTGCGGAGAGCCGCCCGGGCGCCACGCGCGGCATGAAGCGGATGAGCCCAGATCGCAAGGCCGTTCGCCTCATGGATCAGGCGTATGCAGGCGTCGACGGGATAGTATTGGCGGCAGACATAGCACGGTCCGTTGCGTCCGATCAGGCGGTTGAACACGTCCTGCGTATTCTCGAAATACCCTTTTTTGAGCAGGACGGCCGCCATATGCGGACGCCCGACGCTCTCGCCGCCGGCTTCGGCCAGCACTTCGTCCATTGTGATTTCGTATCCCTTCGCCCGGATCTTTTCCGTCATTTCCGCGTTGCGCACCTCGCGCCACAGCCGCATCTGCTCCAGCGCGGACAGAAGCGTGCCGTTCCGCGGATCGATGAACAGACCCACGATATGGATGTCCTTGTTGAACAGCATGCTCGCGAGTTCGACGCCGGGCGCGGCGTGAAGCGGAGTTCCGGACGCGGCGGACAAAAAACGTTCCACGCCCGAAACCGTGTCATGGTCGGTCAGCGCGGCGGCCTCAAGCCCCATATCCAGGGCGGCGGCGGCAAGTTCCTCCGGCGTCAGGGAGCCGTCGGAGCATGTGCTGTGCATGTGAAGGTCAATCATAGTTGTTCCAAATCGTGAAGCATATACGGTTCCGCGCCGTTTTTGAGGCGTTGCGGGAAGACCGGCCATAAAAATATACAGCGAAAAATGCTTTTTTCAATTCTTCCGGCTTGATTATCATTTTTTTAGCGCTATTTTAAATGGTTTGATTGAAGCCGGAGGACTTGACGATCTTCAGCCGCACGGGGTTGAACTGTCCGGTCCGGCAAGCTTATCAGTTCTAAAAACACATTGATCCGGCGCTCGACAGCCGAAAAACCAGGAGTTGTAACAGATGAAAAAGATCGAATCCGGGAAAGCCAAAACATCGGCTTCCAAACCGTTGGCAAAAACTGTTGCGAAGGCTTCTCCCGCTCAAAAAGCTGTCAAAAACGTTGTAAAGAAGTCGGCTCCGGCGAAGAAGATCGCTCCGGCAAAGGCAGCGGCGCCTGCGAAGAAGACGCCCGCGAAGAAGGCGGCTCCGGCAAAGAAGGCTCCGGCAAAGAAGGTCGCTCCGGCTAAAGCAGCGGCGCCTGCGAAGAAGGCTCCGGCAAAGAAGGTCGCTCCGGCTAAGGCAGCCGCACCCGCGAAGAAGGCTCCCGCGAAGAAGATCGCTCCGGCAAAGGCAGTGGCGCCTGCGAAGAAGGCTCCGGCGAAGAAGGCGGCTCCTGCGAAGGCAGCGGCGCCTGCGAAGAAGGCTCCGGCAAAGAAGATCGCTCCGGCAAAGGCAGCGGCGCCCGCGAAGAAGATCGCTCCGGCAAAGGCAGCGGCGCCTGCGAAGAAAGCCGCGCCGAAACCCGTTTCCAAACCCGTAGCGAACGGAGGATCCGCTAAGAAAAAAGCGGACAAGAACAAAGACATCCAGGCATCGCATCACGGTCGCATTGTCACGAAGGCCGAAGTCGCGGCGTTTCAGAATCTGGCCGAAGCCAACGGACATGTCATCAAAAAGTCCCATTTTTCCGCGAAGATGAAGAAACATTATCGCGATCTCCTGCTGGATTTGAGGGCCGGCTATCAGGATCAGCTGAACATTCACCGCGCCGACGCCCTGACCAACAGGAAGTCCGGCCCCGGAGCCGGAATGGCGACGCATATGGCTGACCTCGGCAGCGACAATTTCCAGCATGATTTCGAACTCGGTCTGCTTTCCGACGAGGGCACTGTGATCGAAATGATCGACGAAGCGCTGACCCGTCTCGATGAAAACGAATACGGCATCTGCATCGAGTGCGGCAACGAGATCAGTCCCGCCCGCCTCGAAGTCAAACCCTATGCGCGTTTCTGCGTGGCCTGCAAGACCCGCAAGGAAGCGAGCGAAGGGATGCGTCGCCGCTGATTCCGGAACGGCGGAACTGACGTGAAGGAGGCGTTTCCGTCCGGCGACGTTCCGCCTGTTGATCCTGTCGCGTATCCTTTTGTCCGCATTGTTCTCCAGCCTGCCATGAAGTTCTTTACGTCCGAAGCCCGCATGACGCCCGGTTCGTTCCGGGAACGTCGCGTTGTCCTTTCGGCCGCGCTGTTCGCTCTGTTTCTGGCGATCATGGACCAGGCGACCAAGGTCCTGGTCCTGCACCGCATCGGACTGCATGAACGCATTACGGTCATTCCCGGCTTCTTCGACCTCACGCATCTCACGAATAAGGGCGCGGCATGGGGCATGTTCCACAATCTGCCGTGGGTTCCGTTCGGGATCTCGATCGCCGCGTTCGTCATGCTGATCGTCTTTCTGCGCAAACTGAGCGCAGGATGGCCGGAACGGTGTTTCGCGCTGCTGATGGTTGCGTCCGGCATCGTCGGAAACTGCACGGACCGTCTCTGGCACGGCGCCGTCATCGACTTTCTCCGGTTCCATTGGCGGAACGTCGCCGAATGGCCGTCGTTCAATGTGGCGGATTCTGCGATTTGCTGCGGCGTGGCGCTCTTCGTAATCTCCTCGTTTTTCCGGCCTGAAAACAAATCCGAGGCGAAAAAGGATGACGCCGGCGACGTTGCGAAATCTTCTTGACGCCGTTCGCCGCGCCCCGGGGATTCCCGTCATCATGGGGCCGACCGCAGCCGGGAAATCCGAACTGGCGTTCGCCCTCGCCCGCGAATGCGGCGGGGAGATCGTTTCCGCCGATTCCATGCAGTTCTACCGCGGTCTTGACATCGGCGTCGCGAAGCCGACTGCGGAAGAACGCCGCCTGGTTCCGCATCATTTGATCGACTCCATGGACATTTCGGAGAAATCCGACGTCTTCCGTTTCCGCGCCGACGCCCTCCGAATCATCAGTGAGATCCGCGCCCGCGGACATCTGCCCGTCGTGGCGGGCGGCAGCGGACTGTATCTTCACGCGCTTGTGTACGGGCTGGACGTCCTCCCCGCGAAACAGAGCCTCCGCGACGAACTCGACGCCGCCTACGACAACGATGCGCGCTTCCCCGAACTCGCGGCCGTCATGGCGCGCGAATGCCCTTTGGATTTCAAGCGTTTTCACCCGCACCGCCGCAAGCTCATTCGCGCCCGCGAAGTCTATCTGCTTTCCGGCAAGCAGATATCCGAACTTCAGTCCGGCGGAGCCGCTCCCGATCCCGCGTTCGCGCAGTTCGTGCTCGTCCGCGATCGCGACGACCTGGTGCGCAGGATACGGCGGCGTGCGGAGCGGATGCTGGATTCCGGGTGGATCGAAGAGGCGCGGACGATGCTTGCGAAAGGTCTCCTGCGGACGCCGACCGCGTGGCAGGCCATCGGATACGCTCGGATCGGCGAGTATCTTGCCGGAAAGATGACACGCGCCGAACTGCTGGAGTCCATTGTGATTTCGACGCGGCAGTTCGCCCGCAGACAGGCTTCCTGGTTCCGAAGCCAGCATAAGGAAGCCGCAGTCCTTGCAATTCCCGCGGAAGACTGAGACTGAGCCGTCGCCGACATCCTTGCCGCGGCGAAGAAAAAAGGGAAAAAAGATACGATCCGTCTTCCGAAACCAATTATTGGAAAGGGGAATCCGAAGACAAAAAAAACAACCCGCCGTCCGCATTCCTTAGCGGAAAGGATGGTGGGCGTAGTAGAACTCGAATCTACGACCTCCACGATGTCAACGTGGCGCTCTAACCAACTGAGCTATACGCCCTCATTTCAGATTGAGAATGTATTTACTATACCATCAATTCGCGGAAAGTCAAGAAGAATTGCCGAAAAAAAAGGAAAAAAGGCGGATATCCGGCCGCCATGCAGTCCGGACGAGCGCCGTCCGGCCATCCGAGTTTGCCGAAGTCCGGGAGCATGTTTTGTTTCCCGACCGGATCGCAGCCGGTTGCGACGATCCGTTTCCTCACAGAAGAAAGGCAAGAACAAGGGCGATCAGGAGAGGATTTGTCTGTTCTTGACTGAAAAACTGGTGCGCGACGTGGGACTTGAACCCACAAACCTTTCGGTGCTGGGACCTAAACCCAGTGCGTTTGCCAATTTCGCCAGTCGCGCCCAAACAAGCAAGGTATAATATAACATATCCATGCCGGAGAATCAACCCCGGATTCAAAAAATCAGGGGCGACAACCTCACGACACTCTTCTCCTGAAACAAGGGATGCCGGCAAGATTTGTTCCCGCGGAACAACCGGCATGCATTTTTCATGATGACGGCGGCGGATGCGTCTGCGTTGTTCCGTCCGCGCTTATCCTGTATGGTGCGACTTAGGCGTGAAGCCGGAAAAAAGAAATATTCCGGCGGACTGGCACGGAGAGGAAGAGGCGCGATGGGAAACGCGTCTCAGAGCAGATAGTCGGCGCCGATCTTCAGGAGCAGACCGATCTGGTACACGATGAACGTGGTCGCATACGCCAGTCCGAAGAGCCCTGCGGCTTCGAAGAACATCCATTTCCAAGAATTCAGTTCTCTGCGGATGACAGCAAGCGTGGCCAGACACGGGATGGAGAGCAGACAGAACAGCATCATGCAGAACCCCTGAAGCGGGGTGTAGGCGCGGCGGAGCTGCTGGCGGAGCGGTTCCTGCTGGTCATCCTCCCCGTCTCCGTCGGATTCGACATCCTCGGCGTACAGGATGCCGAGCTGGGAGACGAAAATTTCCTTCGCCGCCAGGGCGCTGATCGCGGCGGTCGTGACGCGCCAGTCAAAGCCGATGGGCCTGAACACCGGTTCGAGGAGCTTTCCGACGCGGCCGGAAATCGTGTGCTCGGCGATCTCGGCGCGGCGCATTCTTTCAATGCGCTTGAATGCGGCGGACTGTTCTTCCGCGCTGAGGGAAACGTCTGCGGCCACGGCCATGATCTGCGCGCCGTAATCGGCATCGAACGTCTTCTTTTCCGGGAAATTGTTCGCGATGAAGAGCAGCACGGAAACGCCGAGGATGATCGTGCCGGCTTTCTTCAGATACATCACGCCGCGGTCCCACATGTGAAGGAGAATGCTTTTCGCGGTCGGAACGCGGTAGGGCGGGAGTTCCATAAGGTAGACTTCGCCGTCGCCTTTGAACAGCGTGGATTTCAGAATGCGCGCGGCCAGCATCGCGAACGCGACGCCGATCGCATAGATCAGGAACATGACGAACGCCTGATATTTGGCTGCGAAAAAGGCGGGGATCAGCAGCGCGTAGATCGGCAGACGCGCGCCGCAGCTCATCAGCGGCAGCACCATGACCGTCGTCCTCCGGTCGCGTTCGGATTCGATGCTTCGCGTGGCCATGATTGCGGGAACGTTGCATCCGAAACCGAGCACGAGCGGCACGAAGCTCTTGCCTTGCAGATCGAACTTCCGCATGATGCCGTCCATGACGAACGCCGCGCGCGCCATGTAGCCGGTATCCTCCAGGAACGCGATGGCGAGGAAGAGAAACAGGATGTTCGGCAGGAAGACGACCACGCCGCCGACGCCGTGAATCACGCCGTCGATCAGGAGACTGCGGAGAACGGGCTGGGCGTCGGGCGACCAGAAGCGTTCGATCAGGCCCTGAATCCAGGCGAAAAGACATTCGATGCCGTCCGTCATCGGCGCGGCGCAGGCGAACGTGAACCAGAACATGAGGTACATGATGACGAAGAAGAGCGGGAGTCCGATCCACTGGTTCGTGACCACTGCGTCGATCTTGTCGGATATCTCGCGGCGGCGTTCCTGTGTGAAAGAGATGGCGTCGCGGCAGGCGCCGGAGATCATGGCGTAGCGGCAGTCGGCCATGAATGTCTCGGCGGCGATGGCATGCCGTGCGTAAAGGTGCGTGATCTGGGCGTCGATGATGGCGTCGAGGTTCTGGAATTCGGGCAGCCGCATCACGCAGGTGTCCTTTTCCAGCAGCTTGATGGCGAAAAAGCGGGCAGGGATGTGGCGGATGCGGTCGGTCATGGCGGGCTCGATCCACTCCACGAGCTCGCGGATGGCGTCGTCGACGTCCGCGCCGTAGGTGAGCTTCGGAACGTCGTGGTCCTCCAGATGAAGAAGGCTTTCCGCGAGGGCGGTTTTAAGCATGTCGATCCCGTCTCCCCGCGAACCGACCGTCTGGACAATGCTGCATCCGAAATAGGACTGAAGTTTCGGGATGTTGAATTTGAGCCCCTTCTTTTTCGCCTCGTCGCTCATGTTGAAGACGATCAGCATCGGGATGTGGAGTTCGGCGAGCTGCGTGGAGAGGTACAGGCTGCGCTGCGGGATCGACGAGTCGATCACGTTCATGATGAGGTCGATTCCCGGCTTTGTGAGTTCCTCGAACGCGACGCCCTCCTCCGGCGAACTGGATGACAGGCTGTAGACGCCGGGGATGTCGATGATCTCGATCTCATCCTCGCCGAGCATGAATTCGCCGGTCTTGCTTTCGACCGTCACGCCGGGGTAGTTGCCGACGTGCTGGCGCGCGCCGGTGAGGCAGTTGAAGATCGTGGTTTTGCCGCAGTTCGGATTTCCAGCCAGGACGATCCGGTATTTGCGGCTCATGGACGGTCCTGTCTGCGGATGATGATGTTCGCCGCATCGTCGCGGTGAATGGACAGGCTGCTCTCCATGATCCTGATGCGGAGGAGTCCGCCGAACGGAGCGTGCGCCTCCATCTGGAGCTGGGAGCCGGGCACAATCCCGACGTCCGCGAATTTCTTCTTTCCGCGGAGAGACGGCTTCACGTTGACAATGACGGCCGACTGGCCGACCGGGAGTTCCGCCAGGGAGCATTCCTCCGGAACCGAAGCGGGAGAGGCTGAGGCCCCGGTCTTCATGGCCGGGGGCTTTTCATCGTTCATGATGAACAAAATCCTTCATTCTGCCGGCTCCATGCAGGGATGCGGAACGCGGCGGTGCAGTGTGTGGTTAATCGGCATATAATATACCATTCTAACGGGATTATTTCAAGAAAAAGAAGACGCGAAAAATGTGAAATGCATCAAAAAGAACCGGAAAATGTTTTGTATTTGTCGGGAACGGTGTTATATTAGTAGCTTCACTTTTCGAGAGAATTCCAGCCGTGAACCAGAAACCGGTCCTGAAACAAGCGTTTATCAGCTCGCTGCCTGTCCTGATGGGGTATACCACCATGGGCTTTGCGGCGGGCGTCCTGCTGGCCGCGAAAAGCGGCGTCCGACTGCCCGCGTTCTGGGCGTTTCTGACCAGCGCCACCAGCATTTCCGGCGCGCTTCAGTTCATGCTCGTGGACTGGATTCAGAAAGCGCAGCCGATGCTCGACGTGGTCCTCCTGACCGTCTGTCTGAACATCCGCTATTCCATGTACGGACTTTCCCTCATCGAACGCTTCCACGGGCTTCCGCCCGCAAAGAAACTCTACCTGATCTGGACGCTCACAGACGAGACCTATGCGCTCGAGGTCGAAAACAAGGTTCCTCCCGGCGGCGATTCCATCCTGTACTGCCTCACGCTCGCCGCGCTGAACCACTTCTACTGGATCGCAGGCGTCGTGTCCGGCGCGCTTGCCGGAACGGCTTTGAGTTTCCCGACCAAAGGCATCGACTTCGCCATGACCGCGCTTTTCCTGGTGATCCTGACTGACCAGTGCCGGGAACGAAAAAACCGTGTTTATGCGGCGGTCGGACTGCTGGCGTCGACCGCCTGCGCGCTGACGGTCGGCGCGGGAAGGATGCTGATCCCGTCCATGATCCTCATGCTGTCCGCGCTGATTGTCTTCCGGAAGCCGCTTGAAAAACTCGAATCGTGGAAACCCGGAGCGGGATCATGAGCGGAACCTCGACCGAATATCTGCTGCTTCTGACCGCTGTGACCGCGGGCGTCACGTTCCTGCTCCGCGCGATGCCGTTCCTGTTCTTCGGTGCGGGAAAACGTCCGCCCGCGCTGGTCCTGAGCATTGGAAACGTCCTGTCCCCGGCGGCGATCGCCATGCTTGTTGTGTACTGTTTCGCATGCTATGTACAGGACCGCGCTCCCGCCGAACACATGTTCGGACTGGCGGAAATCGCGGCTGCCGCCGTGGTGGTTGCGCTTCAAATATGGAAACGCAACCCGCTTCTGTCCATTCTGGCGGGCACAGCGGCGTATATGGCGCTGGTGCAGAATTTCATCTCCTGAGCGGTTCACGCGGGATCGGTTGCGCGCCGGACGTCAGTTGCGCTTCTTCGCGATAATGCGGTCCTTGAACCGGAGATCCAGAGATCGTTCGTCCTCATGATTCCGTATGGTTGATTCCAGCTTGGGGAGGAGGCGGCCGAATACGTCGTCCCGCAGCGTTTCCCCGCGGACGCGGAGCGGGATCAGGACCGTGAACATGCCGGGATCGTTCTTGTACAGCAGGTCGAACTGGATGAAATCCTGGGCGATATAGATGTACTTCGGACGGACGTCGGTGAATTCCAGCCGGGTAAGCCGGATGAAGTCGAGGACGGTGCGGATGGAGGAGTCGGAGAGGACTTCGCCGCGTTTGAACGGGCCGGCGTCCTGGGTCGCGCGAACGGCGGACGGCTTGCATGAAAGCGCCGGGATGGAGGCGGAAACGTCGTAATAGGCGGACTTGTCCAGCACGGTGGCGGAATCGTCGATGTAGAAATTCGCGCCGAGATTCGCGACTGGAATGCGTTCATGAAGTTCGAAAATCAGCTGGTCGGGGAGCACGCGCCGGATGTCGGCGCGTTCCAGCTCGGGGATTTCCGTGCGGAGTTTGGCGGCCATGGCGGCCAGGTCGTATTCCGGTTTCCCGGAAAACATCGGCGTGACGCCGGGGCGGATGCGAAGGATTGCGAGAATGCGATCCATGCGCGCCTGACGTTCATCCGGGTCGGCCGGACTCCAGTAACCGGAATTGCCCGCGAGGCGGATGCTGTTCACGATGAGGCGCGGATTGTTCGGGAAGAGCGCACGGTAGGCAAGCCACATGAGAACGCCGGCGATCACGGGAATGCACACGGCCAGGGAAAGCCCGATCCAGAGCTTAGCCTTTTTGGAAAGGCCCGGACGGGGAGAAGGCTTGGATGTTTCAGAAACTGGCGAAGAAGGTTTCACAGACGTCTCCGGAAAACAGGGGGAATCCAACGTATCGGAATATTAATATAACGCACAGTTGCAAAAATGCGAACGGAAATAAAGGATTTCCGGAGTTTTTTCCGGAAGGAAGCGTTATCCTCAGCGGCATCGCCCCAGTTTTGAACTTCCTTCATACGGCGAACCGCTGCAAAAACGGGGCGGCGGCTTGAACTGGGGAAAAAAGGGATTATATTAATGTCATGGTTGCGTTCGGATATTGACTGCCGGAAGGACGTACGGCGCAACCGGAGAAACAGGCGGAACCAGGGGGAAAGGTCAGGATGAAATCGGCGCCGAAAACAAAGAAAGACAACGGATCGAGAATTCGGCGGTGGGTGTCGTTTCACATGACGCGCCTGTTCGACCAGTGGTCGTTCAACGCGATCTGCTTTCTGATCTTCCTGAAATTGCTCCAGCTGTGCAAGCTGATGGGGGCGAAGCCGACGGAAAATGGCTGGAGGAAAGCCACCGGCATCTTTTTGAAAGGCGACATCTCCAAGTTCATGCTTGGCGCTTTCCGCGTGACGCCGTATCCGGCCGATGCGCCGCCGAAGGACATGGACGATGCGAAGGAGCGTTTTCTGACCAGGTTCGCCGGATTCCTCAGGACGCATGGCGAGCTTCACTGGGCAATCATGCAGAAAACGTTCCGTCTGCACCGCAGACGGCTGACGGAATCCGACCTGCTGGAAGTGGAATTCCGGCCCGACGGCACGCTGGAAAATGCGCGGATCGTGCTTGACCCGCGGTATCCGCCTGCGGCGGCGCTTTCGGATAAGGACATCGATACGGTTCTTTCGCTTTTTGTCCGTACGCACAACCGTCTGAACGGCGGAACCGATCCGACGCGCGCCCGGAAGCTGTACCGGAAAGTCAAGCGACGCGTCCTGTATCTGAACGCGTCCAACCTCGGAAAGCGCATGGAAGCCGTGCGTCTGCTCCGGCGCATGATGAACGCCTCCTGCGTGACGTTCCTGCCCCTGCCGGAACACGGAACCGAGGCGGAAATCCAGGCGGAACGCCTGAAGACGCCGGACGTGACGGTATACCGCCATCCGGGCTGGGGGCTGCTGAACGTTTTCGTGCGCATTCATCCCGAACTCGGCGAGGCCGACCTGTGGATTCAGTATCACCACGTTCCGGTGGACGGGCTGGCGATGCAGGAGGTCCTGACCGAACTGAAAACCGAATGGGGCAATGCGGGGAAGATGTCGTTTCCCGCGCCCGGGAGCGACGCAGCCGCGGTCGAAATCCGGGAAACGCCGCACAAGGGGCTTTTCCGCGCACGGGCATTTTTCCGGTTCGACGGTCTGCTGGAACTGAGACGACGGATCAACCTGGCGTACGCCGCGGAAATGCGCGGGCCCGCGACAATCGCCGGCATGATCCTCTGGGGCCTGGCCAAATCGCCTCAGCTGCACGATGTGAAAATGCTTTTCCCGGTCGACGTGGAGCCGGGGCGGACTCCGGAGGGCAGGCCGCCTCAGCGGTTTGAACGCGAGCTTAGCCTGGTGTTCATCCGCCCCTCCGACTACATGACGCATATCGAAAAAATGGGCGGATTCATCCTGTTCCAGCGGGAATTCAACAGGCGGTTGAAGAAAACACGCTACCGCTGCAGCGAGACCTATGAGATGATCGAACTGCTCTCAATGATCCATCCTCTCTTCTACTATTACGCCAAATACCTCATGCCGAAGGAATTCCACGACGTCGTCGGCACATTCGGGCTTTCCGTCCTGCGCGATGCGGAAGTCTTCATCGCGCCTGTCACCGATCTGCAGATCCGCGGATTCCTGGCGTTCGGACGCATGGACATGCCCTGCGACGGCGGCGGAACGGCGGGCTGCGTGAGCATCTGCGGCACGCAGGAACAAATCAAGGCTTATCTGGCCGCTCTGGACCGGATATCGGGCGACTATCAGAGCTTGCTTGGCAAGCGGAAACCAATAACGGAAGGTGAAACCCCATGAAACGGACACGTTTATTCGGACGGATTCTGACCGCCGCGGCCGCGCTGCTGGCGGCTTTTCTGCTGAACGCATGTCAGCCTGACGCGGTCGGCTCCTACCAGTCGCCGCTGACGCCCACGGAGACGATCCTAAGCCGGACGACCAGACGCTCCCTGGCATACGAAGGCATCCGCCGGAATCCCGTGATCCTGATTCACGGACTGCTCGGAGCCCGCCTGGAAGACCCGGCGACCGGAAACGAGTTCTGGGGAACGTTCTCGCCGGTTCTGCCGGACCGGAACAGCCTGAAGCTGCTGTCCATGCCGATGCATTGGGGAAAACCTCTGCGCGAGCTTTCCAACAATACCCGGGCGTCGTTTCTGCTGGACTCCGTGTCGGTCCGTCTGATCGGGCTTGAATTTTCCATGTCCGCATACGGATACGGTCCGCTGGTCGAGACGATCAAGGGGGCCGGCTATGTGCAGGAAGGTTCGAAAGAGCATCTGGAAAAGGGCCGCTGTCCGACCTTCTTCGTGTTCTATTACGACTGGCGGCGGAGCATCGCGGAAAATGCCGTCGAACTGGGAAAGTTCATTCGCACGAAACAGGCCATGCTTCAGTCGGAGTACCGGGTGCGGTACGGCGCTTCGCCGGAGACCGTTCGGTTTGACCTGATGGGGCACAGCATGGGCGGGCTGATCGCGCGGTATTACATGCGCTATGGCGAAACGCCTTTGCCGGACGAAGGCGCGCCGGACCCCGCCGTCACCTGGGCCGGAGCGGAAAACGTCGGCAAGCTCATTCAGATCGGAACGCCGAACAGCGGGTATCTGGATACCGTCATCGAGCTTGTGAACGGTCTGCGGCTTCAGCCGGGTGCGCCGCTCTATCCCACGGCCGTGATCGGCACGTTTCCTTCCTTCTACGAGATGATGCCGTTCCCGCAGTTCGCCTCCGTGCGGAAAGCGGTTCCCGGAAAAACCGAGGAGGAATCCATTGCCCGCGGCGAAGCGGTCGACCTGTACGACCTGAACACATGGATCAAGTACAAGTGGGGGCTCGCGGATCCCGGCTGCGACGCCGACCTGCAGTGGCTGCTGCCGGACGTGAAAACGGCGACGGAACGACGGCATGTCGCGCTGGAACATCTTCAAAAATGCCTGGCTTCGGCGAAACGGATCGCCTCCATGCTGTCCACCCCCGATCCGAAGGATTCCAGTGTCTTCCAGATGATCTTCATCGGCGATTCCGTGCCGACGTCCTCGCTCGCGCTGGTCGATGAAACAGGCGCTTTGCGCGTGGTGCGGTACGATTCCGGCGACGGCAAAGTGCCCGCTGTGAGCGCGCGGGCCGATCTCCGCAATCCGGACCGTTCCGGCGCATGGGGGCCGCGGATGGAGTCGCCCGTGCGGTGGAACGGCGTCATTCACGTGAGCGGGGCGCACATGGGCATCACGATGGCGCCGGATTTCCTGCACAACATGCGGTTTTATCTGGTGCAGTTCCCCGATCCCGATGCGGAGAAAGAATAAACCGCGCGCTTTCCGTTTTGAGGGAAAGCCGGGCTGTCAGAAACGCTTGCTCTGGCGGAAGAAGCACATCTCGTGGCAGCGCGGGCAGCGGACGAAATGTTCGCGGTCGTCCCGCGCCAGGAACGCGAGGTGGCATTTGCCGCAGAGATAAAGACGGTCCTTCACGACCGAATCGCCCGAATTCTTGCGTTTGCGGAGTTCGTCGCAAACCCAAAGCAGGGCGATCACGACGAACCATGTGGCGAAATACCACACGAAAATGCGGTCCAGCGGAATCGGAATCATTGCGCGTCCTCCTCCCTCCGCAGTGCGGCGGCGGACCAGACGACGCGGCAGAAACCGCCGTCCTTCAGGCCGGAGGGGCAGTCCGACGAGTTCAGGAGAGTGTCAAGCCAGGCGCGCGCCGCCAGATCCAGGTCGTCCATGCCGCAGGATTCCTCCAACGCGGCTTCGCGGGGAAGATCGGGCAGGACAGGCGGTTTCACCCGGAAGACAGACGGTTTCGAAGGGGGCTGTCGGCGGAGAATGCGTTCCTCGGACGTATTGAGCTGAAACGACGGAAAGACGACGGAATCGGAATCCGCCGCCCAGTACGGATACGCTGGAGCGGCTGCAACGGCGGTTCCATCCAGACCGGCGTCGGCAACCCCGGGGAGAAGCGGACGGTTCACGGACGGCATGGAGAGCAGGGGCGTCCGCGACACGGCGGCGGGGGCCGCGGAAAGCGGAGGTTCGAAGGGGGCGTCAGACCCGGTTTCCGTCTGCGCCGTGCGGAAGAAGGAAAAACCGACGGACTCCGGCGGATGAAGGAACGCGATCGGATCGTAGATTCCGACCATTTTCAGGAGGAACGGATCCGCATCCGTGACACGGGAGGACAGGAACAGCGTGGCGCGGTCGGCCCGCGAAGACGCATCGCCGACCGGTTCCGGCGCCAGGGGCGTAAAAACCGTAAACAGAGCCAGGTGGACCAGGACCACAGCCGCGCCCGCAAGCAGAAGCATGGGCCAGCGGAGACGTTCCGGCGGCGGCGATTCGTCGACGGGAAGCAGGTATTGTCCGGGAGCGTCCGTCATGATTCAGGCTCGGTGAAGACGGTCGTCCTGCCGCGCGGCGGTCCGGAGGACATGAAGAGCGCGTTGACGTTCAGCTCCTCCGCCACGGACAGGACTTCGGCGACGGCGGTGAGCGGCGCATGGACGTCGCAGCGGATGATGACGCGCTCCTTGTCCGGCTGGAAACCGCGTGCGTTGAGGGACTCGGAAAGCTGCCGCTTGAGTTCGTCCGCGCCGGAAACCGCGGCGTCGTTGAAATAGATGCGGCTGTCCTTGTCGATGGTCACGACATAGTTGCGCGAGGTGTAGATCAGGTTGCCGCCGCTTCTCGGGAGGTTCACCTCGATGCCGCGGAGCGGAACGAAGTTCGAACTGAGCATGAAGAAGACCAGCAGAATGAAGAAGACGCAGAAATACAGGACCAGACTCGGCAGGCCGCTGAATATTCTGAGCTTGGTCTTTACCTGGATCGGGGCTTCATTCGACATGGTCGCTACCGCTTTCTTTTTTGTGGTGGCGGAAGAAATACATGATTTCGGCGGACGCCTTTTCCATGTCCGTGCAGAAATCCTGCACGCGGGAAACCAGGTAGTTGTAGGCGATGTGGCACGGGATGGCGACGGAGAGGCCGGCCGCCGTGCAGAGAAGCGCCTTGTAGACGCCCTTGGAGAGTTCGGGAAGGGTCGTTACGGCGGCGTCCGGGTTGGCGGTGATGGCCTGGAAGGAATCCACGAGGCCGAGCACTGTGCCGAGAAGGCCGAGCAGGGGCGTCACATAGGCGAGCGTGGCCAGGATGTTGAGGCGGGACTCCAGACGCGGCGCTTCGATCAGCGTCTGGGTCGCGAGGGAATCGCGGATGTCGTCGCCTTCCTTGTAGGCGCGGATGGCGCTGGAAAGGACGCGCGGAACCGGCCCGGGCGAGTTGTCGCACAGCGTGATGGCTTCGATCATGCCTTCGCGCCGGAGCACGTTGATGAGGCCCGTGACGATCTCGTTGACGTTTACCTGGGCGCGATAGAACTCGAACCATTTCTGAATGAAAACGAATGCGGCGATCAGAGCGCAGAGGGCGATCAGCGCGATCACGGGACCGCCCTGGTGAAGCATGGACAGGTATTTCATGTTTGGGTTGACTCCGGACTGCTGGTGGTGGTGGTATTGGGTGACGCCGGGAGCGGCGGCTGATACTGTTTCTTGCGGAGGGCGCGGATGCGCTGGCGGATCGAAGCCGGATCGGCCGTGCCGGTCTGCTCCAGCCAGCGGAGCGCGGAAACGGCGGCTTCCACGTTGGATACGCCCGGATCCTTATGTGCGAGGGATTCGAGCGCGTCGACCGCGCGGAAAACCCAGAACGCCTCCACGGGCCTGGATGCGGCATCACGGGCCGGAACCAGGTAGATCATCTGGTTGAAAAGTCCGAACGCCTCCTTTTCGTCGCCCGCCTTCCAGAGGGACTGGCCGGATTTGTAAATGGCCATGGCGCGGTATTCGGGCCGAAGACCGTCGAGTTTCAGGAGCGTCTGATAGGCGTCGAATGCCAGGCGACATGCGGCGGCGGAGGGAAATGCGACCGCGGGCTGCGCGGTTTCCTTTTCCTGCGCGGGCTTTGCAGCCGTCTGCGAGGTCGCGGGAGCCGTTTCCTTCGGTTTTGATTCGGCTGCCGATCCCGTCGCGAGCGCATAGATGCAGTCGGCGGCGGACCCGAGCGCGGCCTGTTCCAGCAGAGATCCGGGAACGGCCTTTGCGGCGGCCTCGTATTCCGCGCGGGCTTCCGAAAAATCGTTGAGGTCGCGGGCGATGTCCCCGCGAAGATAATGCACGTTTCCCTGCAGCGGGGCGTCCGGGGAAAGCCCGTCGATGGATTCCAGCGCGGCGAGCGCGGACGCCAGATCGTCGCGCTGATAGGCGATCAGGGCCTTTTCGTAGGAGGCGCGGGCGCGGATCTTCGGATATTTTTTCTGGTTCAGGAGCTGGTCGACCGTGCTTTCCGCATGCTGGACCGACCCCGTGCCGCGGTAGTGTTCCGCGAGGCGAAGCAGGGCCGCGCCGGCATATTCGGAGTCGGGAGAATCCTCGATGAACCGCCAGGATTCGCGCTCGGCCCCGACGTCGTCGCCAGATGCGTACAGCGCATGGATCAGCCAGTAGCGGCCCGGTTCGGAAACCGGAAGCGCGCCGTAGTTCTGGCGGAGACGGCGGAGGCTGTCCAGCGCTTTGCCGGGTTCGCCGAGACGGATCAGGAGACGGCCGGCCGCATAAAGAGCCGATCCGCGGCGTTCGAGCGTTTCAGGCGTTTTCGGGGCGGCTTTTTCGTAGTCCAGATAACTCTGGGCGGCGGCCGCGGAGGCGCCCGTCTTTTCCTGCGCGATCGCCGAAAGATAAACGACGTCCGGGTCGAGGCGTTTCGCGTCGGCCTTGCGGAGCTCCTCGGCGGTGTCCAGCAAATCGGCGAAAAGACCGGCCTCCAGCGAACATCGCATGGCGTTCAGCAGGGCTTCCGAACGGAAATCCGCGGAGGATTTTCCGACCGCGCGGTAGAGCTTCGCGGCCTCGGCCGGTTTGCCTTCGCGCCACGCGATTTCCGCCAGATCCATGGCCCGCGCGGATTTCTTCGCGGGAACCGTATCGAACGCCTCGACGAACTTTCGGGCGGACGGGAACGCCTTTTCCGCGATTATCGCCTCAAGGACCTTTCGGTAGACGGATTCCCGTTCGGTCGCCGACGCGGCATCGTCGGAAATGCAGGAAAGACAGACGTCCAGCGCATCGTCCGGGCGTTCCGCCTGAAACAGGATGGACGCGATCTGAAGCTTGAAATCGGGAGACAGCTGCGTGTCCTTGAAAAGCGGCAGCATCCGCACGGCCAGATCGGCGGCGGTCTTCCGGTCGTCAAGACGCTGGAACGCTCCGATCAGCCTCGTTATTGCATCGAACGCATCCTCCCGGACGGCGGCGAAGCCGTACGCCAGATGGAATGCCTCGGCGGCGCGCACATAGTCCTTGAGACTGGAGAACTCCTCGCCGATGCGGCACGCCGTCAGGAAGAAGAGATTGTCCTTGCGCGGAGCGGAAAGGGTCCGGATTTCGCTCCATTCCTCCGCGATGGATTCGGCGCCCTTCTCCGAAAGCTTCAGGTAGAACGACAGAAGCTTGAGCGCGTCGACGTCGCGTTTGTTGTCGGCTACCGGCAGGGAATTGAGGATGCCGTAGGCGTCTGCGTATTTGCCGAGCGCGGCCAGCGCCAGCGCCTGACGTTCCGCGGCCCTGCGTCCGAAGGATGTCTTGACGCCCGCGTTCGCGGCGATGTCGCCGTAATGTCTTGCGGCGGTTTCATGATCGCCTTTGAGTTCGGCGACGAATGCCGCGCAGGAGAGCGCGCGGTAATAGCCCGGATCAAGCTTCTCAAGGGTCGGGATCAGTTTTTGAAGCAGTTTGTCCGCGTCGTCGGTGCGACGTTGAAGCAAACAGATCTCCGCCTGCCAGAGGCTGACGGATTTCGGATCCTGCGTTTGCGGAAATTCGGCGCGGTATTCGTCCAGAAGCCCGCTTGCGGAGTCCGCGAGGTTCGCGAGAATCAGGGCGTCCAGTTCGCGGGCGTATGCGTCCTTGCGGGCCGCGGAATCTCCGTTCCGCTCCGCTTTCGCGCGGTACTGACGGTAGAAACTCGCCGCCGCGCCGTATTCCCCGGCTGCGCGCGCCCGGTCGCCGGACTCCATATCCGGATACGAAGGCTTTTCCTGTTCCGCCGGAGCGGCGGCGGACGGGGCGTCCTGCGCGGACATGTCCGCCATGCCGGAAAGCAGCAGGACCGATGCGGCCATGCAGGCGAGAAGCATTCTCCCGGGGGAAAAACCGGGAAGGCAATCCGCCGGATCCGAGGTCCGGCGGACGGATGGGAAACGATTACGCATTGACCTGTTCGGAGGCGGCATCGCCGGCCGGAGCGTCGGCGTCTTCCGCCGCGCCGCCGGCTTTCTGCGCGGCGAGGACTTCTTTGATCTTCTGGTAAATCCTGTCCGCGAGTTCGGGCTTCTCGGCGAGGAGCGCCTTCACGGCGTCGCGCCCCTGCGCGAGCTGTTCGCTGCCGAAGGAGAACCAGGAACCGCGCTTTTCGATGATGCCCATGTCGAGGGCGACGTCGATGATGGATCCGATGCGGGAGATGCCTTCGTTCCAGTTGATGTCGAACTCGGCGACGCGGAACGGCGCGGCGAGCTTGTTCTTCACGACCTTGACCTTCGTGCGGGCGCCGACGGATTCGCCGTTGGCGTTCTTGATGGCCTGGATGCGGCGGATGTCGAGGCGGATGGAGCAGTAGAACTTCATGGCGTTGCCGCCGGTGGTGGTCTCCGGGTTGCCGAACATCACGCCGATCTTCTCGCGGATCTGGTTGGTGAAGATGCAGCAGGTGCGGCTGCGGCTGATGGCGGGCGTGAGCTTGCGGAGCGCCTGGGACATCAGTCTGGCCTGGAGGCCCATGAAGGAGTCGCCGATGTTGCCTTCGAGTTCGCTCTTCGGCACGAGGGCGGCGACGGAGTCGATGACCAGCACGTCGACGGCGTTGCTGCGGACAAGCATCTCGGCGATGTTCAGCGCGTCTTCGCCGCAGTCCGGCTGCGAGATCAGCAGGTTGTCGATGTTCACGCCGATGCGCTTGGCGTAGGCCGGATCGACGGCGTGTTCGGCGTCGATGAATGCCGCGGTGCCGCCGGCCTTCTGGGCGTTCGCGATCACGTGCATGCACAGCGTGGTCTTGCCGGAGGATTCGGGGCCGAAGATTTCGATGATGCGGCCGCGGGGCAGGCCCATGATGCCGAGCGCGATGTCGAGCGAAAGCGCGCCGGTGCTGATGACCGGAACGTCGACGGTGTGGTTGTCGCCGAGGCGCATGATGGAGCCTTTGCCGAACTCCTTCTCGATCTGCGCGAGCGTCACGTTCAGGTTTTTATCGCGGTCGGGCGCGGCGGACGCCGCTGCGGCTTTTTTGGATTCTTTTTCCGCCATGGCAGGTGGATTCCTTTCGGTGTAAAAGTGTTAAATGTCAAGATCCTTGACGCCTGCGGCGTGCCGTTCGATGTATTCGCGGCGCGGGTCGACGGCATCGCCCATGAGGAGCGTGAAGATGCGTTCGGCCTCGACCGCGTCCTCCATCGTGACGCGGATCATTTTTCTGCGGGCGGGGTCCATGGTGGTCTCCCAGAGCTGTTCCGGGTTCATTTCGCCGAGACCTTTGTACCGCTGAAGCGCGAGTCCTTCGCGGCCCTGCAGCTTGATGGCCTCGAAAAGCTGCTCCATGGAGTTGACCGTCTTGAACTCGTTCTGCGCTGCGGACGCGGCCGTTTCGGCGGACTTGGAATCGTCGGCGGACGCGCCGGTGCGGATGCGGTAGAGCGGCTCCGTGCCGTAGAAGATGTTCTTCGGGTCGCCGCCGGACGCCGCGATCTCGCGTCCCAGCTCCTCGCATTCCTTGGACTCGTAGAGGCGCACGACGTCGATGGCGGGGTGCAGCCCCAGCGGAGTTCCTTCGGGGAGGTCTTCGGGGATTTCGCGCGGCGGGAGGCGTTTCTCGGCTTCGGCGATGACTTCCGCCTCCTCTTCCGGCGTGTACACGAACGTCTCGCTCACGGAGCCGTCGTTCTCGTGGACAATCACCAGGTCGAACGGGAATATGCCGTCTTTGGCCAGCGTGAAGTACTTCTGCGGATCGACGCCGTGGCGATGGAGGCCCTGCGTGACGGCGCGCGCCCTCGTCACATACGAGAAGATCCGCATGATGTCGTCCTGCGAGAGGGCGTTTCCGGCCATGTCGGAGACCTGCACGTCCCCGCAGCCGAGTTCGACCAGATAGCGGTCCAGCTGCTCGTCGCTGTCGATGTAGCGTTCCTGTTTGCGCTTCGTGACCTTGTACAGCGGGGGTTTGGCGAGGTAGATGTGCCCGGTCTCGATGAGCGGGCGGAGCTGGCGGAAGAAGAATGTGAGGAGCAGCGTGGCGATGTGGGAGCCGTCGACGTCGGCATCCGTCATGAGTACGATCTTGTTGTAGCGGAGCTTTTCCAGATGGCATTCGTCGTTGCCGACGCCGCATCCGATGGCCGCGATCAGCGACTGGATCTCCTTGTTTTCGAAGATACGGTCCGTGCGGGCCTTCTCCACGTTCAGGAGCTTGCCGCGGATCGGGATGATTGCCTGGTACTTGCTGTCGCGGCCGCCCTTGGCGGAACCGCCTGCGGACTGACCTTCGACGATGAAGAGTTCGCATATTTCCGGGTCGTTGGATTCGCAGTCGGCGAGCTTGCCGGGGAGGGAGAAGCCTTCGAGGGCGCCCTTGCGCTGGACTTCTTCACGGGCGCGGCGCGCGGCTTCGCGGGCGCGAGAGGCCACGATGGCCTTTTCGACGATTTGGCGTGCGACTTCCGGGTTTTCCTCGAGGAAGGTGGAGAGGCATTCGCTGACGATGGAGTCCACGATGCCCTTGACTTCGCTGTTGCCGAGCTTGGTCTTGGTCTGGCCTTCGAACTGGGGATCCGGAACTTTGCAGCTGACGATGGCGGTCAGGCCTTCCTTCATGTCCTGGCCGGTCATGGGCTTGTCGCCTTTGATGAGGCTCTGCGCCTTCGCATAGTTGTTCACGGTGCGGGTGAGCGCGGACTGGAAGCCGGTCATGTGGGTGCCGCCCTCGCCCGTGCAGATGTTGTTCGCGTAGCTGAAGATGTTTTCCTGGAACTCGGCGTTGTATTGCATGGCGATCTCGACGTCGATGCCGTTGCGCTCCTTGTGCATGTAGATCACGTCCTGATGCACCAGCTCCTTGTTTTGGTTCAGCATCTCCACGAATTCGATGATGCCGCCCTCGTAGTGGAACGTTTCGGAACGGACCGGGTTCTCGCGTTCGTCGGAAAGGTCGATGCGGATGCCGCGGTTCAGGAAGGCGAGTTCGCGAAGACGTTTCGCAAGGATGTTCCAGACGTATTCCGTGGTCTCGGTGAAGATGGTCGGGTCGGGCTGGAACGTCACGGTCGTGCCGCGGTCGGACACCGGATGCAGGGGATGCAGCTTCACGGCGGTGTTGCCGCGCTCGAACCGGATCTCGTACGCCATGCCGTCGCGGTGAATCTCGACCGTCATCCAGGTGGAAAGCGCGTTCACACAGGAGACGCCGACGCCATGGAGGCCGCCGGATACCTTGTATGCGTTATGGTCGAACTTGCCGCCTGCGTGCAGCACGGTCATCACGACTTCGACGGCCGGGATGCCGAGTTCCTTGTGGATGTCGACCGGGATGCCGCGTCCGTCGTCGCTGACGCGGATGCAGTTGTCCGGGAGGATGGTCACGGAGACTTTCGTAGCGAATCCGGCGAGCGCCTCGTCGATGCTGTTGTCGACGACTTCATACACCAGGTGGTGCAGGCCGCGCTGCGACGTGTCGCCGATGTACATGCTGGGGCGCTTGCGGACGGCCTCCAGGCCGTCGAGGACCGTGATCTCGTCCGCGGTATAGTCTTCCGGATTGCGGTCTTCGGACTGCGACGTGAATTTGCTGTCCACGCTGGATTCGTTGTTGACGGAGCGGGGCGGTTCCGGCTTCCGGGTTTCCGCGGCTGCAGGCTTGGCGGCGGCGGTTTCCGGCGCGGCGGACGCGTTGTTTTCCGCGGGGGGTTCGGATGCGGAGGCCGGGGAGGTGATTTCGTCTTCGGGCATTGGATTCTCCATGAGGTGCGCCGGGCGTGGCAAGCCGGACGCGGGTTTTGTTTTTTCGATAAACTTTCAATATAATATACACCGGACGCTCTGTCTTTTCAAGCGCGTACGCGTATACGCGCGAGGAAATCTCCGATTTTTTCTTCCGCGACCGGATACGATGCCGATTATTGCGTTATGATGCGCCGGATGACGACGGCAAAACAGCGGGGAAACGGCATTCCCGCGCCATGCCGTCGGCAAAGGATCACGAACGCGGCCATTGTTGATGGATTTCGGAAAGAAGTTTTATAGCCCTATGCTGACCTAATTCGGCAGCCATACGGTTCCATTTCAGGAATGTTCCCTTGTCTGGTTCCACTCCGCGGTCCGCCACCGCATAGCAGTTGGCGAGATCTTTCAGTCCGTCGGGATCCTTCCGTTCGGCTGCCAGCCGGAACCACTTCAGCGCTTCCGTTCTATCCTTCTCTACGCCCCTGCCTTGAGCATATAGAACTCCAAGGTCGTTCTGCGCCAATCCATGGCCTTGCTCGGCGGCTTTTCGATACCATTCCGCGGCTTGGGCATCGTCCTGATCCACTCCCCAGCCGTATTTGCAGCAGTAGCCGAGATGGTACTGTGCATCGGCATTGCCCTGGTCGGCTGCCAGCCGGAACCATTTGACGGCATCCTTGAAATTCGGCTCCAGGAGACCGGAGCCGCCGAAATAATAATATTCGCCGACCATATTCTGCGCTTCGGCATTGCCCTGTTCCGCCGCACGGCGGAACAGCCTGTCCGCCTCGTCGAAGTTCTGAGGAACGCCCTGCCCCCAGTAACAGCAAATGCCGAGACGGTACAGCGCTTCGACATTGTCCTGGTCGGCAGCCAGGCGGAACCATTTGACGGCCTCCGCGCAATTCCGGTTTACGCCCTGCCCCGAATAATAACATCTGCCGAGCATGACCTGCGCTTCGGCGCTGCCCTGGTCCGCCGCAAGGCGATACCACTTCGCGGCTTCCGCGTCGCCGTAATAATAACTGTTTCCGAGCCGAAGGCAATCTTCCGCACCGGGAACGGCGGTTCTCATGCGTTTCCGGAGATAATCCAGAGCCAGGGCGCGCGCCTCGTTGCCCGTCAACTCCGGAATAAGATCCCGGAGAATGGTCATGACCTGCCGGGTCAGGCTTCCGGGAATGCTGCCGGAAGTCGGTGCGTCGATCCTGATGCTGTCATGCAGCGTGGAACAAAAGTCGTAGACCTCGTCGAAATCGGAATCGCCCGCAAGTCCGTCGAAAAACGCATTGAACTCGTTATCCCAGTCGTCCGGATGTTCTCCGATGAAACCGATCGCCCGTGATATGTAATCCGCTGTTTGCGAAAGCGGAATGCTATCGCTCATTTCCGGTCCAGGGGGCGTATTCCCGCTATTCTCTTCTGTTCTGTCGCAAATCGGACAAAGATTTTTCTGTCCGAGGTTCATTCCGCATTTCGGGCAGATTCTGCCGCCATTGTTCGCCATTGTAAAAGCCTTTCCCTGTTTTCATGTTCAGTTTTTCTACAGAAAAATACCGAACCCCGATTTTGATTCATGGGCATGTTTTTGTCGCTAATATACATTGCGTTCCGCGATTTGTCAAGCATGGAATAAACTAATGACGGAACCATTCTTCTTATGCCAGATCGGATGCAAAACCATAACAAAAAAGCGGGTCCGGAGACAAGTCCGGACCCGCGGAGAATGCCAGCGCAATGCGCTGTGACGCTTACTCTTTCTTCTTCCAGTCGAGCGCGCCGGTGGGGCATTCCCTGACGCATGCGCCGCAATCGACGCAGTAGTCCGGGAGGCCCTGTCCGAAGGTCGTATCGACCATGGTGTGGAAGCCGCGTTTCATCATGCCGAGGAGGGACTTATTGATGACTTCGGAGCATACTTTCACGCAGGTACCGCAGCGGATGCATTTCTGCTTGTCGTGGATGATGTATTTGTGGCGGACGTCGACGGCGGAGATCGGCTTCGCGCCCTTGTATGCGTTGGGATCGACGCCGTAGGCGGTCGAATGCTTCTTCAGCAGGCAGTCGCGCTTGCCGGTGCAGCTGCACTCGATGCAGCGGTCGGCCTCGCCGGAGACCTGTTCCTGCGTGAACGTCGGGTACAGTTCGTGGAACGTGGTCTTGCGTTCCTCCAGCGGGATGTATTCAGGCTGGATGCGCTCTGCGTCGGAGACCTGGCGGATGTAGACGAGGTCTTCCTTCGCGAGGGAACGCCAGTGGCCGCGGGAGACGTTGAATTCGTACGGGGCCTTGTGCGGAACGCCGTTCAGGAAGTCGACGACGGAGAGCGCGGCATTGCGGCCCGCTGCGAGGGCTTCCACGACGGTGGCGGGGCCGGACACGCAGTCGCCCGCGGCGAAGACTTTCTTCCTGCCGGAGCAGGTGAAATCGTCGGTGGAAATCTCGAAGCCGCGCTTGGAGGCGGCGAAGCCTTCGGGCACGACGGTGCGCTGGCCGATGGCGGAGATCACGGTGTCGGCCTGGAGCTTGAACTCGGAGCCGGGGATCAGGACCGGGGAACGGCGTCCGGAGGCGTCGGGTTCGCCGAGCTGCATGCGGGCGCAGGAGAGCGAGAGGGAGCCGTCGGCGTTCTTCGCGAGGGCGGCGGGCGCAGTGAGGAATTCGAACTTGACGCCTTCCTCCATGGCCTCGTCGACTTCGACGGCCTGCGCGGGCATTTCGTTGCGGGTGCGGCGGTACACGATGGTCACGTCGCCGCCGAGGCGCAACGCGGTGCGGGCGCAGTCGATGGCGGTGTTGCCGCCGCCGACGACGATGGTGCGTCCGGGGTTCGAGCAGTCCTTCCAGTTCTTTCCGGCGATGTCGCCGAGCCACTGGATGCCCTTCTGCGCGGCTTCCTCGCCGTCGATGCGCATGGAACTGGACGCCCAGGAGCCGACCGCCAGGATCACGGCGTCGAAATCCTGTTCGAGCTGTTCGATCGTAAAATCTTTGCCAAGAGTCTGGCCGGTGCGGATCTCGATCCCGCCCATCTTGCCGAAGTGGGCGAGTTCCTTGCGGAGCGTGTCCTTCGGAAGACGGAATTCCGGGATGCCGTAGCGGAGCATGCCGCCCGCCTCGGGCATCTGTTCGAAGAGGAACGAGGAGACCCCCTGAAGGCGGAGATAGTATGCGGCGGAGAGGCCCGCGGGGCCGGCGCCGACGATGGCGACGCGCTTGCCGTTGAGGGCGGGCAGGTCCTCCATGTAGGTGTCGTAGTGCATGTCGGCGGAGAGGCGCTTCACGTCGTTGATGGAGACGGGCTTGCCTCCGATGTTGCGGCGGCAGTCGCGTTCGCAGAAACGGGGGCAGACGCGGCCGACGGACATGGGCAGCGGGATGCGCTGCTTGATGATCTCAAGCGCCTTCCTGAAGTCGCCGTTGCGGCCGGCGCGGACGTATTCTTCGACGGTGGCGTGCGCGGGGCACGCGAGGGTGCAGGGCGCTTCGCAGTCGCCGGTGTGTTCGGAGACGAGCAGGGAGAGGGCGGTGCGGCGCATGTCTTTCACCTCGTCGGAGGAGGCGTCGATCTCCTGGCCGGGCGCGGGGCACGCGGAGCAGGAGGGGAGGAACTTTCCGGTCTTGCAGTCCTTGACGACGCAGACGAAGCAGCTGGTGGTTTTTGAGATTTTCTGGTTATAGCAGAGCGTGGGGATCTCCACGCCGATGCGGGCGGCGGCCTGGAGGATGGTCTCGCCCGGCTGTGCGGCGACCTCGCGGCCGTCGATTTTGAAGATGATATCAGACATGGGGTTTACCTCAGGCATTGGAGGATTGTTTGCGGACGCGGGAGACGGCCTTCTTCGGGCAGACTTCGATGCAGGAGTTGCACTTGGTGCACTTGGCGTTGTCGACGGAGAAGTTGTTCGCCGGGTCGATCGCGCCGACCGGGCAGGTCTTCACGCAGAGCTTGCACTTGATGCACTTGGCCGGGTCGATGGCGACGTCGACGAGCGCGGGGCAGGCGAGCGCCTCGCAGACGTGGTCCTGGACATGCGCGAGATATTCGTTCTTGAAGTAGCGGAGCGTGGAGAGCGCGGGGTTCGGGGCCGTCTGGCCGAGGCCGCAGAGAGCGCCCTTCTTGATCTTCGGCGCGATGTCCTCCAGGAACGCGATGTCGTCCATCGAGCCCTTGCCGGAGGTGATGCGTTCGAGCGCCTCGTACATGCGGGTGGTTCCGACGCGGCAGAACGTACACTTGCCGCAGGACTCGCGGCGGGTGAAGTTCAGGAAGTAGCGCGCGGTCTCGACCATGCAGCGGTTGTTTCCGATCACGATGAGGCCGCCGGAGCCCATGATGGCGCCGAGCTTGCCGAGGGAGTCGTAGTCGATCTTCACGCCGAATTCGGAGGCCGGGATGCAGCCGCCGGAGGGGCCGCCGGTCTGGACGGCCTTCACCGTGCCGGGTTCGGCTCCGCCGATGTCGTACACGATCTCGCCGAGCGTAATGCCCATGGGAACCTCGACGAGGCCCGGGGTCTTCACGTCGCCGGCGAGGGCGAAGATCTTGGTGCCCTTGCTCTTTTCCGTGCCGATGGCGGCGTAGGCTTCCGCGCCGATCTGGAAGATGACCGGGATGTTCGCGAACGTCTCGACGTTGTTGATGGCGGTCGGCAGGGTGTTCCAGCCGCTGTCCGTGGGGAACGGCGGGCGGAAACGCGGGGTTCCGCGCTTGCCTTCGAGCGAATGGATCATGGCGGTCTCTTCGCCGCAGACGAACGCGCCGGCGCCTTCCTTGATGGTGATCTCAAGCGGGGCTTCGCGGCCCGGGAGTTTGTTGAGGCCGGCCTTCTTCATCTCCTCGATTGCGATCGCGAGGTGCTTGATGGCCAGCGGGTATTCGGCGCGGCAGTAGATGAAAAGCCGGGTCGCGCCGGTGGCGTACGCGCCGATGAGCATGCCTTCGAGGACCTGGTAGGGAACGCTTTCCATCATGGAGCGGTCCATGAACGCGCCCGGGTCGCCTTCGTCGGCGTTGCAGATCTGGACTTTGTCCGGAACCTTCTTGGCCGCCAGGAAGCTCCACTTCATGCCGGTGGGGAAGCCCGCGCCGCCGCGGCCGCGGAGGCCGGACGCCTTGACCGCATCGACGACTTGCTCGGGGGTCATGGTCAGGACTTTTTCGAGGGCGGAGAAGCCGCCGTTGGCCTTGTATTCGTCGAGGGAAACGGGGTTGATATGCCCGGCGAGACGGGTCACGAGAAGCTTTTCGAGCCTGGAGCGTTTTTCCGGGAAAACGAACCGGCCTTCTTCGCTCTGGGCGAGGATGGCGGCGGCGGCTTCGTCGGTTCCCTTCACGCGGCCGTAGAAGATGCTGGATCCGTCGGTGAGTTCGAGTTCGACGATCGGTTCGGCGTAGCAGTGGCCCATGCAGCCGGTTTCGCTGACCGGGATGTCGCCTGCCTGCTTGCGGATGGCTTCGAGCACGGCTCCCGCTCCGGCGGCCAGACCGCAGGATGCGGTCCCGACTTTAATGCGTTTGATGTCTGCCATGGCGGATCAGCCTTTCGCTTTGTACTCGTTGAGGATTCTGGTCAGGCTTTTGCGGTCGAGCTTGCCGTAGACGCGTCCGTTGATGGAGAGAACGGGCGCGAGGGAGCAGCAGCCGAGGCACGCCACGGTCTCGATGGAGAAAAGGCCGTCTTCGGTGGTTTCGCCGTCGCCGATGCCGAGTTCGGCGGAAACCCAGGCGCGGATTTGCGTGGAGCCTTTGATATGGCAGGCGGTTCCGTCGCAGACGCTGAGCTTGTACTTGCCGGGTTTGGTGCGTTTGAACTGGGCGTAGAATGTGAGGACGCCTTCGACTTCCGCGGCCGGAATGCCGAAATGTTCCGCGGCGGCCAGGATGCCGTCGTTCGAGACGTATCCCTCGCGGGTCTGGATAAGCTGGAGCCCCTTGATCAGGTTGCCCTTGTCGGGCTCCACTTCTCCGAGGTAGGAAAATGCACGGTTCATGATTTCCCCTGTGGGTGTGTTAAGGGTTGGGTAGGTTGCAGGCATTTCATAGTATGCGCAAACAATAATATAGCATGCTTTTCCGAATAAACAAGCCGGAAAGGCCATTCCCTCGCCTTTGTCCGCCCGAAATGACGTGTTTTTTCCCGCAAGGGGAGGTCAATTCTCAGGACGGGGAACCGTGCCGTGCCGGGAACGGACCTCTTCCATCGTCGCGGCGGGGGCCCCGGCCGGAGAGGCGGCGTCCGCCGGTTCCGGTTCGGATTGCGTTTTCCAGAACGGATCGTACAGGGAATCGTCGGACGACAGATAGCCGACTCGCTTTTCCCAGCCGCTTGAATCCGCCGGCCTCGGCGTGAAATCCGTCCTGGCGGCGGCATGTCCGTCGACGAAGGCCGTCGCACATGCTCCGGAATGCCGGAAGTCGGCGTAACCGCCTTTGCCCGAGGAAGGATTGTATAAAAAAGCGGTCGGCGCGGGGCGTCCGTCTGTTCCGGTCAGAAAACACGCGGAATCGGCGAGCAGGACCAGGCGCGACGGCGTTTTTATGTTCTGAATACGGCAGAGGCGGTAGTTCGGGGGCGTCGCAGATACACGGTCGAAGGAAAGCAGATAGTTCATGCCGTATCCGGCGAAACGTGCGGTCCAGGCGGGATTGAGGAAGAGGGAAGTTTTCGCGGCGGGGCACTCGAAAACACGTCCGCTGGCCGCGCTGGAATCCGGCACGACGCGGGAAAGGATGCCCGGCCCGCGGTGGTTCGCGGAGGAATCCCAGCTGTCGAACGACGCGTCCCATGCGGGGCAGAAACAGCCGTTGTTCGCATCGGCGTAGAAAAGGTGCATCAGCGTGACTTCGCGGATGTTCCCGAGGCAGAGCGCCAGACGGGCGCGGTCGCGCGACGACGACAGCGCGGGCAGGATCAGTCCGGCCAGAATCGACAGGATCGCGATCACGACCAGGAGTTCGACCAGGGTGAACCGGCGGGTCGCCGCGCCGGAATGCATCTCTGAAAAAAAGGCGTGCGGTTTCATTTTTCCTCTTTGCGTGACGGGCACAAATGCCGGAGCCGAGTCCGGCGCAGAAAAACTCGGGAAAGCGGGGATCCGGCTTGCCGGCGGCAAAGAGCCGGCACACGGTTGCTCGACAGTTCGTGATTCGCACACGATTCACCCGTTCCTTCCCGGAAACGGAATATGGAAGAATATTATACACCCGGAATGCGGAAAATGCAAGCGGAAACGCAGGCGTGATCCTCAGGCGGGGGATTGCGCCGGTTCGTTCTTGCAGATACGGATTCCGGCTGTCAGGACGCGGATTCGCTCTGTCCGCACATGGCTCGGACAGGTGATAGACATTCTCTTCCAAATTCCATGGATTCTTTTTCTTTTTTTCATCCGCGGTCTTTGAAAAACCGTTTTGAAATGCTATATTGATGCAGGTGGAGGCCGTTTTTGACGGAAGGCCTCGAACAGGAAGTGATCCCGCCTCAAAAAAGAGAACCCAACAACCTCGTGAGGAACCTATGAAAATCGCAGTCTGCGGAGCCGGAGCCGCCGGATCCTACGCCGTGAAACGCCTTCGCCTGAACCTCCCCGAAGCCGAAATCCTGCTCTTCGACGCGGCGCCCGTCGGATTCTACGCGAAAATGCGTCTCCCCGAATACCTCGCAGGTACGCTTCCGCGCGAAAAGCTCATCCTCTCCTCGCCGGAGCAGATGGCGGACTGGGGCGCGGAGCTTCACCTCGGCGAACCCGCGACGGCCATCGATCCCGCCTTGCACAAGCTCACGACCGTCGCCGGAGATTATTCCTATGACATCCTTGTGCTGGCCGTCGGCGCGCACGCGTTCGTGCCCCCCGTTCCCGGTCTGGCCGCAAGCCCGCGCGTGCATGTCCTCCGCGAACTCCCGGACGCCGACGCGCTGGTCGCGCTCTGCGAACCGGGGAAAAGCGCCGCGGTCATCGGCGGCGGCCTGCTCGGACTGGAAGCCGCCTGGTCGCTCCACAAACGCGGGCTCGCCGTTTCCATCATCGAGACCGCGCCGCGCCTGCTCCCGCTTCAGATGAACGAGGAGGAATCCGCCGCACTGCTCGCCAACTTCACAAACGCCGGGTTCAAGGTCCATACCGGCGCGTCCGTTGACCGTTTCGACGACGTCTCCGCTCAGCTCTTCCTCAAGGACGGCACGTCCGTTCCCGCCTCGCTCGTGCTCGTTTCCGCCGGGATCCGCGCCAACCTTGAACTCGCGAAAAACGCCGGGCTCGCCTGCAACCGCGGGATCGTGGTGGACGCCTCGCTCCGGACCTCCGCGCCGGACGTCTACGCCGTTGGCGACTGCGCCGAACTGAACGGCGTGATCGTCGGCCTCTGGCTCGCCTCGAAGGACCAGGGCGAAGCCGTCGCCGACATCATCGCGGGCAAGATATTCGAGATGCCGCCGAAGACCTACCGCCCCAAGCCCAAACTTCCCGCATTCTGAACGTAAACCGCAACAGTTTTTCCCCTCATTCCCGCAGAAAGCCTCTCCCCATGGCCGTTGAAATCGAACGCAAATTCCTCGTCAAAGACCTTTCCTGGAAAGATTCCGCAACCTCGTTCAAGGATTTTCAGCAGGGGTATTTTCCCACGGGCGACGGCGTGACCGTTCGGGCGCGCATCGCGGGCGACAAGGCCCGCCTCACAATCAAGGGCCCTGTCTCGGGCATCTCCCGCGCCGAGTTCGAGTACCCCATCCCCGTAGCGGACGCGGTCGCATTCCTTTCCAGCTTCTGCGCCAAGCCCGTCATCCTCAAACGTCGCTGGTATGTGCCGTTTGGCGGGTTCATGTGGGAAGTCGACGAGTTCGCCGGGCAGAACGAGGGGCTGATCGTGGCCGAGATCGAGCTTGACTCTCCCGACCGCGAGTTTCCGGCTCCGCCGTGGCTCGGGCGCGAAGTTTCCCACGAACCCAGATTCCGCAATTCACGCCTCGTCCGCCATCCGTACTCCGAATGGACGGACGAGGAAAAGCGGTGAACTGAACTCCAGTGAATTCAAAAGGATTTGTCTCCGGTTAAACGATGTCATTCTCTCGTACGCATATACGCGTGTACACACGCAAGTTTCAGTTAAATCGAATACCTTTTAACTGAAACTTGGGGAGTATCCGGTCTGATCCCTGTTCCCAGTTGCTTTCGCTCACCTTGGTAAAGGCAGGGCTTTCCTTCTGTTTCCTCGCCTGTTTCTTCGCCACAGGCAAGGATGACCTTTTTTGAGCTCAAAAACTATTTTTTTTGAAAAAAGTGAAACATTCCGTTTGACATTGGTGTTTTGGTGTGCTATTTTAATAGTACACTGCGAAACAATCACACCTAACGCCAACGGAGGCTTTTTCAAACCATGAACGTTTCCGAACTGACCTTGAACTTCTCATCGGGGGTCCCGATCTACCGGCAGATCGTCCAGCTGCTCTCCGGGAAGATCCTCTCCGGGGCGCTTTCTCCGGGCGAAAAGATCCCGTCGATCCGCGACGTGACCGCGGAGCTGAACGTGAATCCGAACACGGTGGCGAAGGCGTACCGCGAACTCGAGCTCGCCGGACTCATCGAAACCCGCCGCGGGATGGGGTGTTTCGTTGCCGAGCGCGACGAGGCCCGCCATGTGCTCACCGATGAGGAGAAACGGCGCCACCTGGACACCCTTTTCGCCTCGCTGGTCACGTCCGCCGGGATGTTCGGCATCTCGGAGCAGGACGTCTCCGACTACCTGACCGCAAAACATGCCACAACGAAAAACAACAAATGAATCAACCGAACCAATGAAAGGTTCTTTTCCATGACAAACTCAAATACCCTTAATATCGCCGACGCCCCCGCGTCCGCCAAGTCCGAATCAACCGTCCGTTCCGTGTACGGCATGTTGAAAAACTCCATCCTGATCGCGGTACGCGAGCCCGTGCTCCTGAAACTCTCCATTGTCGGCTTCGTGCTGGTCGCCCTGTACTCCGCTCTCTTTTTCCTCGGCATCCTCGCCTTTCCGAATCTGTCCGGGCATCCGTGCCACACGCTGGATGAGTTCAACGCCTTTTATTATGACATTGCGAAAGACAGCAGGAGGCTTTTCTGGTTTATCATCTGCGTCCTCCCGTTCCAGTTCCTCGGGACATTTCTCACGAACTTCGTACTTATGGCGCAGGACAGCGAAATCGTTCGTGTGTGGAACGGCCAGAAGCCGGATTTCAAGCGCGGCTGGCGGACGACGATGAAGCATATCAAGGCGATTTCAACTTGGTCCGAGCTTACCATGCCGATCAACGGCATGTGGATCGTTTCCATGTGCATCGTGATTCCGGTGCTGACACGCGACGATACTCTGAACCCCTTCAAAATGTTCTGGCGGTCCGTGGTGCTGTTGAAGAACGTCTGGAAGGAATTCCTGCTCGGATTCGCCGGGATGCTGGTGATTCTGTACTGGCTCGTCAGCATGCTGATCGGCTCCGGGGTCATTTTCCGCCTTATTTCCACCGGATGCCCGCCGTTCCTGGCATGGTGTCTGCTCGCTCTCGCGGTCAGCGTTTCCCTCATCGGGTTCTGTTTTGCCGCGCTGGTTTGCAACTGCTACCTCTGCGGACAGTACATCAAAGCCAGCGAGGGCGTGGAGCCCACGCCTGAAGCCGATGCCGATTCCGTCGAGTTCGCCTGAATTCAACAAAAAAAGATTGAAAGGTTCTTTTCCCATGACTACCTCAAATACAATTGACAACGCGCCCGCGTCCGTCAAGTCCGAATCCTCGATCGCGTCCGTCCGCAGGATGCTAAAAAACGCGCTCCTGATCTCCGTCCGCGACTCCGTGCTGCTCAATCTCGCCACTGTGGACCTCCTGTTCGTGGTGTTCTACATCGGACTGTTCCTCGGCGGCCTCTATCTCGTTCCCGCTCTGGCCGGGGAGCCGTGCTACACGACGGAAGAGCTCAACGCCTTCTACAATCAGTACAGGGATAAGGGAATAGGAATGTTTTTCGTGGTTCTCTCGGTCGCGCTGTTCCTCCAGTTCCTCGGTACGCTTTTCACGAACTTCCTCCTGCTCACGGTGGACAGCGAGATCATCCGCGTGTGGAACGGTCAGAAAGCCGATTTCAAACGCGGCTGGCGCACCGCCGCCTCCCATTTCCGGAGCCTGGTGACCTGGTCCCTGCTGATCACCCCGTTCAACTTTATGTGGATCGCCTCCATGTGCATCGTGATCCCGGTGCTGACGCGCGACAAGACTGTCAACCCGTTCAAGATGCTCGGCCGTGCAGTGCTGCTCCTGCTGAAGATATGGAAGGAATTCCTGCTCGGGGTCGTCGGGATGCTGGTGATCGTTTACTGGGTTTTCTGCCTCGTTTTCGGCTCCAACGTGATCTTCTCGGCGATCTCCAGCCAGTGTCCGCCGTTCCTCGCGTGGATCCTGCTCTCGGTCGGCATCATCTTCTCGCTGCTTGCGCTGTGCTTCTGCTATCTCTTCTGCAACGTCTATCTGTGCGGCCAGTACATCAAGGCCAGCGAAGGCGTGGAACCCTCTCCGGAGAACGCCTACGGCGATCCCGCCTGAACACGATGCCCCTTCCGGCAGGAACTTTTTTTCTCGAAAAAAGACAAATCCGCTTGACAATACACGAAAGACGTGGTTTAGTAGTGTGTCAAAACGCAATCAACAAAAAGGAATCCGATCATGAATAAAAACAACGTCGTTCTGCCCGTCGTCCTCATCCTGGCCGCCGCGCTTGTCGTCGGAGGCTTCGTACTGCTGAAAAAGCACAGGGACAGCGTCATCCCGCCGCCGGTCACGGTCGTGGAGAAACCAGTCGTGGAGAAGCCGGAACCCGTTGAGGAGGAACCCGCGCCGCAGCCCCGCCGCCAGCGCCAGAGACGCGACCTGAACTCCAGCATCAACACCATGAACCCGATCCAGACCCAGAACATGCCCACCCGCGAGGAGGCCGTCGACGCCGCATGGGACATCCTCACCGCCTACCGGGAAGCCAGCCCCCAGGAAAAGCAGCAGATGGCCATGGTCATGTATATGGCTTCGGGTCTTCTGAACGGCATTGCCCAGAACGCCGGCCAGTTCATCCAGCAGATGCCCCAGGACCAGCGCGACCGGCTCGTGAACTCCGCCGGAACCTCGCTGGAGCTTCTCTCCGCCGTGCAGGAGGAGATGATGAACAATGTGACGCCCGAAGAGGTCCAGGTGTTCGGCGGCGTTTTCCAGTCCATGCAGAACCTCAACGAATCCCTCATGAACGCCGCGCTCTTCTGAGCGTGAACGCCGGCGCATCCGGTCGGCATAAGCTTTTCTTCCGAACATAGAAAGTTTTTTGTTTCCATGGAAAAGAAAAATACGATCATTGTTGCCGTTTGCGGTCTTATCCTCGTCGCTTTCCTGGCGGTCGCCACGATCAAGATCCTTCAGAACCGCGAAACGCCGCCGCCCGCGACCGAGGAGACCGTGGCCGAAATCGAACCGCCCGCGCCCGAACGCCGTCACGGTCCGAGAGTCCGCCGCAAGGTCGACATCGGCTCCACGTTCTCCGGCATGGCGCCCGTCCGGCAGAACAACGCCGCAAGCGACGAAGGCGGACACAAGGAGCTTCACGAGCAGACGCCGGAGGAGGCGGTCGAATCCGCCTGGCAGGCGCTTGACACCTACCGCGAACAGTCCGATGAGGACAAGAACAAGACGAAGTTCGCGCTCGGCATCGTGAACGCCATCATCAACGCCATCAGCGCCAACGCCGCTCAACTCTCCGCGGGGATGAACGACCAGCAGCGCGCCGACGCCGTCGCGCGGGCGCAGTCCGCCCTCGAAAACATCAACGCCATCGAACAGGAAGTCGTCCCGGACATGAATGAAGACGAACGGCAGGCGCTGGGCGGGACGATTCAGGCCATTCACAACCTGAGCGCGACATTCCTGAACGAGCTCCGGTAATGCAAAAAAGTGCATGATCCGCATCCGGTTCCGGCATCGTGAAAGCAACACGTGCCGGAACTGTTTCATTTTAAACATTTAATAAAAAAAAGCCGGAGAATTCAGTATTTTTTTATCGAATCGGACTTGCTTTTATGATAAGGACGGAGTATATTACAGGACATTTTCACGAAAGACCCTTTTCACAACCTTAACCATATCCCTAACTCTCTACATTGGAGGCTCATTCAAACATGGGTGAAATGCATTGCGAGAACGGAGTTTGCGAGATGTCCTCCCGCAAATCTTCCCAGATGGAGGCGCTCGACGCCTACATCAAAAGTCTGCCTCTGGCGGACAACCCGACCCGTAAGCGCGGATTCCTGATCCAGACGCTTCACAAGGCCCAGTCCCTCTTCGGCTATCTCCCGGTCGAAGTCCAGTCGTTCGTCGCCGAACGTCTCGGCATCTCCCTCGCGGAAGTCTACGGCGTGATCAGCTTCTACAGCTTCTTCACGGACAAGCCGATCGGCCGCTACGCCATCAACGTCTGCACCGGCACCGCCTGCTTCGTCAAGGGCGCGGCGCAGGTCGTCGACGAACTCAAGCGCAAGCTCGGCGTCTCCGAAGGCGAGACCACGGCCGACGGAAAGTACTTCCTCGGCGTTCTCCGCTGCCTCGGCGCGTGCAGCATGGCGCCCGTCGTCATGGTCAACGGCAAAGTCTACGGCCACATGACCGCGGAAAAAGTCCAGGGCCTCCTGGACGACTGCAAAGACTGATCGATCCCAACCACCGACTAATCCTGGAGAATTGCCAATATGAAAATCGAGTCTCCCGCGGCGCTCGCTGAGTACGCAGCCGCCCTCAAGGCGCGCAAGCACGCGCCCGTCAAACTGCTCGTTTCCATGGGAACGTGCGGTATCGCCGCCGGTACCGGCGAAGTCCTGAAGGCCATCAACGAATACATCACCGAACACAAGCTCGAAGGCTCCTTCGACGTCGTCGAAGTCGGCTGCATGGGCCTCTGCTACGCCGAGCCCGTCATCATGCTCACCGACGACAAGGGCAAGCGCATCATCTACGGCGACGTGACCCCGCACCAGATCCCCGCCATCATGCAGGCCGGCCTCGAAGCCCCGGCCACCGGCACCCACACCATCGACCGCTGCTGGTACTATCCCGAAGACGAATCCCCCGCCGAAGGCGAACTTCAGGCGCGCATCGTCCTCCGCAACACCGGCCGCATCAATCCCGAAGACATCGACCAGTACGTCGCCGAAGGCGGCTATTCCGCCCTCGCGAAGGTCGTCACCTCCATGAAGCCGCAGGACGTCATTGACGTGGTCTCCGCCTCCAACCTCCGCGGCCGCGGCGGCGCCGGCTTCCCCACCGGCAAAAAATGGTCCTTCGCGGCCGCCCAGCCCGAAGGCGAGAAGTTCATCATCTGCAACGCCGACGAAGGCGACCCGGGCGCGTTCATGGACCGCGCCGTGCTCGAAGGCGACCCGAACGCCGTCCTCGAAGCCATGGCAATCGGCGGCTACGCGATCGGCGCCCACAACGGCGTCATCTACATCCGCGCCGAATACCCGCTCGCGGTGAAGCGCCTCGAAAACGCCATCAAGCAGGCGGAAGAGAAAGGCTTCCTCGGCAAGAACATCTTCGGCAGCGGCTTCGATTTCAAGCTTGAGATCAAGTTCGGCGCGGGCGCGTTCGTCTGTGGCGAGGAAACCGCCCTCATCCACTCCATCGAAGGCCAGCGCGGCGAACCCACGTTCAAGCCCCCGTTCCCGGCCATCCAGGGCCTCTGGAAGCGCCCGACCGTCGTCAACAACGTCGAAACCTACGCCTGCATCGCGGCCATCATCCGCAAGGGCGCCGACTGGTTCAAGGGCCTCGGCACCGCCGGCTCCCCCGGCACGAAGGTCTTCGCCCTCGCTGGCAAGATCTCCAAGGTTGGCCTCGCCGAAGTTCCGATGGGCATGACCCTCCGCCAGATCATCTACGAGATCGGCGGCGGCATCAAGGACGGTCGCGAGTTCAAGGCCGTGCAGACCGGCGGTCCGTCCGGCGGCTGCATCACCAAGAAGAATCTCGACCTCCAGATCGACTACGAAGCCCTCAAGTCCATCGGCTCCATGATGGGATCCGGCGGCATGATCGTCATGGACGAGGACGACTGCATGGTCAACATCGCCAAATTCTTCCTCGACTTCACCGCCGACGAATCCTGCGGCAAGTGCACCCCGTGCCGCGTCGGCAACCGCCGCATGCTCGAACTGCTGAACAAGATCACTTCCGGCGAAGGCACCATGGAGATTCTCGAGAAGCTCAAGACGCTCTCCGCCACCATCAAGGACACCGCCCTCTGCGGCCTCGGCCAGACCGCCCCGAACCCGGTGCTCTCCACGCTCGCGAACTTCGAAGACGAGTACCTCGCGCACGTCAAGGATCACCGCTGCCCCGCCGGCGTCTGCACCGCCCTCATCCAGTTCAACGTGACCGACAAGTGCGTCGGCTGCGGTCTCTGCGCCAAGCGCTGCCCGGTCGGCGCCATTTCCGGCGAGAAGAAGATGAAACATGCCATCAACCAGGCCAAGTGCATCAAGTGCGGCGCGTGCTTCAACGCCTGCAAGTTCCATGCCATCGCCAAGATCTGACCGAGAGGAGCCTTACACTACCATGAGCACCGTCAATCTTACCATCAACGATAAAGCCGTCGCTGTCGAGGCCGGTTCCACTATCCTCGAAGCCGCGGAAAAACTCGATATCAAAATCCCGACTCTCTGCCATTTCAAGATGGACGCCTTCCACGTCGAGCATAGATGCGGTTCCTGCCGCATCTGCGTCGTCGAGGTCGAAAAGCGCCCCAACCTGGCCCCCGCCTGCTGCACCCCCGTCATGGAAGGCATGGTCGTCCACACCAACACGCTCCGCGCCATCAACGCGCGCCGCGCCATCCTCGACCTGCTCCTTTCGGACCACCCGAAGGATTGCCTCACCTGCCCGAAGAGCCTGAACTGCGAACTCCAGAAGATCGCCGAAGAGCTCGGCATCCACGACCTGCAGTACAAGGGCGAGCAGTCCACGTACGAGCTGGACGAGAGCAGCGCCGCCATCCGCCGCGACCTTGACAAATGCATCATGTGCCGCCGCTGCGAAAACGCCTGCAACAACATCCAGACCGTCGGCGTCCTCTCCGGCGTCGGCCGCGGATTCCACGCCGTCGTCGCCCCTGCCGGCCTCAAGAAGCTCGCCGACACCCAGTGCGTCTTCTGCGGCCAGTGCGTCCAGGCCTGCCCCGTCGGCGCCCTCACCGAGATCAACTACAAGTACGACGTCTGGCGCGCCCTCAACGACACGACCAAGACCGTCGTCTTCCAGACCGCTCCGGCCGTCCGCGTCGCCATCGGCGAGGCCTTCGGCCTGGAACCCGGCTCCATCAGCACCGGCAAGATGGTCACCGCGCTGAAGATGCTCGGCGCCGACAAGGTGTTCGACACCAACTTCTCCGCCGACCTCACCATCATGGAAGAGGGCACCGAGTTGATCGAACGCATCAGGAAGAACGAGAATCTCCCGATCCTCACCAGCTGCTGCCCCGGCTGGGTCAAGTTCCTCGAACACCAGTTCCCCGAACTCACCTACATGCCCTCCACGGCCAAGTCCCCGCAGCAGATGTTCGGCGCGATCGCGAAGAGCTACTACTGCGAGAAGACCGGCATCAAGCCGGAAGACCTTATCGTCGTCTCCGTCATGCCATGCCTCGCCAAGAAGTACGAGGCCGCGCGTCCCGAGTTCACCCGCGACGGCGTCCGCGACGTCGATATCGTCCTCACCACCCGTGAACTCGCCGAAATGTTCCACGAAGCCGGCATCCAGTTCGACAAGCTCGAAGATTCCGAATACGATTCCCCGCTCGGCGAAGGCACCGGCGCCGCCACCATCTTCGGCGCCTCCGGCGGCGTGCTCGAAGCCGCGCTCCGCACCGCGGCCGACATCCTGTCCGGCAAGGACGTCCAGGAAATCGACTACACGCCTGTCCGCGGCCTCGAAGGCATCAAGGAAGCTGAAGTCGATGTCGGCGGCATCAAGCTCAAAGCCGCGATCTGCTCCGGCCTCGGCAATGCCCGCAAGCTCCTCGAGAAGATCAAAGCCGGCGAAGCCAAGTACCACGCCATCGAGATCATGGCCTGCCCCGGCGGCTGCATCGACGGCGGCGGCCAGCCCTATCACCACGGCAACACCGAGATCATCCGCAAGCGTATGGAAGCGCTCTATCAGGACGATCTGAATCACCCGATCCGCAAGTCCCACCAGAACAAATCCATCCAGAAGCTCTACGAAGAATACCTCGGCGAGCCCGGCAGCCACCTGGCGCACAAGCTCCTCCACACCTCCTACACCGCCCGCAAGAAATTCTGAGGCGGCGTAACAAAGCGCACCCTGTCAGGACTCGAACCTGACAGAGTGCGCCGCGCGAGCAAAAAAACACCCGGAATGGACCTCAAATCCATCCCGGGTTTCTCGTGTTCAAAAAGGGGAAATCGCAGGGGAATCAGAACTTTCTGGAGCGCGCCCGAAGGTCGGTGTCCGCGGGGAGGAGGGCGCCTTTGTATCTTTCATCCTCATCGAGGGACAGGATGAAGTCGGTGAACTGGCTGGAGAATTCCTCTTCGGTCTCCTTGCTATCCGGGTCCATCATGTCCAGGTAATGCTGTTTGAGGAAGTTGGCCAGGTCCGCAGGGTATTTGCCGCCTTTCACCTCGACGAAGATCTCGTTGAACGTGATGTCATAGGCATGCTCATAGGTCTGGATCCAGTGTTCCGGGAGACGGTCCTGCTGAAGCGCGTTCCGGTACGGGTCGAGATCGCCTTGAAAGAAGGATGCGCTGTCCTGTTTGAATACGAGAGGTCCCACCCGGACAAACGTTTCGTATTCGAATGTCTTGGTGTTGAGATAGGTGCGGACGCAGACGGGCTCGCCGGCGCCGAACAGAAACGGGGAGAGCAGGATGAACAGCGGCAGGAGGACGCCCCAGAAAAGGACCCGGATGCGCGCTTCACGACGGTTCGCTTCCGGGGAGGATTGCCCGGAGCGGACAAACTGCGCGTAGCGGCGGTTCTGCACGGATTTGCCGATTGGCTTTGAGATAAGCCCGGCGGCGAGACCGATGAGCCAGAGGTATTTTCTGTCGATATAAAAACCGGCAAGAAAGATCAGGACGGAGACGATGCTCCAGTAAACGATCTGGAACCGGATATTGGTTTTGTTCAACTCCTTCAGGACATCGACGCCGTTCCATTCGTGCGGGGCGTTTTCGATGAAGTCCGCCGCGCCGGAAACCCCGGAACACGACCGGAAATCCCGCCCGCACACCGCCGCCGCATCCCGGTACGATGCGTTTCCCAGCACGTTCCGTACGGCGGCGCGGATCCCCGCGACGGAATCATTCTTCAGAAAAACGCCCGCGCCGAGTTCAACGGCGCGCTGCGCCACTGCGTACTGTTCGCCGGTCTGCGGATAAAGCACCATCGGCGTCGCCATGTACAGGCTCTCCGACACGCTGTTCATGCCGCAGTGCGTGAGGAAGACGTCCGCGCGGGACAGGACGTCGAGCTGGTCCACGTACGGTTCCACCCGGACATTTTCCGGCAGGACGCCCAGCTTTTCGCGGTCCAGCGCCATGCCGCAGGAGATCAGGACGTCGACGTCCATGTCCTTCAGCGCCTCGATGCACTTGTTGTAGAAATCCGGCCGTTCGTTGATGACCGTGCCGAGGGAGATGTACACGAGCGGACGCGCCTTCTTCTTGTCCGGCGCGGCGTCCGAGAACACCGACGGCCCGACGAACGCGTAATGCCCGGAAAAGCTCTCCGCGTACGGCTGGAACCGCCGCGAAGTGTAGACCACGGAATCCGTTTTGTTGTCGCTCTGGACCAGCGTCAGCGGGTTCTTCACCTTGTAGCCGTACGGCTCCATCGACTTCAGCGCCTTCCCGATGCGCGGCAGCCCGAAGATCATGTCGGCGATCTCCGCCGGCGGGTGCTTCATGTAGGTCGAGGACAGCTGGTTGAACGCGAACGTGCTGGTGGAGACGACCATCGGCACGTGGCGCTTCCAGGCGTTCAGCTTGCCCCAGAAACACGCGGAGTCCGCATACACGACGTCAGGCCGGAACGATTTGAACTCCGCATCCAGAAACGCGTCCATGGCGAGCGTGATGCGGATCGCCTGCACGGTCATCTCCGTGATCGAGACGCGTTTCAGCCCGGCGATCTCCGCCGCCGAGACTTCCGGCATGTAGGCGTCGCACGGGACGAACTCCGCGCCCGTCTTCCGTATCTTGTCCGAAAAGTCTGGCAGGCCGCCGGTCCCCCCGAACGAATAGAAGCGGACGGCATGGCCGCGCCGGACCAGCTCCGCGGCGACCGGGAGCATCGGATTGGTGTGCCCGTGCGCCGGGATGCAGAAGAACGCGATGCGCTTTTTCAACGGGGCGGTCTGAGGGGCGGCTTGAGGAGCGGATTGTTGCGGTTCAAGTTCATTTGGCGTTGTCACGGTTCAAACTCCTGACTTCGAGGCAGAGCAGGATGCAGAACAGGATCTCCACGCCGATCATCGCGGCGGCGAGCACGAACGGCTGGAACATCAGTCCGACGATCAGGGACAGGATCGGGATTGCGATGGAAAAGGCGAAGTAACTCTTTGACAGGTAAAGCCAGCTGTAGGGCATCAGGTGCGCGCCGAAGATCATGGCGAAGACCATGAGCATCTTCTCCGGCACGGCGTGGTATACCCACATGGAAATCAGCAGATACACGATCTGGTTCACGGTGAAGATCAGCCCGAGTTTGGTCAGCGGGTTGTCCTTCCCCTGAAAATCGACCCCGATCAGCTTCGAGATGAGGAATGCGACCGGAACCAGCGGCGCGGCGCAGCAGAACGTCAGCAGGTTCTTCGTCAGGATCGGAAGTCCGGTCAGGTGGACGCAGAGGATCCCGGTCCAGATGAGGACGGACGTCATGATGAACGGCAATCCCTTTTTCTGTTTCCGGGCGCAGTTTTTTCTTAAAGAGTCAAGATCCATAACCGTCTCCGCGTCAGTCTGTTTTTGTCTGTCCCCGTCACTTGTCGAGGGAGTCGTCGGCGAGGATGGCGCGGAAGCGCTCCAGGCGGATATCCAGTGCCCGGCGCGCCTTCGGTGCGGCGGTCTTCCTGCCTCCGATCGCGGGGTTCAGGATCATCGTGGCGTGGTTCAGGTGGTCCATGTACTTGATCAGGATCTCCGGCGGGATGAACTCCATGTCGTACCCGGCGGCGGTCAGGCGTCTGTGGATGGAGCTTCCGGCGCATTCGCCGTCGCCGAACCCGCGCGTGAGCTTTTTCAGCAACTCCGTGCGGTACAGCGCGCAATGGCTCCGCAGGAACCTGTATTCGGGCTTCTTTTTGCCGAAAACCTGTTTCAAGCCGTCTTCGATCCTCTTGCCGAATCGTTTCAACGGAGGCACGAATTCGAGTTTCCAGCTGCCAACACCCGCGATCCTGTCGTCTCGGTTGATTCGACCGAGCAGGAAATCCAGCCAGTCCGGGCTGTACACGATGGTGTCCGTATGGAACGACAGGACGAACGGCGTGTCTACCTCGTTCAGCGCCAGATCCATGGCGGTGGTGTGCATCAGCGCGGGCGCCATGCCGGCAATGTCCGCGGAGGTGCGTTCGATCAGCCGGATCCACCCGAGCGACCGCAGATACTCCAGCGATTCGTCGCCGGACGCGTTGTCGATGGCGATGACGCGGATAGCGTCGCGCGGCGTGAATTTGCGGAGGGAACGCAGACAGAGACGCGTCAGTTCCGGGGTCTTGTAATTGGGCAGGATGATGGAAACAGGCTGGTCCATGGTGTAAATCAAATATGTTTATAATGTTTTGATGTGTCAGAATGGCGCATGAGCTTTGTCGTGTTTATGATATTGCTGGTTGTGAGATGAATTGTCGCAAAATCAATGGTAAAACCGATTGCCCGTCATCCCGTCAAATCTGTCCGTCATCCCGTCAAGCCGCTGATTATCAATTGTCCGTCATTCCGTCATGCGGTTTCCTTTTTTGGGAAGACGCCGGGCGTATGACAGGCGCAGAAACGGCCCGGAGAGACCTCCTGGAGCGCGGGAATTTCCGTGGCGCAGCGCGGCTGTGCGAACGGGCAGCGGGTGTGGAAACGGCATCCGGACGGCGGATTCAGCGGAGACGGAACGTCGCCTTTCAGAAGGATGCGTTCCATGCGGCGCGACTGGTCGATCTGCGGAACGCTGGAAAGCAGCGCGAGCGTATACGGGTGGAGCGGTTTGGAACAGACGTCGTCGGACGGGCCGATCTCCATGATGCGCCCCAGGTACATGACCATGATGCGGTGGCAGATGTGTTCCACGACGGCGAGGTCGTGCGCGATGAAGAGGAACGCCACGCCGGTCTGCTTCTGGATGTCCTGCAGGAGATTCACGATCTGCGCCTGGACGCTGACGTCGAGCGCGGAGACGGGTTCGTCGGCGATGATGAAGGCGGGATTGACGGCGAGCGCCCGCGCGATGCCGATGCGCTGGCGCTGTCCGCCGCTGAACTGGTGCGGATAGCGCATGGCGTAGTCGGGGTTGAGTCCGACGAGCTTCAGGAGTTCGCGGATGCGCCTGTCGCGTCCGGCGGCGTCGAGTTTCGTGTGAAGCTTCAGCGCCTCCTCCAGGATGGAGAAGATGCTCATGCGCGGATTCAGCGAACCGTACGGGTCCTGGAAGATCATCTGGAACTTCCCGCGCATCCTGCGGAGTTCCTCGCCGCGGACTCCGGTCATTTCCACGCCATTGAGCAGGATGGAGCCTTCGGTCGGATCCTCCAGACGGAGCAGAAGCCGCGCGAGCGTGGACTTGCCGCAGCCGGATTCGCCGACCAGGCCGAGCGTTTCGCCGGGTTCCAGCGTGAAGGAAACGTCGTCCACGGCGCGCACGTAATCGGGCTTGCCGAAGAAGCCACGCGCGACGGGGTAGAATTTTTTCAGATGGGAAGCGGTCAGGAGGGGCATCGGTCAGGTTTCCCTTCGGCAGGACGGGTTGGCGTCGCGGAGCGCGGCGAGGCGGGTCCGGGCGTTTTCGAGCAGTTTGTCTATTTTGTCCGATCCGGGGAGCAGGGCGCGGACGCTGCCGAAGAGGTCCTCGTCGAGCGCGAGCGCGGCGGACGCGGGGTAGTTGATGTCGCACGACCACGCGAAGAGTCCGAGCTTGAAATCGTTGACGCACTTCATATCGGTGTAGACCACGCATTTTCCGCTCAGGGCGGTTTCGAGGATGGCCGGACTCCAGCCGGGCGTGTTGGGCAGGTCCAGCCGGATGGCCGGGTCGGAATAGTCGCCGTGGAAGAACCGGATGATGAGGCGAAGGATGGCGAGCTTGTCCGCGTCGCGGACCATTTTTGCGGCGGCGAGGCGCCCGGGCGGGAAATCCGCCGGGATCGCGAACTTGTTGTGAACGCGGACGGCGTCGATGACGCAGGCGCGGTCTTCGGCGGGGAGATCCGGCGCGAGGCCGAGTTCGTCGATCAGGGCGGCGCTGCGGTCGCCGTGGTCGAACGACTGGCGGTCGAGAAACGTTTTGAACTTGTCGTACTGTTCGAACCGGGAGATGTCGTGGAAGAGCGCGCAGAGGCGGAAGACGAGCGCGTCGCGCGGAGAGAACCGGGCTTCTCCGGCCACGATCTTCTCCGTGATCTCGCAGACCTCGCCGGTATGCTTGAACTTGGCTTCGAGCGCGAACGGCAGCGCGCCGCCTTCGTCGCGGAATTTCGCGACGTGGCGGTCGAACGCTTCCCGTGCCTGAGTGAACGTATCCATGCCGCGTTACTTGGCGTATTCCACGGATCTCGTCTCGCGGATGATCGTGACCTTGATCTGGCCGGGATAGGTCATTTCCTTCTCGATGCGGTTGCAGATGTCGCGGGCGATGACTTGCGCCTGCGCCTCATTGATCTTCTCCGGTTCGACGACCACGCGGACCTCGCGCCCGGCCTGAAGCGCGTAGCAGGTGTCCACGCCGGGGAAGTCCCTGGCGATGGATTCGAGCTGTTCGAGTCGCTTGAGGTAAAGCTCCGTGGTCTCGCTGCGTGCGCCGGGCCGGGAAGCGCTGAGGGCGTCGCAGGCGTTGGCGAGGATGGCGTAGATGCTGGTCGCCTCGACCTCGCCGTGGTGCGCGGCGACGGCGTTGATGACGTCCTTGTTTTCGCCGTACTTGCGGAGCAGGTCGGCGCCGATCTGGGCGTGCGTACCCTCGATCTCGTGGTCGACGGCCTTTCCGATGTCGTGGAAGAGGCCGATGCGGCGCGCGCGCTGTTCGTCCAGTCCAAGTTCGGCGGCGATCGCGCCCATGAAAGCCGAGGTCTCGATGCAGTGCTTGAGCACGTTCTGGGAGAAGCTGTAGCGGAACTGGAGCGTGCCGATAAGGGTGATGAGCGGTTTCGGAACGCCCTGCAGGCCGCAGTCCAGAACGGCCTGTTCGCCCGCGCTGAAGATTTCCTCGTCGACCTCCTTGCGCATCTTCTTTACGAGCTCCTCGATGCGGGTCGGATGGATGCGGCCGTCGCCGATGAGTTTTTCCATCATGCGGCGCGCAACCTCCTTGCGGACGGGGTCGAAACAGCTGATGACGACGGCTTCCGGGGTGTCGTCGATGAGGATGTTGACGCCGGTCGCCGCTTCAAGCGCGCGGATATTGCGGCCTTCGCGGCCGATGATGCGCCCCTTCATCTCGTCGTTGGGCAGCGGGATGGTGGCGGTGGTGCGTTCGTAGGTGCAGTCGCCGGCGTAACGCTGGATGGCGTAGGCGAGGAGCTTCTGGGATTCTCGTTCGGCGCGCTGGCGGGCGTCCTCGACGATGTTGCGGATGAGGAGGCCGGATTCGTTTTCGACCTCTCCCTTGAGCTTTTCGAGGATCATGCCGCGTGCGGTCTCTCGGTCGAGCTCGGCGATGCGTTCCAGTTCGTTGATCTGGCGGTCGATCGTGTTCTTGAGTTCTTCCTCTTTCTGAACGAGACGTTCGCGCTGTTGCGCGAGTTCGGCTTCCTTGCGTTCGTTGTTCTTGATTTTCGCGTCCAGGGAATCGTTCTTGCGGTCGAGGTTTTCCTCTTTCTGCGTAAGGCGTTTTTCCTGCTGCGTGATCTCGCGGCGGCGTTCCTTGATCTCGTTTTCGACTTCATCCTTGATCTTGAGAGCGTCGTCCTTGATCTTGAGGGCCTCGCTCTTGGCGGTGACGCGGGCTTCGCGGAGGATCTGGGAGGCTTCGCGCTCGGCGTCTTCCTTCATTTTTGCGGCATCACGGGTGGCTTTGGTCTTTCCCTTCTTGGAAAGGATGGCGACGATGATGTGATAGAGGGCGGTGCCGATAAGAAAACCGGCGATCAATTCCAGTGGCTCCCTCCATGCGAAGGCGGCGATGATGATGACATTGGAAAACATGGGAATTAACTCCTGACATTGTTTTTGCAGCCAAAGACGCCGGATTCGGTGACGATGCGGCCGACGGGCTGGTCCGTGGGCTCGCAGGGCAGTTCCGCGCATCTCTGGAGTTCATAAAAGATACCGATGGTTTTTCCGGTTCCCCGTGCGAGCAGACGGTCGTAAACGCCTTTGCCGCGTCCGAGACGGCGGCAGGCGGGATCGAACGCCACGCCGGGCACCAGCCAAAGGGCTTCCGCAAGCAGTTCCGGAGGAGCCGCCGGGGCATCGGCGGACGGTTCCGGGATGCCCCAGTGGGACGCCGGAAAGTCCAGGGAACGCACCGTAACCATGGAATATGCGCCGGACTGCTCGAAACGCGGCAGACAGAGCGTAACGCCCGCCTGAAGCGCGTAAAGCATGACCGGTGTGAGATCGGGTTCCGTACCGTCGCTGACGTACGCGACGAGACCGGACGGCTTTTCCGTCCGGACGATGTCCAGAAGCCGCCGGTTGATCGCCTCGTCGGCCGCCGAGCGCACCTCGGCGGGCATGGCGCGGCGCAGCGCGATCTTCTCGCGCCGGACGGCTTTTTTCCGTTCATGCAAAGTCATGGCTTCCGCGGACGCCGCAGGGGGCGTTCCGCAGGCCGACCCGGCATGACAGGCTGTCTGTTCGTCGTACATGGACCACTGCGTTTTCTGCAAGCGGCGAAAACGAAAAGCATCCGCGCTCGGGCTGAGGCGGGAATATGGGGAAAAGGAACCCGGACCGGACGGCGGACCGCCCGGTTTTCCGGTATCAAATTCGGCAACGGCGGCAGCGGACCGCCGATGATGCGTTCCGGCCTGCCTTCAGCCTCGATTTGTCCAAACTCCAAGTCATATTTCCCGTTCGATCCGCAAAGCGGCGGTTGTTTTCGGGCGGCGTCTTTTTCGGGAGCGCAGCCTCGTTTTCGCAGCGAATTCCAAAGTTGATATGTGAACGTTCCTGCCGAATGGCAAAAACCCTATCCGTAAACATAGCCCGTTTTTTAAAAAAAGAAAGCCGAAAACAGAAAAAAAACAAAAAAAAGATGCACTTTCTGGCCTTTTTTCAGAAAAATACAATTTCATTCGCCGAAAAAAAAGTGTCCGGTCGGTGTAATACAAGCAGAAGAAACAACGGAAGAATATCCTTCCTGCGCATACGCACTAGTTTCAGTTAAAACAAACCTCTTTTAACTGAAACTAGAGGAAAAACCGGAAATCCGCAGAACCGCTGTCGGAACCGCCGTCAGAACCGCTGTCAGAACCGCTGTCGGAACCGCTGTCGGAACCGCCGTCAGAACCACTGTCAGAACCACAGGACGCTCTGAGTGGATGCAAGCGTCGTCGTGGTCGGATGCAAGAGCCATTCCGCATCGGATTCGAGGAACGCTATTTGACTTTTCGAAGAAAAAGGGATATATTAATCTTTGTTTTATTTTTAATGAAGGATGGATCAATATGGCATTGATCTCGATCATCGACTATGACATGGGCAATCTCCGCAATGTGGAGCGCGCCCTGATTTATGCGGGCGCGGAGGTCCGTATCGTGCGTTCGCCGTCCGAAGCCGCGAATGCGGTCGGCGTGGTCCTGCCGGGCGTCGGGAATTTCCATGACGCGATGAAGAATCTCGACCGCGCCGGTTTCACCGGGTTTCTGCGCGACTGGACGGCGGCGGACAAACCGTTTCTCGGGATCTGCCTGGGCCTCCAGATGCTGTTCGAATCCAGCGAGGAGGCGCCCGGCGTACCCGGCCTCGGAATCCTGAAGGGCTGCTGCCGCAAGTTCGAGTCCGCGACGGAGAAAGTGCCGCACATGGGCTGGAATACGGTTTCGTTTTCGTCGTCGCATCCGTGCTTTGCATCGTTCACAGAACCCAAGTGGTTTTATTTTGTTCATTCGTTTTATGTAGCGCCGGATGACGCGTCCGTGACCGCCGGACGAACGGATTATATATGCGGTTTCACCTCTGCCGTGTCGCGCGGCAACTTGGCCGCGACGCAGTTCCATCCGGAGAAAAGTCAGGAAAACGGGCTTGCGGTCCTTCGCGGATTTACGGCCCTGTGCAAAGGAGAGATTCAAGTATGAAATTGTTTCCCGCCATTGATTTGCTTCACGGCAATTGCGTCCGCCTTTTCCAGGGCGACTATGCGAAGGAAACCGTTTACGAGAGCACGCCCGCCGATCAGGCCGCTGTGTGGGAACAGGCCGGCGCCCCGCTGATCCATCTGGTCGACCTCGACGGCGCGAAATCCGGCGCAATGACCAATTCCGAAGCGATCCGCGCAATCTGCGCCCGCGTTTCCATCCCGTGCGAACTCGGCGGCGGCATCCGCACCGTCGACGACGCCAAACGCGCGTTCGATTTGGGCGTTTCCCGCGTAATCCTCGGAACCGCAGTCTGCGACGATCCGAAGAGCGCGGAGGATTTCATCAACGCTTTCGGCCAGGAAAGGATCGTAGCCGGGATCGACGCCCGCAACGGCAAGGTCGCCACGCGCGGCTGGGTCGAGACTTCCACGGTTGAGGCGGCGGCGCTCGCCAGGTCGCTGTTCCTCTTCGGAATCGAACGTTTCATTTTCACCGACATCGCCACGGACGGCGCGCTGAAGGGGCCGAATCTCCCGTTCATGCGGAATTTCTGCGAACAGCTCCCCGACTGTCGAATCATCGCGTCCGGCGGCGTGAGTTCGCCCGCGGACGTGCGAAATCTGGTCTCGCTCGGCTGCGCCAATCTGGAAGGCGCGATCGTGGGCAAGGCTCTTTATGACGGCCGCACGACTTACGCCGAGCTTCTGGCCGCCGCCGGGGATGCGCGCTGACATGGAAACCGTGCAAGTCAGCCTCGGACCCCGTTCCTACGGCATTTCCGTGGCGCAGGACATCTTCACGTCCGGCGCCTCCGTCGGGCTTCTGTCGCCTTTCGCGAAGGGCGTGAAAGTCCTGGTCGTCTCCGATTCCAACGTTTTCCCGCTGTACGGCGAACTTCTGCAGAGGACGCTTCTGGTCGCCGGCGCCTCCGCCGTGCCGGCGTCCATTTTTCCCGCCGGGGAGACCTCGAAACGCCTGGAAACGGTTGGAAATATCTGCCGGGACGCCGCGCGGGCAGGACTGGACCGCGGTTCGCTGATCGTGGGGCTGGGCGGGGGCGTGGTCGGCGACATGGCCGCGTTTGCGGCGTCGATCTACATGCGCGGCGTCCGCTGCGTGCAGATTCCGACGTCGCTTCTGGCAATGATCGATTCCGGCGTCGGAGGCAAGACCGGCGTGGATTTGCCCGAGGGAAAGAATCTGGTCGGAACGTTCTACCAGCCGAAGGCCGTGCTGATGGACACGATGTTCCTGGCGTCGCTCCCCGCGCGCGAAATGTCGAACGGTTTCGCCGAACTCATCAAGCACGCCGTCCTCTTCGACCGTGCGCTTTTCGCCGAACTGGAGGCCGCCGGAGATTCGCTCTTCCGCGACTATGCCCGCCTTGCGGCCCTTGTTGCGCGTTCCTGTGCGCTGAAGGCCGCCGTGGTGTCTCGCGACGAGCAGGAACGCGGCGAACGCATGCTGCTCAACCTGGGGCACACATTCGGACATGCGATTGAGAAGGTGCAGAATTATTGCGGGCTGGAGCACGGAGAAGCTGTCGCGGTCGGCATTGCCGCCGCCGCCCGGCTTTCCGTCCGGCTCGGAATGCTTGACGCGGATTCCGCGGAGAAGATCGCCGCGCTGCTTTGCCGGTTCCGTCTGCCCGTTGCGGTCTCCGGCTGCGATCCTGCCGATCTTCTGGCCGCGATGGCGGCGGACAAGAAAGCCGTTTCCGGCGTGCCGCGCATCGTCCTGCCGCTCGCCATCGGCCGCGCCGAAGTCCGCACGGACGTTCCGCGCGAGGCGATAGCAGCCGTCTGGGAGGAAATCTGTGAACGATCATGACGGCTGCATCATTCTGAACATGCTGAACGGCATCGGCGGTTCCCGCGCCAATGCCCTGATCGAATTCTGCGGCTCCGTTTCGGCCATCTTCGAGTCGGACGCCGCCTCGCTTTCCCGCATCCGGGGCATCAGCTCCGGGCTGGCCGAACGCATCCTTCGCTGGCGCGATTTCGTCGAACTCGACCGCGAACTGGAAATCGCGCGGAACGGCGGCGTGACCATCCTCTGCCGCACCGATGACGAATACCCGGCTGCCCTTCGGGAACTCCGCGACGCTCCGCTCTGCATCTACATGCGCGGAGTCCTGCCCGCCGATCTTTCCACACGCTCCATCTCCATCGTCGGCACGCGCAACGCCTCCAACTACGGCGCCCGGATGGCCCGGCATCTTTCGGAGTCCGCGGCGTACGGCGGCTGGACCACGGTCAGCGGTCTGGCGGTCGGCATCGACACCATCGTGCATCAGGCCACGGTCGACGCGGGCGGCAAAACCGTTGCCGTGCTTGGAGGCGGCCTCGCCAAGCTTCATCCTGTCGAGAATCTCGACCTCGCACGCGCCATCATCCGGACCGGCGGCGCGGTCATTTCCGAGTTTTCCATGACGACCGCGCCCACGCGCCACACGTTCCCGATGCGGAACCGCATCATCGCCGGGCTTTCCTGCGGTACGCTGGTGGTCGAGGCGGGCGTCAACAGCGGTTCGCTGATCACTGCGGCGCAGGCGCTGGAGCAGGGCCGCCACGTCTTCGCCGTGCCGGGCGAGGCGGACAACCCCTCTGCGGCGGGCTGCAACACGCTCATCAAGCATGGCGCAAAGCTCGTCATGAACTTCGACGACATCCTCGACGAATTCGACTTCCTGCCCGGATTCCATCCTGCCGCACTCAGGGAGACGCCTGTGAATCCGTTCTCCTCGAGCGATGCGGACGACGGACAATCCGAACCGGACGCGCTCGACGACGGCATGTTCTCCGAGGAGGAGGAGGCGATCCTGAATGCGCTTTCGAAGGGCCCCGCGAACGTGGATGCGATTTCCGAGGCGGCGGGCGTCGCCCCGTCCGTCGCGATCTCCGCCCTGATCGGCCTGGAGATACTTCACCGCGTCCGCAAGAACCCGGACGGAACCTACTCGAAAAAACGCTGAGGCCGCGCCATGCCGTTCCGCCTCGAATCTCTGCTGATCCGGTGTCTCTCCGCGGCGACGCCGTTCCGCTGTCCGATTTGCGGAAAACCGCCGTTCGACGGCGCTCCGGGGATGTTCTGCGCGGATTGCCTGGAGTCGCTCCCCTTCATCGCCCCGCCGTATTGTTCCGGCTGCGGCGGTCCGATGGACGGCATTCTGGACGTCTGTCCGAAATGTCTTCACCAGCCGCCCCGTCCGTGGAGCCAGGCGATCTCGCTCTTCCACATGGAAGGAAACGCTCGTCTGGCGATCATGATGCTGAAATACCGGAACCGCCCGGAATTCGCGCGTTCGCTCGGCAGGCTGCTGGGCGGCAAGCTGAAGCGCGAACTGACGGAGCCGGTTGACATGATCGTGCCCGTTCCGCTTCACTGGACCCGCTTCGTCCAGCGAGGGTTCAACCAGGCAGACCTGATCTGTCAGGGAGTCTCCGCGGAACTCGGCGTTCCCGCGGTCCGTGCGCTCCGCCGCGTCAGACGCACACGCCAGCAGGCGCGGCTGACCCGAAAGGAAAGAATTATAAATTTAACGGGCGCTTTTTCGCCGACGGATTCGACAAAATGCGAAAAGCGTGCTATATTAATTGTGGACGATGTTCTGACGACGGGCGCCACGCTTGCCGCGGCGGCATCCGCGTTGCTTGACGCGGGAGCATCCAAGGTCTTTGCGGCTTCGGCCGCCCGCCGATGACGATGATAACAAGCCGGAATCAACCCAAATAAAAGGTGCCGCCATGGCTGCATTTACCAAGAAAATCAAACCTCTGCCGACGACTCCGGCCATCCCGGCCAGCGTGATCATGCATCACGGGATCCAGAAACAGAGCGAGGTCGCGAAGCGGAAGGACATTCCGCAGGGGCTTTGGGAAAAATGCAAAAACTGCAATGAGCTGATCTTCTCCAGCCGCAAGGAGGAAAACCTGCAGGTCTGCCCGAAGTGCGGCTATCATTACCCGATGACCGCCCTGGAACGCATCGACCTGCTGACCGACCTCGGCAGTTTCCAGGAGCTTGATCCGAAGCTCGAATCGGTCGACACGCTCAAGTTCGAGGGCGTGTCCTCCTATGTGGACAAACTCCGCGCCAACCACGAGAAGACCGGTCTCCGCGACGCCGTGATCTCCGGCGTCACCGCGATCAACTTCATCCCGTACGTCCTCGCCGTCATGGATTTCCGGTTCCTCGGGGCCAGCATGGGCGCGGTCGTCGGCGAGAAAATCGCCCGCGCCATCGAGACCGCCACCGCGAAACGCCTCCCCCTCGTGATCGTCACGGCCAGCGGCGGCGCCCGCATGTACGAAGGTCTCATCAGCCTCATGCAGATGGCGAAGACCAGCGGCGCGCTGTATCGCCACAGGGAAGCGGGACTGCCCTACATCGTGATCCTGACCCATCCGACCACCGCGGGCGTCACCGCCAGTTTCGCCTCGCTCGGCGACCTTATCCTGGCCGAACCGGGCGCGATGGTCGGCTTTGCGGGCCGCCGCGTCATCGAGGCGACCACGCAGGCGCAACTCCCGGACGGCTTCCAGACGTCGGAGTTCCTGCTCCAGAAGGGGTTCGTCGACCGGATCGTCGAACGGAAAAATTTACGCGCGGAACTGACTCTTTGCCTTGAATATTTTGCAAATCGGTGTAAAGTAAATAGCAAGGGAAAATCTTCCCGCAAAACGAAAACAGCATAAATTTGCCGTCGTCCGCCGGACCCTGTGCGATGGAATTGCGTGAACCGAGTCAGGTTGGGAACAAAGCAGCTCTAAGCGTTAAGACCTTGCGCGCGGGCCATCTGTCGGGCGACGGCTTTTTTGACTTTGAACTGTTGAAATGGATCCCGCATGAACAACACCAGACGCATTGACGGCCGCGCGCCGTCGCAGCCGCGCAAATTCCGCATCACTCCCGATTACCTCGCGCACCCGGTCGCCTCCGCGCTCATCGAAGTCGGCGGAACCAAGGTCATCTGCTCCGCCTCGTTCGAACAGGGCGTGCCCGGATGGATGCGCCAGCAGGGCGTTTCCGGCGGCTGGGTCACCAGCGAATACGGCATGATTCCCGGCGCGGGCAACACCCGCGTCGCGCGCGAAGCCTCGCGCGGCAAGCAGTCCGGCCGCACCATGGAGATCCAGCGCCTCATCGGGCGTTCCTTCCGTTCGGTCATCGACCTGCAGGCGCTCGGGCAGAACACGCTGTACATCGACTGCGACGTGATCGACGCGGACGGCGGCACCCGGTGCGCCTCCATCTGCGGCGCCAGCGTCGTGCTCCAGATCGCTTTTCGCAAGCTCCTTGCCGAAAAAAAGATCCAGCGGTTCCCCATGCGCGAGAATGTCGGTGCGATCAGCGTCGGCATCCGCGGCGGCGTGCCGCTGCTCGACCTCTGCTATGAAGAGGACTCCGGCGCGGACGTCGATTTCAACGTCGTCATGACCGAGTCCGGCAAGTTCATCGAACTCCAGGGAACCGCCGAGGAAGTTCCGTTCGACCGCGAGCAGCTCGACAAGATCCTTGAGCTTGCGCAGGCCGGTCTCGCCCCCGTTTTCGAGGCGCAGAACAAGATCCTGTCCGCCTATCCGCTCCCGCAGAGCCACGAGCCCTTCGGCAGCCTCGGCGCCGCGTTCTCCAACATCAAACTCAAATAAGTTCATCATACAACACGAAAGCCCTCTGCCGCATGCAAACTCCTTCCTCCTACAAAGAAGCCGGCGTCGACATCGACCTCGCAACCGAACTCCTCGGCCGCGTCAAGCCCCGTCTCGCCGCCGCCCGCCGCCCCGAAATGCTCGCCCCCATCGGCGGCTTCGGCGGCCTCTTCCAGGCCGGATTCCCCGGCTACCGCGAACCAGTCCTCGTCGCCAGCATCGACGGCGTCGGCACCAAGCTCATGGTCGCCGCGGAAATGCAGAAATACGACACGGTCGGCTTCGACATCGTGAACCACTGCATCAACGACATCGCGGTGCAGGGCGCGGAACCCATTTATTTCCTCGACTACATCGGCATCGGCAAGCTCCGCAGCCCGCTCTATGAGGACGTCCTCGGCGGCATCGCCGACGCCTGCCGCGCCGCGAACTGCGCCGTGCTCGGCGGCGAGACCGCGGAAATGCCCGGCATGTACGGCAACGACTTCGACCTGGTCGGCATCATCACCGGCATCGTGGAGAAAAGCGAGATCATCACCGGCGAAAACATCGCCCCCGGCGACGTCGCCGTTGGTCTCGCATCCAACGGTCTCCACACCAACGGATTCAGCCTCGCCCGCAAACTGCTCTTCGAAGCCAACGGCTTCCGCGTCGACTCCAGGCCCGACATGCTCGACGGCGAATCCGTCGGCGAGGCGCTCCTGAAGCCGCACACCTGCTATCTCCCCGCCATCAAGGCCGCCAAGGCCGCGGGCGTCACGATCAACGGCATCGCCCACATCACAGGCGGCGGCCTCGTCGACAACGTTCCGCGCATCCTCCCGAAGACCGTCGACGCCGTCTTCCACCCCGAGAAGATCGACAACTATCTTCCGATCTTCCAGCTCCTGGTTCAGCTCGGCAGCCTCCCCGTGCAGGAAGCCTACCGCGTGTTCAACATGGGCGTTGGCATGGTCTGGTTCGTCCGCCCGGACGCCGTGAAGACCGCCATCGACGCCGCCGAATCCGTCGGCATTCACGCCTTCGTCTGCGGTGAGGTTACGGAAGGCTCCGGCAAATCCATCGTCACCGAGTGATCGGACATGGAACCTGAGCAGGACAAAACCACCGAGGGGCGTTCCGCGGAACAGTCCGTCTCCGGGGCTCGGAAATTCCTCCGCCGTCCGAAGGCGGACGCGTTCATCGCGCCTGCGCACGGCTTCATCCCCGTTTTCGTGATCCTGGTTCTGTTCCTGCTTGCCGCGGTCTTCGTCAAGTCGCTTTTCTTCGGCATTCTCGCAGCCGTCCTTTCGTTCCACTTCGAACAGTTCCTCGAACGCCGTTTCTTCGGAACGAAGTTCATGCTCGGCCTGCACGCCTTCCTCGTGAAGCTCAACGCTCCGTTCGCCGCATTCCGCAAGCGCATTACGCGCCGATTCGGCGACGAACCGGAACAAACGACCGAGGCGGAATGCCCGCTGGAACATTCCAATGGGCTCTCCGAGGCGGAACGCCGCCGCATCGCGACGCAGGCGTCCGCCATGACTGTCATCTTCGTCGTGGTCGTGACCGTTCTGCTGGCCTGGACTCTTCTGCATTGCATCCGTCCATTCGCCGCCATGTCCGGCGATTCCGTGTCGCAGTGGGCGCAGAACAACCATGCGGTCGAAAAGCTGGAACAGAAGCTTGGCGAACTGCTGAACCGTCTCGATCCGCCCTCGAAAGAGGAAGAAGGGATGAACGTCCGCGAACGCCTGCGGAACCGCATCACCGCGGCGATGGAGGAGCACAACGCCGATTTCGCAAAGTACACGCTCCGGGCGGGCAACGAGCTGGTCAAAAATGCGTTCCACATCACGGCCTGGGTCGGCACGTTCGCGTTCGACCTCGTCATGTTCCTGTTCTTCTACTACTATTTCCTCCTCAGAATGGCGGTGTTCGCCGCCGGACGCGAGGATTCCGGGCAGAACCTCGGCGAATGGGCCGTGAGCAGCATCTACGAGAGCGGCTGGCTCCCTGACGCCTCCGAACACGAACGCCAGGGCGCGGCGCATATCATCAACCACATCTACAAGATGTTCCGGGCGTGGCTGGTCGGTTATTTCTGGATCATCGTGCTGGAGACGATCCTCTACGCGCTGATCTTCATCCCGTTCAATGTTCCATTCTGGCCCGTCCTCGCGCTCATCGCCGGCTCCACGATCTTGCTGCCGTTCCTCGGCCCTGTTCTGGCCGCTCTCCTGTCCGTCGTCGTGACCGTCATTTTCGCGCAGGGCGGCATCGTGATGCCCATCGTCGGCATTAGCCTGGCCTACCTCTTGATCCACGTGATCCTGGAACAGCTCCTGCTGTACCCCGTGCTGGTCGGCGAGGCCATCGGCCTGACGCTCGTGGAAACGATCATCGTGGTGCTGCTCGGCGCGGTCGTCGCGGGCATCTCCGGCATGATCCTGGCCGTGCCCGCCGCCGCCCTCCTGAAGCTCCTCGTTCCGCTCTTCTACCAGACGCTGAACGCGCGCAGACGCCGCAAGGCGGCGCAGGCGCGGAATGCCTCGGATTCAGGCGCATGAAGCCCGGCGATAAATTCACCTGTTCCGTCTGCGGACGCACCGCCTTCGCGAAACTCGAAAAGATACTCGACGGCTGGAATGTGAAGGGCGAACACCTGGTCTGTTCTCTCTGCGGGGCGGACGCGGGCGCTCCCGACGCTCCGAAATCTGAGAACTCAACCTCGGTCTCCGCTGGACGCAAGGCGCTGGACGCACTCTTCGGCAACGAGGATGCGGCAGCTCAAAAGAAACCCTCGATCCTAGATATGGATTCCCCCGCGGAACGCCGTTTCTGCCGGGACTGCGCCCATTCTCTCGTGAACGTCTTCGCCGTGATCTGCACGCGCAAGCATTGCGAGGTGCAGCCGATGGACGATTGCCCGGACTACGAAAAACGCCCGGAACAGTCCCCTTCTTCCTCAAAATCCGTTTTGGATTTCAATTGATCACAAATTAGATATACGCGTTGTTCCCACCTCCACGACACGTCCGTCGGTGAAGTGCAGGACAAGAAGTTCTCTTTCGGAAAAGGGAAACGATGACCTTGATACCTTTATTTCGTCCAGTTGCCATGTGTCGCTGTTCTTCAGTACGGCCGCGCTTTTTGCTTCCGCGAGCGTTTTGAACTCGCAGCCGCAGAAGTGATTATTGCCGTATTGGCTGGTCTCCTCTATGTAGAGAAACAGTTCGCCGTTATGCCCGAGGGAACATTTGGCGAACGCCTGCGTCAGGACCTCGTCCTTCGTCTTGCCGACCAATGCGGCGGGATCCAGATGATGCATTTTTTCTTTCGAGCCGCAGCCCGTGAGCAGGAACAAGCACGAAAGCATGAGAAACAACAGTCTTTTATACATCGTCCGCTCCTTTGCTGAATCTGTGGGTAAAATCAGCGCAGTTTCATTGTGGCCGCGCCTGCGAGCGCGAAGAGCCCCGCCAGGATCCAGAACCGCGTCACGATCTGCGTCTCCGTCCATCCGAGCTGTTCGAAATGGTGATGGATCGGGGTGCATTTGAAGATGCGCTTCCCGGTCAGCTTGAAGCTGGAGACCTGGATGATGACGGACCCGATCTCCATGACGAAAACGCCGCCCACGAGGATGAGCAAGAGTTCCTGATTGACGAGGATGGAGATGAAGCCGATGATGCCGCCGAGCGCGAGGCTGCCGGTGTCGCCCATGAACATGGACGCGGGCTTGCAGTTGTGCCACAGGAATCCGACGCACGCCCCGATAATCGCGGCCGCGAATACGACGATTTCCGCGCCGTTGCGGATGAACGGCAGGTCCAGGTGCGAGGCGAAGATCGAGTTCGTACACAGGTAGGCGATCAGCGCGTACGTCAGCATGCACCAGATTGTGCAGCCCGTCGCGAGCCCGTCCTTCCCGTCCGTCAGGTTCACGGCGTTGGACGTGCCGACGAGCACGAACACGGCGAACGCGACCGCCACGGGGTAGGGCATGGTCCAGACCGGCTCCTTGATGAACGGCACGTAGAGCAGGCAGAACGTCTTCGCGATCTCGGGCGTGAGGTGGGAATAGACGAGGATCGCCATGATGGAGACGGCGAACTGGCACACGAGCTTGTACTTGGCGGACACGCCGTCCTTCTTGCTCCTGATCTTCGTGAAGTCGTCGATGAACCCGATGGCGGAGAACGCCGCGAGCGTGCAGAGAAAGAGCAGGAGCAGGCGGTTCGTGAGGTCGCCCCACAGCAGCGTCGCCAGGATGATGCTCGTCACCACCAGCAGCCCGCCCATGCTCGGCGTCTTGTCCTTCGAGTGGTCCACGAACTCCTCCGCCACGATTCCCTCCAGGCGCGGCGGCGCCACGGCCTTCTTCAGCAGGCGGACCGTCAGCGGGCCGAGCAGGATGCCCAGCAGCGTGGCGGTGACGAGCGCGGCGGCGGCGCGGAAGGTGAAGTAGTTGAACAGGCGGAGGGGGGTCTTTTCGAAGTCGGGTACGAGGGAGACGAGATAATAAAACATGACGGCGTTTCGGGGTGTGGGGAAAGTGGTTTTTTGAAAAAAGCAGAGGCTTGTTTCTCTGCGGATTATTATACATCGTCTTCGCCAAAAAGCAAGCGCATTTTCCCGTCATTCCTCCCTTTTTTTCCGGTTTCGCGGGAACGGAAACGATCCGGCAGGTTTTCCCGGATTCCTTATAATCCGTCAGGGGGCTGTTTCCGGCGGCGCGTCCGCCTCAACAAGTTCAAGCTGTACGACCGCCTCCGCCGGGAAGACCTCGCCGAGGTAGGTCGTGCGTCCGTAGTCGCGGTGGAAATCGACCGCCAATCCGACCTGGTCCGGCGCAAGCCCGGGGAACGAGAACGCGAACGTCAGATCTTCCGGCACGGGGAACGGTCCGAGCCGGACCGGGATGAGCGGCAGACGGTACAGATCATACGGAACCAGCGTGGCGGTTTCCCGTTTGCCGTTGCAGACGACGTCGACCGCGCGGGACTGTTCCGTGTAGAACGTAACCGTTACATAGGCTTTCGAGTATTTGGAGCGGTCCAGGCCGTGCGCGGAGAACGTCTTGGAGAACGTCACGCCGCTGTTGAGATTTGCCGCCATCCAGCCGTCCAGATAGTTCGGGCCGTTGTCGTGCGCCATCAGCATGGACGCCGTTTCCAGTCGAACGCCGTCCGGCCGCGTCAGCCTCGTCAGGCCGGGTTCGTACGCCTTCCGGTACGACGGATAGATGCCCCACACGAAATACACGCCCACGAGCCACGCCAGAACGTATTTCAACGGGATCCATAGGGGATTCTTGATCCGGGGATAGAAGGCGAGCCAGGCGAGCCGTCCCATTCCGAAGACGTCCGTGACGAACAGCGCCGCGCCGATCGCGAAGAACGGGATGGCCGGCACGCGGAACCGTGCCAGCATGTAAAACGCGACGGTGGCAAATGCGTACAGGAAGAGGAACAGATACAGCAGAAGGTGTCCGGGATGATTATTCAGGCGGCGGAAATGCAGGAAGAACCCGGCGAGCGCAAGGGAGATGAGGATTCCCGTGCGGATGTTGCCGCACACCCGGAAGATATTGCTTCCTGTTGCGTTCACGTCCAGCTGGATGTTGTTCGGGATCTCGTGCGAATCGAAGAACAGGAAGAATTTCTCCGCCTGAAGCTGAAGGAATGCCAGCGGCTCCGCGCGGAACCAGTCGAAGATGCGGCGCGGCACGGAGCGTTCCGTCTGGTGGTCCATCCATTCGTCGTAGGTCGGCGGATACGGGATCGGCAGGCTGCCGGGAGGGGATTCAGGATTGTTGCCGAGCGTGAGGACCGCGGGGCCTGCGGTCGAGGGGCCGGACAGGGAATGCGTTGCAATGGTGTTTTTCACGGCGAAAGGCAGCTGGGGCAATAGAATCGTGGCCAGGCAGAGAACCGCCGCCAGAACGGCCTTTCCGCGCGTGGAAAAGCGTTTCCGGCGCAAAGCCGTCCAGTACGCGAATCCCAGCGCGGGCAGGAAACACCAGGCGTTGCCGCGCGACAGGATCGCGAACGACAGGATCAGGCCCGCCGCCGCGAAGAATCCGGCGCGCCCGGTCTTCATCGCGCGCAACGTGAAATACAATAGAAGCGTGAACCACATCGCCTGCTGGATCTCGATCAGCGCGTACGGCACGTAGAAGAACAGCATCGTGGAGAACGCGCACAGGGCCGCCGCCACGAGTCCGGTCATGCGCGAACGCAGCATCGCGCCGGTCAGCCCCGCAAACCACACGATGACGCCGACGCAGACGGACTGCGCGATTGCCACGCCCAGATATTCGGAGCGGAAGAGGAATTTCACAAACGGGAGAAAGACCGTGTAATAAAACGGCTGATAGACGAACTCCGCCGGGAAATGGCCGTTCAGGATGCCGCGGGAAAGCGCGTGATAGGTGGCCATGTCCGTTACGTCCGGCGGATTGTAGGCGAAGGGGTCTGTATTGACGACTTCGACCGACATGATGATGCGGAGAACGACGGCGAGCAGAGCGAGAATTGCGAGGACGACCGGGAAATACAGATGATTCCGGCTGCGTGAGGAGGTTTTGCCGGGTGAGGGCGCGGAGGCGGCTTTTGCCTTCGGCTTCATGCGCCAGGCTCCTCGCGGCGGAGACGCAGCAGCGTGCGGCAGAGTTCCAGATCGGAACGGAATGTAATCTTCGGATTCGGAAAATCGTGTTCGACCGGGAACACGCGGACCGGGGCGAACCGTTCCATGACCTGCGCGTCATCGGTGAAGACTTCGCCGGACGCGGCGGCGCGGCGGTATGCGTTCAGGAGCGCGTCGAAATGAAATACCTGCGGCGTTTCCGCCGTGCGGAGTTCATCGCGCGGAACGGTTTCGCCGAGGAATCCGTCCGGGGTGATGCGCTTCACCGTTTCGGCGACTTTGCGGCACGCCATCGCGCCCCCGTGCGTCCGGGCGGCCTCCAGACACGCCAGCAGGAGTTCCGGCGTGAGCATCGGGCGTCCGGCGTCGTGGACCGCGGCGAGCCGGAACCGCGATTCGCCGAGTTTCGCGGCGGCTTCGAGGGCGTTCAGGACGGACAGCGCGCGGGTCGCGCCTCCGTGCGTATAATGAAGCGGCACGCCCGGCAGATGCGTCTCCGCTGCGGCGCGGAAATCCGCTTCGGAGACGGCGGGAACGGACAGGATGATCGAGCCCGGCGCAAGCACGGACGCCGCAGTGCGGACGGCATGGAGGAAGACCGGGATGCCGCCGAGTTCCGCGAAGAGCTTGGAGCCGCCGCCGAACCGGGTGGACGCTCCGCCCGCCGCCAGGATCAATGCCGTGTCTGAAACTGGATTCACGTTATTCCGCTCCTTGTCCGTTTGTTGAATTTAACGTTCGGTCTATTTCGCGGACCGGTCGATCGCGACGTCCAGGACCGCCTTCACATTGGACAGCGGCGCCCGGATCGCGGAGAAAAGCGCCTCGTTCGGATACAGCCTCGACGGGATCCCGGCCTCGAATCCGACGGCTGATATGCCATGATGGTCCGCCAGATAGAGCGCTCGCTCACAGTGGTCCCGCTGGGAGACCGTGATGAAATCGTCATAGCCGAAGACGTCGCGCATGCGGAGAACGGAGTCGAGCGTGCGGAAGCCTTTGCCATCCTGAACAATGGCGTTTTCCGGAACGCCCAGCGCGAGCAACTCCCGCCTCATGGCGGCAACTTCGTCATAGAATTTTTCCGGATGGCTCGCGCCGGACACGACCAGCGTCTTCACTTTGCCCGCGCGATAGAGTTCCGCCGCCGCCTTGAGCCGCCCTGCAAGTGCGGGGCTGAAACGTCCGCCGGAGTATTCCGGGGCGCCGAGGACCAATGCTGCTTCGCGGATCGGAACGTCGCTCACGGAGGAGCAGACGCGCGGGGCGGTTCCTCCGATCAGAAACTCCGCAGCTGCAATAGCCTCCAGAGCGGCGACCAGAGCGGCCGCCGCCCAGAAGAGCAGAATCCTTCTGCTGCGGCTGAGACGGCTCATACCGGTTTCAGGTTGTACTTGGCGGCCATGCGTTCCAGGGCCGCGACCTGCTTCTCGCTGAGGACTTTGCCGGATGCATGCTGTTTGGCGAGGGAGGCGATGAAATCGCGGTCGCTGAAGGTGCGTCCGCGGCGGACCGTGGGTTCGTTCCAGCTTTCGAACGACTTGAACGCGTTCAGCAGGGCGTCGATCTGCGCCTTTGCGGCGGGGTTCTGTTCCGGGGCGGGCGTCGAAACGGAGAGGTCGCCTTCGGGGAACTGTCCGGGGTATTTGCGGATGACGCGGGTGAGCGCGGCGATCTGCTTGGCGCTGAGCGTCTTTCCGGCCTTGTACTGCTTGCGGAGGGATTCCACGAACGCGGCGTCGTCGTACACGCGGCCGCGGATGCGTTCGGCCTTGTTCCATTTGACTTTTTCCGCCGCCTGGAAGACGGCTTCCATACGCGGATCCGCCTCGAATCTCGGCGTTTCGACCTGCTCGGCCCGGCGTTCCCGCATCGCCTGCAGATGCGCGCTCAGCTTCTCCTGCGCCTCATTGAGTTCGCCGGTGAAGCCGTATTTCGCGGCGGCCTCCTCCAGGCCGGGGAGCTTGTCGCGGTATTTCGCCGCGATGGAGAGGAGAGCGTTCCACTGCTTGACCGTGACCGGAACTCCGGACTGCTTCTTGGAGACGACGGAGTTGAAGAATGTCTTTTCGTTGAAGGGGCGTTTCGCGCCGGGCTGCGCGACGGGCTTTTCCCAGCCCTGGAAGCCTGAGAGGATGCCGATGAGGGCGGCGGCCTTGCCGTCGTCCGGGGCGTCGGCGAACTTCGCTTCCTTGAGCCATTCGGAGAAGACGCCGTAGAAATCGCGGAGCATGGCGGTCCATTCGACCTCGCCGTCCTCGACATTGTCGAGTTTCTTTTCCATATCGGCGGTGAAACCGACCTGGAAGAGTTCGGGGAGGGATTTCACGAGGTAGTCGTTCACGCGGAATCCGAGTTCCGTCGGGATGAGCTTGCCCTTTTCGCGGTTCACGTATTTGCGGACCTGAATGGTGTTCACGATTGTGGCGTATGTGGACGGCCGGCCGATGCCGTTGGATTCCAGCTCCTTGATGAGCGTGGCTTCGGAGTAGCGCGGCGCGGGCTCGGTGAACCTCTGTTCGGGCTTGCATCCGGCGAGCGCGCAGGCCGAGCCGGCGCGGAGCAGGCCGAGGAGTTCGGGATCCGGCGCGGATTCGTCGGGATCGTCTTCGGGCGTGTGCGTTTCGTCCTTGATGTTGTAGACGGCCAGGAAGCCGGGGAACTTGGTCACGGTCGCGGAGGAGCGGAACGAGAAGATATGCGGCGCGGGCGCGGCGTTTTCCACGGTGACGGTGGTGGTTTCGAGCAGGGCCGGATTCATCTGGCACGCCACGAAACGCCGCCAGATCAGCGTGTAGAGTTTCAGCTGCGCCGGGTTCAGGAACGGACGGAGTTTGTCCGGCGTCAGATTGACGTCGGTGGGGCGGATCGCCTCGTGCGCCGCCTGGGCGTTCGCCTTGGTCTTGAAGAAATTGGGTTTCGGCGGAACGTAGTCCGCGCCGTACATCGCGGCGATGTAGTCGCGGCAGGCGGCCTGCGCTTCGGCGGCGATGTTCACGGCGTCGGTTCTCATGTAGGTGATGAGGCCGACGGGGCCGTTTTCGAGCGTGATGCCTTCATAAAGCTGCTGGGCCGTCTGCATGGTCTGGTTGGCCGTGAAGCCCATGGCGGAACTGGCGGCCTGCTGGAGCGTGCTGGTGATGAACGGCGGCGGCGCGAATTTGCGGCGAGGCGCGGTCTCCAGGCCGGCGATGCGCCACGCGGACGCGCCGTCGATCAGCTTGCGCAGGGCTTCCGCCTGTTCCTGATTGGCCACGTCGGCGTTTTTGCCGTCGACTTTCGCGAGCTTCGCGCGGAAGGAACGGCCCGGCGCGGCTTCCGGATGGAAAAGCGCCTCGAAGATCCAGTATTCCTTCGGGATGAACGCCAGGATCTCGCGTTCGCGTTCGCAGACCAGGCGGAGCGCCACGGACTGCACGCGGCCCGCGCTGATGCCGCGTTCGATGCGGGACCAGAGCAGCGGGCTGATCTGATAGCCGACGATGCGGTCAAGCACGCGGCGCGCCTGCTGGGCGTCCACGCGGTTCATGTCGATCTCGCCGGGCGCCTGGAATGCGCGGTTGATGGCGCTGCGGGTGATCTCGTGGAAGGAGACGCGGTGGAAGTGCGCCTTCCTGTTGATCTTGCGGAGGACTTCCTGCAGGTGCCAGGCGATGGCTTCCCCTTCGCGGTCAGGGTCCGACGCCAGATAGATGTCAACCGCGTTCTTCGCGGCGGTCTTGAGCTCGCCCAGATTGTGTCCGCGCGCCTTGCTTTCCTCGTACTGAGGCGCGAAATCGTGTTCGATGTCCACGCCGAACGAATTCTCAGGAAGGTCGCGAATATGACCCATGGACGCTTTGATGATGTATTCGGACGGCAGGATGCGTCCGATGGTGCGCGCTTTCGCGGGGGATTCCACGATAACCAGTTGTTTGCTCATGCTGTATGCTCCGGAAAACGCCGGGAAACCGCGCGTTTTTTCCTCTTTCCGCTCAGGTCCCGGCAGGGTTGCTTTTGCTTATTCTATTAATATAGCGACACTCCTCGCGAATGTCAAGAGCAAAATAGAAAAGAACAGTCGCTTTTATTATATGGAAAAGGCGCGGAGCTATAGCTCCGGGAGGCCAGGTCCTCCACTGATACGGAGTCCGGCTGCGCTTGGACACATGCCTCTTGGTATTGGTTTTTTAAAAAAACTCCGGAACCGAATAACGGCTCCGGAGTGGATTGCGGACACTTTTGGGCGAGGATCACGGCAGGCGCAGGCAAACCGTCTGGCGGAGACAGAATCCGAGCAGGATGACGCCGAGTCCGAACCAGCAGCAATGCGGGTAGAGTTCGCGCCAGTTCACGATGACGGGCTGCTCCATGCTGGTCTTTTCCAGTTTGTTGATCTCGTTCATGGCTTGCGCCATGCCTTTTGCGTCGGCGGCGCGGTAGTAACGTCCGCCGGTCATGTCCGCGAGTTCGCGGAGCAGAGGCTCGTCGAATTCGTCCGGGTAGGACTGGAGCATGACCCCGCCGAGAATGCTCTGCACGGGAATCCGGGCGTGGCGGGAACCGATGCCGACCGTGTAGACGGTGATGTCGAACGTGTCGGCGAGCTTCCCGGCGTCTCTCGGCGAAATCTGCCCGTTGACCGTGTTCGAGCCGTCGGTGAACAGCACCAGGATGCGGCTTTTCGCGTCGGAATCCTTCAGCCGTTTCACCGCGCTGGCGATCGGGGCCGCGATGCCGGTTCCGTCGCCGATCTGCCCGACGGAAAGGCGTTCCAAGTTGGCCAGCAGGAACGCATGGTCGAGCGTAGGCGGGCACATCACATAGGGCAGGCTGGCAAACGCGATCAGGCCGATGCGGTCGTTCGGTCGTTCTTCGATGAAACGCGCGATTTCCGCCTTTGCGGTCTCGACGCGGTTCTTGAGCGTGCCGCGCCGGAGAAGGTCCATCATCTGCGTGTCGGTGACGTTCGCGGAGGCGTCAATTGCGCTCATGCTCGGCGACAGGTCGATCGCGATCATGATGTCGATGCCGTCCGCCTTCGAACGGACTTCCTCGATTCCTTCGCGGGGTTGCGCCAGCGCGACGATCATGGCGCCGCCGCCGAGCGCGAAGAGCGCGAACGGGATCAGTTTGCGCCAGTTCAAGCGGCGGCGTTTGCCCGCTGCGCGTCGAAAGGGCGCCAGGTCCGGAACGCGGATGGACGGCGCACGGACCGTCCAGGCATAGTACAGGATGGCGGCGTACGGGATGAACAGCAGAAGCAGCCAGGGATATTCCAGTTTCATTTGCGGCCTCCTTCCTGCCAGTCGCTTTTTTCCGATTCGGCGGACAGCCCGTCTTCACGCGGGATTGTGCCGGATACGAGTTCCTCCGCCTTTTCGGACGCCTGTTCGAAGAGATGCGGATCGGCGGGCAGGCAGGCGAATTTCACCATGTCGGCGGACGCCAGGAACGAACGGAGGAACCTGCGGTCCTTGTCCTCCAGCAGACGGTCGTTCCGCTCCAGATCGGCCAGGAACTCCGCCGTGGTCTGGCGTTCGGCCCGCAGACGGAACCGCGCCTCGAGATAATGCCGGACGATGTCGGTGAGTCCGGCGACGGCGAGTTCGGGCGAGGCGGATCCGCCTCGGACATGTTCGCGGAGCGCGCGGATGGCGTCCAGAGCGCGTTCCCAGGCGGTCTTGATATGTTTGGCGGCTTCGCGCTTTTTGCGCGCCAGAAGCGCCCATGCGGCGAGAGAAACGAGGATGACGGCGGCCGCGACGGCGCCCGCGGTCAGCCAGGACATTTTTATGTCGAGCGATTCGATGCGGGGCGCCAGCGAGAGCTCCGTGCCGGTGTCGTCCAGCGGCAGCGCCAGGTCGGCGATCTTCAGTTCCGGCAGGGGCGTTTCGATGCTCTTTCCCGCGAAAAACTCGGCAAGGACGGACCCGCCGCCGGATTCCCCGCTGCGGTATGCCTGAAGCGGCACAACGACCGTCCAGTCGGAGCATCCCCAGCGGATGCGCGAACGGCGGAACGCCGGATCCGAGGTGAGCTGGAGGTTTTTGCCCGGTTCGGCGGCGGCGACCTTGAACGAGTCGGACCACGGAAGACGGTATTTCAGGACCGCGTTGAAGTGCGTTCCGATGGTCGGTTTCCCGTTTGCAAGTTCATAGACCGGTTCCCCGATCAGGACCGGATCGGCGGCCTCCTTCACGGACATTTGCCAGCGGATTGCGACCGCCGCGCCCGCGGCGATCAGGAGCAGCAGAATGCCGCCGAAGATGAACGGGAGCGCCCGGAACCAGGTCTTTTCGATCAAACGTTTCGGTTTCATAGACGTGTGTCAGCTCCGGGATTTGCGTTTGCCGCGTTTCAGGAAGAATCCCATCAGCGGCTTTACGATGTCGCCCGTGCAGGGCAGTTCGATGAGGTCGACTTTCGCCTGACGGCAGTTCTCTTCCAGCTGCTTGTCGAAAAGCTCCTGCGCGGCGGCGTAGCGCGCCGACGCCAGCCTGCTGCCTGGGAACGCGAAACACTCGCCGGTCTCGGCGGCTTCGAGTTCGAGTGCGGCTGCGGTCGGCAGGGCGGTCTCCAGCCGGTCCACCACGCGGATGGCCGCCAGATCGTGCTTGCGGTTCAGAATCCGCAGCGGCTTCCAGAAATCTCCCTGGTCCATGAAGTCGCTGATGAGGAAGATCACGGTCTTTTTCTTCAGCGTGCGGCTGAGCGATTCGAGCGCGGCGCCGATGTCCGTGCCGCGTCCGCGCGGATGCGTCGCCACCAGGTCGCGGATCACGCGCATTACGTGGGCGCGCCCGGACCGCGGCGGGATGTAGGATTCCACGCGGTCGGAGAAGAGCAGCAGCCCGACTTTGTCGTTGTTGCGTATGGCGCTGAATGCGAGGAGCGCGGCTGTCTCCGCCATCTTGTCGCGCTTGTCGTCCTCGGCGGACCCGAAGAGCGTGGAGGACGAGATGTCGACCGCGATGATCACGGTCAGTTCGCGTTCCTCGACGTATTTCTTGATGTGCGCGATGCCCGTGCGAGCGGTGACGTTCCAGTCGATGTCGCGGATGTCGTCGCCTTCGGTGTACGTGCGGACTTCGCTGAACTCAATGCCGCGTCCGCGGTACACGCTGCGGTATGCGCCGCCGGTCATCTCCTCGACGACCTTGCGCGTTTTGATCTCGATTTTCCGGATCCTGGCGAGCAGATCTCTGGTCAACATGGGGTGTGCCTCGCTGAATTGCTGTGAATCTGCGACGGGAAAGTGTCTTCGGACAGGCGCGGACTACGGCGTGCGGAGTTCGTTCAGGATGCGTTCGATGATGCTGTCGGCGTCCATACCTTCCGCCTCGGCCTCGTAGCTGAGGATCAGGCGGTGACGCAGCACGTCGGGCGCGAGCGCTTTCACGTCCTGCGGGATCACGTATGCGCGACCCTCCAGGAACGCCGCACCCTTCGCCGCGAGCGCGAGCGCGATGCCGGCGCGCGGAGATGCGCCGAACTGCACCAGTTCGGCCAGGTCGCCCAGCTTCACGCCGTTCTGACGCGCGGAGAGTTCGGCGAGATGTTTCGGGCGCGTCGCGATCACGATGTCGAGGATGTATTCGAGGATCTTTTCATCCATGTAGACCCTGTCGACCCAGGCGCGTGCGTTTTCGATGTCGGAGAGTTTCGCCACGGCCATCGCGCGCAGGCTCGTCTCCGGGTGCGCCATGCGGTCGATCACGCTCCGTTCCGCCTCGCGGGTCGGATACTCCACTTTCAGCTTGAACATGAAGCGGTCGACCTGGGCTTCCGGCAGAGGGTACGTGCCTTCCTGCTCGATCGGGTTCTGCGTGGCCAGGACCAGGAACGGCGACGGCATGGGGATGGTTTCCCCGGAGATGGTCGCCTGGCGTTCCTGCATGCACTCCAGCAGCGCGCTCTGCACTTTCGAGGGGGCGCGGTTGATCTCGTCGGCGAGGACCAGATTCGCGAAGACCGGGCCCTTCTTGACCGAGAACGTGTGGTCGTTCTGGTTGTAGATCGTGGTGCCGATCACGTCCGAAGGCAGCAGGTCCGGCGTGAACTGGATGCGGGAGAATTCGCCGTCCAGGGCCTGCGCCACGGTCTTCACCAGCAACGTCTTCGCCAGGCCGGGAACGCCTTCCAGCAGCAGATGCCCGTTCGCGATCAGCGACAGCAGCACGCGGTCGACCAGCTGTTCCTGGCCCGCCACGATGCGGCCGATCTCAGTGCGGAGCGGGCGGATGAACGCGGACGCGTCCGAGATTTTGCTTTGCAGTTCCTGAAGTTCTTCCTGTCTCATGCCTGTTTATCTCCTCAAATGGTCGGTGTTGAAAAAAACTGTATCGGAATCGGCGCGGAGGCCGGACGCCCGGGAACAGACCGACGCGCGATCCGGCGGACGAAACCTCCGTTATCGGGTATAGACACCGGGTTTCCGGAAATGTTCCCGTTTTTTTCCGCAGCCGGAAAAGGAACGGTTGAAATCGAATCTGTTTTTTTCGCATGATCCCGGATTCGTCCTTGTTTTTCCGCCGGGGGCATGCTATATTGATGCAAATTCTTTCAGGAGGTTTTATTCCGACATGGACGACCGCAACGAAAAGCAGCAGACGAACAGTACGGGTGCAGCCGCAACCCCGCCGGAGACCTCGCCTTCCCCCAAAGGCAAGGGGAACGGGGCGAAACCGTCTCCGGGAATGAAAATCCTGCTCCGGATCATTCTGATCGTCGTTCTTTTCGCCGTGTATGATTACATCGCCAATGCCGTTGTTATTTACAGGGTCGGATTCAGAGGGAAAATGGGGAATGAGATAGAAAGCGCCTCAGCCATTCGGAACCTCCTGCTGGACAACCCGTCCGTTTTTTTCACAGGGAAAGCCGATGCAGCTCAGGCCTGCGTCTGGACCCCTGAAATGCGCCGCTGGAACGGATTGTATTTGTGGTTGAGGGGCCTTTCATTTACACTCGGCTGGAACGCCAAGGAATGGAGCATCTATGTGTTCACTGAAAAGGAGGAGGATGTGGAAAAGATCAGGAAGGAGTTGACACCCATGATCTCCGATCTGGATGCAAAATCGAGCGTCCTGTGCGTCAGGCGATATCACATCTATTTCCTTCACTCCTGGCCCGGCCCGAGCATATGGCATCCCGAGAAGTTAGCCAAAATGCCTTTCTACGCGGATTACAGACTGGACCTTGACAATCTGTAAAAAAAGGAAAAGCATAAAAAAGCCCTCCGTTTGACGGGAGGGCCACACATTGTGTGCTGAGGAAGTGTCCGGCTTCGCGCGGACACGGACCGGACGGACAAAAGCCCGCCCGGTCAGATCGGGAGAAGACTCACTCGGCCTTGGCTTCTTCGGCCTTGGGGGCTTCTTCCTTTTTCGCCTTGGCCTTGACCGGCTCGTTGAGGAGCTGGATCAGGCACATCGGGGCGGAGTCGCCTCTGCGGGCCGGCATGTGGATGATGCGGGTGTATCCGCCGGGTCGGTCGGCGAAGCGCGGTCCGAGTTCGTCGAAGAGCTTCGCGAGGACGAGCTTCTTGGTCTGGGCGAATTCGGACGGGGTGTTGATTTTCAGCTTGGCGTAGGCGAGACGGCGCTTATGGTCGCCGCCGGCCTTGGCCATGGTGATGAGACGTTCCACGAAGCGGCGAAGTTCCTTCGCGCGGATCGTGGTGGTCTGGATGGATTCGTGTTCGATCAGGCTGCATGCGAGGTTGACCAGCATGGCCTTGCGGTGGCCGCAGTTGCGGTTGAGTTTTGCAGTATGTACGAGGTGACGCATGATATTAGTCTCCCGCTTTGTTCTTCACGGCCTTGGCGCGTTCGGCCTCGGCCTGAATAGCGTTTTCAAGTTCTTCGGAGAGAGTCATTCCGAGGGAGAGGTTCAACGTGGCAAGCTTTTCCTTGATTTCGTCGAGGGACTTCTTGCCAAAGTTGCGGTACTTGAGCATCTTGGATTCCGTCTTGAGGCAGAGTTCGCCGAGGAGCTTGATGTCCGCATTGTTGAGGCAGTTCTGCGCGCGGACGCTCAGTTCGAGGACGTCGACGTCCTGCGTGAGCAGCTTGAAGCGCTTCATATCCTCTTCGGAGATCGGATTGTAGATGTCGGAATCGGCGGCGTGGCTGCCGAGGAACGGGCGGAGATGGTCCTTGAGGATCCTCGCGGCCTTTTCCAGGGCGTCGTTCGGGGTCACGCGGCCGTCCGTGTGAATCTCGAGGGTGAGGCTGTCCATTTCGGTCTCTTCGCCGACGCGGGTGGCGCTGACCTGGTAGCGGACGTAGGTGATCGGGCTGAAGAGGCAGTCGATCGCGATCGTTCCGAGCGGCTGGTCGGGGCGCTTGTTGCGTTCGGCGGGCTGCCAGCCGCGGCCCTTGGAGACCTCAAGTTCGCAGTGGAACGGGAAATCCTTGTCGAGCGTGCAGATGATCTGGTCGGGATTGAGGATCTCGACAGTGCCTTCCGTAATGATGTCGGCGGCGGTGACCGGGCCGGCTTTTTTCTTGCGGATCTCGAGCTTCTTGACCTGGTCGGAGTTCAGATTGAGCTTGACCTTCTTCAGGTTGAGAATGATCTCGGTGACGTCTTCGATCACATGCGGAAGCGTGGAGAACTCGTGCGTCGTGCCGTCGAAGCGGACGGAGGAGATCGCCGCGCCCTCGAGGGAGGAGAGAAGCACCCGGCGGAGGGCGTTGCCGATGGTGTGTCCGAATCCGCTCTGGAACGGAGCGGCGGTGAACTTGGCGTAGGTGTTCGACGCGGTCTCTTCGTCCACGACGATTCCATGCGGCATCGGGAATGTGAGTACAGAAGCCATATTGAAGTACCTCCGGTATGTAGAGTTGACTGGTTTATCGGTTCGGGGTTAAACTGGGCTGCCGGAAATCCGGCACGGACAGAATAACGGAAGAACCGTCAGTTGCGGCGGCGCTTCGGGGGACGGCAGCCGTTGTGCGGAACGGGCGTGATGTCCTTGATGCAGCTGACTTCCATGCCGGTGGAGGCGATGCCTCGGACGGCGGATTCACGGCCGGCGCCCGGTCCTTTGATGCGGACTTCGACGTCCTTCATGCCGAAGGCCTGCGCCTTCTTGGCGGCGTCGGCGGCGACGACCTGGGCGGCGTACGCGGTGCTCTTGCGGGAGCCCTTGAAGCCGTTCTTGCCGGAGGAGGACCACGCGATCACGTTGCCGTGGAGGTCCGTGAACGCCACTTTCGTGTTGTTGAACGTGGCATGGATGAAAGCGATGCCGTTGGGGATGTAACGGCCGGTTTTCTTGCGCTTGTTATCGACCGGAGCGGCCTCGGCGGCCGGAGCTTCGGCTTCGGCTGCAGCCTGAGTTGCAGCTGCGGTTTCTTTGATTTCGTCAGACATAATGGATCGATGACCTTTTTGTTGATTCGTTTGCTGGTCTCAGGCGGATCATTTCTTGGCCTTGCCGGCAGCGGCTTCGGCTGCGGCGGCCTTGTCGGAAGCGGCGGTGCGGCGCTGGGTCTTGTCGCGGATGGCGCCGACGGTAACGCGTTTGCCTTTGCGGGTACGGGCGTTGGTGCGCGTACGCTGGCCGCGGGTCGGGAGACCTTTCTTGTGGCGGAGGCCGCGGTAGCATCCGATCGCCTGGAGGCGGCGGACGTTGATCATGATCTCACGGCGGAGGTCGCCTTCCACCGTGTAGTCGTTCTGAAGCAGAGTGGTGATCGCCGAAATGTTCTCGTCGGAAAGCTGGCTGGCTTTCAGGTTGGGGTCGATGTTCGCCTTGACGATGATCTCTTCCGCGATCGCGGGACCGATACCGTAAATGGCCTGAAGCGCATATTTCACGCGCTTGTTCATCGGGATGTCTACACCTAAAATTCTGGGCATGGTTCGTTGTCTCCGGGCTTAGCCTTGTTTCTGTTTGTGGCGGGGGTTGCGGGAGCAGACCACGCGGACCACGCCTTTGCGCTTGATGATCTGGCAGTTTTCACATCTGCGCTTGATGGACGAAGTGACTTTCATTTTCGTACTCCGA
>Ga0265298_10000047_pt1 | contig 166030 bp, 142 predicted proteins | sample AusTroGonzalo_MG_3_FD_193486 | JGI IMG/M metagenome (GOLD analysis project Ga0265298, IMG submission 193486) | Bovine rumen microbial communities from tropical cattle in Woodstock, Queensland, Australia - Gonzalo_01 | ecosystem: Host-associated > Mammals > Digestive system > Stomach > Rumen ...
CCGAACAGGAGTGTCACACAGGCAGCGATAGCTGCAAATCTGGTTATTATTATACGGCGGCTTCCCGAAGCTGATGGCTCCTCCATAAGCACGGGAGAAATTACGGTCTGACCTACTTCATAGCCAAGATTCGCTGCCTTTACAAAACGTGAATCCTCGTCCATGAGAACGGCATATCCTTCGTGACATTCCATGACCAAATATTTCATACAGCTTCACCACCTTTTAATACCTGCATTATGTGTCCGCGCATGATCTCGTAGCCGTTTGTGCATATAAGCAGAACTGCCACAAGATAACGCCTGTGCCTTTCCAGTGACTTTCTCTCAACACCTGCACCCTCTGCGAGCTTCGCAAGGGGCACTTTTTTTGACCGCAGAAAATCCTCCAGTATCTCCGGATTGTTTCTCGCGTATCTAACAGCCTTCTGACATATCTCCAGTGTCCTTTTCTGACGGGGAGAATTATCGGCAACATCGCTCATGGAGACTCCGAAATCCGACATCTGAGCCGAAAGCTCCGCTATCTCATCCTGAGTTGCCTGACGCAGCTCATTTTCCTCATAATCATCATGTTCGTCGGAAATAGTTTCCATGAGGTCGTTATCGTCCTCGTCCTTCTCATCGAGGGATATGTGCCATTTATTGCGCTTTTCCTTGCGGAAATTATCTATCAGTCTGTTCTTTATCTGAAGTGCGGCAAATTTCAGGAACGAACCGCGAAGTTTGGAATAATTCTTGATGGCCTCATAAAAAGCAAACATTGCTATACTCAGCTCATCATCACTTTTATCAGGGGGACGTTTCAGAAATTTGGCTGTTTCAGAACGAATGAACGGCATATAAGAGGTAATAAGCTCATCGGCAGCGGTGCTGTCGTTTTTGGCTTTATACACAAGATCAGCGATCTGTTTCGAGTCGGAGTTCATATTACCACCCCACATTATTTATAGTTTACGGATCGTATATCCTGAAACCGGGGTATCAGGATAATTTTTTTGAATCATCTGCCGTGCCATGCGGCTATGCAAGCAATATAGCCTCCCGCGGACCGCAGGAGGCTTCTTGTACTGTATCAATCAATATTATACCTGTGGGTATCCATTCTCTTTTCAAATTCATACACCGGCAGCGGACGATCAAAATAAAAGCCCTGTGCAAGGTCGCAGTGATTGTTCTTCATCAGCTCTATCTGCGATCTTGTTTCAACACCCTCGGCTATACATTCCATGCCCATGTCCTTAGCCATAGCTATAACGTGCTTGAACATTATGCGTCTGGTCTCGTTCTCGTCGTTTTCGTCCTCTGGCAAGAATCCTCTGTCCACTTTCAATACGTCCCAAGGTACCTCTTTTATGAGATTTAGCGATGAATATCCCATGCCGAAATCGTCCACGGAGGTATATACCCCCGCCGTCCGAAGTCCGCTTACCACGCGCTTGAGGTCTCTGAATTCAACATCGGTAGTGGTCTCGGTGAGCTCTACCTCAAGATATTCGTGGGGAACGCCGTTACGGTCTATTATTTCGAGGATGTGCTCCAGCAGGTCTATATCCGCCATATGCTTACGGGAAAGATTTACCGACACTCTCACGACGTCCCTGCCCTCAGCAAGCCAGCGGCGTATGTCCCGGCAAACATGGTCCAGCATATAGAAATCCAGCTTGCACACTTCCAGTCCCTGTTCAAGAATAGGTATAAAATCCAGCGGAGGCACTATCTTTCCGTCCCTGAACCAGCGGCACAGAGCCTCTGCGCCCCTGAGCTCCCCTGTGATTATATCTACCTTTGGCTGATAGAACACGCGGAATTCTTCCTTTTCGAGCGCTTCCGGGAACAAATGCAGGATGTGCATCGACTTTTCCTTGTTAGTTATGAGCTCTTCGCTGAAAAATACTACCTCACTCTTTCCGCTGTTCTTAGCAACATGAGAGGCTGAGATTATCCTGTCCATTATGTCGCCGATGTCGTTGAGGACGAAGTCGTCCGGTATCTCGTACACGCCAACAGAAGCCGATACCTTTATCCTGTCGCCGGTATTAACGTCGAATACAACAGCCGTTCCGCTGAGGTAGCCCAGAACATCGTCCATAAGGTCGCGGCTGAATATGCAAGCAAAGTTATCACCGCCAACACGGCATACCTCGCCCTTATCGCCGATAAGCTGCTCGATACCATTGAAAAAGCCGTGCATTACAAAGCCGCCAAGCTCTCTGCCTATCTGCTGATTGACAAGGGAAAAGTGTCTGAGGTTGAAATGCATCGCAACTTTTCCGGCAAGCTCGCCCTTCTGAGCGCTGACCTGCATATACTTTATAAGGTAGCGAAGATTATGGTAGCCTTTTTCATCAAAGAAAGCAAATCTGTCCGCAGCATCCTTTATCTTGGTTCGGCTGACATAGACAGACATGGTCTGTATGAGGAGCATTGCCTTTTCTCTCTCGTCGTTGCTCCATTTTTCGGCGTCTTTTCTGACGAATATGTTACACTCAACAATATTCATCATCTCATTTACGATACGCCTTGAAAAACCAACAACGCCCTCTTCACCGCTGTCGTAGGATACAGCGGTCTCGCCCTTGCCCAGAGCCTCAAGACGGGCGTTGGGATATGTGATAGTCATAATCTTAGTTATTCTAAGGATATCACATACGCCTCTGAGTTCCTGCTGAAGTCTACTGAAGTCAGGCGAATCCATAGTATTCAATTTTTTCAGAAGCTGTTCAAATAATACATGATATTCCATATGCCACACACTCCAGACGTCGCTAATCAACTCAGAGATCGCGCAAAATGCTATAAAAGTCACTTTTGGAACAAGTCTGTTGTAAAAATATTCTAAAAGTATATCATAATTATATCACATTATGTGTAATCCGTCAATCATTCATACAAAAAATTGAATGGTAATATTTCACAACTTTTAACTTGACAATTTGTGACCTATTATTTCAGAACTCTATCCCCCTGCGCGCCTTTATGCCTCTTTTGTAAGGATGTTTTACTGCTCTTATCACACTGTGATAGTCCGCGCGGCTTCGGAAAAATGCGCTGGGTGAGCGTCCCGTGAGCACAAGCTCTGCCCTTTCCGGAAGCTCCTCAACTATTCTCCGGGCAAGTCTGCGGTCCACGAGCCCTCCGTTATAGGCGTCAAGGAACTCGTCCAGTATGAGCACATCCGCCTCCCCAGACACGACTGCCTCCAGAGCCTCTGCAAGCAGCTTGTCCTGTACGGCTTTCAGCTCCGCTCTCTCGTCATCGTTCATCCGGAATGTGAACTTGCTGCAGCCTGCGCTGTACACGCTGATATTATCTATCTCCTCCAGCACCTTCACCTCGGACGAGCTGCCGTTTTTAAGAAACTGATAAAACCGCACCTTTGCTCCGGCACCTGCCGCCCGGACAGCAAGTCCCACAGCAGCCGTAGTCTTTCCCTTTCCGTTTCCGCTGTATATGTGTATCATAAGTCCCTCCATACCAAAAGCACCGGTCGCTGGGACCGGTGCAATGCTTTATCTCTTAACGAAATACTCCTCATACCATACAAGGAAGGTATATATAGTCCAGACCTTGCGCCAGTTGTCGGAATTTCCGCCAACATACTCGTCGTAGATCTTCTTTATCTCGGCTGTGTCAAAGAACTCAGCTGCCATATCGCTGCTGAATTTAGCCCTGACGTCCGCGTTGTATCTCTCATCGGCAAGCCAGATCCTTATGGGTACGATGAAGCCAAGCTTCTTACGGAAGGCTATCTCCTCCGGCAGTACCTTTGCAGCCGCAGTCCTGAACGCTACCTTGTTCTGCTCCTCGTTTACCTTGAACTTTGAAGGCATATGGGACGCAATATCGAATATTCTCCTGTCGGTGAGAGGCATACGTATCTCCAGACCGGCAGCAGTGCTCATTTTGTCTACGTTGAGGTAAATGTCACCCTCAAGCCAGATCTGTATGTCAACATCAGACATCTTTGTAAGAGGATCAAGTCCCTCTGTTTCATCGTAGATGTACTCTACCAGTTTTATTGGCAGCACCTCGGGATCGTAGCTTTTCAGGATACGCTGCTTCTCGTCCTCCTTCATGATGTTGGTGTTTCCCACATAGAAGGTCCTGAGAGCATCTCCGTACCTCTCGGCATTGCGGTACATATTGTAGCCGCCGAAGAATTCATCTGCGCCCTCTCCGGAATAGCAGAGCTTTGTGTGCTCTGCCGTGGCAAGGCATCCAAGAGTGAACACTATGGCGGATGCGTCGCCCAAAGGCTGCTCCATATTATACATTACATAGGGCACTATCTTAAAGTAGTCCTCAGGCTGTATATTTGCGACAGAATGTTCAACCCCAAGGAGCTCGGCTGTTTTGGCAGCTACCCTCGATTCATCAAAGCGCTCCTCGTCATAGCCGCAGGAGTACGCTCTCTTTGCGTCGGACATCGCCAGCACATATGAGGAATCAACTCCGCCCGAAAGGAAGGATTCTGCGATCTCGCCGTCCTCCTTGACCTCGGTCATTATGTGCTTGAGAGTGGAGTGTATCTCCTCTGCCCACTGATCAACAGTTTTGCTGTTGTCCGGTCTGAACTCCGGCTTCCAGTAGCGGTGGAGCTCCAGCTTACCGTCCTTAAATGAGAGCCAGTGTCCCGGCATGAGCTTCTTTACGCCCTTGAAAAACGTGTCCTCACCGGCAACGTAGGTCAGCGTAAGATATATCTGGAGCATATCCCTGTTGAGCTCCTTTACAAAGCCCTCCTGTTCCATGATAGTTCTTATGGAAAGGCTTGCAAGGAGTCTGTCATCCGCTGTTACATAGTAGTAAAAAGGCTTAGTTCCGAACTGATCGCGCACACAGAAAGTCTCACCGCTTTCGCTGTCAGTAAGAGCAAATGCAAACATACCGTAAAAATGATCGGCAATATCGTGTCCCCATTTTTCGTATGCCTTTACGATGATCTCTCTTTCCCGCTTTTCACGGGGAAGCTCCGCAGATACACCAAGCTCTTCGCAAAGTGCCTTCCAGTTGCGGATATGTCCTCTGTACTCGCTGATATTTACCATACTTTTCACCCCAAGAAATTATATCTCCTCGTATATCTGCGGACGGTTCATGAGCGCTGAAAGTGCCTCTCTTACGTCTCCGCCCTCGAAAAGGATCTTATGAAGCTGCTCGGTTATCGGCATCTCGACTCCGAGTCTCTTCGCTAAATCATATGCAGCCTTGCAGCAGAAATATCCTTCAACTGTACCTACTCTTTCAACAGCCTCCTCCGGCGTGACACCCTGTCCTATGAGGATTCCGGCACGTCTGTTGCGGCTGTGCATACTTGTGCAGGTAACTATAAGATCGCCAAGACCGGTAAGTCCGCTGAAGGTGATAACATTAGCTCCCACAGCCTTTCCAAGACGGGCTATCTCATGTATGCCGCGAGTCATCAGCGCTGCCTTGGTGTTGTCGCCGTAGCCCATTCCGTCGCATATACCTACGCAGAGAGCGATGATATTCTTCAGCGCTCCGCCTATCTCACAGCCCTTAACGTCGTCGTTGAGATATATCCTCATGGAGCTGTTTGCAAGGGCTGTCTGTACGTACTCAGCAGCTTCATGGTTCTCAGAAGCCGCTACGACAGTCGTAGGTATGCACCTTGCTACCTCCTCAGCGTGAGAAGGTCCTGACAGCACAACGAGCTTATCAGTCTTTATCTCCTCGCTTATGACCTCACTGAGAGTCTTGAGGCTGCCTTCCTCCAGTCCCTTTCCGGTGTTGACAACTATCATCCTGTCGTCCACATACGGAGCTGCAAGCTTTGCCACGTCCCTTACAAATGAGGAAGGAATGCCGAATACCAGCATATCACAGCCCATTACGCAGGATATGTCGCTGGTGAGGACTATCTCCTCAGACACAGGCACTCCCGGGAGTTTCTGGATGTGTTCGCCGTGCTTTCTGATTTCGTCTATCTCCGACTGGAACTTGGACCATACCGTTACGGAATGATTTCCGCAGTTCTTTGCCATTATCGCAATACTAAGCCCGAATCCGCCTGATCCGAGTATAACTATATTCGCCATGATAACTCTCCTTAATACTTATCTGATGTACCGCAGTTCCTGAACGAGAATTTGCTCTCGGTACCTCTCAGCAGCCGCTCGATATTGGAGCGGTGCATCCAGATTATTATAGCTGCCATAGGTATCGACAGTACCATGTAAAGGAAACTTCTTCCGAAGGAAGCGCCGTCTACTATCAACGACATGAGAAGAGTTGCTATTGGACAATAGGCTGAGCCGAATATGGATGCCAGCGATACATACTTTGTAATAGCAAGTATAACTGCAAATACCGCAAGCAGCGCTATGAACACCTTGAAATCCACAACAAGGAAAGTGGAAACGCCTACAAGGACGCCCTTGCCACCCTTGAAGCCATAGTATATCGGGAAAATATGTCCGAGTATGGCAAAGAAACCGGCTATGTAGCCTATGTAGTGGGTATCGTTGCCGGGAGTCAGTCCTGCGTCCAGCAGCCAGCAGAAAATTCTTGCTATGCCAACTGCGATAACTCCCTTTGCAAGGTCACCGATAAGTGTTATGAGGGCACAGGTCTTGCCTGCACAGCGGTAGGTATTGGTCAGACCGGCATTTCTGCTTCCCATATCACGGATGTCCTTGCCCTTCATCATCCTTACCACGATTATGGAAGAATTGCAGCTTCCCAGGAAATATCCGGCTGCTGCGGCTATTATAAGCGTTATTATTACTCTCATCATTTATCGTTTCCTCCTCGCTCACGGACTATAAAACGCACAGGTGTTCCTTCAAGTCCGAATGTGGAGCGTATCTGATTTTCAATATATCTCCTGTAAGAAAAATGAAAGAGGTCCGCCCTGTTCACGAACGTTACGAACGTGGGAGGCTTGGTGGAAGGCTGCGTCATATAGTATATTTTCAGTCTTCGTCCCTTGTCAGACGGCGGCTGGACTCTCGTTGTAGCATATGCAAGAACATCATTCAGCATTCCTGTGGATATACGCATACTGTTCTGCTCGTATGTGTACTTTATAAGCTCATACAGCTTGTTTATACGCTGTCCGGTCTTTGCGGAAATGAAAACGAACGGCACATAAGACATGAAGCTGAAATCATTTTCGAGCTTGGTCCTGAACTCCTGCATGGTCTTGTCGTCCTTTTCCACGAGATCCCACTTGTTGACTGCCACCACGCACGCCTTGCCCTGCTCATGAGCGTATCCGGCTACCTTTGAATCCTGCTCGGTAAAGCCCTCGGAGGCATCCAGCATTATCACACACACATCAGCACGGTCCACCGCCATATAAGCCCTGAGCACACTGTAATGCTCTATCTTCTCAGTTATCTTGGACTTCTTGCGTATGCCGGCTGTATCTATAAATACGAATTTTCCATACTCGTTTTCGATGACTGTATCTGTGGAATCACGAGTAGTTCCGGCGACATCGGAGACTATGACTCTCTCCTCGCCTGCTATCTTGTTTATGAGAGAGGACTTTCCGGCGTTTGGCTTACCGATGACCGCTACCTTGATATATTCATCATTGTACTCCTCAGCTTCTGCATCGGGAAGGTATTCGTATATCTTGTCCAGCATATCACCTGTGCCGTGACCGTGTACTGACGAGATAGGATACGGATCGCCAAGACCTAAATTGTAGAATTCATACAGCTCCAGCGGCGGCTCACCAAGGGTATCGCACTTATTTACCGCAAGTATCACAGGCTTTCCGCTCTTTAGGAGCATCTGGGCGACCGTATGATCGTCGGCAGTAACTCCGCAGCGTATATCCGTGACAAATATGATAACATCAGCCTTTTCAATGGCAAGCTCGGACTGCCGGCGCATCTGCGCCAATATGACGTCGCTGCTGTCGGGCTCGATACCTCCGGTGTCTACCACCATGAAAGACTTGCCTCTCCACTCGCACTTGGAGTAGATTCGGTCACGGGTAACTCCGGGAGTATCCTCCACTATCGACAGTCTCTGTCCTATAAGCTTGTTGAAAAGTGTGGACTTGCCCACGTTAGGGCGTCCAACGACCGCTACTATCGGTATTGACATCCTTACATCTCCTTCCATTCATCAATACTGTATCCCCATCATAGCGTCAAGCAGCTCAAATCCGTCGCTGGCTGACGTTCTGACAGTTATATCAAGTGCCCTTTCTACATCAGGCACGGTAAGATCATCAAGAAAAACATCGCTGTCCCTGCGGAGCATAGCCTTTGAGAGCAGAAGCTCCTCGCCGAGCTCTTTTCCGCGGAGCTGCGCTATAAGGTCCTGAGCTGTTATCAGCCCCGTAACGGTGATAGTATCACCGAAAAAATCATTCCTTATTCGGTAGACATTGCAGTGCAGCTGAGGAAAGCGGCTCTCAGCGCTCTCAGCAAGGCTTTTTATGGTACCGTAAGCGGAATAGCCTGTGGCTATGGAGACGCATCGCTCTCCACCCTCCCACTCAGCCATGTCCAGCGCCTGAGCAAATTCGTCCATAAGGGAGCGGAGCATCCCCACCCCGTTCTCGTACTGAGGGTAATCCTCATATACCTCCGTGGGCGGTATATCCCTTCCGGCTATCAGGTAGAACTCATCGGAGGGAAAAACCGTTCTCGTGCCGAATTTTTCAAGGAATTCCTTCTGGAACGATTCGATTATATCTATGGTTTCTCCGGCTGTTTCCTTGGTAAAGGACGTCAGCGGATAGAGTCCCTGCCTGAATTTGGTAAGTCCAACCGGAACGACCGCCATACTGGTGATATTGGGCATAAGTCCACCAAGGTCACGTAGGGAGCGGCGAAGCTCGTCCCCGTCGTTAAGCCCCGGACAGCACACTATCTGGCAGTTCAGCTTTATGCCGCTTTCGGCAAGCTGCCATATGAATTTGAGCTTCTCGCCAGCAAAACGGTTGTGCATCATCTTCACTCTGAGCTCCGGGTTGGTGGTATGCACGGATACGTTGATATTCAGCTTCATCTCTATGATACGGTCGATGTCGGACTGCTTCATATTCGTCAGGGTGACGTAGTTGCCCTGAAGGAATGAAAGTCTTGCGTCGTCGTCCTTGAAATACAGTGTCTCTCTCATTCCCGGAGGCATCTGGTCGATAAAGCAAAACACGCATTTGTTGCTGCACGACTGCTTGCTGTCCATGAGGAAGGTCTCGAATTCCAGTCCAAGATCATCGTATTCGTCCTTGCTCACAGAGAAGGACAAAGCCCTGCCATCGCGGACTACATCCACAACGACTTCGGTCTCAGCGGCATAATACATATAATCCAGTACATCCCTGACCATATGTCCGTTGATCTTTTCAAGCAGATCACCTGTTTTAACGCCGGATTTTTCAGCCGGTGAACCGGAAATAATACTGCTGATCCTTACCATAATCCAACTCCTGCCGCATTTATGCCCTTACCGAAAAAGGAGAGAAGGATTACTCCTCCTCTCCTTCTCATTGATCGTTGTTCAGCTGATGATCATTCAGCATCAAGTTTAAGAACCTCTACGCCCTTATAGAAGCCGCAGTTCTTGCAAACCTTGTGTGGAGCCTTATATGCGCCGCAATTGTCACACTTGGACATTGCAGGTGCTTCCAGCTTCCATACAGCAGAACGTCTCTTATCACGTCTTGCCTTGGAAGTTTTTCTCTTCGGTACAGCCATTGTGGCACCTCCTTACGAACGAGCTTCACAGCTCAGTTTTTAGATAGACAATTGCACTGGGATTCGTTCAGATCACAGCCGCACACCATGCACAGACCTTTGCAGTCTTCCTTGCAAAGTATCTTAGTCGGCAGCTGGAGCAGCAGATCCGTCACTGCAATATCATTCAGTTCAATGCTCTCGCCCTCAGCTACGATATATTCATCGTTATCCACGCTGACAGAAGGAACGACAATATGACTGAAATCAAAATGATAGCGCTTTTCAAACTCCTTCAGGCACCTGTCGCACACAAGGGACAGGGTGAAATCCACGGAATAATCAAGGTAAACGACATCAGCCTTATTGTATATCCTGCCATTGACTTCAATGGGTGAAGAGAAGCTGTAACCGCGTATATCGGAAAGCTCGTCCTCGGGGATAGAACAGCAGATGTCCTTTGATTCTCCGGTGATGTTGAAAAGCTGTTTGAGGTTAATCTTCATATTACAAATCCTTCAGAGCACCATAAGTTATATTATACACCAATTGACATGATATGTCAATAGTTCCGGTGCAAAAAAGCTTAATTTTTCTCGGTGATCACTTGATGAACTGCTTTACGCTTGCGGGCAGCTCATCTGCGTCAGCAGAAACTGTGAATACAACAGTAGCCTCGTCGCCTGTGAGCTTGTCCAGTTTCTCGAAGAGAGTACCGAGAGCCTCGTAATCACGGCCTACAATCTTGAGGATACCGTCTACGAAAACGTCCTTGATGTCGTAGTTGCCTGCGAGCATACCTGCTACGAAGCCGTAGAATGCGTCATATCCCTCGATAGAGAACTTGTCAACGTCGCACCATCTTACTCTGAAGCTGATGGAACGTCTGATATTATCGCCTTTTTCGATACAAACGAGGTTTCCGTTTGTTGACTTTACTGCGTCATTGATCTGGTCAATAAGGATCTTGGTCTTTCCTGTGCCCTTTTTGCCTGTAATAAGTTTAATCATAGTTTACTCCTTCCATTGCCTTCCGGCAGTGTGAATATTTTGCTTGTTGTGTATTGCAGAAGCTGGTCAATCAGCCCAGCTTAGCCTCAAGAGCAGCCTTTGCGCCTTCATAACCGGGCTTGCCGAGAAGCGCAAACATATTTGACTTATAGCTTTCAACACCGGGCTGGTTGAAGGGATTAACTCCAAGTACATAGCCGGAGATAGCACAAGCCTTCTCGAAGAAATAGATCATATATCCTACATTTTCTTCTGTTGTATCGTCAAGCTCAAGGATGATGTTGGGTACTCCGCCCTCAGTGTGTGCGAGAACTGTGCCCTCGAATGCCTTTCTGTTGACTACTGACATATTCTGATTTGTGAGGAAGTTGAGACCGTCAAGGTTCTCAGCGTCTGCCTCAAGGAAGAGATCAGTCTTGGGCTTCTTGATGTCAACGACTGTCTCGAAGAGGATCCTTGCGCCGTCCTGGATATACTGTCCCATAGAGTGGAGGTCAGTGGAGAAAACGGCTGCTGACGGGAATATACCCTTATTGTCCTTGCCCTCGCTCTCGCCGAAGAGCTGCTTGTACCACTCAGACATCATTACAAAGCTGGGATCATAAGAAACGAGCATCTCCACAGACTTGCCCTTTCTGTAAAGGATGTTTCTGAGTGCGGCATATTTATAGCAGTCATTGCTGTCGAAATCAGCACAGAAATCAGCCTGAGCCTTAGCAGCACCCTTCATAAGAGCGTCGATGTCGCAGCCTGCAACAGCGATAGGAAGAAGACCAACAGCTGTAAGAACAGAGAAACGTCCGCCTACATCGTCAGGGATAACGAATGTCTCGTAGCCCTCAGCATCTGAAAGGTTCTTGAGAGTTCCTCTTGCCTTGTCGGTAGTAGCGAAAATTCTCTCCTTAGCGCCCTCCTTGCCGTACTTGTCCTCGACCATCTTCTTGAAGATTCTGAAAGCAAGTGCAGGCTCAGTAGTAGTACCTGACTTGGATATAACGTTCACAGAGAAGTCCTTGCCGTCGCAGAGAGCGATGATCTCATTGAGATAAGCAGGATTTATGCTGTTTCCGACATAGTAGATGTCGGGAGTATCTTTCTTTATATTATTGTAAAGAGGCGATCTGAGCAGCTCGATAGCAGCTCTTGCGCCGAGATAAGAACCGCCGATACCGATAACGATGAGTATATCGGAATTCTTCTTGATTCTCTCAGCAGCAGCCTTGATTCTTGCGAATTCTTCCTTATCATAGTTTGTAGGAAGCTCAACCCATCCAAGAAAATCATTTCCAAGTCCTGTTTTATTATGAAGCGCAGCAGCAGCAGCCTCTACCTGAGACTTGATACCGGTGAGTTCATCAGGATTTACATAATCCTTCAGGTACTTTGTGTTGAGTTTTAAAGACATTAAATATTCCCTCCAATATGCACGTATCTTCATGCACTTATAATTTACCATCTTTATGATACTATATTTTTAAGATTATTTCAAGTACCTTTGCGTTAATAATCTCACATTTGTGTAAACTCAACAATTGCTAACACAATTATTCCAACAAATTCAACAGCATTTTCCTGAAGGCATATCCGCAGTCAAGACGCCCTATATTATCAGCTGCGACAATCTCCGATTCATAAACAAGAGTCTTGCCGTTGTAAAACGCCGCACAGCCTATCACCTGTCCCCTTCTTACAGGCGCGGTAAGGTATTGCGGAAGCACAGTCACTGTGCGGAGCTCCCCGGCGCCCTTGGGAATTACCAGAGCACTCTGGTTTTTCAGTCTTATCCCTGCCGCAGTATCAATGCCCTTCTTCACTTTCACTGGCATGAGCATCTCGTCAGGGAACATAGTTGCCGTCACCTTAAATTCGTTGAAGCCCTTTTTGCAAAGCTTCTTCGCCGTTTTATGGGAAGAGTCCTCATCCTCTGCTCCCAGCACCAACGATATGTAGCATACTCCCTCCTCGGACATTGCCGCCTCGGCAATGCAATAGCCAGAGGCTTCCGAATGAGCCGCTTTTAGTCCAATATGCGGCGAATAAGTCCTCGTCAGACTGTTCTCACTGACGAGCTCCACCGCGCCGTTCCTCACAAAATCACGCCATGTGCGGAAATACGGTCTGAGCTTTTCATAATGCACCAGTCTTGAGCATATCACAGCAAGCTCCGCAGCAGTCGTGTGCTCCCTTTCATCGTAAAAACCGTAGGGAGAAAAGAATGCGGTATTCCTGAGCCCAAGGTCAAAAGCTTCGGCATTCATCCTCATGACGAATTTATCCACACTGCCTTCCGAAGCCTCCGCAAGCACGGTCAGAGCGTCATTGGCATTGCCTATTATGACACTTTTCAGCAGTTCCTCCACAGTCATGCTGTCCCTCGGCTCAAGCCATACCACCGAGCCCTTTGTACCGTATACGGACTGGGACGCAGTCAGCACAGTTTCCACGCTGTATTTGCCGGTCTCTATGTCCTCCGCTATCAGCAGCAGCGACATAAGCTTTGAAAGATACCCAACATTACACAGTTCCTTGGAGTTCTTTTCATCCAGCACTGTCCCCGTGTCCGCTTCAATAAGGATGTATGCCTCCGGTTCAGCAGCAGGCTTTTTTCCGGCAGACATCATCACTGCACAGACAAGCAATGTCAGTACCGCAGCAGCAGCTTTATATAGTCTTTTCATCAGCCTCACCTCATGAAATTATATGAGCAGAGCTGCGTATATATACAAAAAGGAGCAGCTGCGCTTGCTGCTCCCGTAACACGACGTTTAACCGTTAAACCATTAATTCTTAATAGTAGTTATTATGTACCTGTCCGAGTTATTTCCGGAAATAGTATAGTTGCCGGAAACCGGTACTCTCACCGGCGTAGAGTCACCCTTTGATTCTACGCTGTAAATCTCATAATTAACCCCGTTTAAGTTGTAGGTCAAGGCGTTGTCATATGTATAATTATTCAGATAATCAAGATATTCTTCCAGACAGAAATTCCTTTCAGACATGATAGCTGCATGAACACCGCCCACGTAGCGGAGATGCCACGGACAATATCCATGAGAGGTCTTATCAGTCTTGCCCTGGGGATATCTTACTATAAAGCCGTATTTTGCACAGTTCTCCACTATCCAGCCTTCTTCGTCCCTGCCGTCGTATGACAGAGCACATTCATAGCCTCTGAGTGCAAGATCGACTGTATTTCCCGTAACAGACTCGGGAAAATATTCGGGACAATAAGAATCCGGTCCCGTATATGTATTTGTGGTGCCGTAAACTATAAAGTCTGAAAGTGAAGTTGCCTCGTTATAATCCTCCATCATTGCATTAAGAGACTCTGCTGCGTCCTTATTGAGCTCGATAGAATTATCTACAAGAGAATAGTAAACATTCATCTTATCGTACAAATTCACTATACCAGACTTGTCTGCCTTTCCTGCCGGGTGCTTCTCATCAATAAGTACGAGCGCTCCCGCAGACAGTCTTGATTCAGGCAGATTCAGCTCAGAATAGCCAAGATTCTGCACTCCAGTGAAGGCAGTTGCAGTCTGGCTGTCGTTTCCGAGCCTTTTCGAGTTCTCTGTATGCATCTCCACATACTGTGCCGAACCCGATCTGAAGTTTCCGCTTACCACGAGCCTTGAATTCGCCTGAAAAATATCTCTTCTGATATTGTCGAGAACGAATCCGCTGCCGACAATAATGCCCATCGCCAGTACTACTCTTCCTGGTCTGAGGCGCTTCTTAGCCATTGTTCCATCCTCCGAAAATTTTGTTCTTACACTTTACAGGAGTTTTCCTCCCGTTTATTTTTCTTTTTTATCTTTCGGACATTACATCCGTTTTGTTCTTTTCTTAATGCCGCGGCATTCTGTTTATGCCGCATGATAACCACCGAATGCGCTCAGCGTATCATAATTGTTGTTCCTGTTTGTTGTTCTTTTTACACTTTACCGGTCTTTCTGCCGGCTTTCTCTTTTTGTTTTTTCTATAAATTTGCATACTTTCGTCAAAGTCTTTCGCACCCGAAAAGGCCGATATTCACACTCTTACAGGATACCGCCAATGTGCTTAATGTAATTCTCCTTGTGATGGAACCCAGTTACATCTTTATACACATCTTAAGCTTTATCCACGGAATGCATTGTCCGGTCATTGTAAGGCTTCTCCCGGAGCCGGAGTCTTTCCTGCTGAACACATCATCCAGTGCTAACGCTTCAGCCGGTTATGTTCCAACTCACTGAGTTAAGGCTTTGCATGAAAATTCAGAATAAACGACAAAAAAAGACGCCGCTATCCCCGATAAAAATAGTCTCTTGGTAGTTCCCGGTAATAAACCTGCTTTGCTCTGGCTCTGCAAAAGTGATTGCCTGAACCAATATTGCACGTCACTGTTGTCTCTCAATGACGTTGCAGCAAGCATACTGCCGAAACATATTAGAACTAAAAGGGAAACAGCTGCGCCGCTAAATAACAGCGTATTTATTTTTCTTGTGTTTCCTTTCCATGTTCATTCTACACTATGTGTTTATATCTCTTTTTACATTATAATACAAATAATCCGTCATGTCAACACATTTCTCAGTTTCTCCGTATTGCACAAACAAACGCCCCTTATTTTTATGTTTATCACAAATCGCCCTTCAGTTTAATACGTTTTTCAGCAAAAAAACACCTGCGGTCGAGTACCGCAGGTGCTGATCGTTTATTACTTGAATACTGCAAGAAGGAAACCGGCTGCGATGGCAGAACCGATAACTCCGGCAACATTCGGTCCCATTGCGTGCATGAGAAGGAAGTTCTTCGGATTGGCTTTCTGTCCCTCCATCTGCGATACTCGCGCTGCCATAGGTACGGCTGATACGCCGGCTGAGCCTATGAGAGGATTTATCTTTCCGCCGGAAAGCTTATACATGAGCTTTCCTACGAGGAGTCCGCCGACTGTGGAGAAGCAGAATGCTGTGAGTCCGAGAACTACTATCTTGATCGTCTCCAGCGAAAGGAAACGTGAAGCAGCTGTTGTAGCTCCTACTGATATTCCGAGGAATACAGTTACGATATTCATAAGGGCATTCTGTACTGTATCGGAAAGTCTCTCGGTAACGCCGCACTCTCTCCAGAGGTTGCCCAGCATGAGACAGCCTACCAGCGGTGCTGTGGAAGGAAGGAGAAGGATAACGAACATTGCCACGATTATCGGGAAGATTATCTTCTCTGTCTTGGACACTGTTCTGGACTGCTCCATCTTTACCTGACGCTCCTTCTCTGTGGTGAGAAGTCTCATGAGCGGAGGCTGTATCATCGGGATAAGTGCCATGTATGAATAAGCTGCGATAGCGATAGCTCCCAGGAGATGCGGTGCAAGTCTTGTGGTAAGGAAGATAGCGGTAGGGCCATCGGCACCGCCGATGATTCCGATTGAGGCTGCTTCCTGTCCGGTAAATCCGAGGCAGATAGCTCCGAAGAATGCAAGGAACACGCCCATCTGAGCAGCTGCTCCGAGAAGAAGGCTCTTAGGGTTTGATATAAGCGGACCAAAATCGGTCATAGCGCCTACACCCATGAATATCAGTGACGGATATACTCCGGCTTTAACGCCTATGTAAAGAATATCCAGCAAGCCTCCGTGCTTGAGGATAGCTCCGTAGCTGTGATAGTCCTCATGTGCGGGATCAAGGAAATTGTCCCAGAGGTCAAGGTGATAGAGCGCGTCGCTGGAGCCTGCTCCGAAATACGAAAGGTTTACCAGCAGACATCCGAATGCGATACCTACCAGAAGAAGCGGCTCGAACTTTTTCTTGATGCCAAGATATAAAAGCAGGCATGATACGAATATCATTATCAGGTTCTTCCAGCCGTCTCCTTCAAAGAAGCTCTGGAAACCCGAATCGTTCCATAAAGTCTTTAAGGTCTCAATAACATCCATATACCGTGGACCTCCTTATGCTATGACCACAAGAGGTGCGCCGGTGTCTACTACTGAACCCTTGCTCGTTACGACCTGTGCTACTGTTCCGTCCTTGGGAGAAACTATCTCGTTCTCCATTTTCATAGCTTCAAGGATGACGAGTATCTGTCCTGCCTTGACTGTATCTCCCTGCTTTACGTCAACGCGGATGATGTTTCCGGGCATGGGAGCCTCAACTGTCTCGCCGGCTGCAAGGTTTACAGGAGCTGCGACAGGGGCTGCTGCCGGAGCAGGTGCAGACGCTGCGGCTGGTGCAGCAGGTGCTGCTGCGGGGGCAGGTGCAAGAGCCTCATATTCGTCGAGCAGTACAGCCTTGCCCTGCTCAACTTCAACTTCATATGTCTTACCGTTAAGTGTAACTTTATACTTCATTGTCATTTGACCTCCTTAATGGAAATAAAGTGAAGCTCGTTAAGAGGCTTCTGCATTTTATCTGCTACGATCGCCATTATCATAGCAGCTTCCTTATCAGGTACATCGAACAGCTTTACGTGTCCGGCTGAACCGGGGGCAAGCTTCGCTTCTGCGGCAGGAGCTGCCTTTACAGGTGCGGGTGCAGCAGCCTTTTCTGCGGCTTCTGCAGCCTTCTGCTTGGCTTCCTTGGACTTGAAATAAGCTCCGGTACAGTAAAGCACTATCATCAGGATGACAAGTCCGGCAAATACTACCGAATATCCGAATACTGCCGTTACAGCAGCCTCTCCGATACTGAGCTTATCCCCTGTTTCTGTGGCAGCCTCGGTGGTCATTTCCGCAATGACTTCGATCATATCTTCGTCGATCATCTTGCCGCCTCCTTACATTTCCTCGATTGTGTAAACGGCTTCGTTCTCTTCCTGAGCCTTGCGTGCCTTGAGGAAATTCATTGTCTGGTCAGGATAGCAGATGTAGCTCATTACATCCTCCTCGCTGCGGCAGAGGTCGCCGAGAGCTTCCTTGGCAGCTGTGAACTCCTCGCCTGTACGCTTCTTGTCCTCGTCGCGGCAGTCAACAGGCTTGTCGTCGCCGAGCACCTTCTTGCTGAGCTCAGCGTCGATAGGTGCCGGAGCGATACCGTACTCGCCCTTTATGTAGTTCTTGACTTCCTTGGAAATATTCTTATAGCGCTCGCCTACGAGAACGTTGGTAACAGCCTGATTTCCTACCATCTGGGAAAGAGGTGTTACAAGCGGAGGATAACCGAGATCAGCTCTTACCTTCGGGATCTCTGCAAGAGCAGCATCGAATTTGTCCATTGCGTGCATATCTGTAAGGTTAGCGATCATGTTGGAAAGCATTCCGCCCGGTACCTTATATACAAGTGCCTGAGCGTCGGTAGCAAGGCTCTTGGGGTTGAGCTGTCCGTTGTCGATATACTTCTGCTTTACGGGCTTGAAGAAATCATTTACCTTATTGATTATCTCCTCGTTGAGTCCGCAGTCGATACCGTACTGCTTGAATGCATAGTACATTGTCTCGGTAGAGGGCTGGGATGTACCGCCGGAGAAGCATGATGTAGCTGTGTCGATAACGTCGATGCCTGACTCGATAGCCTTTGTGAGAGTCATATATGCCATGCCTGTTGTGCAGTGAGTATGGAGGATAAGAGTCATGTCGCCGATAGCATCCTTGATTCCCTTGATAAGATGCTCAGCCTCGTAGGGAGACATAGTACCTGCCATATCCTTGAGACAGATAGTGTCGAAGCCCATTTTCTTGAGCTCCTTGCACATCTCGATATACTTCTCTACTGTATGCACAGGGCTCTGTGTATATGAGATACAGCCGGAAGCGATAGTTCTCTTGGTAGCATACTTCTTGGTAGCGTTGAGAGCTGTCTCGATATTTCTGAAATCATTGAGAGCATCAAAAATACGGATAACGTCAATACCGTTCTTGATTGAAAGCTGGATGAACTTCTCAACTACATCGTCGTGATAGTGCTTATAGCCCAGAAGATTCTGTCCTCTCAGGAGCATCTGAAGACGGGTGTTGGGTAAATTCTTTCTGAGGTTGCGAAGTCTCTCCCACGGATCCTCGTTGAGATAACGAAGACATGAGTCAAAGGTAGCTCCGCCCCAGCACTCTACGGAATAGTAGCCTGCCTTGTCCATATCGGCAAGTATCCCCTCGTAGTCCTTGTATGGCAGACGTGTTGCCATAAGCGACTGGTTTGCGTCACGCAAAACGGTTTCTGTCAGTTGCACTTTTTTCATGTACAAGCCTCCTCAAAAATAAATCTGCTCGGCAGATTTTGTATTCATCATTTGAACTGCCGCAAGCTATTCTCTGGCATGATCTGCTCACCAAAGCGCGGCTTGCACAGCTCTGAGCATATCTGCTTCTTCGCAAATACACCAATCAAAGTTAATTATACCACATCTGAAAAATAATTTCCACTGTTTTTTGAAATTTTTCCAAAATTTTTTTCCGGAAGCACGAAACAGCCTCCTGTCATCACGACAGGAGGCTGTTTTTACATATTTTCTATGTATTCCCGGACGGCCGCTTCCGCTGCCTTTACCCTGCTGTGGAAATCATCCGCCGAGATTCTCATGGCACCGTTGCCAAGGATTATTATCTGCTCAAGCCCGTCGGAGGTCGCTACCCTGACGCGGTGCTTCCGGGAGAGCTCGTGGGTGACTCTTTCTATATATGTATCAGCAGTTTCGGATTCCTTGGTGTACACTATGCTTATGTTATAATATTTTTCAATATCTCTGTGCTTCCCCTTCACCTTGTATGCATCGAACACCACTATGAGCTCATACCCGGTACAGCCCTGATAGCTGCACATCATATTTATAAGCTCGGCTCTTGCTGCATCAAGATTCTCCTCCGCTATCTTCCTGAGCTCGTCCCATGCAAATATTATATTGTAACCGTCCACCAGCAGGTAGTCCGGTCCCTCGTACTCCGGCAGCCGGACAGGCTTGCTTTCAATGGACACCGCCTTTGTCTTACGGAATGCTCTCCTCGGATCGCGGTTTATCTTTCCGTAGGTCCGCTCAAATATCTCCATGAGCTCCTCGTCGGATACAGCCCGCTCCACGAACTTACTTATCCTCGCAGACTGCTCCTCCGCATCGGCAGGGACTTCCCTCAGACACGAAGGCAGGTGCATATGCTCCGGCACCTCGTTCCACTTGACGATGTAGCCTGCTCCGTGGGAACAGAATATGGAATCAGCCGAATTTTCAGTGTCTCCATCGCAGTCGTAGCCCTTTTCAGCTATAACTCTTTCCGCATCGTGACATTCCCTATATCCGCTGAGAGTACACGAGAGCCTTCCCCTGCCCTTGGTGTAGCCGATGACCTCAGCCTGATAGCCGTTAAGCTCCGAAACAGGCGCGCTGCCGGTTATGACGGACATCTCTCCCATGCTCTCGGGAGGCTGGAATTCCGCGCTCATGCGCTGGAGGTCAGCTATAGCCCTGCCCACCGTTTCCGAAGGCACCTCCAGCTCATATTCGTAATAGGGCTCCAGTAATACGCTCTCTGCGCTACGGAGTCCCTGCCTTACCGCTCGGTATGTCGCCTGACGGAAATCGCCTCCCTCGGTATGCTTTAAATGAGCCTTTCCAGAGGCAAGGGTTATTCTCATGTCAGTTATTGGAGAACCAGTCAGCACTCCTATATGCTGCTTTTCTTCAAGATGTGTGAGTATAAGTCTCTGCCAGTTGCGGTCAAGCTCGTCCTCTGGACAGGTCGTCTCAAATCTGAGCCCGCTGCCTCTTTCAAGCGGCTCCATAAGCAGGTGGACCTCCGCATAGTGCCGGAGTGGCTCGTAGTGTCCCACGCCCTCTGCCTTGCAGGCTATGGTCTCACGGTAAGCAACTGCTCCGTCGGCAAATCCGGCTCTGTAACCGAATTTCCGCTCTATTACCTCTGTGAGCACTTCAAGCTGTATCGCTCCCATGAGCTGGACGTGTATCTCCCTGAGCTGCTCGTCCCATACTATGTGCAACTGAGGATCCTCGTCCTCAATCCTCCGCATATCCTTCAATGCTTCATATACGTTATTCTCCGCTGGGAGTATGAGCCTGTAAGTCATCACCGGTTCAAGATATGCTCCGACAGAATCAGGTGTGTCCCCCAATCCCTGACCGGCGTATGTGCCGCTTAGTCCGGTGACTGCACAGACCTGTCCGGCAACTGCTTCCTCCGCAGTCCGGAATCTTTCACCGGAATAGAAGCGGACAGAGCTTATCTTACCGGATATTTCTTCGCCGTCCTGACCGGTATACTTCAGTTCCTCCCTCATGCGCAGACTTCCGCCTGTCACCTTTATATGCGTAAGACGGCTGCCCTTGGAATCGTAGGATACCTTATACACCCGGGCACCAAAGCTACTGCCTCTTTCCGGTTCATCCGAAAACTCCGCCAGCACCTCTAAAAAGCGTTCTATACCATCCATTTTCAGTGCCGAACCGAAACAGCACGGGAATATCCGCCGCTCAGCAACAGCCTTTACAATGTCCTCGTGCTCTATCTCACCGCTGGCAAGATATTTCTCCATGAGTTCCTCGTCGCACATTGCCGCATTCTCGGAGATCTCGCCGTATCCTCCGGAAAAATCACAGCAGCTCCCGGACAGCCTCGACCTCAGCGAATCCAGCACAGCGCTCCTGTCGGCACCGATAAGATCCATTTTGTTGACAAATATGAATACCGGCACCTCATACCGACGGAGTAGCTTCCACAGGGTAGCAGTGTGGCTCTGCACTCCGTCAGTTCCGCTTATCACCAGCACCGCATAATCGAGCACCCTCATGGTACGCTCTGTCTCCGCAGAAAAATCTATGTGCCCCGGAGTGTCCAGCAGCATGAAATGCGTATCTCCGCAGTTAAATTCAGCCTGATGCGCAAATATAGTTATGCCTCTGCCGCGCTCGATAGCGTCCGTGTCAAGACTCGAACTGCCGTCATCAACTCTGCCAGGACTGCGAAGCTGTCCGGTCTTGTAAAGCACAGCCTCCGCCAGAGTAGTTTTTCCCGAATCAACGTGAGCCGTTATTCCTATTACTATGTTCTTCATGTGCTCCCCTCTTTCCTGCCTGTATGTGCTTTTAATTCTACCACATTTTTCCAGTTTTGTCCATGACTGTTATAAAATCCAGCCGTAAACTGTCACATCCCGCCCCGCAGCTGAATATAATACAAAGTAATGAATCAAAAGGAGGAGCTTTATGAACGATTTGAACCTTTCTCCCCAGACCGACGGTATCCCCGTCAAGATAGACAGGGTTTTCGACTGCTGCAGCGACAAGGACTGCCTGAACGGCCTCGGTGTTACCCTCGCAAAAGGCGATCTCCCGCCGGAAATAAACATTGTGCGTTGCCGTACAGCCTCTGTGGAAAACATAAGTGTGGACGTGGAAGCTGTCCCATTCAACAAGGGCTTCTATTCCATTGACCTGACTTTTACCTTCGACCTAGAAATACTCGGATACGAGAATTCCCGCAGCACCCCTTCAACTTACATAGGTACTGCCTACGCCAGAAAAAACTGCATACTCTACGGCAGTGAATCCTCAGTAAAAGCTTTTTCCAGCAGCGCATTCACCTCCGACCGGAAAAATGCCTCGCCTGCCTCGCCAAGTCTGCCAACTGCTATCGTTTCCGTGCTTGAACCGATAGTCCTTGAGACCAAGATAATCTCACCGGCGGACGCTGCCAATACCACCGGCAAACGCGGCATATCCGTCACACTCGGACTCTTCTCCGTCATCGAACTCACCCGTCCGGTGACTCTCATGGTACGCACTCTCGACTATTCCATTCCCCACAAGGAATACCGCAGCGACGCAGACTCTCCCAGTGAAGTTTTTGAAAAGCTGAAATTTCCGGACGAGGAATTCCTCCCGGCTTCTATCACAGCTGACTCCGGCAAAGCTGAGGACTCCGACATCGCCGCCTCCTGAACCGACTCATGAAAAAACGCAGAAGACCGCGGCACTCCTGCCGCTCCGCCGCCGGTACAGCAATTCTGGCTGTGATAATAATACTGCTGGTGATAGCAGTCCGGAAAGCCGATAAGGCAGTCCGCCCCATAGCCGCCATGCAGGCTGAGCATATCGCCAGCGCCTCGGCAAACGAAATAATTGCAGGCGCGGTCTCTGACTACCTCAGCGAGAACCGCTTTACTTACAGCGATTTCGCGGCTGTTCTCTACGACAGCTCCGGAAACGCCGTTTCTGTGGAAGCTGTGCCGTATAACATAAACCTCGTGCAGTCTGAGCTCACTTCCGCTGTGAACCGCAGGCTCGCCGACACCAAGGGCAGCACCGAGCATATCCCCATAGGCTCGCTCACAGGCTCCTATATGCTCATCGGAAAAGGTCCGCGCCTTAAACTCAAGGTGTGTCCCGTAGGCTCCGCTGATGTCCGTCTCACCAGCAGCTTCACCTCCGCCGGTGTGAATCAGACCTGCCACCGTATATCCGCAGTCGTCACAGCTTCGGTAAGGTCATCAGTGCCGGTCTATTCCTTCGATACCACAGTCAGCTTTGAATTTCTGCTCGCCGAAAGTATCATTGTAGGCGACGTCCCCGACGTCAGCAGATATGCGTGGAACTCCATATAAAAACGGCACGTCATAGTAACGTGCCGTTTCACTTTATGATGCAAACTGACTGTTGTACAGCTCGTAATAGAAGCCACCGCTTTCCATGAGCTGCTCGTGGCTTCCCTGCTCCACTATATTTCCATGCTTCATGACAAGTATCATGTCCGAATTCTTTATGGTGGAAAGTCTGTGGGCTATAACAAAGCTCGTTCTGCCCTCCATGAGCTTTACAAATGCTCTCTGGATACGCTGCTCAGTACGCAGGTCTATGGAACTCGTCGCTTCGTCAAGTATTAGCATAGGCGGATCCATGAGCATTATTCTCGCTATGCATATGAGCTGCTTCTGTCCCTGTGAAAGTCCGCTGTCCTCGCTGATGACAGTGTCGTAGCCCTCAGGCAGTCTCTTTATGAAGCCGTGGGCGTGTACCGCCTTTGCCGCAGCTATGATCTGCTCACGGGAGGCTCCCGGCGCTCCGAATGAGATGTTCTCGGCTACCGTTCCGGTAAACACCCATGTCTCCTGAAGCACCATGCCGAACTTGCTCCGCAGACTGTCACGGGTAATGTCCATGATGTTCCTGCCGGATACCTCGATACTTCCGCTGTCAATGTCGTAAAACCTCAGCAGCAGATTGATTATTGTGGATTTTCCGCAGCCGGTAGGTCCAACTATGGCTATACGCTCGCCGGACCTGACATCAAGGCTGAAATCCTGTATGAGCTTGTACTTTGGATCGTATGAGAAATACACGTCCCGGAAGCTGAGCTCTCCTGTACATTCTTCAAGCTGCTCCTTCCCGGAATCGTCCGATACCTCTTCTTCATCAAGGACATCGAACACTCTTCCGGCTGAAGCTACCGCGTTCTGGAGCTCAGCAAACACTCCGGAGATCTCGTTGAAGGGCTTGGTGTACTGGTTGGCATAAGCGAGGAAGCTCGACAGCTTTCCCACAGACATCCTGCCAAAAAATGAGGAATAACCTATCGCTCCAAGAGCTCCCAGCATTCCAACGGCTGCATATATCAGCCCGTTCACGAAACGGGTGGTGGGATTGGTCATGGAGCTGAAAAACGTCGCCTTCAGACCTATCTTCCCGTACTCGTTGTTGATCTCCTCAAAGCGCTCCTGAGCTCTGTCACCGTACACAAATGCGTTCACCAGCTTCTGATTGCCGGCGCTCTCCTCGGCGAGCCCTATCATATCACCTCTGAGCTTGGACTGCTTCATGTACGAATCGTGAGTCGCCTTGGTTATCCTTGAAGCTGCTAAAAAGGAGAGCGGTGTCATCAGCACTACCACAAGCGCTATCCTGATATTTATAGTCATCATGAATATCAGTGTTCCGATTATGGTGATGATACCGCTGAAAAACTGTGTGAAGCCCTGAAGGAGACCGTCGGACACTATCTCTATGTCGTTGATGACTCTGCCGGTGAGCTCTCCCTTTGTATGCCTGTCAATGTACCTCAGAGGAACTCTTTCCAGCTTATTGAATACATCCGCCCGGAGGTCACGTACAGTCAGGAAAGCAAGCCTGTTGGTGCAGAGACTCATCAGCCACTGGAACAATGTGCTGCACACCACCATTACCGCAAGCAGCAGCACTATCTTCTTCAATTCGCCAAAATCGACCATGCCCCTGCCGATACAGCAGTCCACAGCTTCGCCTATGTATATCGGTACTGCCAGCGACAAGGCTACTCCGGCAGCGGCGAACACTACCGTCAGCACGAAATAGGCTATATAAGGGCGTGCGTAGGAAAACACCCTTTTCAGAGTCTTATACATTTCCGCTGCCCTCCCTTTCGTTCATCTGTGAACGGTATATCTCTCTGTATACCTCGCAGCCTTCCACAAGCTCGCTGTGAGTGCCTATGCCTGCCGCCTCGCCTTCCTCCATAACTACTATCAGGTCGGCGTCTTTAAGAGAGGTCGTGCGCTGAGAGATCATTATCACCGTAGTTCCGGACATATCACTTTTCAGTGCCTTTCGCAGTGCAAGGTCCGTGGCATAATCAAGTGCGCTGGTGGAATCGTCCAGTATCAGTAATTCAGGAGTTCCTACAAGTGCTCGGGCTATGGACAGCCTCTGCTTCTGTCCGCCGGAGAAATTCTTCCCCCCCTGCGATACAGTTGTATCCAGTCCTTTTGGCAGCTTCGACACGAATTCCCATGCCTGAGCCGTTCTGAGCGCCGCTTCTATCTCTGCGTCAGAGGCGTTATGCTTTCTCCACTGCATATTCTCCCGGAGCGTTCCCGAAAACAGCACTGCCTTCTGGGGAACATATCCTATTCTGCGCCGGAGCTCCTCCGCGTCCCAATCGTTCACGTTTACGCCGTTTACCAGCACTTCGCCGGAAGCAGCTCTGTAAAAGCAGGGTATCAGGCTGGCAAGAGTGGATTTACCGCTGCCAGTGCCTCCGATAATACCAAGCATTTCTCCCCTTCCCACGGAAAAGCTGATGTCCTTAACGGAATGGTCGCCGGCTGTTTCATAGGCAAACGAAACGTTCCGGAACTCTATCTTTCTGCCGGAGCTATCAGCAGACACCTCGCTGCCGCTTTCCTCGGGAAGAAGCTCAAAGACCTCGCTGACTCTCGAAGCCGCCGCAAAAGCCTTTGTGAAAATAACTATCAGATTTGCAAGCACTACCAGTGCAAGGAGTATCTGAGTCATGTAATTGGTGAACGCAGTGAGCTCTCCCTGTGTGAGACTTCCGGAGTCTATGCGCTTCCCTCCGAACCACAGTATGGCTACTATGCCAAGATTCATTATCATGAATGCCAGCGGATTCAGTATCGCCGAAATCTTTCCAACTGCTATTGAGCTTTCTGCAACTGAATCAACTGCCTCGCGGAATTCGTCCATTTCGTCCTTCTGGCGGGAAAACGCTCTGATGACTCTTGTGCCCTCAAGATTCTCACGGGTAAGCATGGATGCCCGGTCAAGGCGCTGCTGTGTCTTCCTGTACATGGGTATGGTCTTTCGCATTATAAGGAAGATAATGACAGAAATAAGAGGCGCCACCACAAAAAATATCAGCGACAGCTTCCGGTCTATGGTCACTGCCATGACTGCTGCTCCTATCACAAGGAACGGAGCTCTAACGGCAAGCCTTATGAACATATTCACACCGTTCTGGACTGTCATTGTATCATTTGTCAGCCTGTTCACGAGGGAGGACGTGCCTATGCGGTCGATACCGCTGTACGAAAGCGAATTTATATGCTTATACAGCGCCGCACGGAGCTCTGTTCCGAAGCCGTATGCACACCTCGCCGCAAGATACTGGCAAGTAAGCGCAAAGCCGAGTCCGCACACTCCAAGGAGCACGATAAGTCCGCTCATCCGGAATATGTAGCCGCTGTCGTCATTGGCGATTCCCTTATCTATTATCCTTGCCATTACCATTGGCACCATGAGCTCGAATATCGCCTCCAGCAGCTTGAAAAAAGGTCCGAGGACGAGCTCCTTTTTGTAGTTTTTCAGATATCTGAGCAGTCTTTTCATATTTCACCACACATATCAGTTAATAGAAAAAAATCCGGTACATGGATATGTACCGGATCTGGGGTATGTTGATCGCATACTGGTCTGAGTGACGGGACTTGAACCCACGGCCTCTACCACCCCAAGGTAGCGCGCTACCAACTGCGCCACACCCAGACAGATCATTTACCGCAATCAACGTTATATATTATATCACTCATTTCCATACTTGTCAAGGGAATTTTGAAAAAAATTCCCGAAAATATTTATTTTTTATTTTTAATCAATTTTGCTGCAAAAAAATGCACATCCAAAGATGTGCATTTTGATATATTACTTTTTCTTCTTAGCAGGTGCCTTCTTCTCGGATGCTGAAGGTGCACTCTTCTTCTCGTGTACTACGGGAGCGGATGCCTTTACTCCGGATTCAAGGAACTTGTAAACACACGCTGCAAGTATTGCGCCAACAAAAGGTCCTACGATAAATACCCAGAGATCCTTGAGAGCGTCTCCGCCTGCGAAAAGTGCAGGTCCGAAGCTTCTTGCAGGGTTTACAGATGTACCTGTAAGTCCGATACCGAAAATGTGTACCAGTGTAAGTGAAAGACCTATGATGAGTCCGCCGAATGAACCGTGCTTGAACTTATTGGATGTTACGCCGAGAATTACCATTACAAAGATGAATGTAAGGATGATCTCTACGATGAGTCCTGCGCCTGCACTGTCGTTTACTCCGCCAAGGCCGTTAGCACCATAGCTGTCGGTAAGGTCGGTAACATCGCCCATGCTGAAAATTCCCTTTAATGCTGCTGCGCCCACAACGGCTCCTGCACACTGGGAAATGATGTAGCCGACGAAATCTGTAAATTCCATGCCTCCGTTGATGAGGACTCCCAGCGATACAGCCGGATTGATGTGACATCCTGATATGTTTCCTACGCAGTATGCCATTCCGACGATAACAAGTCCGAATGCAAGTGCAGTAAGAGCATATGCGCCGGGATTAAGTATGCTCGGTCCTGTGAGCATTGCTGTTCCGCAGCCGAGGAATACCAGTACAAAGGTACCGATAAATTCAGCCACATACTTTTTTGATGATGCCTGATTCATTTTTTCTGCCTCCTTATACTTTCGCTCCTTTGCGGAGCTATGATTTCTGATCGGCATTGCCGATTTAATTCATTATAACACTTAATTCTAAATCCGTCAATATGTTTTCAGGATTTTTTCTCATCTTTTTCCGTTGATTTTACCGGATGCGCCACTGCTCTTCCCCTCAGCACAGCGTATGTCACCGTCAGGCATATGCCTATTACGATAAACGCTATCTGCGATGCCATGAATGCCTCTGTCATACTGAACATGGATCTGGTGTACGCAGCAAACACCTGCGGTTCCTTTATGGAGAATGAATTGTAATACTTTGTGGCTATAAGGTACGCGCTGGGTATCGTTCCCATGCTTCCCGATATGAGCGCTGATATTCCGCTCCAGTAAAGGACACTCTTCTTGTCCTTCCTGTGTATAAGTGTCAGCAGTACGATCAGCAGGACTATTGCTCCCACCACAAGTGCAGTGAGCTGATAGCGTCTGCTGTACAGCTTGGAAAGCTTGCTCAGTACGCCGTGACGGCTCATAGAATCCGCCTTGAACACATCACAGTAATCTCCGATAGTCTTGTATGCGTTCTCCTTTGTAGTGAGAAGCTTGTTCTCAAAGACCTCGTCCTTTTCATAGCCGGTCTCGTCTGCGTAATCGTTGAAAAATTTTTCTATCGACGCCTCAAGTTCCAGATTCTCCGGCACCTTTACCGACATCTTTTCTCCGCTTTCAAGAGATGAATACGCTTCCGAGATGTACTCGTTTATCACGCTGCGAAGATACTCTCCGCTGATATTTTCAGTGAATACTTCCGCCGGTATGCCGGTAGCATTCGCCTTTTCTTTATAGTGCTTCTCTATGGAGGCATATGCCTTCGTTTCCAGCTTTTCCTTCTCGGCAAAGCTTATGGTCTTTTCCTTGGTAACGTTTATATCCGCAAGGATAGCTGCCGATCCGCCCAGAAAGCAGAATACCAGCAGCACGGCTATAATGACTGACGGGATGTATGTGCTTGCTTTCTTCATATCACTTGCCCTCCCCAGCCGATGTATAAAACTTTTTGCCGGTGAGTTCGCACACCACGCCTATTCTCTCATCTGCGGAGCCGAAAACGTTCTTTTTGCAGGTATACAGAGTAAGTCTTGTATCCTTGGTAGGCACTACATACCTGTTATCGCTCTTCTTGAACGAGACAGTCTCGCTTACTTTATAAACAAATTCGCCGTAATTGGTGGCAACGGTTATCTCATCACCCTTTTTCAGCTTGTTCAGTTCAGAGAAAAATGTGTCCTCGTGAGCGCTTATGACCGAATTGCCGTTATCTCCCACAAGCACAGAACCAGTGGACTGACAGGCTCCCCTTTCAAAAAGAGCTACGTCACTTCCCCAGTATACAGGCACGTCCAACGATAGTGAACTGCTCTTTATCATTGCGTAGAGCTCGCCGTACTTGGGACGGATGAGCTCTCCTGTATCAGAGACAGTTCCATTGTAATCGTCAACTATCTTATTGTCGCGTATCTTCAGTCCGGTCCTGATGTCACCCGGATCAGTTTTAAGGTCGTCCATGAACGCAAGATTGCGGTAAACCTTCAGCTTATCCGCCGGCTTTATCATGGCTATCATCATAACTCCGGAGGATATTGCCGCTACTACGAAAGGTGTCGCTATGTGCAGCACAAGGCTCCTGATCTTCGCTTTATCTGCCATTTTCTTCTCCGATCTCATCTTCTGCGAAGCATTTCTTTACAAGGGCATATACTGCTGCTCCGGAAATCAGGAAAAGCAAACCTGCCTTTGCAAAAATTCCTCTCCTGTCATAACCAGTGTCCTCCACGGTATTGCCGGCATTGGCAACTCCGATGAGCTCGCCGTTCTCGTTCCTAAGTGCAACAGACACATTGTCGTCACTTATCTCGTTTATGGTGATGTTCATTCCCATAGCGTCAGCAGCCTTTGAAAGGTCGTCGATAACGTTGAGCTTCTTGTCCTGAGGTGCCTGCTTAAGGAGGCTTTTGTATTCCTCGGGAGAAAGGTCGTCTATTATTGCCTGCTGCTGCGAAGGAGTAAACGTGCTCACATATGCCATTTTGTCGTCGTAGGAAAGCTTGATGAAGTCCTCACGGCTCATACGGGTAAATGTGCTTCCGTCGCTGAGGGTGAGTGTTATCTCTCCGCTGCCGCTGGTGGCTGCCTCTGTTGTGACCTGCTGGGTGACTACGCCTCCGGCATTGCCTGTAACAACAGGAGCGGTAGTCACAACAGTTGTTGTGGGCGCGGTTGTCGTCACAATGTAAGCGTCCTTATTCTGTGGAACAGTGGTAATGAGCTTATTTCCTGATTTACGTATCTCAGCTATGGCAAGATCAAAATCATCGGATGTATAAAGCTCGGGGTTCTCATAATATTTATTGTAGCCCTGCATTATGATCTCTTCCGAATATCCGTACTGGCGGGCTACCTCGGCTACATCATCCACTGTGGTCGCTTCTGCGCTCGCTGAGAATGCGAAAAGAGCTCCCACAGATACTATTGCGGACGAAATGCATGCTATATATCTCTTTAACATATTGTCCCTCCACATCATTTTCGGCAAATGCCACATATTATTATACCCTTATTTGTGGCATTTGTCAAGCAAGCCGCAGCGCCCTCAGCGATATTTCGCCTTATTTTCACAAATCTTTCACTATCCGCGGACAGGTATCAGCCTTCGATCAGTCTCCTGAGAGCGACCATGTCGAAACCATCGATTCTTCCGTCATGAGTAAGGTCGTAGTCATGCAGGCTAACTTCCGGGATTGGATCTATTTTTCTGTTAAGAAGGAAATTGCCAAGTATCCACATATCCGAGTGACGGTAAGTCTTCTGTCTTATCTCACCCGTTGCAGTCTCAGTTTCCGTTTCAACTTCGGTTCCCGGCTCTGATGGTACATCGGACGAGGACTCGCTCGTTTGTGTATCAGGCTCAACTGCGTCTATATAATCTGCCACGGCATCTGCCCAGTATTTTCCCATTTTCTCATACCCGGATTCGTTGGGGTGTACTCCGTCGTAAAGGTCGGTCTTCATGTCAACTACGCTGTGTATGTCACCGTGCATTACCTTTTTCCCCTCGCCCTGCAGCTTCATGACAAGATTCCATACAGACTCGTTGTAGCTGTCCACGCAGCCCTGCACCTTTACCGCGAATTCCTCAGGAGTGCTGTTCCATTTTTCCTCGCCGTATGCCCACAGCCAGTCCGATACCAGAACAGAGTCTATATCCGGTATCGTGGAAACAAAAACGGTCACGCCGGAGCCGCCCTCCTCCAGTATGTAGTTCACAAGATTTTCAAGGCGGTCGGTTATGCCGTCGTTATATGCGCTGAGCACGTCGTTCGTGCCTATCTGGAGCAGCACTATGTCCGGCGAATACTTCTTTATAAGATTGCCGTCCTTCAAGGTCTCGAGTATGCCCTGACGAGTCTCCTTGCCGTCCATATATTGTATAGCATAGCCGCTGTATCCGGCATAGTTGCCATCATACTGCACCTCTGCGCCGTTATAAGTGAAAGTTTCTGTATCTGCGCCCTTAGGTCCCACAAGGTCGATATTATCTATCCCCATTTCTCTGAGAGTGCAGCTGAGATATTTCCTGTATCCGCCCTGCTCCCAGTAGCCATCGGTTATGGAATCTCCCAAAGGCATTACCTTCAGCTTTTCCGCTTTCTCTCCCACAGCCTCCGCCTCAGGGAAGGTGCTGCCAAGAAGTCCGGCAGAAAGCATCAGCGCCGCAATTTTTCTTTTCATTTTTAGCCTCCGTATCCTCCGGACGCCTAAATCCGGATGTTTTTCTTATTCTATCACATATCCGCGCTTTTTTCAATATCTATCCGTTTTTTTGTTTGCCGACAGGATAAATGTTGCAATATTCTCCGTAAAATGCTATAATCTATATGTGATACTCAAACGACTATCCTACGGGAAACGAGGTGACTTTTTACGGAAGATACTATATTTACCGCTCCGGACATCCTTTCGGAATGCTTGCTCTGCCCAAGACGCTGCGGAGTTGACCGGTACAGGCAAAAAGGCTTCTGCGGTACCGGTGCGAAGACTGTCGTCGCAAAGGCTTCCCTCCACCTCTGGGAAGAGCCCTGCCTTTCCTACAAAAATGGTGCAGGCACGGTCTTTTTCTCAGGGTGCAGCCTCCACTGCAAATTCTGCCAGAACAACGTCATAAGCAATGAACTGTTCGGCAAGGCGGTCTCTGTGGAAAGGCTTGCCGATATTTTTCTCGAACTCGCTGACAAGGGCGCGGACAACATCGAGCTCGTCACTCCCACTCACTTCGTTCCGCTGATAATACGCGCTCTCGACCGCTGCAAACACAAGCTCGGCATACCGGTAGTCTATAACTCCGGCGGTTACGAGCTTACGGATACTATTGCCCTCATGAACGGCTACATCGACGTTTACCTCCCCGATATAAAGTATTTTTCCCCGGAGATCTCCGGAAAATATTCCTCCGCCCCCGATTATTTCAGGTATGCTTCCGAAGCCGTGTCCGCCATGATAAAACAGGTGGGAGAGCTCCGGTACAACGCCTGCGGCGGTCTGCTGAAAGGCACCATTATCCGCCACCTCGTACTTCCCTCCCACAGACACGATTCCATGCGTATCATGGACTGGATAGCCGCAAATACCTTCCCTGAAAATGTCCTCGTGAGCATTATGAACCAGTACACGCCTTTCGGCTTCATCAGCAGCGACTTCCCCGAACTGAAACGCAATGTCACAAAAATGGAGTACAACAGCGTCGTGCGCTATGCCGCCGAGCTCGGTCTCAACGGTTTCACTCAGGAGAAAACCTCCGCTTCTGATGAATATGTTCCGGACTTTGATCTGTCCGGCGTTTAAAAGCAGTACATCCGACGATGTACTGCTTTTCTTCATACCACTACTCCCTTGGTAAAGCTTATCCTGTTGTCCACAAGCCCCACCCTCAGCGTTTCTCCGCTGGTAACTGCGGAATCTACTATCATCCTCGCAAGCTCGTTTTCTATGAGCTCGATGACACGTCTGCGGATAGGTCTTGCGCCGTACTTTTCGGTCTCCTTGGCTCCGGCTACTGCCTCGATTATCTCCGGCGAGTAACTGAGAACGATTCCCAGTCCCTCAGCGCGCCTTTTCAGGTTCTCCAGAGCTATCCGGCTTATACTCATAAGGTCCTCTCTTTCCAGCCTGCCGAATACCACTATCTCGTCTATCCTGTTTATGAATTCAGGCGTGAAATGTGCCCTGATACGCCCGATAACACGCTCCTCGCGCTCCTCTTCGCTCCCCGGAGCAAAGCCTAAGCTCGACCTGCCGCAGAGTTCCTCCGCTCCTATATTCGACGTCATTATTATAAGACTGTTACGGAAGCTTATCCGCCGCATGGACGAATCCGTAAGTATGCCGTCATCAAGTATCTGGAGCATTATATTCAGTACCTCTGTGTCCGCTTTCTCTATCTCGTCGAACAGTATGAGGGAGTAGGGATTTCTCCTCAACTTCTCGCAAAGCGTCAGGCTGCTGTCGTCGTATCCAGCGTACCCCGGAGGCGCTCCTATGAGCTTCGACACCGAATGCTTCTCCATATATTCCGACATATCCAGCCTTATCATGCTGTTTTCCGTACTGTAAAGGCACTCCGCAAGCACCTTGGCAAGCTCTGTCTTTCCCACGCCGGTAGGTCCTGCAAAAAGGAACGATGCCGTCGGACGGCTGCTGTCCCGCAGTCCAGACCGCGAACGTAGTATAGCTCCGGTTATTCTCTCAACTGCGAGGCTGTGTCCTACCACTCTCTCATTCAGCCTCTCCTTCAGCAGCTTCAGCTCCTGTGCCTCCTTAGCGGTAAGCCTGTTCAGCGGTATGCCGGTCTTCATTGAAATTACAGAGACTACGTCATCCCCGGTGACCACTATCTTTCTGCCGCCGTCTATCACCTTGTTCAGTTCGGTGAGCTTTATCCCACTCTCCTTAAGCCTGATATACCCCGTGTCCTTCCGCACTATCCCGGAGGTCCGCCTTATCTTTGCACAGGCACACGCCTCGTCTATAACATCTATCGCTTTATCCGGCAGATAGCGCTCCGATACGTACCTCTGGGACATACTTACTGCCAGCTCAATCGCCTCATCGCTTATCTCTACCCCGTGAAAGTTCTCATAGCTGCTTTTCAGTCCCTTTATTATCCGGATACAGCCCTCCGGCTCAGGCTCCTTGACGTATACCGGCTGAAAACGCCTCTCCAGCGCTGAATCCTTCTCTATGTTCTTTCTGTATTCCTCAAAGGTGGTAGCTCCAATTATCTGGAGCTCTCCCCTCGCAAGCTGAGGCTTCATTATATTCGCCGCATCTATTGCGCCCTCCGCAGCTCCGGCACCTACTATGGTGTGTATCTCATCTATGAAAAGGATAATATTGCCGGCATTTACAGCCTCGTCCATGCACGCCTTTACCCGTTCCTCAAAGTCTCCACGGTACTTGGCTCCCGACAAGAGCGAGGTTATATCCAACGAGATGATGTACCTGTTTTTCAACGAATCCGGCACAAGATTCCGCACAAAGAGCTCCGCAACGCCCTCCACGATAGCAGTTTTTCCTACGCCTGCTTCCCCTATAAGGCAGGGATTGTTCTTAGTCTTTCTCGCCAGTATCTGGAGCACCCGGTCTATCTCACTCTCACGCCCGATAAGCGGATCTTTTTTTCTTATCACCGCTATTTCTGTGAGATTCCGCCCGAACCGGAACAGATTCGGGTACTGCGAAGGCTTCGGTCTTATGGATTCATAAAGCTCGCTGCGAATGCTCTCTGAATCTATTATATTGAGTCCGGCGCATATCCCGGCAAGGTCGCCTCCCATTTTCTTTATCACCGTACACGCGCTGCTGGTGGTCTCCCTTATCATCGCCGCCAGCATATGCTCGGGAGCAGCCTGCTTCCTGCCGTCCGCCTCTGCTATCTCGCAGGCTGCCTCCAGAATCTTCTTCGCGGATGTGGTGAAATACCGCTGATTCAGCGGCGAGGGCGTTCCCTGCCCCACAAGCTCTATTATTGCACTGCGGAGCTCGTCGTACGCTATGCCGTTGTCTATCAGTATCTCCGCCGCCTCAGACGTGCCCTCGTCCGCCATAGCAAGAAGAAGGTGTTCGCTGCCGACGTATGTGTGTCCAAGACCGGACGCACTGCTTACTGCCAGTTCTATTATTTTCAGCGATCTCTTCGTAAATCTGTCTGTGTTAAGCATTATGTTTCCTCCCTGAAATCTCCTTTGTTCTCAGGCGCTCATACACGCCGCAACTCTATTATGCCACTATTTTCCTGCGATAACAGTCGAATTGATTACACTGGCAAAATTTGTAACACTTTTTCCCCCGCGGCATACTATGTACTATGAAGCGACGATAAAAAGCTTCAAATACATCTCATATAAGGAGTGCTTATTTATGTGTAATTCTTGCTTCGACGGTAACAACTGCTGGTGGATCATCCTCCTCATCCTCCTTTTCATCCTCCTCTTCTCAGGCTGCGGCTGCAATAACGGCTGCGGATGCGACAACAATAACAACGGCTGTGGCTGCGGCTGCTGATTCTTCGCTCTGTGCATAAAAAAGGCTCTGTACATCTGTACAGAGCCTTTTACATATTCTTATACTGCTATCGTTACTACCTTATTGCGCCTGTTTATCAGTATGGGCTGTGTGTCGTTCAGTACACATTCCGCCGTTACTGTGACCTTACCTATGCTTCCGTCAGAGGGTACTGCGAACATAGTCTTCATGAGAATGCCCTCCAGTATGGAGCGCAGTCCGCGGGCGCCGGTCTTCTGGGCTATTGCCTTTTTAGCTATCTCGATAAGAGCAGCGTCCTCGATCTCAAGCTCGATGTCGTCGTAATCGAAAAGCTTCTTGTACTGCTTGATAAGAGCGTTCTTAGGCTCGGTAAGTATCCTTACCAGTGAAGCCTCGTCCAGCTCCTCCAGCACTGATATTACCGGAAGTCTTCCCACAAATTCCGGTACCATGCCGAATTTTACGAGGTCCTTCGGCACTACCTTCTTGAAGATGTTATCCTGCTCCTCATGATGAGATTTTATCTCGCCGCCAAAGCCGATAGGTGCCTTGCCGATACGCTTCTGTATCTGCTTTTCCAGTCCGTCGAAGGCCCCTCCGCAGATAAAGAGGATATTCTTGGTGTTGATCTGGATTACCTCCTGATTTGGGTGCTTTCTTCCGCCCTGTGGAGGTACATTGGATACGGTGCCCTCGATTATCTTCAGGAGCGCCTGCTGTACTCCCTCGCCGCTTACATCACGGGTAAGGGAGGTATTCTCGGATTTTCTTGCGATCTTGTCTATCTCGTCAATGTAGATGATTCCGCGCTCTGCTGCCTTTATATCAAAATCAGCAGCCTGTATAAGTCTCAGAAGCACGTTTTCAACGTCGTCACCTACATAACCGGCTTCCGTTATAGTTGTCGCGTCAGCTATCGCAAAGGGTACGTTCAGCAGCTTTGCAAGAGTCTGGGCAAGGAAGGTCTTTCCCACACCGGTAGGTCCCAGAAGGAGCACGTTGCTCTTCTGGAGCTCTACTCCATCGTCATCAGCGTTCTTTTCGCCGTTCTCCTGACTGAGTATACGCTTATAGTGATTGTATACAGCTACGGACAGCGATATTTTGGCATCATCCTGTCCAATAACGTATTCATCGAGGAATTCCTTTATCTCCTTGGGCTTGAGCAGCTTCAATTCAGACAGCGACTGACTGCTTTCCTTCTTCGCTGCCTTTTTCTGCGCCTTTGCTATACCCGGACCGTATATCATTTCATAGCAGTAGCATACACACTCGTCGCAGATATTGGCGTTTCCGGCAGAAAACATACTGTGTACCCTGTTCTCGCCCTTTCCGCAGAAGCTGCATGACTTAAATGATTCAGCCATTTATATAACCACCTTTATCTCTTTGCTATTACTTTATCTATAAGACCGTATTCCAGCGCTTCCTGTGCTATCATGTAGTTGTCGCGCTCGCAGTCTGCGTGTATCTGCTCAACGGTCTTTCCGGTATTCTCAGCAAGTATAGCCTCCAGACGATCTCTTGTACGCTCAAGATTCCTTGCGTGGATCATTATATCTGTCTGCTGACCGCCGAGTCCGCCGCCGATAAGAGGCTGGTGTATCATTATCTCACTGTTGGGCAGCGCAAAACGCTTTCCCTTGGCTCCGGCAGAAAGCAGGAAGGCACCCATTGAAGCAGCCATACCTATGCAGATAGTGGAAACATCGCACTTGATATAGTTCATTGTGTCGTATATAGCCATACCGGCTGTTACCGAGCCTCCGGGGCTGTTTATATACAGCGAGATGTCCTTTTCGGTATCCTGACTCTCAAGGTAAAGGAGCTGTGCTACAACAAGGCTTGCTGTTGTGTCGTTCACCTGATCGCAAAGCATTATTATACGGTCATTGAGAAGTCTGGAGAAAATATCATAGGATCTCTCACCGCGGCTGGTCTGTTCAACTACATATGGTACTAAACTGCTCATATTCATCGCCCTTTCTTAAAAACCATTGTCCCACAATATGAGATGTGGGACAAGTAGAATGTTATTTGTTTATGACAGTATATGTCGAATAAACAGGTTCGCTGTTATTCAGCGTCCTTATTTTCCTCAGCTACTGTGTTGTCAACAACTGCTGACTCCTTAACGATCTCGATAGCCTTCTGTACCTTGAGGTCTGTTACGTAATCGTCAAGAGGAATGAAGCGCTTGATGGTCTCAACATCTACCTTGTTGGCTGCTGCAAGCTCTGCAAGGCCGGAATTGATCTCCTCTTCGCCGATCTCAATATTCTCAAGCTCAGCAATCTTTTCAAGTGCGAGACGGAGCTTGACTTCGTTCTCTGCTCTCTCTCTGTAAGTATCTCTGAATGAGTCTTCATCCATGCCTGTGTACTGGAAGTACAGCTTGAGGTCCATACCCTGCTGCTTGAGCTGCTGCTCGAATGAACGCATGAGAGAATCGATTCTCTGCTCATACATACAATTCGGGATAGGAGCCTCTACCTTCTTGATGAGCTCGTTCATGATATAGTTCTCAAAGGAGGAATCAGCCTGCTTAACTGCTGCCTCTTCCAGCTTTTCTCTGATGTCCTTCTTGTATTCGTCAACTGTATCGAACTCAGTAGCGTCCTTTACGAGGTCATCGTTGATCTCGGGGAGCTCCTCATAGCTGATAGCCTTGAGCTTTGTCTTGAAGGTTGCTTCCTTGCCGGCGTAATCTGTCATCTGGTAGTCCTCGGGGAAGGTAACTACAACATCGAACTCATCGCCGATGTTCTTGCCTACGATCTGATCCTCGAAGCCGGGGATGAACTGACCGCTGCCAAGACGAAGAGGATGATCCTCGCCCTTGCCGCCTTCAAATGCCTCATCGCCGAAGAAGCCCTCGAAGTCGATTATAACTTCGTCGTTGAGCTGAGCAGGTCTGTCCTCAACGGAAACGATTCTTGCATTCTTCTTTCTGATCATCTGGATCTGCTTGTCTATATCCTCATCAGTGATCTCTGTAACCTTCTTGGGAGCCTTGATGCCCTTATAGTCGCTGATCTCGATCTCAGGCTTTGTTACACATACAGCCTTGAGCTCTACGCCGTTTTCCTTGTCGATAGAGGTTATCTCAACGCTCGGTCTGTCAACAAGCTCGATCTTTGTCTCATTAACGGCTGCATCTATCTCAGGTCCGAGGAGTGAATTGATAGCGCCCTCGTAGAATGCGCCCTCGCCGAACTCTCTCTCTGCGAGCTTACGGGAAACCTTGCCCTTTCTGAAGCCCTTGATCTGGATATTCTTCTTCTGACGCTGGTATTCCTTCTCAACAGCTGCCTCAAAAGTTGCTGCGTCGATAGTGATGACCAGTTCGGTAGTATTTACATCTGTTTTGGTTGATGACTTTAAACTCATGATTTATATGTCCTCCATTATTTTTATAATAACATACTTGAAATATTATACCACATTTCCAAGCATTTTTCCACTAAATTTCAACACTTCTACATATTGCACAAATTACAGTACCAATTCAGGCACAAATTGCAGATAATCTCCAGATATTAAATGGAAATTAATGTCATCGTATGTATTTTTCACGCAAAGCTCATGGGCTGAACGTCCGTGGATGTGACCGTAATAGCAGTCCTTTATCTTATATCTGTAAAGTATCTCCAGTATGTCATAATTGAAATTTGTCGCAAATATCGGCGGATAATGCATGAATACTATGGGTTCAAGACCTTCCTTCAGCGCTGACTGTATGGACGTTTCCAGTCTCTGTACCTCCCGGCGCAGCACCTTTTCGTCCTGCACATCCTTGCTGTCGGTCCCGTTCACCCAGCCCCTTGTGCCACAGATGCCGTATCTGCCATAGGCATAGTGGTTGTTGTGCAGCAGCTTTATGGTGCTTAGCCCCTCAGCTGCAAGGAACTCCTCCATTTTCTTCATGGTAGTCCACCAGTAATCGTGGTTCCCTTTCAGCACGATTTTTTCTCCGGGCAGCCCGTTTATGAAGCTAAAGTCCGGGAGCGCCTGCTGAAGTGACATTCCCCATGAAATGTCTCCCGCAAGAACTACAGTGTCCTCCGGCGATATGCGCTCCAGCCAGTTTTTCTCTATCTTTTCCTGATAATCCTGCCAGCCTGTAAATACGCTCATCGTCTTTTCCGGATCGCTGAAGCTCAGATGAAGATCTCCTATCACATACAGACTCATGGTCTTATACGCCCAGAGTATTCAGGACGTACTCCTTCTGCTCTTCCTTGCTGATAACATCGCTGAAACGCTCCGGCTTGTTCTTTAAGTCCGCAAGAGCTGCCGGTACAGGCATTTTTGAAAGCTCGGCGATTCTGTCAACCTTGGCGTATTCGTCAATGTCGGAAGCCTTTCCTTCGAGAGCTTCCAGTACGGCTGCGCTGAACTTATAGGGGCTTGCTGTTGAAGCAATGACAGTCTTTGTGCAGTCGCCGGTGGTCTCCTTGTAATCGTTGTATACCTTGACTGCAACAGCTGTGTGTGTATCGCAGGTATAGCCGTACTTCTCATAGATTCCGTGTATGGTTTCCTTTGTCTGCTTATCATCGCAGAAGCCGGCGCTGAATTCCTCGGTAAGCTTCTTCTTGATGTCATCGGATACCTCGTATCTTCCATCGGACGAGAGCTTTCCGAACCATTCCCTGATCTTTGCGTCATCCCTGCCTGTCATCAGGTAAAGGAGTCTTTCAAGGTTGCTGGAAATGAGTATATCCATTGAGGGTGATACTGTGGCGTAGAACTGACGGTTCCTGTCGTATACGCCTGTATTTATGAAGTCTGTGAGCACGTTGTTTATGTTAGAGGCGCAGATAAGCTTGTTCACCGGCACTCCCATATGCTTTGCATAGTAAGCCGCAAGTATGTTGCCGAAGTTTCCTGTGGGCACTACTATGTTTATCTTGTCACCGAGAGCTATCTCCTCGTCCTTAACAAGCTCAGCATATGCCGAAATATAGTATACTATCTGCGGTACGAGACGTCCCCAGTTGATAGAGTTCGCCGAGGAGAATACTATGCCGTTGCGGTCAAGCTGCTCCTTTACGCTCTCGTCTGTGAATATCGCCTTTACGCCGCTCTGGCAGTCGTCAAAGTTACCCTTTATAGCGCATACTCCTACGTTTGCGCCCTCCTGAGTCTTCATCTGGCGCTTCTGCATAGGACTTACGCCGTCCTCGGGATAGAACACCAGTATGGATGTGCCCTCCACATCCTTGAAGCCCTCAAGAGCCGCCTTTCCGGTATCTCCGGATGTAGCTACAAGTATCACTATCTTCTTGTCAAGCTTTATCTTCTTGGCAGAGGTAGTAAGGAAGTAAGGAAGTATCTGAAGTGCCATATCCTTGAACGCACAAGTAGGTCCGTGCCAGAGCTCCAGCATATAAGTGCCGTCAAAGAGATGTGCGAGCTCTGTAATGCTCTCAGTCTCGAAATTCCTGTCGGAGTAGGCACTGTCTGTACAGTAATGTATCTCAGCCTCGGTAAAATCCGTAAGAAACTTGGAGAAAACATATGCAGCTCTGTCAGCGTATTTCATGCCGCCGAGAGCCTTTATCTCGTCAAGAGTAATCTGAGGTATGCTCTCAGGCACGAAAAGTCCGCCCTCAGCGGAGATTCCCTGAGTTATAGCCTCAGCGCTCGTTACCTTTACACTGCTGTTTCTTGTGCTGTTGTAATACATAATATCACCTTTCAGAATATGAAATTGTAGCCTGTTGTATCATAGGCGTTCTGTATATATTCAATGCTGATCACCCTTCCCCCATCAATGACCACCTGTGCCGTATCAAAACGCGGCTGGAGAACATTCGGGTGCCGGGTACAGTAATCCGCTGCCGTTTTTATGATGAGTCCGCGCTTGCGCTTGTTTATAGCCTCAAAGCCGCCCACCATGCTGTCGGGCTTCCGGGACTTCACCTCTACGAACGCAAGATAGTCGCCGTTTTCAGCGATTATGTCTATCTCTCCGCCCTTTATGCGGTAGTTCCTGACGCATATGTTGTAGCCGCGCTCTCTGAGGTACTCGCATACGCTGTCCTCCCCCAGCTTTCCTGTCTCACTTCTCGTCATAAAGCTTTTTCAGGAAAGACCTGCGGTGTACGTCGGATATGCCGTACTTCTCTATCATTTCATAGTGCAGCTTCGTGCCGTAGCCCTTGTGCTGCTCAAAGCAATACTGCGGATACTTCTCCGCAACTATCTTCATGTAGCGGTCACGTGCGACCTTCGCCAGTACCGATGCCGCCGCTATGGAGGCTGATGTGGCGTCGCCCTTTATCACGTACTGCATGGGACATTCAAGCTCCGGCAGGCGGTTGCCGTCTATCAGCGCCAGATCAGGCTCTATGCCCAGTCCCTCGACAGCGCGTTTCATCGCCAGCATAGCTGCATTGAGTATGTTTATACGGTCTATCTCCTCCACCGACGCAGTGGCTATACAGTACGCCGATGCCTTTTCGACTATTACATCGAAGAGCTCCTCGCGGCGCTTTTCAGAAAGCTTCTTGCTGTCGTTGAGATAGTCGATGAGCACGCCGTCCTCAAGAACGACTGCCGCTGCATAAACATCGCCGGCAAGAGGTCCACGCCCGGCCTCGTCTACCCCGCATATAACAGGATAGCTCTTTCGCAGCTCTGAATCGTGCTCAAAGAGCTCCTTGTGCAAAACTATCCTTGCCATTATTTCTCCTTTTCAGGCGGCAGCTCTAGCGTTATGCGCCCGAGCTTTCCGCTGCGGAATTCGTCTATAACGGTTATTGCCGCTCTTTCTGTGTTAATCTCTCCGCCGGAGATCATCATGCCGCGCTTGCGTCCAACGTTTTCCAGCAGTTCAAGCCCGGTATCCTCCGCACTGAACTCTATCTTATAGCGTTCCTTCAGAGACTCAGGATACTCCTCGGAAAGATATTTCAGCAGCTTCATCGCCAGCGTTTCAATATCAAGTATATCGTCGCTGATAGCTCCTGTGAAAGCCAGCCTCAGCGCCGCTGTCTGATCCTCGAACTTTGGCCAGAGCACTCCCGGCATATCCAGCAGCTCGGTATTGCCCTCCAGCTTCACCCACTGCTTTGTCCTTGTAACGCCCGGTCTGTCCTCAACCTTGGCTCTCTTAGCACCGGCTAACCTGTTTATGAGCGAGGACTTGCCCACGTTCGGTATGCCGACTATCATAAGCCGCACCGCTGCTCCGGACATCCCGCTCCTTTCGCGCTTTTCCATAAGCTCCTTCAGTACGCGGTTACGCACCGCCGGAAGGACGTTTTTCAGTCCCTTTCCGGTGCGGCAGTCAACTGCCACCGCCTCCGCTCCGTTGTTTCTGAAGTAGTTTATCCACATCTGCGTTGCCCTGTCATCTGCAAGGTCGCATTTGTTGAGCAGTACAAGTCTCGGCTTCCCTCTGGTCATGGAATCCATTTCAGGATTACGGCTGCTCAGGGGCGTTCTCGCGTCCACTATCTCAACAACTGCGTCCACCAGCTTGAGATTTGCCGCTATAAGGCGTCTGGTCTTAGCCATGTGTCCCGGGAACCACTGTATCTGCTTCATATCTGTATTATCCACTGGTACCTCCAGTTCAGAATACCTCTTAATCCACGTCTCTCTCCGCAGAGGACTTCCTATCTGAATTAAAGAGCATTTTCAGCTCCTTGAGCGGAGAATATCTCATTATTGCCTTGCCGTATATCTGGCTCTTCTTTATAAGTCCAACGTAGCCGCTGCGGCTGTCGGAGGACTCCTCACGGTTGTCTCCCATTACGAAGTAGTAGCCCTTGGGCACTTCAAAGGGGAACTGTCCGGCAAATGCGCCGCGGCTGGTGGTGCGTGCTCCGTTGGCTATGTAGGGCTCGTCCAGCACCTTTCCGTCAACTATGACCTTACAGTTGTCAGGATCAGAATCATCGATATCTATAGTCTGACCACCGCAGGCTATTACTCTCTTGATTATGCATTCGTCTATGGGATTGTTGGCAATGTCTGCTTTATAGGGCTTACCGTTGTCGTCCACAAGGTATACCGCATCGTTGTCGATGACCACTATATCGCCCTGATCTATGCCAAAGTAGACAGTTGTCATGAATATGCGGTCCTTGCTGTAAAGCGTGGGCTGCATGGAACGTCCTATTATATTTACCGGATGGAGCAGATAAGAGAACACCATAACGATGACAAACACCGTTATCAGTGTGGATTCCACTATTTCCAGCACATCGCTGACGAACTGCTTCTTTCCGTACTTTTTCTTCTTTTTTACAGTGACCTCCGGAGCCGCCGCTGGAAGCTTTTCCTCTTCCTGTTCTATCACATTATTATTATCTTCCATGGTCTACCTCCTGCTTATTTCCGTATATGTAGCAAAAAAGGGACTTTACGTCCCTCAAGGAAAGAAGATGAGTCAGGCAGAGAGTCTCTGCCTGAGCTCAGTCTGCAACCTCTTAGCGGATCTGCTCCTTAACCTTAGCAGCCTTACCAACTCTGTCTCTGAGGTAGTAGAGCTTAGCTCTGCGGACCTTACCGCTTCTTACGATCTCAACCTTGCTTACAACAGGTGAGTGGAGCGGGAAAACTCTCTCGATACCGCAGCCGTGTGCTACACGTCTTACAGTGAAAGTCTCGTTGATGCCGCCGTGCTTCTTGGCGATAACAGTTCCCTCGAAGATCTGGATACGGCTCTTGTCGCCTTCCTTGATCTGAACGTGTACCTTTACGGTATCACCTACGTTGAACTGCGGAACATTTTCCTTCATGCTTGATTCGCTGATTAACTTGAGTGCATCCATTTTAATTTCCTCCTAAAATTTCCGAACATTCTTACCTGTTCCGCAGGTGCCGTTCAGCATTCGGCATAAGCAGAAAAAATATATTGATGTGTACGCGGTACACGGCTCTTTAAGAGCTTCAGGCAGCGGACTATCCGATTTAATGTCTTTCGGCATTAACCCTCATCCGGGCATAAAAATACCCGAACGGATTTCAAATGCTTTTATATCATACCATACTTTGTCAGAAAATGCAAGTGTTTTTTTGAAAAAATCCAAATTAATTTTTTTACTTCTTTCTCAACACTGCCATTGCTGCGTGGTGAAGCACCTCAAATTCCGCAGGAGCGCTCTTTTCAAGCATTTCCATATGCTCCCTCTCCCATGCTGCGATCTCCTCCGGAGCCATGGAGGCTCCTACTCCTCTGCACGCCTTCATCCTGCCGTTCCAGCTCTCCCGGGTGAAAGGCACCATGAGGTCGTAGTCCTCAGCAGCCTCATTAACGAAGTATTCCCCTGCTATCTCCGGTACGAACACCGGTGCACGCTTATAGCCTCCGCCAGACCACTTGGGATTGTACTTCAGGACGAGATCCTCGCTCGCTTTCGCCAGCCTGTCGTCCTCCGGCACCCAAGCCATGAACAGTATCACCAGTCTGCCGCCTTTTTTCAGGAGCTTTGCAAGCTTCGGTACAACAGCGTCATAATCAAAGTAGAAAAAGCACTGGCAGGCTGTTATGACGTCAAATGCGCCGTCCGGGAAGTCAATGTCCTCAGCGGAGGATACCACAAAGTCTATCTTTTTCCCCTCTCTTTCGGCAAGCAGCCTCGCCTGAGCTATCTGATTCTCAGATATATCCGCTCCGGTCCACTCTGCACCGTATCCGTACATATTACGCGGCACAACGCCTGTTCCTGTTCCCATATCGAGCACCTTCTGTCCCTTGACGCAAAGCCCCCTTTCCGCTACTTTTCCGAAGAAAACAGGCGGATATATATCCCTGTATCTCGCATAATCAGAGGAGGCTCTCCCCCAGTCGAAGGCTTTTCCGCCGTCTATCTCACGGTTGAATATGTCCATATCCTTACCTCACACAAAATCAGTACCGTCCTCGCACAGGATAGCGGTACGCATTATCTTTGCAGGCTCGAAGGTCTCCGCGCCTGAGTTTTTCAGTGCCTCAAAAAACAGAGTCGGGTTGTAATTTGTCTGAGTTCCAGCAGGAAGTCTGAGCGACATCACCACTCCGTTTTTTGCCGTATCACATCCAAGCACCTGCATATCGGGCTTTATGTCCACGGTCTTTATGCCCTTTTTCGTCTTTTTTTCTATGGGTATCTCCTTGGCGGCAAGCAAACGGTCTATGTCAGCTTTAAGCTTCTCAGGTGCCGGCGTTTCCAGCACAAAGCTGTAATCAGCGTGGGTTATCGCCGTGACCTTCTTCTGCTGGAGCGCAACCGATACTATCCCCATTCCCTCCGGCATTACTGCGTTCAGGCGGTCACGTATCTCATCCATGGACATATCATCGTCGGTTATGTTGAAGTCCATTATCTCGCACCGGCTCTCAAAACCCAGCGACAATGCCAGCGCAAAGGCATAGTATGGATGAGGATTGAAGCCCTCTGTGTACCATATTGGCAGTCCGGAACGCCTGAATGTCCGCAGCATACAGCGGTTGAGGTCAAGGTGGGATATGTACTTTGATCTGCCTGTCTTTTCAAATACTGCTCTTACTCTCTGCAAAACATTCCCTCCCGACTTTTTTATTCACTCCGCAGCCCGAACACCTCTGACGGCAGTTCGGCGTTGTCCTCGACTCATGCGCGGTCTTGTTCTCACGTATGAGGAACTCCTTGCTCACAAGGTAATCAAGGTGATCCCAAGGCAGTATCTCGTCATATCCAAACCTCCTGTTGGCATAGAAAGCCGGATCAATGCCGCACTCCGCAAAAGCTTCCAGCCACTTGTCGAAGCGGTAGTGCTCCTCCCAGCTGTCGAACTTGCAGCCTTTCTGCCATGCTGTATATATCGCCTTGCACAGTCTTCTGTCGCCCTTGGCAAGTATGACCTCAAGCTGGCTCACATTAGGATCGTGGTAGGCTACCTTCACCTTCTTGGTCTTTACCGAATCCAGCAGCAGCTTCTGCTTATGCTCTATCATTTCCCTTGTGTCCTGAGGCTCGAACTGGAAGGGCGTGAACGGCTTGGGCACGAAGGTCGCACAGCTTACCGATACCTGCACGCCCTTGCCCTTAGGTCTGTCCTCGATGCTGTAAAACAGGTCCACTATCCTCTGGGCAAGCTCCGCAATGCCCACGATGTCCTCGTCGGTCTCCGTGGGAAGTCCCATCATGAAATACAGCTTCACTGCCGAATATCCGCCCTGAAAGGCTATACGGCAGGTGCTCATTATCTCCTCCTCAGTGACGTTCTTGTTTATAACGTCGCGGAGCCTCTGAGTACCGCCCTCGGCAGCAAAGGTAAGTCCGCTCTTTCGCACCTTCTTTATCTTTTCCAGAAGGGATTCCGAGAAATTATCCACTCGCAGAGACGGGAGCGAAAGGTTTATCCGCTCCTTTGCCGTGTACTCTATGAGCTGTGTGAGCATGGGATCTATCTCGGAATGATCGCTGGTACTCAGCGATGCCAGTGAAACCTCGTCGTATCCGGTGTTCTCGCAAAGGCACCTTGTCTCCCGGCATATCGTATCGGTATGCTTCTCGCGGAACGGGCGGTAGATAAAACCTGCCTGACAGAAACGGCAGCCTCTTATACAGCCGCGCAGTACCTCCACTGATACCCTGTCGTGGACTATCTCGGTGAACGGCACCACAAAATTTTCCGGGTAATAGACCTTGTCCATATCCATGATGATGCGCTTTCGGACAGTCTCAGGAGCATTGTCCGAAGCCGTGACTCCTGCGATAGTGCCGTCCTCTTTGTAGGTGAATTCGTAGAAACGCGGTACATATATGCCCTCTATCTGAGATGCCCTCCGCAGGAAATCCAGCCTCGATGCGCCCTGCTGCTTCATTTCCCAGTAAAGGTCCATAAGCTCGAGGTTCACTTCCTCGCCCTCGCCAAGAATAAATATATCGAAGAAATCAGCCAGCGGTTCAGGGTTGCAGACGCACGGCCCTCCGGCTACGACTATCTGCGTGAGTTCATCGGTGCGGTCCTTGGAAAATATGGGTATACCCGCAAGATCAAGCATATTGAGCACATTCGTATAGGAGAGCTCGTACTGCATGGTAAAGCCGATAAAATCGAAATCCTTTATGGGGTCAAGGCTCTCCAGAGCATAGAGTGGTATGCCGTTCTCGCGCATTACAGCCTCAAAGTCCTCTCCGGGAGCATAGCAGCGCTCGCACCAGTAATTCTCCCTCTCGTTAGTCAGGGAGTATAGTATCTTCATGCCAAGATGGGACATTCCGATGTCATATGTATCCGGAAAGCAGAACGCAAACCTTACGTCCACCTTTGACTTGTCCTTTATGACGCTGCCTACCTCTCCGCCTATGTACCTCGAAGGCTTTTGCACTTCCAGCAGGTGCTTCTCTATCTTATCCTTTAACTGCATAATTCCTCCATTTATTTCATGCTGCTCTCGTCAAATCTCAGGGGCAGGAAGTCTGAGAGCCTGAACCAGCCGTTAGACAGCACTATGACAAGCTCGTCTCCGCAGAATTCGCTGAGCACCTGAAGACAGGCTCCGCATGGTCGGCATGGCTTTGAAAAATCCGATGTGGAGCTCCCTGCCACCGCTATCGCCCTGAACTCCCTTTTCCCCTCAGATACAGCCTTGAACAGAGCTGTTCTCTCCGCACACACGGTCAGTGAATAGGATGAATTCTCTATATTGCAGCCGGTATATACGCTGCCGTCAGCAGTCATTATCGCCGCCCCTACGTGGAAGCCCGAATACTTTGAGTATGAATTGCCGGCAGCCTTTACCGCTTCCTCAAAAAGCTCTCTGTCTGTCATTGCTTTCTTCCCTTTCCCACCTTGTGCTTTCTGCCGTCCGGAGTCATTATGTAGGTGTTCTCAAGCTGCTGCATGAGATTTCCCGTCACGGAGGCTCTGTATTCGTTCCGCAGCTCGGTCTGTTCAGCCTTTTCCGCTTCTGTAAGTCCCTCAGCCTTTGATTTTCTCGCAAGCTCATTTATACGGTCGATTTTTTTCTGATCCATTTCCGTTCACCTCTCTGAAATATATACCATTGTAACATAAAAACAAGATTTTTTCAAGTAGCTTACTGGATTTTTGCTCCGGGGCATGGTATAATAGGATGTAAGTCAATGTCAGCGATTAATTTTCAGCTGCAAACAGGAGGTACAAACATGAAAAATGCTCTCGTCACCGGAGGCGCCGGCGGTATCGGTCAGGCTGTCTGCCGGAGGCTCGCCCACGACGGTTACCGCATTATTGTGAATTATTCAAGGTCAAAGGAAAAAGCGGAGGCTCTCGCCGCAGAAATAGGCGGTGACGCTGTATGCTTCGATGTGGCGGATGTCGAAGCGATCCGCAGTGCAGCAAAGCTCATCGGCAGCATAGAGCTCCTTGTGAACAACGCCGGAGTGTCCGTGGTGGATACCTTCGACCGCGTTTCAGACTCCGATGCACGCCGCCTTATGGACGTGAACCTTTCCGGCACGATGAACTGCTCCCGCGCTTTTCTCCCGGCTATGATCTCAGCAAAGCATGGCTGTATCATCAATATTTCCTCCATGTGGGGACAGGTCGGCGCCTCCTGCGAGGTGGACTATTCCGCCTCCAAAGCCGGTATAATCGGATTCACGAAGGCTCTGGCAAAGGAGACTGCACCTTCCGGCATAAGAGTAAACTGCGTGGCTCCCGGCTTCATAATGACTGAAATGAACGCAAGGTACTCCACTGAGGATCTGGAGTTCATACGCCAGGACATCCCACTGGGGATATTCGGCACTCCCGACCACGTTGCCGATGCTGTGGCATTCCTTGCCTCCCCTCAGGCTGAATACATAACCGGTCAGACTCTCGCCGTCAACGGCGGCATGGTAATATAATACGAAAGGTGATAGCTATGTATGATATGAACATCCCGGAAAGGCTCTCAAAGCAGGTGGATTTTATACTTGAACTGGATAAAATGAAGAATCTGTACCGCCAGACTTACGTGATCCACGAGGACCGCAAGGAAAACGATGCCGAACACAGCTGGCACCTCGCCATTCTTGCTTTTCTGCTGGCAGAATATTCCAATGAAAAGATAGACGTCTCCCATGTGATGAAAATGGTGCTCATACACGATGTTGTGGAGATAGACGCCGGTGATACCTACTGCTATGATTCCGAGGGCAACAAGTCCAAAGCTGAACGGGAGGAAAACGCCGCCGCAAGGATATTCGGTCTCCTCCCCGACGATCAGCAGAAGGAATTCTATGCGCTCTGGCGGGAATTCGAGGACTGCTCCACCCCAGATGCTAAATTTGCTGCCGCTCTCGACCGTCTCCAACCCCTCCTTCTCAACTACACCAAGGGCGGTATATCGTGGAAAGAGCACGGTATCCATAAGCCGCAGGTCGCTGACCGCAACAGAAGCGTCGGCGAAGCCTCCGTACAGCTGTCTGAGCTGATACACGGCATTATCAACGACGCCGCTGATAAAGGAATGCTTAAAGCATGAATCTATCAATTTGCACAATACATACATTCATTTGCAGTGCAATATTACTAATACGACGAATTTCGTGTTAATTTCTTGAAATTTTCAAAGAGTACTTGAACTTTTCCATGCGTTATGTTATCATGTTATTTGTATTACACTATAAAGGTGTATTTATATATAGTATAAAATCCCAGTTCATGATAGAAGGATGGTAACATATGGCAGACAATACAAAAGACCTGACCGAAAACGCAGCAGCTTCTGCCGAGGCTGCCGTTCAGACCGCAGAAAAAGAAGAATACGAAACACCTGCCGCTCTGAAAATGCCGCCAAAAAGAAATTATATGGCTGACGTTTCAGACAACACCAGCAAACCGGCTGAGCCTAAGACAGAGCCTAAAAAGGAACGCTTCGCTGCGCTCAAGAAATTCAACGCTCTCCGCAAGTCAAACACTACCAAGTTCAGCAAGCTAAACCTGTTCCTGCTGATATTCTTTCCTGTTTTCATCACCCTCCTCTGCGAGATAATCCAAGCCAAGAAGCCCTCAGTGACTTTAAGCTTCTTCACAGATCACCCGACTGTCTTCATCTTCGATCTCATAATCACTTCGATCATTTATATTTTCCTGCTGGCACTCTCAAAGTCCGGCTGGATCTCTGCTCTCATTGAAGGTGTTGCCTACGTGACACTCGCTACCGTCGAGCTGTTCAAGTATAATACCAACGGCAACCACCTTCTTCTCTCCGATATGAGACTCGCCAAGAACGCCAAGAGCCTCTCCTCCTTCGCCTACGTCAAGATCACATGGGGACTCATCCTCTGCTATGTCATCGGCGTTCTCGTTCTTGCTGCCATATTCTACTTCAACCCCAAGGTCAAATTCAAGGCACCTCACCGTGTTGCAGCAAGCCTCGCAAGCGTTATCATCATCTTTGCTATGATAATCTATCCTAAGTTCTACAAGCCCGTTTACAAGGTATTCAAGATAGATACTACCAACGCTACCAACGCTTTTCTCCTGAATGAGAAGTTCGACAACAACAGCTTCATCGCATTCCTCGTTCAGACTGCCTCAGAAAGCTATGCAAACAGACTCACCAAGCCAGATGACTACAATAAGGCTCACGTAAACAGCATTCTCAATATCAAGCCCGATACCTCCGGCGATTTCAACGGAGGCAAAAAGCCTAACGTCATCTACATCATGAGCGAATCCTATGCCGATTTCCGCGTTTTCGACGAGCTCAACGTTGACGATTCCTACTATGAGCTCTTCGACAAGGCACGCGCTGAAGGCAAGAGTGGTACCCTTATCACTCCTACATATGCAAGCTGGACTGTCCGCGCTGAGTTCGAGCTCATGTTCGGTCTGCCGGTAAAAGGTCTCAACGACGCCAATATGCCTCAGAGACTCCTTGCCAAGCACTCGCTCCCCGCTATCGCACGCTACTACAACAGCTGGGGATACAACACTGCTTACGTTCACCCATTCCAGTCCGGATTCTACGACCGCGATAAGATATACAGCCGCTTCGGCTTCAAGGATATGATCTATCACGATGATCAGGATAATGTCACCGACTTCACCGTTGACGTGAATCACTACGGCACCTATGTGGACGACAGCTCGGTTTTCAACCAGATACTGGCTCTCATCAAGGGTTCCGATGAACCTATGTACATCCACACAACTACTATGCAGAACCACCAGCCCTACGATCAGGGCGAGGATCCCAACAACGAATTCGGCAACTACCTCCAGTGGATACAGCATACCAACGAAGGTCTGGATGCTTTCCTCAGCGAACTCAAAAAGCTCGATGAGCCTACCCTCGTTTTCTTCGTCGGCGACCACTTCCCCTCACTCAAGAGCGATACCAGCGTCTACAACCAGCTCGGCTTCAACGGCGAGAACTGCGATATCCTCTATGAGCAGAAATACTTCTTCTGGTCCAACTACGACGCTGATTTCTCCAAGGTGCCCGATGAAAAATACTCCTTCTTCTACGTGCCCTACGTTATCTTCAATATAATAGATGCTCCTCACGATGCATTCATCGAGAAGATGATGAAGTACCTGAAGGATATGCCGGTATACTCTACCTCCTACAACGCCGAACTCCCCGACAACGAGGACCTCGATATGCTCACCTACGACCGCGCTGTGGGCAAGATATACTCAACCTCTCCCCTCGACGACTGACGGGAGGACACTATGAAAAATATCTGTATTGGTTCCGTGGGAAAGGCTTCATGTCTCGTTACTGACAGCGAGCTCGCTTCAAGCATGGGCAGCGGAAGTCTGAGAGTATTCGCTACTCCGGCTATGGTCGCACTTATGGAAAAAGCCGCCTGCAACTGCCTTGAGAACTATCTTGAAGGCGACGAGACTACCGTGGGAACAGAATTGATTGTTAAGCACCTTTCCGCTACTCCATGCGGTATGAACGTTACAGCAGAGGCTGTGCTCACCGAAGTCAACGGCAGAGAATTCGTCTTTACCGTGAAAGCTTCCGACGAGGCTGGCGTCATCGGCGAGGGCGTACACAAAAGGTTCCTCGTTTTCAGCGAAAAATTCACTGCCAAGACCTACGCAAAATCAAAATGAATTTAAAGCTGCTGCGGATTTGCTCCGCGGCAGCTTTTTTCGCAGGCAATATATCCCCATTTTTTCTATATGCTATCATATTTTTATCACAAAAGAGCTTATAATATAATATGAAAGATAATTATTGAAACGAAAGGATGTTTCATATGTCAGACAATTTCAATGAACTTGACAACAGCAGCTCCACCAGTCCTGAATCATATCCAGCTCAGAATGACATGAACCATTACCTTGAAAGCGGCAGGCCTGTCAATACTGCCGGTCCTTACAGCAGCAGACAGGAAGCCTCCTCCGGCTCCTATGCCTATGTTTCTGAGAACTCCCAGAAGATAAAGAAGCAGAGAAATCACCCCTTCCTCAAAGCAACTGCTTTCGTCCTCTGCCTCGCTATCGTGGGCGTCGGCTCCGTTCAGGGTTACAGGATATATCAGGATCACAACGAGCGCAGCGGCTACTCTGAATATAAAGACGACGATACAAAAAAAAACCAGAAGGTAAATTCTCTTTTTGGCAGTTTGGATGACGACGAAGAACAGAATAACGCTGATATGCCAAGCCTTATCGAGCTTGCTGCACGAAAGGACTCTAAGTCAATTCCCGATATTGTGGACGATATTATGCCCTCAGTCGTTGGTGTTTCTTCTGTTTTTGAATACCAGCAGCAGTCGTACAGCTTCTTCGGCTGGGGCGGCGGCGACACCAAAGATATCTGGGACGGTCAGGGTACCGGAATCATCATTTCCGAGGACGGCTACATCGCTACCAATGCTCACTGTATCTACGATGACAGTGAACGCAAATCAGGCGAAGCTATTGAGGTCTCTGTTCGCTTCAGCGACGAATCACAGGTCAGCGCCAATATCATTGCCTATGACCTCGATACCGACCTCGCTGTTCTGAAGGTCAGCAAGAGCGGTCTCAAACCTGCTGTTTTCGGCGACAGCAACGATCTCCGCGTCGGTGAGCTCGTCATCGCAGTCGGCAACCCCCTCGGCTTCGAGCTCTTCGGCTCCGTTACCAGCGGTATAGTTTCTGCCCTCAACAGAAATATCTCCATAAACGAGAAGAATATGAACCTCATCCAGACCGATGCTCCTATAAATGCCGGTAACTCCGGCGGTCCGCTCCTCAACAGCTGCGGTCAGGTCGTAGGTATAAACTCCGCAAAAATGTCCTCCACCTACGGCTCAGCCAGCGTTGAAGGTCTCGGCTTCGCTATCCCCATCAGCGATGCTAAGGCTATCATCGACGACCTCATCCACTATAACTACGTAAGAGGCAGACCTCAGTTTGGTATCAATACTGCCGACATCAACGAAGCCTCTTCAAGATATTACAACATTCCCGTGGGCGTTTATGTCTCTTATGTAGCTAAGGGCAGTGCCGCTGACATCGCAGGTATCAAGGAAAGAGATGTAATCATCGAGGTAGCCGGCGAGACAGTCACCACCACAGCTGAGCTCAACACAATCAAGAACCGCTACAAAGCCGGGGATACTATCACTGTAACCGTGAACCGCGGAAGCGAAGACATCAATCTTGATGTTACTCTTCAAGAAGCAAACTCCGGCGGTTCTAAAAACACCGAAAAATCGGATAACAAAAAAAGATAAAAACAACCGGCTCTTACGAGCCGGCTTTTTTATATATTCACTGATATGGCTTTTTTCAGTTCAAATGAATAGAGATATGCTTCCCTTACCTTCTTTTTCATTGTTAGCTCCACCGCTGACTTATAAAGCTGGAGCTGTATGCTGTAACGCTCGGCAAGCTTCTCAGCACTCGTTCCTCTGTCGGATTTGTAATCGACTATCACGATCTCTCCGTCTTCCTCAAACATAAGGTCAATGATTCCCTTTATCATGCCGTCGGAATTACGGAGCTTTTTCATCAGCTCATTTTCCAGTGAGAGCTGGGCTACCGCTACCATGAACTTCTTTTCACGCCATACACGCTCCGCCCGGCATATGCGTCCGTACAGACCGCTCTCAAAGAACGCGGAGACATTTTCCGTGTTTACGGACTCAGCCTCCGGAGCACTTATATACCCCATTTCACGTATGCGCTCTATCTCTGCCAGAGGCTCCTTACGCGCATTGTCGAAGCTGCAATACTGAAAAAATGTGTGTATCGCAGTACCGCGCTCAGTTCCCGTCAGACCGCTTTCGCCTCCGCAGAATTTCGGGCGTCTGAGCTTATAATCAAAGCTCTCCTCCTCGCCGCGGAATTTCCTTGTTATCTGCGTTACACTGAGCTTTGCAGGCATTTCTGAAAGGCTGCGGTCGTACTCGCTGTCTATGAGCTCACGCAGCTCGGCACATATGCTATCGTCTGCCTCGGCATACGCCTCATCATTTTCTTTTTCAAGAGATGAGCTCTCCTCAGTCTCTGCGGTGACTGCCGTGAACACGTTCTCATGGAGTGCGGCTGCCGGGAGCTCGTAGCCCTCCGGCACAAGTTCTAACTCATCGGCTATATCCCGGAAGCATTCGTGCTTCATTATCGCTGCCCATATCCAATCGGCAAAGCAGTCTGCTTCCGTGACTATGCCGCTGATGTCTCCGCCGTGAATGACCATATCCTCTACCTGTGAACGGACTCTTTTCAGTGATCTTTCGCCGATCTTCAGGTTGATAAAAAGCCTCTGTCTTGCTCTGGTAAGTCCTACGTAGAACAGTCTCATTTCCTCGCTGCGGGCATTCTGTATACCCTCACTGGTGAGCATTGTCTGCTGGAATGTGCGGTACTTCCGGACAAGCTGAGGATCATATAACACATAGCCTATCCTGCCGTCGTCGCTGCACATCACAGTCTTTGAATCATACTTGAATTTGCAAGAAGTCTCAGCTATGAATACAAATGGATATTCAAGTCCCTTCGAGCCGTGGAGAGTCTGTATCGCAACGTAATCGCCGGAGGATGCTGAGATCTTGCCCTGTGTATAATCGCCGCTCTCCATAACGCGGTCGATATGTCGCAGAAAGCCTCCCAGACCGCCGCCGCCCTCAAAAGCTGCTGATTCTTCGTAGCCCCTGGCATACTGAATCAGTGCGCGGAGATTTGCTCGTTTCTTTTCGCCATCGCTGTCAAGCTGCATTACCGAAATAAAATCTGTCGTGTCATATATCGTGCTGATAAGCTCGCCGATAGTCATTGTCACCGATGCAAGTCGGAAATCGTCCAGTGCACTGAGAAAATCGCGACATCGCTCCATAAGGAACATATCGCTGCATTCTTCATATCCGCCCTCTGCAAGCTGCTTCAGCACCGGGAAAATAGGTCTGCTGCTGTCGAGAGATTTGATATAGGCTATCTCAGCTACGCTGAACATATACATCGGCGAAGTCATTACCGCCATCATGGGAACATCCAGCAGAGGATCGCTGATTATCCGCAGAAGGTCTATGAGCACAGCTATCTCACGTGATCTTAGGTAGCCGGACTCCTCGCTTCGCTTAGCAGGAACTCCCAGCCGACGTAGCTCCTCTGAATATACATTTATATATGCGTTCTTCCGCACAAGGATACAGAAGTCCGACGGTCTGCACTTTCTAAGGGTACCGTCCTTCTCTGCCACCTGTGTTCCGCCGCTGAGCATCTCCGCTATTCTGCCGGCAGTATATACCGCCTCGGGATCTCTCTCAGCGCTGACTTTTTCGGAGTCCTCGCTCTCATCCAGCGCAGGATCACTGTTTACAAAGCATATCTGAGTTTTCACTTCCTCAGCCTGCAACTGCGAGAATTCCTCCGCTCCGAGATACAGCTTTTCATCGTCGGTATAGCCTATGCCTCCGCATTTTTCGGACATTATCTGCCCGAATATGTAATTCACAAAATCTATCACGCCGGCGGAGCTTCTGAAATTGCGGTTAAGCACTATCGCCTGATTAACACTGCTGCTTTCCGGAGAATAGGGCTCAGAGCTCCAGAGCGTTTGGACGAAATTTTTCGGGTTTGCAAGCCTGAAACCGTATATCGACTGCTTTACATCCCCCACAAGGAATACGTTGTCGCCGTACATTGGAGAGCCATCGGCGTCCGGACGGTAATTTCTCGAAAGGAGCTTGAAAATAAGGTCCTCCTTGTTATTGGAGTCCTGATACTCGTCTATCATTATTATGTCATAGCAGGCGGCGATACGCTTAGCTGTCTCAGACTGCACCAGATTCCCGTTTTCATCTGTATCCGAAAGCAACTCAAGAGCAAGCCTTTCTCCGTCATCAAAGCTTATGGCGTTCTTGCTGCACTTGCGCTCCCAGATAAGCTCCTCGTACTTCCTTATCACTTCTGCAAGCACCTCGGTGACCTCTCCTGCCTCACGGAAATCACTTTCCACTGTCCCAAGGCTGTCAATAGCTCCGGTCACCAGCTTTTTGTACTGCTCCCTGCGCTTTTTGTAGACCTCGCGCAGTGGCTTATTGTATACTGTCTTTTTGCTCACGCGGACAAGGTCGCCGAATGTTACCGCTTCATCGGGCTGCGGCAGTCTTCCGCTCCTGAGTACAGCCACAAGATGCGTTATGCCGTCATTATCGCTCTCCGCCTGTGCAAGGGATTTCTCCGCCACGGGATCACTCATGTCCGGGTAGATTGCCCCTATCATATTACAGCAGTCCTCGGATATTTTAAGTGCCCTTTCAAGCCTCTCACTGAGCGAGCTTATCAGCGCCCTGCTGTATACCGAATCCGAAAATGCCTTCCTGTACTCACCTGCCGCAAGCTCGAGCCACCTGCCCCTGAGTGCCACTGATGCAAGGAATTCGTCGCAGCTGTCGATGACCTCCACAAGTTTCTTCTCGTTCCTTATACAGAAACGGTCGTACAGAAACGAGATCTTATCGTACTCGTTCTTTGTGTAGTAGTCAAGAAGCTCCTCCATTGCCTGTGCCTTTATCACCTTGTTGTCCGCCTCGTCAAGGACTCCGAATCCGGAGGTTATCCCCTGATCGGTGATATTATCCCTGAGGAGGTCAAAGCAGAATGAGTTGATAGTGGAGATCTTCGCATTCTGAAGCAGTATCTGCTGACGAAGAAGATGTCTGTCCTCGGGATGTTCGTTTATCATTGCACGGAGCTTCATGTCAAGCCGCTTTTTCAGCTCGGCAGCCGCATCGTTGGTAAATGTTACCACTATCATCCTGTCGGCACGCACTCCTGCCTCGCTGTCGGCGATAAGCCTCATAAGGCGCTCTGTCAGCACCGCAGTCTTTCCGCTTCCTGCCGCCGCCGATACTATCAGTGACGTATCGCGGGCTCCGATGGCATTTTCCTGCTGTTCGGTCCACGACATCAGTCATCCTCTCCTTTCTTTTTGATTCCCAGAAGCGCCTCAGCCTCCGCTACGCTCTCCGCGTCAGGCAGCCTGTAACGTTCAAGCTGCGAGTTCCCGCATATATCCACGTAGTTGCAGTTCAGGCACGGTATATCGCTGCCGTTTTTCAGCGGTACAGCCTCAGCGTTTCCTTCCAGCAGGGACTCTGCCATTTCCGTGAGCTTACTGTATGTGAAGCCTCTCAGCTTTTCCATTCCCTCGTTGTCTATGCAGCTCGACCGGCTGTCAAGCTCTCCGCTCTTTGTGAGCTTAGCCGGAACATAATTGCCCGAAATTCCCTTTTCCATTGCTTCAAGCACCTTCATGTCACTGAGCACCAGTCCGCTGGGCTTCAGTGACGCATTTACAGCGTTTATGTTCCGCTCGCTGACTTTGTGCTCCTCCACGTCTACGCTGCCTATCCTTATAGGAGAATACAACACTCCCGCCGGGATGCAGTCCTTATATATACCGCTGTTTTCAGTGCAGGCAAACAGGTACAGGAGCATCTGCATATTGAGTCCGCTGCCCAGCGCTGTGGGAGTTATCACCTTACGGCTGCTCTTGTAATCCACTATCCTGATGTATTCCCTGCCGCCAATCTCACAGGTGTCTACACGGTCAATGGTGCCGCCGAATACCAGCCGGTGACCGTCTCCGAAAGGCAGCTCCACCGGGCTGCTCTTAGTTATGTTCAGCTCATATGCCCTGGGTACAAAATCCGATGCCATAAGAGCCTGCTGTGTGTGCATGAATACTCCCGAAATGCTTTCGGTAAGCTTGTTGAATACCAGCTCGAACCGGGAATTCTTTCCGAAATCTCCCGCAAGCTTTTCACTTCGGTACCTCTTGGCACAGTCAGTTACCTCCCGCTGTATGTCATCGTATGAAAGTTCCAGAAAAGCCTTCTTGCTCCGGGAGCTTAATATGCCCCGGAAACAGTCATGTGTCAGCTCGCCGGCTACTCTCGCATCGAGCTCCACCTTCTCACACTCCTGAAGTCTAAGACATTTGTCGCAGAAAAACTTGAAATGGCAAAGGTCGTATTCCTCCAGTCCCGACGCAGACAGTCTCAGCGGCTGGAAACTCTTCAGCTTCTCCATTACCGAGCGCTCGATGTGATAATCCTGCCTGTAACCTGATCTGCTCAATACATAGGCTATCCTGCGCCTGTACTCAGGGTCCTCTGTCAGCACGCGCTTTATGGAAGCTATGGAAACATCTGCGTCCCTGTGCCCCTGCATATAATGATAATACGCAGAATGATAGGTAACTGCATAATAATGGGCAGGGACATCCCTCTCCGTGAGCCTTATGTCCTCGCGTCCGAATATCTTCATTATCTGCTCCACAGCCTGTGCCGGATACTTCGCCTGTCCGGACAGATCAGACAGCGGATAGGTCACGTACAGCTTCTCAGACGCCGAGGAAAGAGCCTTGTAAACAATAAGCCGCTCAGATGCTATAAGGTCGGAAAGAGGTCTCGATACCTCGATACCTCTCAGAGCCAGCTTCTGCTTGTCGGATTCTGAAAAGAGTCCGTGAACATTCACCTGATTTGGAAAGTCTCCGTCGGTGCAGCCCATGACGAATACTACCTTCGGGGAATTCAGCCTTGCTGTTCTCGCCGAAGCCGCTATAACAGAATCCAGCGTCTGAGGAGGCACGGAATATACCATCTGTCCCATCATGGAACGCATTATTCGTGAAAACTCACCGAAGGAAATCTCCTTTTCGCCCAGCGTATCACTGATACTGTCGAGTATATCCATAAGGCTTCCCCATATGCGTTTCTGCTCAGCGGCTTCGTAGTCACGGTCCTCACTTATAAGACGGTCCATGAGACGACCAATGCTTTGCTCAGCCTGACACTCCTCCAGGTAGCTGTAAAGGAGTCCGCAAATATTACTCGCAGTATTATTCCTGTTCATCTGCTTCCTGAGAGCCGTTATCGGCTCTATGATCTTACGGCGCAGTCCCTCTATCAGCTCAAGGTCATCATCAGGGGCTGTGAACGGCAAGAGCCATACCTCGTTCTCAACATCCCACTTGTAGCAGTAGTTCTCCAGCAGGGCGGTGTCCGTCAGCGATATATCAAGGATACCGCATTTCAGCATACGGAATATCTGCTCGGAACGCAGCTTTCTTGCGCTGATTAGCTCAAGCGTCACTGAGACGAATACCATTATGGGCGTATGGGCTACCGACTTTTCTATGCTCATGAAATACGGTATCCCATACCGTCCGAATGCCGCCTTCAGCACTTCGGTATAGCCCGTTATGTCGTTGGAGATTACCGCTATATCCCGGTACATAAGCCCCTCTGTTCCGCTTATCAGACGCTTTATGGAAGCACAGACATACTCCGCCTCGCTGTACATATCCTTTGCCTCAAAAATATGGATATTCTCCGGTGTCGGGGCATTTTCCGGCTCGTAACGAAGATTCCGCATTATCCGTTCGCTGAGGTATTCAAGGTCTGAATGGCTGAAACGGTTGCTCCTGCCGCAGTCCGTTATTCTGTACTCCACCCGCAGCTCACGGCAGATGTCTCTGAGCTTGCGGTAGGTATTGTTTACTGTCTCGAACAGCGTATAATCGCCAGCTTCCACGTTATCGCTCCTGAGAGTTATCACAACGTTGTCCGCGGAGGCTATTATTACCCGCAGCATTTCCAGCTGGTCGCCGGTAAAGCTCTCAAATTCGTCAATGTAGACGTCCTTGCCGTCAAAGTATCCGTAAAGATTTGCCGTCTTTGCGGCTTCCTTTATGTTGTCCAGCTCGTCCTTGAAGCCATATTCCGACATAAGCCGCTCGTATTCTGTGTATATAGCCGCTATATCTCTGGTCTTGTCCATAAGCTGACCGTCTGTGAATTCCGCCTTGGACAGCAGTTCCTCCGGCTCAATCCCCGAACGCTTCATGTCGTTAATGAGCTTCAGCACCTCTTCCGCAAAGCCGTTATGTGTGCTCTGCCTGCGAAAATACTGCAATTGCTCCGGACGGCTCTGCACTGCTGCCACAGCCTGATGTATCAGTATCATCCGGGCAAGGTCATCGGCGTAATCGCCCATTCTGCCGGGTTCGCCGTATATCTGGAAAAGCTGTCTCGCAAGGCTCGTGAAGCTAAGCGAAAACAGCTCGTTGAACTTATCTGCTCCAAGATAAAAATAAAGCGTCTTGTCAAATTCATAGGAATACTGCTCCGGGACCAATATACACTGTTCCCGCATTTCCTCAGATGAACGCCTGATACGTCCGAACATCTGCGTTGTTTTTCCGCTTCCTGACGTACCGATAATAAACTCTACCATATCTTCACCTTTACAAAAATATGCATACCGGAATCACTCCGGTATGCATAGACTAAACTGATATTAATAACCATTCAGACCATTGTATTCCATTATCGAAGGATAATCCTTATAGCAGTAATCCATATCAACTGCTCCTACGATACCGTTTACACGTCCTGTGCTCGTATACTGCCAGATACCGTAATTTCCGCCATATCCGGGCTTGTTGACTCCGTAGTGTGCTACCCAGATGTCGTACTTGCGGAACACTTCGGGACTGAACTTCATATTGAGGAAGTTCGTATAGCTCGTTATTCCGGTATAGTAACCCTTGGACTCCATTGTGGAACAGAACGCATCTGCTATCTCTGAAAGCTCATCCTCGCTCAGACGGCTTATGGACGAATCCTCTATATCGTAGTAAACCGGATAATCAAGCTTGTAGTCCTTGATGATCTCGTAGCAGGCTTCTGCCTCTCGCACTGCTCTTTCGGGAGTATCCGCATAGCAGTACCAGTAAACGCCGACTCCCAGTCCGGCAGCCTTTGCGCCAGCCATATTCACGTCAAAGAACTTGTCCTTCTGATCTGTATACTGTCCGTATCCTGCACGGATTATCGCGAAATCCACGCCGGCAGACTTTACTGTTTCCCATTCTATCTCGCCTTGCCAGGCAGAAACGTCTATACCTCTTGCAAGTCCTGTATCCACCGGTGCAGAAGAGGTCTTTGGTCCGATAGCATTTTCATCCGGTATGGGACCTTCATAGGTCTCCGGAGAAATCTTATAAGGGTAATTGACATAGGAGTAATCAAGGTCAACAAGACCGTTTATTCCGTCTACATAGCCCTTGCTGGTGTACTGCCACATCTGGTAGCTGCCGTCGAGCTCAGGCTCAGGCACGTCGAAATGAGCTACCCAGACGTCGTACTTGTTGAGCACGCTGGCGTATATATGAGTGTTGAGAAGATTTGCATAGCTGTACACGCCTACGTAATAGCCCTTATCCCGAAGCGTGCGGCAGAATGACTCAACTATCGCAGAGATCTGAGCAATAGTCAGTCCCATCTGTGAGGGATCCTCTATATCGAAAAATACAGGATACTTAAAATCGTAATCCTTGATAATCTCGTAGCATACCTCAGCTTCCTGAACGGCTTCCTCGGGAGAAAGCGCATAGCTGTACCAATATGTACCGCAGGGAAGTCCGACATCCTGTGCGCCCTGCATATTCTCGTCAAATTTTTTATCCTTCTGTTCCGCAAGATTACCGTAGCCGGCTCGTACGATGACATAATCGACCTTGCCGCTATCCTTTACCTGCGCCCAGTCTATATCACCCTGCCATTCGGAAACATCTATTCCGTTGAACGGCTCAACACCGCTGTTTGCTGCAACATATCCCTGGTGAGCGGTATATATGTCAAAAACGTTGAAGGGAGATTCAGCAGTAGAATCCTCAAGCAATACCTCATCGGGGATAGTAGTTTCCTCTTTACTTTCTGCCTGATTTATGCTATCATTAATAGTGGTATCAGCAAGATCAGCAGCATCTTCGGCGAATGCCGATACAGCAGACGAAGATATCACAGAACCAACAACAGCACATGAAAGCATAGCAGAAAGCACTTTTCTAAATAACTTCATCGCCTATCATTCTCCTTTTTTCAATTCTCAAAAACTTTTCCCTATAAAAATAGTTACAAATATCCCCTATGTCTTTCTGAATTATAACATATTTCCAGTACAATTGCAACACCTGAAAAGAAAAAAACACATTATACACCAATTTTTGTACAATTCATAAAATTTCCAAATTAAAATTTGTAGATATTACATATTGTAATAACGAAGGATGAGCTTTATGAAAAATTTTTTGATCAATGATAACGACAGCGGTCAGCGGGTGGACAAATTTATTTCCAAGGCCATGCCCCAGCTGCCTAAAAGCATGATGTACCGCCTTATCCGCAAAAAGGATATCAAGGTGAACGGAAAACGCTGCGAGATCTCCACACGCCTCTCCGCCGGAGACACGGTCACAGTTTATGTCAAGGACGACGTTTCGACAGTGAGATCCGCTGATATGAGCTTTCTTAATGTGCCGGCTGAGCTGGACATCGTCTACGAGGACTCCAATATAATAGTGGTGAACAAGCCCGTGGGACTTGATTCCCACCCCGGAAGCGGTCTCCCGGACGATCTCATCAGCCGCATAAAGCATTACCTCTACAACAAAAAGGAGTACCTGCCCGAAAACGAGTCCTCCTTCGCTCCGGCAATTTGCAGCCGGTTGGACAGGAACACCTGCGGTCTTGTTACCGCAGCCAAGAACGCCGAAGCTCTCCGCGCCATGAACGCCGCCATACGTGAAGGTCAGGTGACAAAGATATACCACTGTATCACCACAGCGCCTCTGCCGGGAAGCTCCGGTATCGCCTCAGCTTACCATAAAAAAGACGAGTCAAGAAATCTCGTGAAGATCTCCGACTCGCCCATTGACGGCTATAAGCCCATTAAGACCGGTTATAAGATCCTTGAGGCAAAAGGAAGGCTCTCCCTTGTGGAGGTCACCCTGTTTACCGGCAGGACTCATCAGATACGTGCTCACCTCGCTCACTTAGGAGCACCCGTCCTCGGGGACGGAAAGTACGGCGATGTCACCGCGAACAAGCGCTTCTGCGTTTTCTATCAGGCTCTCTGCGCCTTTTCTCTGGTATTCAGTCTGCCGGAGGATTCTCCCCTCGCCTACCTCAATAACGTTTCCCTCCAAGCGCCTCCCCCGGAGTTTGAGAAAACCTTCTTCGGCAATCAGTTGGGCTGACCTACTCTGTGACGGAGATTGTCCTCTTTCAGTTCCCTGCCCTCCGCTATGAGCCTGAGCATTTTCTCTGAATCACCTTTGCTGAGAGCCTCGCTGTACTCCTTCAGGTTCTCTATCAGCAGATCTAGCTCATACCGCAGATACTCACGGTTCTGCATGAAAAGGTCGGTCCACATACGCTCGTTCATCGTAGCGATTCGCGTCATATCCTGAAAGCTTCCGCCGCTGAAGCCGCATTCCAGTTTCAGCTCAGGACTCTTTACATACGCGCTGGACACTATATGAGCAAGCTGTGAGGTGTAGGCTATCATCATGTCGTGCTTTTCAGGCGTGGTCTCCACGATCTTTCCGGCTCCTATATCCTTTGCAAGCTTTTTGAGTATTATGGTGTCCTCAGGCAGACTGTCCTCAAACGGAACTATTATAAAGTTCGCCTTTACAAAAAGGTCTGCGCTGCTGTTAGAGTAGCCTCCGAATTCCTTTCCTGCCATAGGGTGCATTCCTAAGTAGCGGACTCCGTTTTTCTCTGCGATCTCCTTCATGCGGTCAGAAAACTTTCCCTTTATTCCGCAGACGTCCGTTACAAGTACGCCATTGTCAAACTTGCCAGCGTTCTCCTCAAAGAATTTCTCGGCAGCCTCCGGGAACAATGCTATTATCACCAGTTCATGTCCGGAATAATCTCCGTCGAATGGCTGGTCGATAGCTACGTCCCTCAGTGCCGCCTTTTCTATATCATGATTAAGGTCGAAGCCTGTGACTGTATGGTGGGTATATTTTTTCAGCGCCTTGCACAGCGAGCCTCCTATAAGTCCAAGTCCAACTACAAGTATATTCATAACAAGTCTCCCTTTATGTATTAGTTTTACGCCTTTGTCCGCTTTAACGCCGGAACGCTCCGCAGCATACTATATACTGTCCGCTGTTATATTTCCCGCTCCGGGAAATATAACGCTGCAAAGCAGCACGCAATTCGTAAGAATTGCGCGGACAGTCCTACTGAAAGGAATGTTCCTATGCCAAAGGTGTTTTTAAGTCCATCTACTCAGGAATGGAATCAATATGCTACCAGCGGCAACGAAGAGCTCTACATGAATCTCCTCGCAGACCGTATGGAACCATATCTTCGTGCAAGCGGAATAACCTTTGTCCGCAACGATCCGGCAAGAAATGTTACAGGTGCGATCAATGATTCAAATGCCGCTTACTATGACGTTCATCTCGCTCTCCACACCAATGCCGCTCCCGAAAGCCTTTCCGGCAGACTAAGAGGCATTGATGTATATTTCGCTCCCAAAAGCGGGAACAGCGAAAAGCTCGCCAATATCATCGCCAACAACCTCAAAAGCATTTATCCGCTCCCGGACAAGGTGAGCGCTGTGCCCACATATTCCCTCGGCGAAGTGCTGCGTACCAAGGCTGTTGCCGTGCTCGCCGAACTGGGCTACCACGATAACTTCTCCGATGAAGCATGGCTCAAGAATAACCTCGAAATCATTGCAAGAAATATCGTGCGCTCGCTCTGCGACTACTTCGGTATCCCCTTCGTGAACGCAGGTGCGGTACGCTGGGGCACCGTCGTCACCGGCGGAAGCAATCTCAATATCCGGAGCTATCCCTCTCTCCAAGGTAATATCATCGGCTCTATACCTAACGGTGCAAGCGTCATGATAAACGGTGCTGTGGAGAACTGGTACGTTGTCAGCTATAACGGTGTCACCGGCTATTCAAGCAGCGATTTCATCCTTATATAGCCGCAGATAAAATACCGTACAGCTCAGGCTGTACGGTATTATTTTACTGCCTGTTCTCCCTGTCTGCGGAAGGTCTCTTTTTCTTCTTCTTTTTATCCACCTTCGGTACTGCGTACATGGGCTTAAGCGGCTTCTTGTTGCTCTTGAACAGCACCATTGCGTAGATGCATATGATGATATATATTATGCTGAGTATTATCGTTATCTTGATCGCTGTCCTGAACCACTCAGACTTGGTGAACCTCTTTGCCACCTCTAAATTATACTTTGACTTTGAACGCTTGACTCCCGATACTGCCACAAGCTCCACTTTAGCAAGCTCCTCGCCGGAGTATTCCAACGTTACCTCGCCCAGTACCTCGTCCTTGTCGATAGGCGCCATAAGATTTTCCTTGTACCAGATTATCTTATCGTGGTTGATGAGGTTTACCTCTATCTCGTCGCACCAGAGGAGCTCCACGCTCTCCTTCGGACGGGCAAGCACGTAATTCTTTCCGTCATTGTCCGCAAGCTTTACCGGTCTTTCTCCCAACTCTGCCGTGGACGCAAGCACCTCCTGACGGGAAAAGTGGTCGAATGCCCAGTCAAGGAGCTGCATTGCGTCCTTGATATGGTAGAACTCCACGTTTCCGTCTGCATCCTTGAAAGGAGCTTTCATGAGCACCACAAGGTAGTTATAGCCGTTCTTGCTTGCTATGGTCACGATATTTCTTCCGGCTGTTTCAAGCTTCGCCGTTTTTATTCCCTTGGCTCCCAGATAATAATAGAAGGTATCCTTATCGTCCATCATTACATTGGAATGTGTCCACACCCACTTTTCGTGGTTGGGGTGACGCTTGATATTTGGAACTGTGGGATTGTAGCTGTATGCAGTTGCTATCTCCTGAAAAAGCGGCACGTCCAACGCATATTTCGTGAGCGTCGCCATATCCCTCGCCGTAGTATACTGCTGGGGATCGTGCATTCCGTGAGCGTTCATGAACTTTGTGGATCTCATACCGATCTCCGCTGCCTTTTCATTCATCTTTTCAACAAATACCGCAACAGGATCTCCACCTTTATTCTCGGAGGCAGACTGTATGAGCTTTCCTACGTGATGTGCCAGCATTTCGGCAGCCTCCACCGATGAGGTGAGCATCATGCAGTAAAGAAGATCGCTCACAGTAAGTACATCGTTGTCACTTATCTCCACCATGGGTAGATCCTCCGGATCGTCAAGCTCATCGTATATATGAGTGTATATATCAGGATCAAGAGTGAGCTCCTGATTAAGGTCCTTACAGTTCTCCAGTACGATGACTGCTGTCATTATGTTCACGAGCGGTCCGGGGCATTGAGCTATATCCGCATTCCTCTCATGTATTATAGAATCAGTATCAAGACTTATGAGCACAGCGGACTCGCTGCTCAGCGGCTCCTTGTACGGGAAATTCACGCCATCTGTATCATCTATCTTTACAAATGGAAGTATCATCACCAGTGACGCTATCAAACATATCAGTCTTTTCATAATTTCTCCTTTATATATAAGTCCGCCGAATATTACTAAGGCAGGAACAGTTTCTTTACTTAAAGCCGTCCGGAGCTCCTCCGGGCAGTACCTCTTTATATTATAACAGATTTTTTTCCGTTTTTAAACCCCTTTCAGAAAAATTTTTTCCGGCTCTTTACCTTTTTATGCAAATGTGGTAAAATATGTATAGCTATTGCCAAGCCGCAAAGACATCTCTGTGCGGCTTGATATAAAATTCTTCGGAGGTAACAGATTTGATTTACGTTACTGGTGATACTCACGGCGATCTCAGCCGCTTCAAGGATCCCGGCATGAAAAAACTAAGAAGCGGCGATACTCTCATTATCTGCGGCGATTTCGGCTTTCTCTGGAACGGCTCAAAAACAGAAAACGCCGTACTGAAAAAGCTCGCCACAAAAAGCTTCAATATTGCCTTTGTGGACGGCTGCCACGAAAACTTCGACCTCCTCGAAAGCCTCCCCGTCACTTCATGGAACGGCGGAAAGGTCCACATGATCGCTCATAATATAGTACACCTCATGCGCGGTCAGGTATATTTCATCGAGGACAAAAAAATATTCGCCTTCGGAGGCGGTCACAGTCAGGACTATGACTTCCGCAGAGACGGTGATATGTGGTGGGAACGGGAACAGCCTACCCACGAGGAGATACGCGACGCTATACATAACCTCGAAATATACGGAAATACAGTGGACTACATCATAACCCACGAGCCTCCCGCTTCCCTCAAGGACTGCCTGAACGTGGATGTTCTCCAGAGACTTGAGGTACACGCCTTCTTCGAGGATATAATCAAGACCGTGGAATACAAGAAGTGGTTCTTCGGAAAATGCCACATAGACAAGCATATCCCGATCAAGTTCTACGCTATGTTCAATAACGTTACTCCTCTGAAATAAGACATATTTCCTGCTTATCCGACATAGTATATACCAATCCCAGAAGGTGAGGTATTGATATGAAAAAATTCAGTCTGACAGATCTTCTCATTTTTATCGTGTCCGCAGAGCTGACAGGAGCTCTTTCTGCTCTTGCTTCCGGAAGCTTCTCCGGTCTTTACTCCGGAGTCTCTCAGCCGCCGCTATCCCCTCCGGCTTTCCTGTTTCCGGTGGTGTGGACCTTGCTATACGCCCTTATGGGCGCCTCGGCTTATATCATCTACCGCGAAGACGATGACCTCGTTAACAGGAGCTACGCACTTGGCTACTACGTGATACAGCTCGCAGTCAATTTCACATGGAGCATTCTGTTCTTCCGCTTCGAGCTGTTCGGTATCGCTGCTGTTACTGCGATCCTGCTGTTCGCTCTCGTGGCTGTGATGATTCTCTCTTTCCGGAAGGTAAGCAGGCTCGCCGCTGTTACGAACGTCCCATATCTGGTATGGCTCGCCTTTGCCTCATATCTTGCGATAGGTGTATGGTACCTCAACTGAGCCATTTTCAGCCGATTTTTCTTCCATTATCTTTGCATTGATGATTCGGTATGCCTCTGGTATAATAGAATTATCCCGAAAGGGAAATAATCAAGGAGGTATTCATCATGTGCTGCAATAACTTCTGGAAGATGCTGTGCCAGCTCTTCGGTCTGGGCTGCTGAGCCTTATATCCCCACCCATTCCCTGATATGCTCCGGGAATATACCTAAAGCCAGACAAAAAAAGCTGCGTGTTCCCCTGACACGCAGCATTTTTGCGTTATTCAGCAGCCTTCTCGCAGCTGTGTATCACCTTCACCGGGCAGGCTCTCATGCACTCGCCGCAGTTGGTGCATTTTTCATAGTCGATAGAGGCATGGAAATTCTCTACGGTTATGGCTCCGCTGGGACATTTTTTCTCACAGATCTTGCAGCCGATACAGCCATTCTTGCAGCTTAGCTTTGTGACCTTTCCGTTGTCCGCTGACGAACAAAGCACGTCGATATGCTTCGACAACGGCTTTATGGAGATTATCCCGTTAGGACACGCTGCTGCACACTGTCCGCAGGCTCCGCAAAGAGCCGGCTCTACCTTTGCTACTCCGTTTATTATCTTTATCGCGTCGTGCTCGCAGACCGCAGCGCAGTCCCCGAGACCCATACATCCGTACTTGCAGACACCATCGCCGCCATAGAATCTCTTAACGGCTTTGCAGGAACGTACTCCGGAAAAATCGAACGCCCTCTGGGTAGCCTCGCAGTTTCCGTTGCAGTGTACCACTGCAACCATAGGTACAACTTCCTCAGCAGCCTTTCCAAGAATAGCCGCTATCTTTCCGGCAGCCTCGCTGCCTCCCGGACGGCAGAGATTAGTGGGTGCGCCCTTCTCTATTATTGCCGAGGCGTAGTCCGCACAGCCGGCATATCCGCAGGCTCCGCAGTTCGCCTGTGGGAGCGCTCCGCTTATCTTCTCAATTCTCTCGTCCACCTCAACGTGGAAGACCTTTGCAGCTACTGTGAGCAGGACTCCCGCCAGAACTCCGCAGCTGCCTACTATAAGTGCAGGTATTAGATATGTCATTCCCGCACCTCCTTAGTTGAAAAGTCCCGAAAAGCCCATGAAGCTTACGGAAACTATGGAAGCAGCTATCAGCGTTGAAGGCACTCCCTTGAAAGTCTCGGGAATGTCCGCGTATTCAAGCTTCTTGCGGACTCCTGAGAATATCACCAGTGCAAGCATGAAGCCCAGTCCGCCGCCGAGAGCGTTGATGATAGACTCGCCGAAATTATAGCTGTTGTCTATGTTGAGCACTGTAACGCCCAGCACCGCGCAGTTTGTAGTGATAAGAGGCAGATATACTCCCAGCGACTTATACAGCGACGGCACGCACTTTTTGAGCATAGTCTCCACCAGCTGTACAAATAGAGCTATTACAAGTATAAATACCACTGTATCAAAATATTCAAGGTCGTTGGGAACAAGTATGCCGTGATGTATCGGGTATGTTACAAGTGTTGCACATATCATTACAAAGGTTACCGCAAGTCCCATTCCGGTGGCGCTGTCAAGCTTTTTCGATACGCCGAGGAAGGGGCAGATTCCCATGAACTTTGACAGTACAAAGTTATCGGTCAGCATCGCCGAAAGAAGTATCACAAACATCGACTTCACTGACAGTCACCTCCGCTCTTTCCGCAGGTATCTGCGTGAGGACATCCCTTGCAGCCAAGCTCCTGAGGAGGCTTTTTGTTGGAGAGCTTGTTTACTGCCGCGATTATCATACCCAGTGTGAAGAAGCCTCCCGCCGGCATTATGAACAGCAGCATGGGATTATCATGCATAACAGGTATGCTCATGCCCATCCACTGTCCGGCGCCGATGATCTCTCTCACCGAGCCCATAAGGAACAGTGCCATAGTAAAGCCTATTCCCATTCCTATGGCATCGCACGCCGAAGCCACGACTCCGTTCTTGCTGGCGAACATCTCTGCTCTGCCGAAGATAATGCAGTTTACTGTGATAAGTGTGAGGTATATTCCCAGACTCTCGTAAAGCTCCGGCAGGAAGCCCTCCAGCAGGAAGCCGATAAGCGTTACAAAGCTGGCGATTATTACGATGAATGCCGGTATTCTTACTTTATCGGGTATGACCTTTCTCAGGGCTGATATTACTATGTTGGAGCCTAAAAGTACAAAGGTGGTGGCAAGTCCCATGCCTAAGCCGTTCTTTGCCTGAGTAGTTACCGCAAGGGTAGGACACATTCCGAGCAGCATCACTAATGTCGGATTTTCCTTGATAATGCCCTTTGTTATCTCTCTGCCGAGAGAATTCTTATTTTCTGCCACTCAGTATCGCCTCCTTATTGTTATTGTATACGTCCAGTGCGGCTTCGACCGCTTTCTTCATTCCCTTGGACGAGAATGTAGCTCCGCTTACAGCGTCCAGCTCCACCGGAGACTCAGAATCACCGTAGAACTGCTCACGGAAGGTGGATAAATCCTTGACCTTTGAGCCGAGTCCGGGAGTCTCCCCCAGCGAGATGAACTCTATCTTGGATATTTTTCCTGTCTCATCTATGCCGACGAGTATGTTTATTCCGCCCTTGGAATAGCCGTCTGCTATCACCTGTACAGCGGTCTTTCCGTCGGGAGTCACCGCTATGGCTTCAATGCCCTCAGCACCGAAGTTCGTATCAAGGAGAGTTATATCAGTCTTGCCGAAGAGAGCCTCAACACTGCTGCTGAATTTTTTCTCCTTCTGCTCGGCAATGCTGTCCTTTGTCATCTCATGGGCAAGCACCAGAAGCAGCGAGGCTGCCACGCATATCAGCGTGAGCACTATCGTAGGCTTTATCTTTTCCTTCATTTCTTCTCAGCCTCCTTTGCTCCGAATACCTTCGAGCGGGTAAGCTGCTCAATATAAGGCGTGAGTACGTTCATAAGCAGTATCGAGAAGGATACGCCCTCCGGATATGAGCCGAAGTGTCTTATCACAAAGGTGATGATACCGCAGCCAAGTCCGAACACTATCTTTCCCTTTTCTGTTATGGGAGTCGTTGCGTAGTCCGTAGCCATGAAGAATGCGCCGAGGAATACTCCTCCTGCAAGGATGTGGTAGAGAGGATCTCCGCCGGACACCCATGTGAGCAGTGCAAGGCTTCCTATAAACGACACGGGCGCTGCAAGGGAGATTATCCTGCGAATCGCAAGGTAAAGTCCTCCGATAAGGAGCGCAAGAGCGCAGGTCTCACCGAGGCAGCCTCCGGTGTTTCCGAGGAACAGGTCAAGGTATGACGGCGTATCTCCGCCGTTCTTTTCAAGTACGAGGGGCGTAGCGGAGGATACCGCGTCGTAGTCGCGGTCGCAAGCCTCTATCCAGTGAGTCATAGCCGACGGGAAGGATACCATAAGGACTATTCTTGCTGTGATAGCCGGATTTGCAAAGTTCTGTCCCAGACCGCCGAAAAGCTGCTTGACTATAACAATGGCTACGAACGAGCCTATGACTGCCATCCAGTAAGGAAGCGTAACAGGCAGATTCATGGAAAGTATCAGTCCGGTCACAACAGCCGAAAGATCGGATATAGTGTTCTCACGTTTCATCATGCGGCGGCAGAGGTACTCGAATATGATACAGCTTGATATACATACTGCGGTCAGGGTGATCACCCTGAGCCCGAATATATAGCAGGCTGCTCCCCATGCCGGCAGCAGTGCGATTATCACATTCAGCATTATGCCGGAAGTCTTAACATAATTTTCGTCGTGGGGCGACGGTGAAACTACAAGCTTCTTCATTTGTCAGTCTCCTCACTTTCTCGGTATAAGAGCCTTGGCAAGCTGATTTGTCTCGGCAAGCTTCCTGTTCGCCGGACATACATATGTACAGCTGCCGCAGTTCATGCACAGCATTACCTTCAGCTCTTTGAGCTCTTCTATATTCTTTATCCTGTATGCCTTATCTATCTCGGCAGGCATGAGTCCCAGCGGACATACTCTCACGCAGCGTCCGCAGCGTATGCAGGCTGATGTCCTGCACTCATCGAAGCTCCTGAACGCAAGGAGTGCATTGGAGGTCTTTACCACGGGCATATCCATGTCAGGAACGCTCATTCCCATCATAGGTCCGCCGGCGATTAGCTTGCGGACGTTTTCTGTATCAGTCTTGCAGAACTCAAGTATCTCGCGGAAGGAAGTTCCCACAATGACACGCACGTTCTTGGGCTCGCCGACTGCATTGCCGTCCACCGTGAGTCTCCTCGTAACAAGAGGCATACCGGTCTGCACGTAACGGTAGATGAATGCGGCAGTGGATATATTCATTACGATAACGCCCTCGTCGGAAGGAAGCTCCCCCTCCTTGACGATTCGTCCGGTACAGTTGTAGATAATGACCTTCTCAGCTCCCTGAGGATAGCTGGAGGGCAGTGTTACTATGTCGATAGTGTCGTCGTTTGCAGCCATTTCCGTGAAGTTCTTTATTGCCTCCGGTTTATTTGCCTCTATGGCAAGCTTGGCATTTTTGATCCCCAGCTGGCTCTTGACAAGATTTATCCCGCCGATTACGTCCTCCGGCGCTTCGAGCATTTCCCTGTAATCCGCTGTTATATACGGCTCACACTCAGCTGCGTTTATTATCAGAGTGTCTATGGGAGTCTTGGGATTGAGCTTGATATGCGTGGGGAAGCCTGCACCGCCGAGTCCGCAGGCACCGCTCTCCCTGACTGCCTTAATAAAGCTTTCTTTGTCGGTGACCACAGGAGGTCTGACTTCCTCAGAAACGGTCTGTAGACCGTCCGTCTCTATCTCTATGAGCTTGCTGACTGCTCCCATTGCGTTTCTGTATTCGCCGATAGCAGTTACCTTTCCGGATACGCCGGAGTGTATAGGTGCGCTGAAGGCAGCATCGGAATCGCCTATTTTCTGTCCGACCTTTACCTCGTCGCCCACCTTTACCAGAGGCTGACAAGGTGCTCCCATGCTCATGGACATAGGTATCCTGACTTTTGCCGGAAGAGGAAAATCCACAGTTGCGCTGTTTTCCGTGTTTTTACGGTGACTCAGCTTTATTCCGTTGAGTTTCTTCATTTTATTCTCCTTATAAATGCGGACCTGCCGCAGAAATTCTGACAAAAATACGCCATACTATTTAATTATATATGATTTATCAAGCAATTTCAATACTTATTCATATAATTTTATCATATTACTAAATTTACATAAAAAGAGCCTGAAGCTCCCCTTTCGCTTCAGGCTCTGTATTACAATATAACACACCGGACAAAAATAAAAAGCCACGCTATTGCGTGACTTCTTATGGAGGCGCCACCCAGATTTGAACTGGGGATCAGGGTGTTGCAGACCCACGCCTTACCACTTGGCTATAGCGCCGCTTTTGGAGCGGATTACGAGGCTCGAACTCGCTACCTCCACCTTGGCAAGGTGGCGCTCTACCAGATGAGCTAAATCCGCATAATGGCGACCCCGAACAGACTCGAACTGTCGACCTCCTGCGTGACAGGCAGGCGTTCTAACCAACTGAACTACGAGGCCAAAAATTGGTGGGGACTATAGGGCTCGAACCTATGACCCTCTGCTTGTAAGGCAGATGCTCTCCCAGCTGAGCTAAACCCCCACACCAATTCGCTATTAGTCATCGCAACTCAGTTTGTGTCCGACGACTTTAATATTATAGCATGGAATTACTTGTTTGTCAAGCACTTTTTTCAAAAAATTCCGAAAAATTTTTTGTGCTGTCACGGAAGCGCTATTCTTGGTGCTTTCTGCTATATAATTGTATTCCTTAATCCCGGTAATATTCCAAAAGAAAGGACTGCACACTGAGTATGCAGTCCTGATAGTGTTATTCCTCTGTGCCAACTGCTGAGATAACTTCTGCCAGCAGATTTGCCGGAAGCTGCTCATATCTCTCGAAATCAAGAGTGAAGCTTCCCATTCCTCTGGTGGTCTGGCGGAGATACATTGCAAAATCATGCATCTCACGCATGGGGACCTCTGCCTGTATGAGCGTTGTGCCATGAGTTATGGGCTCCATGCCAAGAACTCTGCCTCTGCGCTTGTTAAGCTCGCCCATGATGTCTCCGGTATTGTCGTCGGGAGCGCTTACCTTCAGTGTGCCGATAGGCTCAAGCATTACAGGATCAGCCTGTCTAAGACCTTCCTTGTATGCTATGGAAGCTGCGGTCTTGAATGCCATTTCCGAGGAATCTACCGGGTGGTAAGAACCGTCCACAAGTATTGCTTTGAGTCCTACTACGGGGCATCCTGCAAGCACACCCTTTTTTACTGATTCCTCCAGTCCCTTCTGTACTGCCGGGAAGTAGTTCTTCGGAACAGCTCCTCCAAACACCTTCTCCTCAAATACGAGAGTATCGCTTACACAGGGCTCGAACTCGATCCATACATGACCGTACTGACCATGTCCGCCGGACTGTTTCTTGTGCTTGCCTTCGACCTTGACCTTCTTGCGAATTGTTTCCTTGTATGCTATTTTCGGTACTGTGAGATTAACATCAACGCCGAATTTGGTCTTGAGCTTAGCTGCTGCAACTTCAATATGCTGCTCACCGAGTCCGCTGAGTATCTGCTCCTTGGTATTATCGTCCTGAACGTATGTCAGAGTAGGATCCTCCTCTGTGATACGCTGTATGCTGGAGGAGATCTTTGCCTCGTCGCCCTGAGCCTTTGCTTTTACTGCCATTGAATAACAAGGCTTCGGGAACTCCATAGGTGCGAATGTAACTATTCTTGATGCATCGCAAAGAGTATCGCCGGTATTTGCTCCGATCTTTGAGGCTACCACTATATCGCCAGCCTTTGCGGAGGGAACTTCTATCTGCTTCTTTCCGCAGAGGGTAAAGAGCTTTCCTATCTTTTCAGTATTGCCTGTAACGGCATTGGCAACGTCAGTATTGGCTGAAAGCTTGCCTGACATGACCTTTATCATGGACATCTTTCCTACAAAGGGATCAGCTATGGTCTTGAACACATATGCTGAAAGAGGCTCTCCTGCATCACACTTGACTTCTACTACGTTCTTTGCAGGATCATATGCCTCGGCTGTGTATACCTCGTCAGGTGCAGGGAGCAGCAGCTCGAATTCCTTCAGGAGCATATCTATTCCTGCAAGATCAACAGCTGATGTACAAACAACAGGTGTGATGATACCGCGGTTCATACCGTCGTGGATACCGTCGATGAGTTCCTTCTGAGTAAAGGGCTCGCCCTCGAAGAACTTCTCCATAAGTTCGTCGGAGGTCTCGGCAACAGCCTCTGATACTGCGGCTACAAGTCCGTCAACACGGTACTCGAATTTTTCGGATATTTCAGATGTAGGCATCTCAGTTTCAACTGCATTGCCTTTAGCATCATATTTATATGCCTTCATCTCGATGAGATTTACATATTCAACGATAGCTCCGTGGCTTATTACGGGGACTACAACAGGACACACGGTAGGTCCGAATACTGTTTTGAGCTCTGTGAGGACATTGAAGAAATTAGCGTCCTTGTCGTCAATCTTGGTGACAACGAACATCTTGGACTTGCCCTGCTTCAGAGCTTCCTCGTATGCCTTTCTTGCACCGACCTTTACGCCGGATTTCGCAGATACGGTTATCATTACTGTATCCGCTGCACGTATGCCCTCTATCATTTCTGCTGCAAAGTCGAACAGACCGGGTGTATCGAGAAGGTTTATCTTATGGTCGTTATATTCAAAGGAAGCAAGTGATGTTCCTATTGAGATCTGTCTCTTGATCTCCTCCGGATCGTAATCGCATACGGTAGTACCGTCGGCGGTCTTTCCGAGGCGGTCAGAAGCTCCTGCCTTATAGAGGATAGCTTCCGCGAGCGAGGTCTTACCGGAACCGTTATGTCCGGCCAGTGCTATGTTTTTTACTTTGTTGACATCGTATTCTTTCATAATGAGATTTCTCCTCCGGATTGTTTTAGCAGTTTATGCACTGCATACAAATAGTATAAACTATTTTTAAAATAATTTCAATACTGATTTAATATTTTCTACATTTCATATTACTTACCACAGCGATTATTGGTAATTTTTAACAAAGGTGACCGGTTTTTTCTCCAATTCAGTCTTATTTTTCCTGCTGCTGTAAATACTCCTGCATATCCGATTCCCCATAACACAGCCATTGCAGCCAGTTTTCCCATGCTCTCACAGTTCCCAGCCGCCAGCTTTACTGTGAGCTCTGCCAGATTCATGGTCATGTAAGCATATGCTGCCGGCAGGACTATCATTCTCGCCGGACTGAAGCTCATTCCCGATGCCTTCACAAGCTTTACGAACCGGGAACAGTTCCCTATCACGTTGCTCGCGTAGTACGAAGCAGCTATCCCCCAGAACCCGAACCTCGGCACCGCTATCAGCACTATCGCTATCCTCACCGCGTACTCGGCAAGATAATTCAGTGATGAAAAGCCCTGCAAGCCCATGCCCTTTATCATCGCTTCAAGTACGATCTCCATATATATAAACGGCACTACCGGCGCTATGGACGAGATCATCCGCCCGGCAAGTCCTCCGCCTCCCAGCATGACGCCTATTGCTCCGCCGAAGCGTATCAGCAGTGCAGACGCAAATATGGCGTAAATAAGCGTCCATTCCGTTATCCTGCCTGCAAGATGCCTTATACGTTCAGTGTTTCCTGCCGCTGAAGCCCTCGCCGTTTCACTTACTATTATCCCCGCCATTGAGCAAAGTATCACTGACGGAAAAAATAATGTGGGGATAACAATGCCCTCGAATATACCGAAAAGGCTCAGCGCTCCGCCCAAAGAATCTCCGTACTGCCGCAGACACATGGGTATAAGGGCATCGTTGGTGCTGCTGAGCACCGCTGTTATTATGCCTCCGCCCATTATCGGCAATGCAAACTTTACGTAGTCTCTGAAGCTAAGATTCCCCTTGTTTCTGCTCACTGACCGGTATCTGATATACAGCACAGATAAGAACATTAGGGAAAATATATTGCCTGATATTATGCTTCCTATCATTATGCCGCAGATGTCTCCCTCGTCAGGAGATTCCATTGCAGCCGCCATGCCTACTATGACTCCGCACCTTATAAGGAATTCCAGCACATCTCCAACTGCTGATATCGCAGAGCGCCGGCTTGCGTTGAAGTAGCCCTTCAGACACGATACTATCGCTCCCGATATGAGCGCCGCCGGCATAAGCCTTATCATCCCCTTCATATCTGCTCCGCCGAAGAATCTCTCGCTGAATGTTCCTGCAAACAGGACTATACCTGCCGATACCGTAAGGCTCAGTATCATGCACAGCTTTATTCCGTGAAACAGGACTCTTTCCGGATTTGGATTCTTTCTGCCGTATTCCTCGGATATGAGCCTGCTGGTACACAGAAAGGCGTTGCCGTTAGAGATAACTCCGGCAAGTCCAAGAAATGAACCGGTCAGCGCAAGTATCCCTATGGCGGACGTTCCAAGCCTGCGGGTTATAAATGCGTTCAGCAGCAGTGACGCCGTATCAAGGAACAGCTGCATTGCCGTGAGCAGTATCGTATCGCGTACTATCTTGCTTTTTATTATCATATCTTCCTCCTGAACATTCTTTTACATTCTATGGAGAAAATCTGCCGGAAATGACAAAGAACAGCCGGGAGGGGGTCCCTCCCGGCTGTCCGGTCTGTACGTTATCTCTTTTTGTATATCACCAGCTCAGAATTCTCGCCGTCCTTTTCATAGGTGCAGACAAGTATAAAATCCATATTCGCAAGTACGCCGAAGCAGCGCTCCCCTCCGAACTCGCATTCAAGCTGGTTACCAAGGTATGTGGCACTGTCGTCAAGGAACTTGACTGTTTTCCCGTTGGGCAGCCTGTACTCAAGATTCACGTAGCTTCCCACCAGAGCGTTCAGCTTTTTCACCTTTGGCATACCCTCGATGTTAAGTGCGTTTATCTCGTCCATGAGCTGCTGCTTGAACTCCTCGAATTTGCCTCCGTCGTCCAGCTCCTTATAACGCTTCCAGTAGTCCAGCTTTGGCAGCATTTCCTTCATGTAGGAACGCGCCTGCTCCTCCGAAAAGCCATCGCCCGCCATATGCTTCACGCAGACATCAATTAGGTCATCCATATCGTGATACATATACTCTCCGTCAGCGTAGCACCACTTGCAGTAATCGTCGTTCAGCGAGCCGTCCTTCTCCTTGCTGATGATAGCATCCTCAAGAGGCATACCGCAGCACTGGCAGATAAGCTTTCTCGGAGAACCCAGCAGTGTATTGATGGATACGTCAAACAGAGCCGAAAGCTGCTTCAGTGTCTCTGTGTTCGGAACGGTCTCGCCGGTCTCCCAGCGCGATACCGCCTGTCTGGTAACATAGACCTTTTCGGCAAGCTCGTCCTGCGACAGTCCGGCTTTCTTCCTGAGTTCAAGTATTACATCCTTTGTTTCCATAGAATCCACACCTTTCCTTTAGTATAACTCTATTATATCACGCTTCCGGGCATGATCCAAGCAACTAATAGTTGCCTACTTCTTCAGCAGCCTGTTAAGCATTACCTTGCGGCATTCCTTTTCAAGACTGTCGTCCAGCAGCTGGAGCTCCACCTTCTCAGCGCCCCCCCTGTTCACGCAGTAGCTTATCATGTAGTCAGATACCTCAGGATTTTTCGCAAGGCAGGGACCATGAAGGTAGGTGGCTATGACGTTCTCCTCAAAATAGCCCTCGTATTCGCTCTTTGCACAGTTGCCGTTGCCGTAAAGCACCTTTCCGAAGGGAGTCTTAACTCCCTTCGTCTGACCGCCGTGATTCTCAAAGCCTACTATATCCACTGACTTTCCGTCCAGCTCTGCGCGTATAACGATATTTCCGATGCACCGGAGCTTACGGCTCGCCGGTGCTACCGTATGATAGCTGAAAAGTCCAAGCCCCTTTATGTCGTTTCCGTCAGCGTCACGGTAATACTGTCCCATGAGCTGATAGCCTCCGCAGATAAGGAAAAGAAAGGCACCCTTTCTGTAAGCGCTGACTATGCCCTCGCGGCACTTCATAAGGTCCGCGGAGATATGCTGCTGCTCGAGGTCAGCTCCACCTCCTATATAAATGAGGTCATAGGCTAAGAAATCCGGCATCTCCGAATCTATGGAATAGGTGTCCACCTGACACTCTATCCCCCTCTTTCCGCAGCGGTATTTCAGTATCTCCATATTGCCGCTGTCGCCGTACAGGTCCAGCATATCGGCGTACATATGCAGTATCTTGATCTTATTCATCCCTGCTACCTCCATGCTTCGCACTGTAACGCTTCAGCGCCGCTCTTGTCGGCTGCACAGCCGTATAGTTCGCTATGACGAACTTTCTTCCCTCAGTGGAGGCAAGCTCCGCCACAGCTTCATCCAGATCAGGTCTGACTACTATTTTCGCCGGATCATATCCGGAACACTTTATCCTTACCGCTATATCGTAGGCTCTCGTGCCCGATGTGACTACCCTCGTCACCCGCTGGAAAATGCTGAAATTGATGTCCCATATCCATGATACGTCAAGTCCGTCGGCTACGTTGTCGTTGAGCACGAAAAGCAGCTCCTTCTCACCCTGCATCTCGTTCATTACCCTGAGAGTCATATTTGCTCCAACCGGATTCTTTGCCAGATTGAGCGTTGCCCTGCGGCCGCCCAGCATGAAATCCTCCATACGTCCGTTCTTGACAGTGTAGCCCGAGATGACCGAATCCGTTATCTCCTGCTTAATGCCGTAGAGCTTGGACACTGCCGCTACCGCAGTCATATTGTATACGTTGTATATGCTGTTAAGCTTGGGCGAATAGATGTGACCGTCCGCTGTGAACACCGGCTTTTCAAGGTCGATGTCCTTGGCAGTGATATAGGGCTCATAGTCTCCGAAGCCGCACTTTCCGCAGCGGAACTTTCCGATATGTGAATACTGATAATACTCGTAATCCAGCGGTTCTCCGCAGAAGGGACAGAAACGTCCCTCTGAAGCCTCAAAGGTCTTTTCAGTCGCAAAGGCATAACGCTCCGCATGGAAGTAACTGACGTTCTTATTCTCCGGATTTGCCCTGCCGAGACGTGCAGTATTGGGATCGTCGCCGTTCAGGATAAGGTTGCCGGTGAAGGTCTTGCAGAAGCCGTTTATCTTCTGGATAAGAGTCTCCATTTCACCGTTCCTGTCCAGCTGATCGCGGAAGAAGTCCAGCACCACAAGGGTGTCCAGCTTCAGCTGGGAATATACCACCGGCACGTGGGATTCGTCCGTTTCAAGTATGAGATAATCTGCCTTGACTCTGCCCTTCATATCGCAGTGGCGGAGAAGCAGCGAGCATATTCCGGTATCAAGGTTGTTGCCCTCGCGGTTTATGATTATCTTCTTTCCGCTTTTCTCAAAGAGCTGGGCAATGCAGTTGGTCACCGAGGTCTTTCCGTTTGTACCGGTAACCGCGATTATGGGACAGTCTACCTTAAACATCGACACCGCCTTATGCCGCGAGATATGCCACAGGATTATGCCCGGAAGATTTCCTGCGTTCCTGTGCATGAGCCTCAGCATTCTGACTATGATCTTTCCGATCAGTATCTGTAATCGTTTCAATTTATGCCTCCGTTATCCCGAAAGGGATCATTTTTCCACATATGTTATTTTCCCGTCCTCGCCAAAGGCTACAAAGCCCCGGCTCTTGGCTTCTCTTATGCCCAGTGCCATTGCGGTCTCGATAGCCGGTGTGAGCCTTGTAAATCCGAAGAGATGATAGGTCTCCCTGAGAAGATCCTCCCTCTGCATGGAGATCTGACGTGCCATGATATGCTTTATTCCTGCTGCAAGCTCCTGTGCAGGGATGTCTCCTATGTCACGTCTGTCTCCATCGGCACACTCCGACCGGCATTTGTCGTATGCGGCAGGATCCTGCTCCGGCAGCCAGAGGAACTCTGTCTCGCCGTTCTGAGTGGTCTTTATCTGAGCCTTTTCGATAGCGCCGTCAAGAGTGCGCTTCATAGCCGCTCCCGGACGAGTGATTCCCCAGCAGGCAAATACCTTCTTTACAAGAGCATTCCTGCTTACGGGAGCCTCCGCTTTCAGTATGTCGTTCACGCACTTCACTATCTTATTGGTATTTGCGTCAGTGAAGTTTTCTGCCACGCCGTAGGAGCTTACCTTGAACGGCACATACTTGTCGCAGAGGTCGGTGAGCTGAACAGGCTTCTCCTGCTCGAATACAAGCTCCTGCTTCGGCTTCGAAGCCGGCTCGTCCTTCTTCTTTTCCGGATTCCTGTATGCCTCCAGAGAGCGCTCTATCTCCTCTTTGATCTTGCCGATAACACGCTCCCTGTTGTCTATCCAGTCAAGGATATGGACGTTCATAACGTTCCAGCCCAGTCCCTTCAGCACGCTTGGCTGAGAAAGTGTCCTGTCGCTGGCAGTTCCGTTCTCATAGTAGGAAAGACTCTCACAGCATATGCCAAGCAGATATGTGTCCGGCTTGTCCGGGTTGCATACCGCAACGTCCACCTTATAATCGGAGCAGCCTACGCTGCACTTAGCCTGATAGCCGATCTTAGCCAGCTCTGCCGCAACGACCTCTCCGAAGCCGTTCTTTGGAGCTGTACTTCCTCCCCTGACGGCAAGAGCGCTCTTGCCCTTTGCAGCAAATTCAAGGAAGCCCTTGAGTCCCTCCACGCCGTCGGAACGAGTCCTTGAAAGATCTATCTGGTCGGGAGTTATTACCGAGAATACTATCATCTGGCACTTAGAACGGGAGATAGCTACGTTGAGTCTTCTCCAGCCGCCGTCCCTGTTGAGAGGTCCGAAGTTCATGGATACCTTGCCTTCCTTATCTGGACCGTAACCGATCGAGAACATGATGACATCACGCTCGTCGCCCTGTACGTTTTCAAGATTCTTTATAAGGATAGGCTCATACTGCTCGTTGGCAAAGGTCTCCAGCTGAGGATCACTGCGATAAGCGTCCATGAGCATATCGTCGATGAGGTTCTGCTGAGGCTGGCTGAACGTTACTACGCCTATGCTCAGCTTCCTGAGCTCAGGATCTCTCAGGCGGCGTGCAATCTCATCAACGATTGCCTGTGCCTCCGCCTTATTGGTTTTTGTGGAACCCTTGTCATAGTAGCCCTCAACGTGTACCCAGCTTACCTCTGATACCTGATCGTCAGGTGAAGGGAACGTAAACAGCTTGCCCTCATAGTATTTGATATTGCTGTAAGCTATAAGACTCTCATGACGGGAGCGGTAATGCCAGAGCAGATGCTTCTGGGGCATGGAAAGTGCGAGGCAGTCGTCGAGGACGCTTTCGAGGTCCTCCTTTTCGTAGTTCTCCTCGTCCACCTGATTGGAGCTGAAGAAGCTCGTTGGCGGCAGCTGCTTTGGATCGCCTACTACTATTACGTTTTCGCCTCTTGCGATAGCTCCCACAGCCTCGCAGGTGGGGAGCTGTGAAGCCTCGTCGAATATTACAAGGTCAAATTTCGGGTATGCCGGATCTATATACTGTGCCACCGATATTGGGCTCATCAGCATTACCGGACACATTCTCCTTAGCAGATTGGGGATACTATCGAACAGCTTTCTGATAGACATCATCCTGCCGTTGCTCTTTATCGCTTTCTGAAGTATGCCTATCTCAGAGCTGCCTGCCGATGCTCCCGCCGCAGGTATCTTGGCTGAAAGCTCAGCCACAAGTTCCTGCATAGTGAGATTGCCAAAGCTGTCAAGGACTTCCTTGAAGCGTCTGACAGTATCCTCGAACAGCGTGCCCTGAAAACGTGAGAGCTCGCTGCTGTGGGATATAGTAGCAGTCACCATTGCCTTGCTGATGTCGCAGTCAAATGCTCCCACAAGCTGCTCGCTGGGAACATTTCCGTCAAGGTAAGCTTCAGCAACATTGCCTATACCGAACTCACGGAGCTTATTGCATATGGTTACGATACCAGTCCACTCCTTGAGTTGAGGCAGAGCCCGTGTTACGGCGTCCGCCTTATCAGCCGCAAAGCCGCACCAGTTGTCGCCGGTGATGAGTTTCTCAGGGATGAAATTATAACTGTCCGCAAGCTCTGTAACAGTTCTGTCAAGAGCAACGTAATCTGCTATGAGCTTCTCAGTCATGCCGCGGCTGGAATTCTTGCTGGCAGGATCGCTGAAATGTCCCGTTACAGCCTCGGAAAGGCGCAGCTTCTGCTCGCCGCTGAGAGGAGCCTCCAGCACCTGTCCGCGGAGCTTTTCCGAAAGCTCCACTGCCTGACCGAGCATATCGAAATCAGTGTCCTCGCCCATCCAGAGGCTGCCGAAAATACCAGTCACCTCTGCCGGAGCTTCCTTTATCTCGCGGCTGAGCTCTCCAAGACGGTTCAAAGTCTCACAGTGCTCCACCATATTGCTCTTGGTAACTGTAGAGGAGGACTTTGCATGAGCTGCAAGTCCGCTCACAAGCTTCTTGCTCTTGAAGTATTTGGACATGAACCACTTGCTCTGTGCTGTTTTCCAGTTAACAAGAGCTCCGCTGCTGTCATAGGCAAGTACCGAGGGCTCAAACTTTTCAAGCACTCCCGCCTTGACTTCCTTCAGCTCCCTGCCGCACTGTACAAGTCTCTCGGCAGGTGCCTTCTTTATGTCCCAGTCACCGCCGCTGACTATCCCGGGAAGGATATAGCCCTCGCCGGAAGCTGTGGTAAGTATCTCCGCAGCTGCCTTGCACTGAGGATAGGTAAGACTCTCCGCTCCACAGAAGCTGCAAATCTGAGCAGTATCCTGCTCGGCTGCGGCAAGATCGTTCTTCAGCTGGGCAAGCTTAGACTCGATAGCGCTCCTCGTTTCGGGAGTGCAGGAATCAAGCTCACAGACATTCAGAGGCGTTGCAGTAACGTCGCCGAATTCCTTTCCGGCAGCCGCAAGACTTTCCAGAGTCTCACGCCACATGGAATATGAGCTGTCACTCATGGCATCAAGCTGCTCGTTGGTGAATGCGAACTTTCCGCCGTATTCCCTGTTCTGCTCGTATCTTACGGCTGCATCGTAAAGCGAACAGCCGAAATTGCGCTGTTTGTGTATCTCCTCCATTATGCCGTTGAGCTCACGGCGCATCTCGGAGATCTTCTCCGCCTGTGCCTTGTATTCCTGAGGATGCTTTATCCTGCCTACGTTAAGGGTGTCCTCCAGCTGCTTCAGCACCGCTCTTTTCTGCGCCTTGTTTGAATGTAGCTCAAGGCAGAACGGTCCGAGACCTACCTTGTTGAGGCGCTTCTCAACGACAGAAAGCGCTGCCATTTTTTCAGCTACGAACAACACGGATTTACCGTGATACAGTGCACTTGCTATCATATTGGTTATTGTCTGTGACTTACCGCTTCCGGGAGGTCCGTGGAGAACGAAGCTCTTTCCCTGTGAGGCTGCATATACAGCTGCAAGCTGCGAAGAATCCGCGCTCAGCGGTACTGCAAGCTCAGTGGGAGCCACTTTGTTGTCAAGATCCAGAGGCGAAATGTATATGTCCTCGCCTGCCCACTCGGTCTTTCCTGAGATAAGGCTGGCAACTACCTTGTTCTTGGCAAGCTCGTCAGCCCTGTTGCGGATATCGTTCCACATGATGAAACGGGTAAAGGAGAACTGTCCGATAAAGGCATATTCCTCTATATCCCAGCGAGTCTGAGCCATTATTCCCTGACGTATGGTGCTGAAAATAAGGCTGAGATTTACGCCGTTCTCGTCCTCAGGAACAGGATCGAGTCCCTTTATGTCAATTCCGAAGAACTGCCTGAGCATTTCAAGCATGGTGATGTTCACCTGAGTGTCTTCGTCACGGATACGTATGGTATAAGCCTTTTCCTGCACCTTTCTCGTTATATCTATGGGCACCAGCACCAGCGGTGCATATCTCGCCTTATCGCTCTTGTCGGTCTCGTACCACCGCAGGAAGCCAAGGGCAAGGTATATGGTATTGGCACCGTTTTCCTCCATGCTCACCTTAGCCTGACGGTGGAGCTTCTTCATTATCTTTTCAAGGTCGCTCTCCTTCAGGAACGTTCTCAGACGGCGGCTCTTGAATTCAGATTCGGCTATCGCCGAGATCTGGTCGCGGTCGTTCTCCATTTCGTAGATCTTGCTGTCGGATACGGTAAGAGTCATATCGTTGGGAATCGGCATGACGCGGAAATCCTCACCCTTTGAGATCTCGTCCTCAAGGTCGGAAAGGGTATTGGTCATAAGCTGGACGCTCATGGCATTGGGACGAAAATTCAGCAGGCTGTTCCTGAGACTGAGGTCGAGGAGCTTGCGCTCCCAGATTACCTGCTTTGTTACCTCTCTGCCCTGCAATTCGCCCTGTCCAACAAGCTCCAGTTCGCTGGGAGCTGAGGTAATCTCGGATTCCTTTCTCTCGCCGTAGTCCACTGCCTTGAAAGAGCCGTTATCGCTCACCCTTGACGGTATGGGACGTATGCCGCTGGAACGTGTGCGGCTGACGTCAATGGCAAAGTAGAATGCTCCTGCATCAGAAAGATGATCTGCCGCGTGCTTTTCAGCAGTGTTGAAATCAGTATTCCTTCCGGCTACGAAATCAGTACACTCCACAACGCTCATGGAATCTATGCCATGAGCTATCCTCTTTGTGATAGCTGTAACATCGTACTGGAGGCAGTCAGGGAAGGTCTCGTTCTCCAGCCAGCAGCCTGCAAAGGCATGACCTCTCATAAGGACGAGCAGCGGCGACAGTCCTACTGCTTCAAGGCAGGTACAGTACAGCACAGAAAGATCAAGGCAGGTACCGGACTTGCCCTCAAGAACAGTGTCAGGCATACGTATGCGCTGGGCTTCCTCGTAGCTCGCAGGCGGCATGGTATAGGCGATATTAGCTTCCTGAACTGCCGCGTAAATAGCTCCCATCTGCTGCTTCACCATATTCGGATTCTTGCTCTGGTAACCGGTGAAGGCAGGATCTCCGTTCCACTTCTGTAGGTACACGCTGGCTGAGGAGATTATCTCCCTGACTCTTGGATGATTGGGCGTCATGAAGGCTGCCGCTGTCTCTGGCATGAAATTGGTACCTGTCCACTGATCATAGGCGTAGAGCTCTATGCTCCGCACCTCAGATACAAGCACCTCGTCGCCTCTGAGAGCCTCGACTGTCACGCTGCCCACGAGCTTTTCAGTAAGTCCGAACAGATACTCCGATGCCATGACTATATTCACCGGTGCAAATTCTACAGGCTGTCCCGGCTTGAGATCCACAGGAGCGGTCTCGTATGCTCTGGCAAATTCCGGCTCAAAGGTAACTCTCAGCCGCACGCTTGTCAGATCGGTATCTGTATTATTGGTAATTGTCAGGTTGCGGAACACGGGTACATAATTCTGCTGCATTGCAAAATTGATTCCGGCAGTCATGTTGCCGCCGATAGTAATAATTTTTTCCATAATTCTCTCCAATCTGTGCCGTCGCATAAATATACATAATAATAATAACACATTCCGGACGATTTTACAATATTTTTCAGCAAAAAAGAAGCGGCATTTTTTCAATGCCGCTTCTTGCTTATTTCTTCTTTACAACTACGCCGTCGGTCTTCCAGATGCTCTCAGGCGGAATGACTCCCCTGACGCAGCTTGTGGGATATATGTTGGAATGCGGTCCGATAACAGTTCCGGGATTCAGCACGCTGTTGCAGCCTACCTCAACAAAGTCTCCCAGCATTGCTCCTATCTTCTTTATGCCGGTCTCAAGCTCCTCGCTTCCGGACTTTATCACTACATTCGTCTTGTCCGACTTTACATTTGAGGTTATAGAACCAGCTCCCATATGCGACTTATAGCCGAGTATGCTGTCGCCCACGTAATTATAGTGGGGAGTCTGCACGCCATCAAAAAGTATGACGTTCTTGAGCTCCACTGAATTGCCTACAACACAGCCTGCTCCCACAAGTGCGCTGCCTCTTATGAACGCACAGTGGCGTACCTCGGTATCAGGTCCGATTATACAGGGAGCTCCCAGATATGCGCTGGGGAATACCTTTGCAGTCTTATGTACCCACACGTTTTCTGAGGGATTATCATATTCGTCCGGACTAAGAGTTTTTCCAAGCTCGATTATAAAGCTGCTTATGCCTTTAAGCGCCTCCCAAGGATATTCAAAGCCGCGGAGATAGTCCGCTGCCGATGTATGACTGAGGTCGTAAAGCTCTGAGATTCTGATATTGTTCATATTTTTCCTACCCCCATAGTATAATGTTACATGATACATATTATACTCCCGAATCAGACAAATGTCAACATATTGCCCCTTTTTACGATAAATATTAATTTTTTCTTTACATTTACGCAAAAATGTGATAAAATGGTATACGTACAATGCCGCTCCGGGTATTCCGGAGCTCTTTCATCGGAGTGTCTTTATGAACAACAGATTTTCCCGTCTTCTGCGCGATCCTGCTCTGCTTTCACTGGCAGCTATAATTACCGGTACTTCCATATTTGCTGCGGCTGCTTCAAAAATGCCTCAGCCTCCAAGAAGCAGCGATACACTGCCGGTAAGCACAGAAGCCGTCACCACTACGGCACATGAAGCTCCTACTGCTTCCACTATTACTTCTACCGCAACAGAAGCTGTCACAACGTCCGTTTCGACCATCACATCGTCCTCCGCAACTGCTCACTCAACGGTCACTACCTCGTCCGCAGCTGCTTCGTCTTCATCCTCCACCGATTCTACCACTACTACCACCACGTCTGCTGCAAAGCCTTCTTCCACAACCACCTCCGCAACAGTCACTCACAGCACGGAAGCCCATACTTCCACCGCTCAGCAGAACGCATCTTCCTCCACTACCACAACTACTACCACTACATACGTCTCCACAAACACTACCGTAACTCTGCAAACCGCCACCATTACAACAGTAGTTCCGGTAAACGGCGAATCCCCCAACGCTTCTTTCTATCAGCAGCGAATGGCTGTCGCCGGCGACTCCATTGCCCACGGCTTCAACGTCTTCGGCTTTATCCCCTATCAGAGATGTATCACTCAGGGCTCGGTATCAATGTGGAACCTCAGTTACTTCACCTTCAATTACGGCTATGGTCCGCTCGGTCTCGTTGACGCAGTTAACTACGTACACCCCAAGTTCCTGTATATGTCCCTGGGCATGAACGACGTGAATATGAACACTGCCGAGAAATTCGCCTCCACCTACGTTGACACCATCAACAAGATAATGCAGAAGGTCCCGGATATAAACATTGTAGTCGCAGGTATCACACCTGTGTACGACGGCATAGCCTATACCAACAACGCTAAGATACGCAGCTACAATGCGGCTCTCGAAAAGGCTGTCAAGGCTATGGATTCAAAAAGAGTCTACTACTTCGATGCCTATTCCGTGCTCGCTGATCCGGTTACTCTCGCGCTAAAATACGGAACCTCCTCCGGTGACGGCATTCACCTTGCAGTCTCCTGCTACAACGCTATCCTGAAAGCGCTCTATAATTTCATGGACGCTACCACCATAAAGGAACAGATCATTCAGGCTGAAAGCAATACATAATACAAATGCCCCACTCATATGAGTGGGGCTTATTTTTGTTATTTCTCCGGTGCAAGGCTGTCGATAAGATTCAGCTTATACTTCTGTATCTTCATGGCGTCCTTGTTGGTGATACCGCTGCCGGGTTCGTCAACGTCGCCGTTTCTCTCGCCCTCCTTGGTCAGCTGGTACTTATCAGGATTTGCAATTGACTGCATGATGAGCACCGCATCGGCAAGGTTTACCTGCTTATCGCAGTTCGCATCACCCCAGAGTACATCCTCCTCAGCAGTTGAAAGCTCGGAGGTCGTTGTGGGAGTTTCTGTCGTTACGGCAGCTGTCGTTGTGGTTGTAGTCGTTATCTCCTCGCCGGTAGTTGTCTCAGGCTCGGTGACTACTGTGGTAGTCTCTGTAACTGTTGTAGGAGTTTCGGTAGTTGTAGTCTCAGAGGTAGTGGTCTCGGTGGTAGTTGTAGTAGTCTCCGAGGTAGTTGTGGTAGTCACTATTTCCTCAAATGCCTTCAGGAACACGGTGTAGTTGATAACATTACCTGTCATTCCGTTATTTCCCAGCACTACCTTATCTCCGGACTCAAAGGTCTTCTTGTATACCGCGAATTTTACCTCGTTGCTGGACACCGCTTCAAGGTCAGTCCTTGTATAGCCGCTGAGCCATGAGGGCACTGAATTTGCCTCCTCTTCCCTCTTGTCCACAAGGATATATACGTCAGCCTTGTCAGCCGCTGTGAACTCGGCAAGGTCGCCGCTGGCATTCTTGGAATTGCAGGCTGTCATGATGTATTCGCAGTTTTCAAGCTCTGCCGGGAGGGCGGTATAGGTAAAGTCTCTGTCGCCGTAGATCTGACCGCCGGTCTTGTTGGACTCCATGAGCTTCCAGTCGGCGGAATTAGAATAATCCTTAACGATGAGGTTCTTTACGAGCTTGCCGTTTACAGGCTCCGGAGGAGTATTGTTCAGCTTGATGTCAGGTCTCTCCGGGAGAGGAGCCTCTGTACCGAGGTAGTAGCTCACGTGGGGAGGCTGGTTGTATGAGGACTGCTGGCAGCCGCACTGCATACGGTACTGCATATCGTGCATGAGAGTGGTAAGACGGTACTTGCTCTCGGTATTGGTGCACCATACGCGGAGCTTTGTATTGTCCTCGGTGCGGAGAATAAGTTCCTCGCGCCAGTCACCGAAGAGGTCGGCAGTCATACACGGAACAGCCTTTGTGCCGTTATTGGAGGCACAGCCCTCAGCCGTGAGAATTACAGGATAATCGTTTATCGCCTTGCCGTCTGTGATATAAATATTGTCAAGAAGCTCACGTTCAAGATCGCCGTCCCAGTAGATGAGAAAGTTCGTGGAGGGCCACTTGTTGCCTATCTGCTTGCCTGAAACATCGAATACCGCATTAGCGGGTCTTGAACCCCAGAACTCAGCGCCGCTGTTTCCTGCAACGATATTGTCCGCACAGCAGCGACCTGTATCCTTATCGCCGTCATAGTGCCAGATTATCTGACCATTCTTGCCGTCAACGAGCGAGATACCGTATTTGCCGTCCTCATGGCAGATGAACACTTCGATACCCTCACGGTTCGGGTCGAGGTCGCCTATGTGCATAGCGTCGCCGTGCATCTGCTTCGTGGACCACAGGAGCTTGCCGTTGTCGTCGATACAGCTCGCACCCATGCAGACCTCCTGCTTGCCGTCGTTATCGAAATCGGCTACCATGACGTTGTGGTTTCCGCAGCCGTAGGCAGGGTTGCTCTTGTCAAAGCCGGTATCGAATACCCAGCGCTTCACCAGCTTCTTGTCGCGCACGTCAAAAGCCGAGAGAGAAAGTCTTGTATAGTAGCCTCTGCCGTAGACAGCCGAGGGATGAACTCCATCGAGGTAGGCAATAGCCGCGTTCATACGCTCGCAGCGGTTGCCGTAGTTATCGCCCCATGTGGACTTGGCAGCAGTGCTCGTGGCATCGCCGCGGGGAACTGGGAAGTCTATCGTGTCAAGAGCCGCACCTGTTGCGCCCTCGAAAAGCGTCATATACTCGGGACCGTCAAGGATAGTACCCGCGCTGCTCACCCACGTTTTGCTGCCGTCACCGATGACCTTGCCAGTGCCGTCAACAGTGCCGTCGCAGGTCTTGGTTATGAGCTCAGCCTTGCCGTCGCAGTCAAAGTCCGCAACTGCCATCTGTGTATAGTGCTGACCTGCGCGGACATTCTTGCCCATATCTATGCGCCACAGCTTCTTTCCCGTGAGAGTATAGCAGTCAATGTAGACCTTGCTGGTATAGCCTGTCTTGGAGTTGTCCTGCGAATCGTTCGGATCCCACTTGACGAATATCTCGTACTGACCGTCGCCGTCAACATCGCCGACACAGCAGTCGTTCGGAGAGTAGACACTGCTGTTGGGATTGTCCAGCGGTATGTCGAAGTAGTTGGTGCCCGAGGTGAAGCGGCAGTCCTCAGAGCTCACCACAGTTCCGTTTTTCAGCGTATCAACGCGGTACTTGGAGTTCTGGCTGCCCTGAGCGTCCCAGTAGTTGGTAGCCTCTCCAGTCTTGCTCGTGTAGATGAGCTGGTCGTCGCGGAAGAGCTGGAACTCCGCATCGTCCGCGTCGTTGGCATTATAGCGCCAGCTCACGAACATTCCATCGCCTGACTTTACAGCATAGATACCACGGTCGAGGTACTCCATGATAGCCGAGCCGTTGCCGCCGTTGCCATATGCAGCGTCGGCTGCTGTCATTCCCACTGAGAGGGTGAGAAAGCTGCTTGCTGCTACCGTGAGAGAGGACACGGCTGCCGCAATGCGTTTGAGTTGTTTTTTCATTAACATTCCCCCTGAAAAATATTAAACGATTCGGGCACAAATACCCATTATTGTTATTGTACCATATTATTCACAAATTTTCAATGACTTTTTGTGCTGTTTTTATTGTTTTTTGTGCAATCTCTAACTAAAAAGTCCGGAGGTTCTCTCCGGACTTCTATCATGTGTTCTTGTCTACTGTATGGAATTTCTTCAGGTTGCCTATCTTCTCGTTGCGCTCGTCCAGTACCTTCTCTACCTCTGACCATTCGAGTCCCTGATTTGCGCAAAGCACCATAACGTGGTAAAGCAGGTCGTTTATCTCGTTCTTGAGCTCGTCGTTATTGCCGTTCTTAGCTGCGATAACTGTCTCGGTAGCCTCTTCGCCTACCTTCTTGCATATCTTGTCCACGCCCTTGTCGAAAAGATAGCAGGTGTAGGAATTCTCAGCAGCAGTACCGCTCTCGTACTGCTTCTTCCTCTCCTTGATAACTTCAAATATTTCCTGATATACTGTCATTTTTCATTCTCCTCTGTATTATATATTTCATTGAAAAAGCAGCTGTAACTTCCTGTGTGGCAGGCTGCTCCGGTCTGCTCAACATTCACCAGCAGGGTGTCGTTATCACAGTCGCCGTAAATCGAGACCACCTTCTGTACGTGTCCTGAAGTAGCTCCCTTGTTCCAGTATTCCTGACGTGAACGGCTCCAGAACCATGTATAGCCGGTCTCAAGAGTCTTTTTCAGGCTCTCCTTGTTCATGTATGCGAGCATAAGAACTGTCTTTGTGTTGACCTCATAGCATATCGCAGGGATAAGCTCTCCCTTTACAAAAAATTTGTCGAGGTCGTTAATGTCTATCTTTATCATTTTTTCACCTTCATCTCAGTAGTCTATCCACCACTCAGGTGTTATCTCGCCGAGTGTTATTACCTTGCCCTTGCTGTAATCCAGCATTATCTCGATGTCCTTGTAGCTTTCCGGCATGAGCTGCACCATGAGCTCGCGGCAGGCTCCGCAGGGAGCTCCCTTACCATCCACAGGAGGTATGCACAACAGCTTGTCTATCTCCTGCTCGCCGCCCGTTATCATGTTGAATATTGCATTTCTCTCGGCGCATATGCCCAGTGTGGAACAGGTGTCGATACACACGCCGGTATATATCTTTCCGGACTTGCTCAGCACAGCCGCAGAGACCTCCCCTGCGGTGACAAATTCGGATATTCTGCGCGGTTTAAGTACGGCTTTTGCAGCGGCGTACATCTCTTCCCAGATCTTTTCCATAGCTTACCTCACTATAACGCCCTTGCTGCGGCAGTAGTCCTTGACCTGACCGACTGTGAGCTCCTTAAAGTGGAACAGCGAAGCCGCAAGTGCAGCAGTAGCACCGGTCTTTTCAAAGACCTCGTAGAAATCATTTATCTTTCCCGCACCGCCGCTGGCGATAACAGGTATTGAGCAGTTGTCGCATACCGCTTTCAGCATAGGTATATCGAAGCCCTCCTTAGTGCCGTCAGCATCTATGGAGTTAAGGCATATCTCCCCTGCTCCCAGCTTTTCGATAGTGTGTACCCAATCGATGAGGTCTATGCCCATATCCTTGCGTCCGCCGTTTATATAGACTGTCCACTTGCCCTCGGAGACCTTCTTTGCATCGATTCCTACGCATATGCACTGGCTTCCGAAAATGTCAGCGCCGTCCTTGATGAGCTGCGGATTCTGCACTGCCTGAGAGTTTACGGATACCTTGTCAGCTCCGGCTCTCAGTGCTTCGCGGATGTCGTCAACGTTCTTGATTCCTCCGCCCACTGTCAGAGGTACGAATACCTTTTTCGCGGTGTCGCGCACTACGTCAAGGAACACTCCGCGCCCCTCGAAGGAAGCCGTTATGTCGTAGAATACTATCTCGTCCGCACCCTGCTTGTTGTACTCCTCGGCACACTCAACGGGATCTCCTACATCACGGACTCCCTCAAAATTCACGCCCTTTACTACCTTTCCGTTTCGCACGTCAAGGCACGGGATTATTCTCTTTGCAAGCATTATTTAACACCTTTCTCTATTACCATATGACATCTGTCCCATATTTCATTTTCGTATCTGAATGCGTCCTCGTCAGTGCCGCAGTATGTGAAGCCTACGCTCTCATAACACCGCTTCGCTCCTGCATTTACCGAAAGCACACATAGCCTCACCCTGTCAGCACCGGTGAACTCAAAAGCATACTTGACCGCAAGTTTCAGCATTTCCCTGCCATAGCCTTTGCCGCGCTTTGAAGGATCTACCATTACAAATTTGAGCATTCCCTCGTTCGTCACAGCATTTACAGAATAGCAGAAAAAAACAACCGGTATACCATCCTGAGAAGTCACAACGAACGGAGCATCTCCGCAGCTGACTGCTATATCATCAAGCAGAGCACAAAAACTCTCACCCGCTATCGGGAAATCCGTTCTGTCAGCACACCACATGGCATGTTCACGCGGCTCGGTTATCCACTTCCTGATAATCTCAAAATCAAGGCTGTGGATGTAAGGTCTTAGTCTCAGGCGCTCACTTGGCTGCATACTCAACAGCCTCACGCAGGTCGAGCGTACCCTTGTAAATGGACTTTCCGCAGATAGTGCCGTAAAGACCCATTTCCTTGCAGGCAACGATGTCATCCATTGTGTGGACTCCGCCGCTGGCTACGATACTGGCTCTGCCATCGGTAGCATCCGCCAGCTTTTTCAGCTGGTCGCGGTTGACGCCGGAGAGAGTGCCGTCCTTGGAAATATCAGTGAAAATGAAATACTTCACCCCGGACTCTATCATCTTGTTTGCAAGGTCGATGTAGTGAACGTCGGAGCTCTCCAGCCAACCCTCGGTAGCTACCATTTCGTTCATGGCATCTATCCCTACCACTATCCTCTCGCTGCCGAACTTCTCAACAGCTTCGCGAACGAGTTTGGGATTTTTCAGTGCAACCGAGCCGAGTATAACCCTCGTAATTCCCATATCGAGGTACTCACGTATGGTGCGAATGCTCCTGATACCGCCGCCGAGCTCCACTTTTAAATTTGTCTTTTCGGCAACGTCTGTGTATATATTCGTATTGACCGGTCTGCCCTCCTTGGCGCCGTCAAGATCTACCATGTGTATCCACTCTGCACCGGCTGCTTCAAAGTTCTTCGCTGTCTCAAGGTAGTCGCTCGCTACCTTCTCCACTGTGGAAAAATCGCCCTTGAAAAGGCGGACACAGTTGCCGTCCTTAATATCTATTGCAGGAAATATTATCATTTTTCTTCTCCTTTGCCGTTTACCATTTCAATAAGCGGTCCGATAAACTTCTTGTCTGTCCAGTCGCACTTCTTGTCCTTGTTCTCGCAGAAAGGCTTCTCCCACGCTTTCATCTCAGACGGATCCTTTTTGGAAAGCATCTTCACATACATCTTGCACATTGTCCTGTCTGCGAACTTCATACCGTTGAGGTCCCACATTCCCTGATAATAGAAAAGCGGTATGTCAGCCAGCTCATCCTTGAGATTGCGCTTGCGTATGGACTCCACCAGTTCCTCATCGCAGGGCGCAGCTCCGCAGCAATAGACGAAAATACGCTTGCCCTTCAGTGCGCCGATGTTCTTTTTCAGGAACGCTATCCCGGCTATCGCAGAGGCATAAACGCCTCCGCCGAGAATGATAGTGTCGAATTTTTCTACATTCTTTATGTCTGCCTTTTTTGTCTCTATTACGTTGAAGCCCGTATCCTGCGCTATCCATTCAGCGTATTTCTTTGAAGCGCCGTACTTGGACTGGCATAGTATTATTCCATTCATTTTTTACCTCTGTATCAGTCTGTTTCTTATTATATCTGCGTATCCGGCAGTAAGTCCGATATGCTCAAAATAATCTGCGACTGTGCCAAAGCGCTGCGTAAAAAGGTCGATAAAGCGCTCCATGCTCTTCTCATTGGCAAGCACGATGTTCCTGTCCACTCCGGGGTGAGCACTGAGGAAGTTTTCCAGCTTCTCCTTATTGTACTCACGGCTGATGACGTAATCACGGACTATCGCTTCACGTTCCGCACCGCAGAGCATAAGTATTATCGCTGAAACTACTCCCGTTCTGTCCTTGCCGGCTGTGCAGTGAAACAGCACTCCGCTTTCAGACTCCGCAAGAGTCCGCCAGACCTTTGATATATTCCCGGCCAGCGCAATGTCAATATAGGAATGAGGAACAGCTTCAAGGCTCTCCGGAACGCCGCTTCCCTCAGTTATGGGGAAATGGTGATATTCAAAGCAGGGTGTCTCCGAAAGAGTATCCGGTACTCTTTCTGCTTCCTGTTCGGTACGCATATCGATTATTGTCGTGATGCGATTTGCAAGGAGCTTTTCAATGTCCTCAGAGGATGGATTGATTGGAACGTCGCTCCGCCAGAATATTCCGCTTTTTGTAACTCCGCCGTCCGAAAGCCTTATACCGCCAAGCTCACGGGTATTGGCTGTACATGAAAGAAGGCTCCTGTATATCATGCTCTTTCTCCCTTACCTTAGCTCTGCAAGTATGTCGGAATACGCATTGTCCCAGTTCTTCTGAGGATCATCAAGGACGATGCTTTCAATGTCGAGACGCCGGAGTATATCGAGTTCCCGGCGCTGACGCTCCTCAAGCGCAGAGATATAGCCGCCGAAGCCGCTGAGTACCTGTCTCTTGCCGTATTCACCGTTACAGTGGTAGTCGATGACCGCATTGAGCCATTCGTCGCCGCGCTCGGCTGAGGCAGCCTCCACGCTTTCACGCACCTTACTGTTTTTCAGGTATACCACCACCGGTGAGAGCGGCTTTATTATGTCGCATATCTCGCGGATGTACGCCTCCGAAACAGGCTCCTCAAAGCCGAAACGCATCATGGTCTCGCACATGGGATTCTGCAAAAGGACACAGTTGAATACCCAGCCGCCGCTGCAACTGTCTGCGAATCCACGCCATTTATCCAGCATTACCGGATGCTCTGTCTCCCACGGCAGAAAGTCGTATATTTTGTGCCGGAGGAGCTTCTCGAAAAGCTCTCCGGTAAATTCTCCAAGACTGATGATATATCCGCCGGACTTACTTTCGGCTGATGACAGCACCTCTCGCCGCTCATTTTCTGCGAAGTCCACAAGGTCGCTGTCCGTAATATATGCATGAAATTCGTAGTCCGCAGGATGACTGCCCGTGCCCTCGTCGATAAAGGTGTAACCAAGCTGTTCAGCAATGAAGCGGGATGTTGTGCTCTTGCCCGAACACGGCAGTCCTTCGACAATTATCAGTTTTCTCATTTTATAAGTCCACCAAAGCTGCGGAGTATCTTTAAGCCTGTTTCTCCGGATTTTTCCGGATGGAACTGTGCTCCGTAGACGTATCTGCCGTCGTATACCAGCGCGGGGACACGTCCGCCGTACTCGCTGTATGCGGCTATGTCCTTGTCCTCGCACTCAGCCTTGTAAGAGTGTACGAAGTAGACATACTCGTCGTCGCCGATGTTTTCAAGGAGCGGACAGTCATTCAGCTTTTCCAGCTTGTTCCAGCCCATGTGTGGGATTATCAGCCCCGGCTCCTCCATTTTTCGGACGCTGCCGCCGATGAGTCCAAGACCGTCGCACTCGCCGAACTCATAGCCCTTTTCAAATATGAGCTGCATTCCAAGACAAATGCCAAGGAAAGGCTTCTTCTTTGCCTCCTCTTTAATGACCTCCACAAGACCGGTTGCTTCAAGCTTTTCCATTGCTGCCGGAAATGCTCCCACTCCCGGCAGTATTATCGCGTCGGCGTTCCTCAGCGACTTCTCATCGGAAACGAGCTCGTTCTCAAGCCCGAGATGATCCAGCGCGTTCTTCACGCTGAAAATGTTTCCCGCGCCGTAGTCGATCATCGCTATCATTACAATACCCCTTTCGTGGATAACGCAGTGCCGTCGGAATTCTCCTGAACAGCTGTTTTAAGTGCGTGTGCCACTGCCTTGTAGACAGCCTCTGCCTTGTGGTGATCGTTGCTTCCGTAAAGCAGATTTATGTGCAGAGTCATTCCGGAATTGAATGCGAATGCACGAAAAAATTCCTCAGTCATGCAGAGATCATAGTCTCCGCAACTCTGATTGGAAAAATCACAGTTGAATACCAGAAACGGTCTGTTGCTGATGTCAAGGCTCGCCATAGCAAGAGCTTCGTCCATAGGGATGTATGCTGTGCCGTAGCGTGCTATTCCGGACTTGTCTCCCAGCGCCTTGCCCAGTGCCTGACCAAGAGCTATACCGGTATCCTCTATGGTGTGGTGACAATCCACGTTGAGATCGCCTGTTACCTTTATGCTCATGCTTATACCGCTGTGTACCGAAAGAGCTGTGAGCATGTGATCGAAGAAGCCCACTCCTGTATCAACAGTGGCTTTGCCTCTGCCGTCAAGAGCTAACTCTATCTTTATGTCAGTTTCCTTGGTCTTGCGCTCTACTGCGCCGGTGCGGATTCCCTTTTCTTCACTTTTTTTCATTTGCGAAATACCTCTCTAACATTGCGGTCACTTCGGCATTTTCTTCGGCAGTTCCTGCCGTTATCCTCAAATGTCCGCTGAATTTGCGTATGGCTATTGAATTTTCAAGCAAGTATTCGTATATCTTCTGGAAGTCTGCGGTCTTTATGAAAACAAAATTGGTGCAGGGCTCGTATACAGCCTCGAAGCAGCCGTACTTCCTGTTGAGGGCTGTTATATCCTCATAGAGCTTCCGGGTGTTTTCGACTATGACTCTGCGGCAATCCTCAAGGTATTCCTTTTCGGAAAGTATGTCCGCAACTATCACCTGCGCCACGGAATCATTGTTGTACGGCGACTTTGCCGCTCTGATGGCATTGGTTATAGTCCTGTTCGCCACCGCAAAGCCAAATCTTACCGCAGCCATTCCGATAGCCTTTGAACAGGTCTTGAGTATGATGAGGTTATCATAGCTGCCTACCTCGTCAAGGATCGACTGATCCCAGAAGTCCATGTACGCCTCGTCAAGTATGATAAGGCAGTCGCTGAGGGAGGTTATTATCCTGCGTACCGATTCTCTGTCCAGTCCAAGGGATGTGGGGTTGCAGGGATTGGAGAAGATGAGTCCCTTTGCCCCCTTTTCCTTACAGAAAGCAATTAGCTTATCCACATTTATGGTAAGGTCCGGCTCCTTCTGGTAGGTCTCGACTTTTACCTCATAAAGCTGTGCGTAGAACTCATACATTGAGAAATCGTAGTTTACATTCACAATAGTGTCCCCTGCCTCAAAGAAGCAGCCCTCTATAATGCTTATAAGCTCGTCGGAGCCGTTTCCTGCGCTGATTAACTCCTCCGGCACTCCGTAAAGCTCCGAGAAAGCCTTTACCGGCTTCTTCGCAAGGCAGTCCGGATAGCGGTTGAAGTTCACCTGCGATATGCTTTTATTTATCTTATCCTTCAGCTTGTCGGACAGATCAAAGCAGCTCTCGTTTGCGTCAAGTCTTATTTTATACGTGCCTGTTATGGGATCATACGGTACCAGATCAACAAGCTTTTTATTGAGTTTGTAGCTCATATTTTTTCCTTTCTTTATAGGGCAATACCGCACAGGACATCCAGCCCGGTGCGGTGTTATTTCATTATTCAAAGCGTACCTTTATAGCGTTTGCGTGAGCAGTAAGTCCCTCGCGCTCTGCTATGAGAACGATGTCGTCCTTTGCCATACGGAGAGCGTCCTCGGTGTAGTAGGTGTAAGCTGTACGCTTGGTGAAGCTCGCTACTCCCAGCGGCGAGAAGAAACGTGCTGTACCGCTGGTGGGAAGTACGTGGTTAGGTCCGGCATAGTAGTCGCCAAGAGGCTCGGAGGCATAATTGCCAAGGAATATGGAGCCCGCATTGTCAAGGCTTCCAAGGAGCTCGAAGGGATTCTCCATAAGTACCTCAAGGTGCTCGGGAGCTATCCTGTTCGCAAGCTCTACGCACTTCTCACGGCTGTCAGCAATGATTATAGCGCCGTAATCCTCCAGTGACTTCTCGATGATGTTCTTTCTGGAAAGATACTCCTTCTGGCGCTCTATCTCCTTAATAGTAGCGTCAGCGAGCTTCTCACTGGTGGTGACCATTATTGCCGAAGCAAGCACGTCGTGCTCTGCCTGGGACATGAGGTCCGCTGCCGCAAATTTCGGATCAGCTGTATCATCTGCGATGACAAGTATCTCGCTGGGGCCTGCTATCATGTCAATATCCACTACGCCGTAAAGGAGCTTCTTGGCTGTGGCTACATAAATATTTCCGGGTCCTACTATCTTATCGCACTTTGGAATCTCCTCTGTGCCGTATGCAAGGGCTGCGATAGCCTGTGAGCCGCCGGAAAGGAATACTCTGTCTACGCCGCATATCGCTGCTGCCACAAGTATATCCTTGTTGGGAGTTCCGTCCTTGAGAGGAGGAGTCATCATGACTATCTCCTTGACTCCTGCTATCTTCGCCGGTATAGCGTTCATGAGCACGCTGGAGGGATATGCTGCCGTACCTCCGGGAACATAGAGTCCCACTCTGTTGAGTCCGCGGATACGCTGTCCCATGATGACGCCGTTTTCCTTGGCGGAGATAAAGCTCTGCTCTATCTGGCGCTTGTGGAAATCAGCTATGTTCTCCTGTGCGTTGAGGAGAGCGTTCACAAAGTCCTCGTCGGCTTCGGTAAGAGCATCGTTTATAACTTCTCTCGGCACCTCGTAATACTGAGGAAGACTGCCGTCGAATTTGAGTGTGTACCTTTTTACAGCCTCGTCGCCGTTTTCCTTTACGTCCTCTATGATACCGGTAACGACCTCGGTGACCTTCTTATTTGTCTCGCCGCTCCGTCTCTCCAGTTCAGCAAGAAATGCAGCTTCATCAGTGCCGTTGGCATATATCTTCTTCATCACAGATTCTCCTCTATCAGTTTTATAAGGTGCTCGATCTCAGCATGTCTCATTTTAAGACTTACTGTGTTTGCGATAAGTCTTGCAGAAATCGGAGCCACGTCTTCGATGACCTCAAGACCGTTTTCCTTCAGGGTAGTTCCGGTCTCAACTATGTCTACGATTCCGTCTGCAAGCTCAAGGAGCGGTGCAAGCTCGACTGAGCCCTCTATCTTGATTATCTCTGTATCCATTCCCTTTTTCTCAAAGAAATGTCTTGATACATTGGGATACTTCGTGGCTATGGTCTTGATACCGTAGCCGCCGTAGAAATCATAGCCCTTCTTTGTTGCAAGAGCAAATTTGCAGCGTCCGAAGCCAAGGTCAACAAGCTCGTAGAACTTGCCGTCCATTTCCATAATGGTGTCCTTGCCTACTACGCCCATATCGCACACGCCGTGCTCCACATAGGTGATAACGTCATTCGCCTTTGCGAGGACAACCTCAAGGTTTGCGTCCGGCACGGGAAGTATAAGCTTTCTGCCCTTTTCCCTTACAGCGGTACAGTCGAAGCCAAGCTTTTCAAGAAGACCTACTGTATCCTTTTCAAGTCTGCCCTTTGTAAGAGCTATTCTTATAGGCTTGCTCATATCTGCACCTCCTTGCTCTCGCCGTCTATAACTACGACCTTTGCTATCTTATGCTCCATAGCGTATTCCCTTACGGATTCAAGGTCGTCGAACAATGCGTTCTCAACTATAAGTCCCTGCTCGCGGAGCTTCCTTGCTGCCTTGAATGCTTCCACCTCGCAGCCCTCCTCAGCATAGACTATCACATCAGCTCCCGGTATTCTGGGAAGCTCGCTGTTTTTCTCCATTACCTTTGCGATACCGTTTACGTTTACTGCAAAGCCTACTGCGGGTATGTCATAGCCGAATTCCGATATGAGCTTATCATATCTTCCGCCGGAAAGAACTTCCTCACCGTGTCCCTGCAAATATCCCTTGATAATAAGTCCGGTATAGTAATCGGTCTTGTTTACAAGCCCGAGGTCAACTGTAATAGTGCCGTCACTTCCGCATATCTCGGCAGCGTCGCGGTAGATGTCGCGGAGTTCCTCAAGAAGACGGGTGATGTTCTCGTCCGGCATGAGCTCGGCTGCCTTTTCAAATACCTCCTCGCCGCCGAAAAGTGCGGGGAGCTTTTTCAGTGCCGCTGTAACAGGTGAGGCTCCCAGCGAATCAAGAAGGTCATTGAGCGCAGGGAAATTCTTGGTCTCTATGCGTCTGCGAATCTTTTCCTTTACATGGTCAGACACGTCTAGCTTGCCCACGAGCTCCTTGAAAATGCCTATGTTGCCAATCTCCAGCGAGAATTCCATTCCCATTGCTCTCAGGGAATCAACTGCGGTTGAGATCACTTCAAGGTCCGCCATTTTCAGCTGGGAACCGATAAGCTCGATACCGGTCTGCACTATCTCGTCGCTTCTGCCTTTAAGTGCAGGCTCAGTGCGGTAAACAGTCTGGTCGTAGCACAGCTTCAGCGGGAGAGTTGCGTCCTTGAGTCTTGTTGCAACTACTCTTGCGATAGGCATAGTTGAGTCTGGACGCATAACGAGCAATCTGCCCTTAGCATCGGTGAGCTTATAAAGGTTCTCCTGCGGGAAATACTGGGAATTAAGGTTGAACACATCGAAAAACTCCAGTCCCGGAGTTATCATCTCACAGTAGCCGCGGCTCTTGAAGAGTCCAAGCAGCTTGTTCTCAATGTCACGTCTGAGTATACACTCGCCGAAGAGCAGATCCTTCGTGCCCTCTGGAGTTATAAGATCGTAATTTCGCATAATAGCCTCCTGATATTACATTCTGTGCTTGCCGGTCATGCTCAGGTTATGAAACCGTTTAAGTAAAAGCCGGAAAAGCTGTAAATGCTCGCAGCGTTTTACTTTAGCCTGCTAATGTATTACTATGGTAATATGGTAACATATTACCAAAAGAAAGTCAAGTCAAAACAGAGACAGCTGTGCAGAATCGGGTAAATCACCAAAAGCTCCTATGCTTTTGAGCATATCTATTGTAGTTTTTGACGCACCGCTCTGCTCCTGGAATTCCTCCACCGATATGAATCCACCCTTCTGGGCTGCCTCGTATATTCCCTTGGCGGCATTGTCACCTACGCCGCTCATGGCTGAAAACGGCACGCGGAGCTTACCGTCCTCAACAAGAAAATCCGTAGCGTGAGACTTGAAAAGGTCAATGGGAAGGAATTCATAGCCTCTTGCCAGCATCTCGTTGGTGATGAGAAGTATATCGTAAAGGTCGCTCTCTTTCTTTGATCTGTCGTTGCCCAGCTCCTTCAGTTCCTCAAGACGCGCCCTTACTGCTGCCCTGCCCTTTACCGCAAGCTCAGCGTCGAAATCCTCACCTCTTACTGAGAAATACGTGGCATAATACTCCAGAGGCATATGCAGCTTGAACCAGCCCAGCTTTATTGCTGCGATTACGTAAGCAGCTGCGTGCGCCTTCGGGAACATATACTTTATCTTCAGACAGCTCTCGATATACCACTGCGGTACGTCGTGGTCGCGGAGCATCTGGATTATCTCCGGCGTGAACTGCTTCGGTGCCTTGCCCTTACGAGTCCACTCCATTATCTGGAATGCCATTTTCGGCTCAACGCCCTTATACAGCAGGTAGGTCATGATACTGTCACGGGTACCGATAACCTCAGAAATGGTGCATACGCCCTGATCTATAAGGTCCTTTGCGTTGCCCAGCCATACATCGGTTCCGTGGGAAAGTCCCGATATTTGCAGGAAGTCGCTGAACTTCGTGGGCTTGGCGTCAAGGAGCATCTGTATCGTGAAGCCTGTTCCCATCTCAGGTATGCCAAGACTTCCGGTCTTGCAGAAGATGTCCTCCGGTGTTACTCCCAGAACGTCACAGTTGGTACACATCCTTATAACGTCAGGATCAGACGTTGGCACGTCCTTTATCTTTATGCCGGTAAGGTCCTCAAGGTGCTTGTACAGCGTAGGTACTACGTGTCCCAGCTCGTCCAGCTTGAGTATGGTATCATGCAGTGAGTTGAAAGTGAAATGCGTTGTGATTATCTCAGAATCATCCATGTCCGCAGGGTGCTGGACAGGGGTGAAATCGTATACATCATAGTCCGAGGGCACTACTACCATTCCGCCCGGATGCTGACCTGTGGTACGCTTGATTCCAGTACAGCCTATGGCAAGACGGTTCATCTCGCTGGAATTCAGATTTATGCCGTTCTCCTCACAGTATTTCTTGACGTATCCGTAGGCGGTCTTTTCGGCTACAACAGATATAGTTCCAGCCTTGAAAACGTTGGATTTTCCGAAAAGCTGCTCGGTGTATCGGTGCGCCCAGAACTGATATTCATCGGAGAAGTTAAGGTCTATATCAGGAGCCTTATCGCCATCGAAGCCAAGGAAGGTCTCGAATGGGATGTCGTGTCCCTCGCGGTGCATATCAGTGCCGCACTCCGGACAAGTCTTCGGAGGAAGGTCGAAGCCTGAGCCGTACTTTCCGTCCGTAAGGAACTCACTGTGCTTGCACTTGGGGCACACATAATGCGGCGGCAAGGGATTTACCTCGGATATACCCGCCATAGAGGCTACGAAGGATGAGCCAACCGAGCCTCGTGAGCCTACCAGATAACCGTTCTCAACTGAGTTCCAAACAAGCTTCTGGGCAATGATGTACAGTACAGAGAATCCGTGCTTGATGATGGACGAAAGCTCTCTGTCAAGGCGCTTGTCCACTATCTCCGGAAGCGGATCGCCGTACAGCTCGTGGGCTTTTTCGTGAGTGATCCTAACGAGCTCTTCCTCCGCACCGTCAATGGTGGGAGTGAACGTTCCCTTGGGTATCGGACGCACGACCTCGATCTGGTCTGCTATGGCATTTGTGTTGGTGATGACTACTTCCCTCGCTTTGTCAGCTCCAAGGTACTCAAATTCCGCCATCATCTCATCGGTGGTGCGGAAATAAAGAGGTGCCTGATTCTCGGCGTCCTTGAAGCCCATTGTGGCAAGGATTATCTTACGGAAAATAGCATCCTTAGTGTCGATGAAGTGTACGTCGCAGGTGGCGCAGACCGGTATCCCCAGCCTGTCTCCAAGAGCAACTATCCGGCGGTTGTAGTCCCGGAGCTCTTCGTCGTCCTCGGCAGTACCCTCCCGCACCATGAATTCATTGTTGCAAATAGGCTGTATCTCAAGGTAATCGTAGAATTTTGCCAGCTTCTCGATATAGGGCTCCGGCTTCTTCTCCACCATTGCCTGAAACAGCTCGCCGGCTTCACAGGCACTGCCAAAGATAAGTCCCTCCCGGTGAGCCACAAGCACCGACTTGGGTATCAAAGGCTTTTTGTAAAAGTAATCAAGGTTGCTGTACGACACCAGTCTGTACAGATTTTTCAGTCCTGCCTGATTGCGGACAAGTATTATCTGGTGGTAGCTTTTCAGCTTCTTTACGTCTATCTCTCCGGCAAGACAGTTTATATCGTTCAGAGTTTTGGCGTTCTTGTCGCTGACGAGCCTGTTCACCAGCTCAATGTATATCTTAGCCAGCATGAGGGCGTCGTCAGAGGCATGGTGGTGGTCAAACTTTCCCAGCTTGAGCTCCTTTGCCACCATGTTCAGCTTGTGACGTCCCATTTGCGGCAGCATAGCCTGACACAGCACCAGAGTATCTATCCAGTTATACTCAAAAGTGATGTTCTGCCGCCTGCATACCTCGTTGATGAAAGTTGTATCGAAATTGGCATTGTGGGCCGCAAGCACAGGTGAATTTCCGCAGAATTCCATGAACTTCTCCACGGCTTCCTTCTCGCCGGGAGCATCCGCTACATCAGCGTCACTTATGCCTGTGAGCTCGGTTATCTTCTCAGGTATGTGCTTTCCGGGATTGACCTTGGTATTGAAGCTGTCCACAACCTGAAGATTCTTCAGCTTTACAGCGCCAATCTCGGTAAGTCTGTCGGAGGAAAAGCTCAGGCCGGTGGTCTCAACGTCGAAAACTATAATCTCATCGTTGATGCTGCGGTTGTCGGGATTCTTCACGATGAGCGGTCTGTCAAGGTCGTTGACTACGTATGCCTCCATGCCGTAGATGACCTTGAAATTCTTGGGCATATTGTACATACAGTCAGGGAAAGCCTGAACGTTGCCGTGGTCGGTTATAGCCATTGCCTGATGTCCCCACGCAGCCGCACGGTTTATCAGCGTTACCGGATCTGTAACAGCGTCCATTGCGGACATATTCGTATGGCAGTGAAGCTCAACGCGCTTTTCGGGATATGTATCCATTTTCGGTATGCGCTTGACCTTTATGAGAGAATAGGGTGAGATAACTATATCTCTTGCGTACTGGTCGTAGTCTATCTTTCCCTGTACCAGCAGAGCTGTGCCGTTCTTTATGCCGCCAAGCCCCATGTCCTCTATCTCTTTGTTGGTGCCGAAAACCTTTATCTTCAGCGAACCGCTGTAATCGGTTATGTCAAACGTCACCACAGTCTTTTCGTTGCGGAGCTCCTTCTGCTCAGAGGCAAAAACGTCGCCAACTACAACGAGCTTTTCGCCAAGTCTGTGTACAGCGTCGCATATGGACACAGGCTTTTCACGGATGGCCCTGCCCTTGATTATCTCGGCAGATTCGGCATCGAAATCCTTGTCCAGTGAGCTGACATCCACTGACACTGTAGGCACCGCCGCCGCACGCTGCTCGGCAAGTATCTCCTCATGGCTCTTTTCCGGTACCAACTGACTGCTGTAATCCGGCAGCTCAGCCGCCATGCTCTCTATCATGGCGTCGTAGTCATCTGCGTTCACCGAAGTTTTTCCGTCCAGAGCGACGGTGTATTCCAGTCCGAACTGGTTGTATATCATCTGGGAGAATTTGCGCTGAAAGCCTGCTCCCTCCAGCATTTCCAGTCCGCCGTGGCTGAGGGTGATGTCTATTTTTCCGCTGCTGAAATTCACATCGGCTCCGTCGAGGAAGCCGTTGAGTATGGGAATGTCCCTTTTCAGCAGCTTTATCAGTTCGCCGTAATAGTCGCGGCTGAAAAGCTCCGGAGCATACCGGCAGTTCAGGCGCACACGGTCTACTCTGATAGCTGATTCTACGGACTTTTCAAAGGCAAATATGTCCTCTGCCGGCAAAAGCTCCGCAAAATGTGCGAAAAAATTTATATTGTCAAGCTTCTCGGAATATGTAAGCTTGTATATCTCTCCGCTACGGACGCTCTCCGGTATCTCCGCCTTGTAATCCTTCAGAAATTCAGCTAATTTTATATTCATGCTTAAAGCTTGTCAACCTCTGCAAGAAGCTCGCTGACAATATCCTCCTCTTTGATTTTTCTCTGAGTTCCGTCCTTTTTGAAGATGATGGCACAGCCGTCGCCGCCTGCGATACCAACGTCCGCTTCACGGGCTTCTCCGGGACCGTTCACAACGCAGCCCATTACAGCTACGGTTATGTCCTTGTCCAGATCCTTGACTGCTTCCTCCACCTTTTTCGCTGTGCCGATAAGGTCAATGCGAGTTCTTCCGCAGGTGGGACAGGATACCAGTCTCACGCCGCTGCGCTTTCCAAGGCACCTGAGTATGTCCTTGGCTGCCTCTACCTCCTTCACGGGATCGTCCGTAAGGGAAACACGTATGGTCTCGCCGATGCCGTCGCAAAGAAGTGAGCCTATTCCCGCTGCTGACTTGATAAGTCCCATTCTCTCGGTGCCTGCTTCGGTGACTCCCAAGTGGAGCGGATAACTGCACTTCTCAGCTGCAAGGCGGTAAGAAGCTATCATCCTGCTGACGTCCGAGGACTTTATGGAGATCACTATATCGTTGAAATCAAAGTGCTCAAGCATAGCCGCGTGAGTCATGGCGCTTTCCACGAGAGCCTCCGGTGTGGGCGAACCGTACTTCGCAAGGATCTCCTTTTCCAGCGAGCCGGAATTAACACCTATACGTATGGGTATCTGTCTTGCACGGCAGGCGTCCACCACCTGCTTTACCCTGTCCATACCGCCGATGTTTCCGGGGTTTATCCTTATCTTGTCCACACCTGCGGCAGCTGCCTCTATGGCAAGACGGTAATCAAAATGTATGTCAGCAACAAGTGGTATCTTCACCGCTTCTTTTATTGCTGGTATCAGCTTCACCGCAGCCATATCCGGTATCGCTGCACGTACTATCTCACAGCCTGCCTTTTCAAGCTCGACTGCCTGTCTTACACTTCCCTCGATGTCGTCTGAACGCATATTGAGCATGGACTGGATATATATGTGCTTTCCATCAAGCACGCAGTTTCCTACCTTTACCGGTCTAACATTTCTCATACTTTAACCTCCTGTAATAAGTCTTGCGATGTCGTTATAGGTCGCCATTATCATGATTCCCAGCAGCAGAGCCATTCCCGCAAGGTGAACATATCCCTCGTGCTCAGGCTTTACAGGCTTGCGGCGTACCAGCTCTATGAGACAGAAAAGAAGCCTTCCGCCGTCCAGTCCGGGAATGGGGAGCAGATTGAATATTCCTACGTTTATGGTGATAAGAGCCGTCATATAGAGCAGCTGATAAAGGGCGTCCTTCTTGTTTTCGCTCTTCTCGGTGGATTCACTGATAGCGGATACCACTCCCACAGGTCCGGAGACTTCCTCCTTGTCAACCTTTCCGGTAGCGAGCTGCTTCAGAGACATTCCTACGATGTGAGTCATGGACATGAACAGTCCCGATGACTCCTGAATCACAGTTACCGGATTCTTGCTCTTGTAAACGAGTCCGAAATCCACCATGTCGTCGTCACGCTTATCCCTGAAAACCACGTCGTTGAGCTTGACCTTCTTGCCGTCGCGTATAACTACTACGTCATGGGTATGAGTCTTTGTGGTAGAGAAAATATAACTGAGGTCAAGGTAGCTGAAAATGTGTATGCCGTCTATCTCCACGAATTTGTCTCCGTGCTTCAGACCGGTCTCATAGCTCTCGGAATAGTATGTGATATTGCCGTTTTCGTCCTTTGTTCCGAAGAAACCCTCAACCTTTCTTGTTGCCACATCGTCGGACATACAAACCATTCCGATGAGCAGCACAAAGCCGAGTATGAAATTCATGAATGCTCCTGCAAAAAGCACGATCATACGCTTCCAGAGCTTGGCATTGCGGAAGCCTCTGGGATCCTCCGATTCAGCGTCCTCGTCCTGCATAGCGCAGTAGCCGCCTATGGGCAGCGCTCTGAGAGAGTACATGGTCTCGCCTTTTTTTCGCTGTATTATCTTCGGTCCCATGCCCACTGCGAACTCGTTCACCTTGATGCCACTGAGCTTGGCGCATATGAAGTGTCCGAACTCGTGTACTGTGACGATCACTCCGAAAATGATTATCGCTATAATTATGCCCATTTATATTTATCCTTTCAAAACAGATTATCTGCCTGTAACGCTCCTTACGTAGCTTCTGGCAGCTTCATCAGCCTTCATTACGTCATCGTAGCACTTTATCTCAGAGCTTCCGAATTTGTCCAGCACGGACGATACTATCTCGCCTATTTCGATGAACTTTATCTCGTCGTTGAGAAACGCCTTTACTGCTTCCTCGTTGGCGGAATTAACAAGGCAGGGATACGCTCCGCCGCGTGTTATAGCCTCTATCGCCGCTGAAAGGCAGTGGAAGGTCTCATAGTCCGGCTTCTCGAAGGTGAGCCTGCCGTAATCGGTGAGTGACAATCTTCCTGTGGGACAGCTCATGCGGTCCGGATAAAGCAGGGCGTACTGTATGGGTATCTTCATATCCGGGACTCCCAACTGTGCGATAACGGAATAATCATTGTACTCAACTGCGGAATGCACCACGCTCTGTCTGTGGACAACTATCTCTATCTGGTCGGGACGCAGGTCGAACAGCCACTTGGCTTCGATGAATTCAAGTCCCTTGTTCATAAGTGTAGCAGAGTCGATGGTTATTTTATTGCCCATGTCCCAGTTGGGATGATGAAGAGCCTGCTCCTTTGTGACAGAGCGCAGCTCGTCGTAGGTCTTGCCGAAGAAAGGTCCGCCGGAAGCAGTCAGTATCACCTTGCTGAGCTGAGAACGCTTATTGCCCTGTAAACACTGGAATATAGCCGAATGCTCGCTGTCAACAGGATAGAGCTTCACGCCCTTTTTCGCTATCTCGGACATTACCAGCTCTCCGCCGGCTACAAGAGTCTCCTTGTTGGCAAGAGCGATGTCCTTGCCCGCGTCGATAGCAGTAAGAGTGGGCAGGAGTCCCACCATTCCCACAACGGAATTAAGGACAATATCGGTCTGAGGCAGAGCAGCTATCTCGCAGAGTCCCTCCATACCGCAGACTATCTTCACGTTCATGTCGGCAAGAGCGCTTTTCAGCTCGCCGTATTTTTCCTCGTTATATATGCCCACATACTCCGGCCGGAATTTTCTTGCCTGCTCCGCCAGAAGCTTCACGCTGCTGTGCGCCGCAAGCGCTGTTACGATGAGTCCGTGCTTTTCGCAGACCTCAAGGGACTGTGTTCCGATAGAGCCTGTTGAACCAAGGACAGATACTTTTTTATTCATTTGATCCACCTTTTTTCAGGGAAAATATTCCCGGATATTATATGTTGTTATTCCCGATAAAATGCGAAAGGGACTATACGTAATCACTACGTTAGTCTCCCTTCATAATTATTTCATCATAAAAGACCGGCGTCCATCTCTTCGAGGAGCGCAGTCATGATATAGAAAGTCGGCAGCACGAAAAGCACGCTGTCGAAGCGATCCATGAGTCCGCCATGACCGGGCATGATCCTGCCGTAGTCCTTGAAGCCTATCTGGCGCTTGACCATAGAAGCCGAAAGATCGCCTACTGTGCCTATAACAGCGCAGACTGCTCCCACGCAGAATGCAGCAGCGGCTGTGGATACTGAAAATCCTCCGCGGATAGAAAATGCAACGGCATAGGCGATACCGGTAAATGTGATGCCGCCGGCAAAGCCCTCGATAGTCTTCTTGGGACTTATCTCCGGACAGAGCTTGTGTTTTCCGAATGCAACTCCTGTGAAGTAGGCTCCGGTGTCTGCTATCCACGCACCGCAGAGTCCCATTATAAGGAGGAAAAGTCCGTTCTCCTCGTCCATGCGGTCGATACGCACCATTGTGGACATTGCCTGCGGAACGAGCACCATGCTGGCAAGGGCAAAGAATACCTGCTCGTAGCGTATCTCCTTGTGCTTCTTCAGCCACGTGGCAAAGATGACGAATGCAGCACCGAGAGTTACAGCAAATGCGATAACGGACAGATCACCGTCAGTCTTAGGAATGTCAGCTCCGCCGATAATGCTGTCCGGAAGATAGTAGAATCTTTCGTAGATGAACGGCATAGCAATTCCGCACGCCTCAACTGCCAGAAGTATCGGTATGCACTTCTCCAGCTTTACAGCACGGAGAAGCTCAAAGAGCATAACTGCGATCATTGCCGCAACAGCTATGGGCAGGACTAAGGTATCGTGGAAAAACAGCACTCCCGCCATTATCACGATGCCGACTGCACCGGAGATTATACGTGTGAGCATCAGACACCTCCGAAGCGGCGCTGTCTTCTGCCAAATTCGATAAGAGCCTTATCCAGCTCGTCATTGGTGAAATCCGGCCAGAGTATATCTGTGAAGTAAAACTCCGCATAGGCGCACTGCCAGATAAGGAAATTAGAAAGTCTCTGCTCACCGCTGGGACGTATAAGCAGATCAACATCCGGATAGCCGGTAGTATAGAGGTTCTCGCTCACGGACTGCTCTGTGATGTCCTCGGGACGGATCTCGCCGTTCACTGACTTCTGTGCAAGAAGTCTTGCGGCACGGGCAAGCTCGTCGCGTCCGCCGTAGTTCACGGCGATAAGGATGTACATCTCGTCAAATGGAGCAGTCTCCTCCTCCACCTTAATCATCTTAGCCTTGAGATAATCCGGGAAAATTTCCTTGTCGCCGAGGAAAATCATGCGGGTCTTCTCGGTGAGAAGATCATGTATATCGTCCAGATAGTCGCTGAAGAGGTCCATGAGAGCGTCGACCTCCTCCTTGGGACGGCGCCAGTTCTCAGTGGAAAAGGCATAGAACGAGATACATTTCAGTCCTATATCCTTGCAGTGACGGACTATCTTACGGAAATTCTTTGCGCCCTCACGGTGTCCGAAGGCACGGGGAAGTCCGCGCTTCTTAGCCCATCTGCCATTGCCGTCCATGATGAAGGCAACGTGCTCGGGAAGCTTTTCGGGCAGCTCGAGCCCGTTTTCGTTTTTCTTACCAAATAAAGCCATATTTCACCTTATACTGTCATTATTTCCTTTTCCTTGTCTGCAACAGCCTTATCTACGTCTGCACAGAACTTATCAGTAACGTCCTGGACCTTCTTCTCGCAGTCCTTGAGGTCGTCCTCGGTGATCTCGGAGTTCTTCTGCATCTTCTTGAGCTTATCCATAGTATCGCGGCGGATAGAGCGTACTGTGACCTTGCACTCCTCGCCATACTTCTTTACAGTCTTGCAAAGCTCCTTACGTCTTTCCTCAGTGAGCTGAGGGAAAGCAAGACGGATAACTGAGCCATCGTTTGTAGGTGTTATGCCCAGATCAGAAGCCAGTATAGCCTTCTCGATGAGCTTGAGAGTGGACTTGTCCCAAGGCTGGATAACGAGTATTCTTGCCTCTGCTACGGAGATAGCTGCCATCTGGTTCACAGGCGTGGGAGCTCCGTAATAGTCAACGAGCACCTTGTCGAGAACTCCGGGGTTAGCTCTTCCGGCACGTATTGCTGCAAATTCATTGCCAAGAGCATTGAAGCTCTTGGTCATTTTTTCCTTTGCTGAATTGATAGTTTCTTTCATTGGTATAACTTCCTTTCTGTTTGAATATTATCTATTGCAGGATATATTATTCCTCGGTCACAACTGTTCCGATGTTCTTGCCCATAACAGCGTCGTAGATGTTATCGGGACGGCTGAGGTCGAACACCAGCATTTTCATCCTGTTGTCGCGGCACATAGCAGCGGCAGTGCTGTCCATAACGCCCAGATCCTCGCCGATAACTCTGCTGAAGGTGAGCTTGTCGTACTTCTTGGCATCTGAGAACTTATGGGGATCCTTGTCGTAGACGCCGTCCACCATAGTTGCCTTGAAGAATATGTCAGCCTCGATCTCAACAGCTCTGAGAGCAGCAGCAGTATCAGTGGAGAAGAAGGGATTACCGGTACCGCAGCCGAAGATGACTACTCTGCCTTTTTCAAGGTGTCTTACAGCTCTGTTGCGGATATATGGCTCAGCGACCTGTTGCATAATGATAGCTGTCTGGACTCTTACGATGCAGCCAAGAGACTCAAGAACATCAGCCAGTGCAAGAGCATTCATGGCAGTTGCGAGCATACCGATGTGGTCAGCTCTTGTTCTGTCCATAGCGCCGCTGGAGCGTCCGCGCCAGTAGTTGCCGCCACCAACAACGACTGCGACCTGCACGCCTTCGTCCACGCATTTTTTAATGCTTTTGCATATCTCAGTTATCACATCATAGTCAAGACCTGTTTTCTTGTCGCCGGCAAGAGCCTCGCCGCTGACTTTAAGAAGAATACGTTTATATTTTGGTTCCATATCGCACCTCACTAAAAAATATCTATGTTTATTTTACACTATAATTCTCATTATGTAAAGTATATTTTTTCAAAATTCCGGAAATTTATAATTATTTTCATTATTTTACTTATTTCGTCCTGCAGTATCGCAATTTTTGTGTGTTGTCAACAAAAATCGCAGCCGTGCATAAACGTTTTTCGCTCCGTGTGCTTCTTGACTTTCCCTCCATTCCGTGATATAATATAAAAGCTGATTGGCACGGAGCTAGTATTCATCTGCTTTTTCAGCTCAACTTAACATATGGAGAGGTATCGAAGCGGTCATAACGAGGCGGTCTTGAAAACCGTTTGACTTAACGGTCACGTGGGTTCGAATCCCACCCTCTCCGCCAATATTATCGGCGTTGCTTTCGCCGGTTTGCGGATTTACCCAAGTGGTGAAGGGGCTCCCCTGCTAAGGGAGTAGGTCGGGAAACCGGCGCGAGAGTTCAAATCTCTCAATCCGCGCCAAGCAGATTTTTCTGCACAGCTACGGATGAAGAGTTTTCTTCATCCGTTTTTTGTATTTGACGTTTCAGAATAGGAGGTCTGTATGCAGTTCGTATTATGTGCGTTAATCGGTTACCTTATCGGTAATATCAACCCCTCTTATATAATAGCCAGACTCAGGGGCTTCGACATCCGTGACCGCGGCTCCGGCAACGCAGGCGCTTCCAATGCTATCATCACTATGGGCAAGAAAGCAGGCCTCGTTTCCGCGCTCTTCGATATTTTCAAGGCGGTCATCGCCGCTGAGATCGCAGCACATTTATTTCCCAACATAAGATTCGCCAAGGTGCTCTCAGGCTCCGCCTGCATCATTGGTCATATATTTCCCGTGTTCATGCATTTCCACGGCGGCAAGGGACTCGCAAGCCTCGGCGGCATGATACTCTCCTTCGATCCGGAAGTATTCCTCACTATGCTCATCATCGAGATCATCATCGGTTTCTCAATTGATTACATATGTGTTGTTCCCATAACCGGTTCCGTCATGTTCACAGCCGTCTACGCCTTCTGTACCGGCGATGTCATCGGCACGTTCATCCTCGCCATAGTATCCCTCGTGATACTCGCAAAGCATATAGAGAATATGCGAAGGATACAGAACGGCACCGAGGCTCACCTCAGTTTCCTCTGGAGCAAGGACAAGGAGCTCGAACGAATCAAGAAGAACGAGCAGTGAGCCGTTCTGCCGACACAATACATCCACTATACCGAGCCTCATAACGGGCTCGGTTATTCTTTGCCGCCTCCGCGCAAGGAGGCTCCCCCAGCACGTCAAGCGATAGTTTATACAGGAGGTCTGTATGCCCAATAGTAACACCGGGCTCTGCGAAGGTCCGCTGCTGAAAAAAATAATCCTATATACCGTTCCTATCATACTGACAGGTATCCTCCAGCTGCTTTTCAACGCCGCCGACCTCGTCGTTGTAGGCAGATACTGCGGAGAGCTCTCCGTAGCAGCAGTCGGCGCGACAGGCGCGATAATCAACCTTATGGTGAATCTGTTCATCGGTCTTTCCGTCGGCGCAGGCGTTACCGTCGCCCACGGGCTCGGTGCTGGAAGAGACGAGGACGTCCGCAGGACGATCCACACTGCCATTCCCACCGCTCTCGTAAGTGGTATCGTGCTTACGCTGGTGGGAGTCACCTGCTCACGCACCTTCCTCAGCCTCATGGATACTCCAGATGATGTTATCGGTCTTTCCGCGACCTATATGCGTATTTACTTCTGCGGTATCACTGCGAGCATGATATTCAACTTCGGCGCAGCCATACTCCGCGCTGCCGGCGATACCAAGAGCCCTCTGTACTATCTTACCTCCGCCGGAATCGTGAACGTCATACTCAACATCATATTCGTCCGTGTGTTCAATATGAACGTCGCCGGAGTTGCTCTTGCAACAACAGTCTCCCAGTTCCTTTCTGCGTTCCTGATCATCGTGAACCTCATGCGCCGCACCGACTGCTGCCGGCTTTACCTTTCAAAGCTGCATTTTTACCGCCGTCAGCTCAGCAGGATACTCAGCATAGGATTTCCCGCCGGAATACAGGGCTCTCTGTTCTCTATTTCAAATGTTATCATACAGTCATCGGTCAATTCCTTCGGCTCGGTGGTAGTCTCCGGAAACGCCGCGGCAGGCAACATCGAGGGCTTTGTCTACACCACCATGAACTCCTTCCACCAGACCGCTCTAAACTTTACCGGCCAGAACTACGGCGCAGGAAAATACGACCGCCTGAAAAAAATAATGCTTATCTGCCTCGCCTCGGTATTTGTCGCAGGACTCACAGCCGGCTGCACCGTCTACGCCTTCGGAAGGCAGCTTCTTTCCATATATATCCCTGATTCCGACGAGGCTATCAGAATCGGCATGATACGTATCGCCTACATCTGCATCCCCTACTTCCTGTGCGGTCTTATGGACGTTGCCACCGGTCTGATACGAGGTCTCGGTTCGTCGCTCCTGCCAATGATAATAACAGTCGTGGGAGTGTGCGGTATGCGTATCGGTTGGATATACACTGTTTTTCGCTCTGAAAAGTATCACACCCTCCAGAGCCTGTACCTCTCCTATACCATTTCATGGTCGCTCACGTTCATTTCTGAACTCATCGTGTTCATAGTCCTGTACCGGAGAATACTCCGCCGGCACAAGGCAAGATCATCGGTATAAATGAAAATTATGTGAAATATGCTTGACATCGGAACGAATATGTGATATATTTATATTTGTTCCAATTACCGGAGCACAGTCCGCTTATTTGAACACGGACTGTGCTTTCTGTTTTGATAGCAGGCTCCCGCTCACCGGACCTGCTGCAAAGGAGGAAAATAATGAACGGTATAACACGCAAACAATTCGATATACTCGAAACTCTCGCCACCGAATCGGATGCCCTCACCCAGAGACAGCTGGAAGATAAAACGGGCTATTCCCTCGGTACCATAAACCGCACCGTCAAGGAGCTTACTGAGCTCGGATACGTTTCCGACGGCTCTATCACTCAAGCCGGTCTCAGCGCTCTTGAACCCTACCGGGTAAAACGCGCTGTCTTTATCGCCGCAGGCTTCGGCAGCAGGCTCGTACCCGTCACGCTGAACACTCCAAAGCCGCTGATTCGTGTCAACGGCAAACGCCTTATAGACGGTCTCATCGATGCCGTACTCGCTGTGGGCATTGAGGAGATATACATCGTCAGAGGCTACCTCGCCGAACAGTTCGACCAGCTCCTGTACAAGTATCCGATGATAAAATTCATCGAGAACCCAGCCTTCAACGAAGCTAACAACATTTCTTCGGCTGTGTGCGCCAGATACCACCTCAGCAGTGCTTATGTGCTGGAGGCGGATCTCCTTATCCGCAATTCGCTGATCATAAAGAAGTACCACTACACGTCGAATTTCCTCGGCATCATGAAGGAACGCTCCGACGACTGGTGCCTCATGGTGAAGGACGGCTTCATCTGCGAGGAGAAAGTAGGCGGTCTCAACTGCCACCAGATGGTTGGCATCTCCTACTGGAACGAGGCTGACGGTAAAAAGCTCGCCGACCACCTGAAACTTGCTTACGAAATGCCCGGCGGCAAGGAATATTACTGGGAACAGGTGCCCCTCGTCGTATATAAGAACGAGTACAAGGTGGCTGTCCGCGACTGCACCGACGATGATATTATTGAAATAGATACATTCCGCGAGCTTAAAGCTCTCGATAAGACATATGATGTATAAAGGAGAATATTAACATGGAAGCAATCAAAAGAAACATACTGCTCAACCCCGGTCCTTCGACCACAACTGATACTGTAAAGTACGCGCAGGTGGTACCGGACATCTGTCCCCGTGAAAAGGACTTCGGCGGTCTCATGAAGGGACTCCGTGAGGACCTCGTAAAGATAGTACACGGTGACCTCGACAAGTACACATCCGTGCTCTTCTGCGGAAGCGGTACTATCAATATCGATGTCTGCATCAACTCTCTCCTCCCCGAGGGCAAGAAGGTGCTCGTAGTGGACAACGGTGCATACAGCACAAGAGCCGTTGAGGTGTGCCAGTTCTACGGACTGCCCCACATCGACCTGAAATTCCCGGTGGACGAGCGTCCCGACCTTGCGGTAGTTGAAAAGACACTGAAAGAAAACCCTGACATTGCTCTCGTTCACACAACACACAACGAGACAGGTACAGGTATCCTCAATCCTATCCGTGAGATAGGAGCTCTTGCTCACAAGTACGGCGCAGTTTTCACAGTGGATACCACTTCCACCTACGCTATGCGTCCTATCAACATCGAAAAGGACAACATCGACTTCTGTATGGCTTCCGCTCAGAAAGGACTTATGGCTTTCACAGGTCTTTCGTTCGTTGTCGGAAACAGAGCCATTATCGAGAAATCCAAGGACTACCCTAAGCGCTCCTACTACTGCAACCTTTGGTTACAGTATGACTTCTTCGAGCGTACCGGCGAAATGCACTTCACTCCTCCCGTTCAGACTATCTACTCCACAATTCAGGCACTGAAGGAATACTGGGCTGAGGGCGAGGAAGCAAAGTGGGCTCGCCACACAAGAGTGTTCAACGCTATCAACAAGGGACTGGACGAGCTTGGCTTCCGTCAGGTAATAAAGCCCGAATGGAGAACAGGTCTTGTATCCTCCGCTATCTATCCCGATGATCCTAACTGGAGCTTCGAGGCAGTTCACGATTACTGCTACGACCGCGGCTTCACTATCTATCCCGGCAAGATCTCAACAACGAATACATTCCGCCTCTGCGCTCTTGGAGCTATCGACGAGGCTGATATAGTTGACTTCTTCAAGGTCTTCCGCGAAGCCCTCGAAAAGAACAACATCGCTATACCTGTTAAGTACAACGACTAAGGAGAATTGAAAGAATGAAGACTGTTTACACCTGCTTCTGCACAGACGTGATACACGAGGGACACCTTAATATCATCAACAACGCCAAGAAATACGGCAGAGTCGTTGTGGGCGCTCTCTGCGACAAGGAGCTCATCCGCTTCAACAAGTTCCCCACCAAGACTCTTGAGGAGCGCATAAAGCTCTACCAGAATCTGGAAGGCGTTGACGAGGTCATCGTCCAGAACGATACAATGTACAACGACATTATCGACACTCTTAAGCCCGACTATATCGTTCACGGCGACAACTGGAAAGAAGGTCCTGAGTCCTCTATCAGAGCCAACGTTGTAAAGAGACTCGCTGAGTACGGCGGCGAAGTTGTGGACGTTCCCTACACATACAATCCCAAGGTAAAAAAGATAGATGACCAGCTGAAGGAGAAGCTCGCTATGCCTGAGTACAGAAGAAAGCGTCTCCGCCAGCTCATAGAAATGGGACACGTTGTCAAGACTATCGAGGCTCACAGCGGTCTCACAGGTCTTATCGCTGAAAAGACAGTAGTCGAGCACGAAGGTCAGCTCTACCAGTTCGATGCTATGTGGGTAAGCTCACTCTGCGACTCCACTGCAAAGGGCAAGCCCGACATCGAGCTCGTTGATATGACATCACGTTTCCGCACTATCGACGATATTATGGAAGTCACCACCAAGCCTATCATCTTCGACGGCGATACAGGCGGACTTACAGAGCATTTCGTATACACAGTACGCTCCCTCGAAAGAATGGGCGTAAGCGCTGTTATCATCGAGGACAAGAAGGGACTCAAGAAGAACTCCCTCTTCGGTACTGAGGTAAAGCAGACTCAGGCTACCATTGAGGAAATGAGCGCTAAGATAGCCGCCGGCAAGGCTGCACAGCTCTCCGATGACTTCATGATAATCGCCCGTATCGAGAGCCTTATCCTCGAACAGGGTATGGAGGACGCCCTCGCAAGAGCCTTCGCTTTCGTTGAGGCAGGCGCCGACGGTATCATGATACACAGCCGAAAGAAGGATCCCGCTGAGATAGTCGATTTCTGCGATAAGTTCCGTGAAAAGGACAAGAAGACTCCTATCGTTGTAGTTCCCTCCTCGTTCAATACTATCACCGAGGACGAGCTTGCTGCTCACGGCGTTAACATCGTCATCTACGCCAATCAGCTCACAAGAAGCGCATTCCCTGCAATGCAGCAGACTGCCGAGGACATCCTCCGCTATCACCGCGCTAAGGAAGTTGACGACAGACTCATGTCCATAAAGAACATCATTACTCTTATCGACGAGCTTTAAGGTGATACTATGGCAAAGGAAATAGCAGTATTAATGGCAGCAGGTCTCGGTTCGAGAATGAGACCTCTTACAGAAAAAGTACCCAAGCCCCTTGTAAAGGCACATAACCGCTCCATGATAGACACTGTCATCAGTGCCCTTGAAGAAAGAGGAGTGGAGCACATATATATCGTGGTAGGATACCTCGGAGAGCAATTCAGCTTCCTCGCTGATAAGTACCCGAATATCACCATAATCAAGAACGAGGAGTATACTGTCAAGAACAATATCTCCTCCATTCACGCAGCAGCAGAAGTCATGAAGACAGCCGACTGCTTCATCTGCGAGGCTGACCTCTTCGTATCAGATCCCTCCATTTTCAAGGCGAAGCTCACAAAGTCCTGCTACTACGGAAAAATGGTCAAGGGCTATTCCGATGACTGGGTGTTCGACCTCAACGAAAAGGGCTTGATCACAAGAGTTGGCAAGGGCGGTACCGATACCTACAATATGGTGGGAGTCTCCTACTTCAAGAAGAAGGATGCCGCTATAATAGCAGACGCAGTCCTCGAAGCCTACAAGCACGAGGGACACGAACAGCTCTACTGGGATGAGATAGTGGACCAGCAGCTGGACAAGCTCAAACTCGTTATCAATCCCGTAACAGCTGACCAGATAGTGGAGATAGACTCTGTGGACGAGCTTGTGGAATTCGATCCCGACTACGAAAAATACAATTAAGGAGCATACAATGAAGGTTGAAAGCTTAGTAAAAATAATAGGCGCTGACTTCTACACAGGCGTGCCCGACAGTCAGCTGAAGGCTCTGTGCAACTATCTTATGGATACATACGGTATCGACCAGAAGCACCATATAATCGCCGCAAACGAGGGCAACTGCACCGCTCTTGCAGCAGGTTACCACCTCGCAACAGGAAAAGTCCCCGCAGTGTATATGCAGAACTCCGGTGAGGGCAATATCATCAATCCTGTTGCATCGCTGCTCAATGATAAGGTTTACGCTATACCCATGATATTCATCGTAGGCTGGCGCGGCGAGCCCGGCGTTCACGACGAGCCCCAGCACATCTATCAGGGCGAGGTCACAGTGAAGCTCCTCGACGATATGGACATCAAGTCCTTCATCATCAGCAAGGACACAACCGAGGAAGAGCTTGAAGCCGTTATGGCGGACTTCCGCAAGTTCCTTGCCAACGGCAAGCAGGTGGCTTTCGTAGTACGCAAGGGAGCTCTCACAGACGCTCCCAAGGTGGAATACAAGAACGATAACAAGATGATACGCGAGGAGATAATCCAGCACATCGTCAAGGCTACCGGCGAAGATCCGATTGTATCCACCACCGGCAAGCCAAGCCGTGAGCTTTTTGAGACTCGTGCGGCAAACGGTCAGAGCCACAAGTACGACTTCCTTACAGTAGGCTCCATGGGACATACCTCCTCTATCGCACTGGGAGTTGCCATTAACAAGCCAAACCAGCGTATCTGGTGCGTTGACGGAGACGGCGCTGTTCTCATGCACATGGGTTCAATGGCAGTCCTCGGCGCGAATGCTCCCAAGAACGTGGTACACGTTGTCATCAACAACGGAGCTCACGAGACTGTTGGCGGTATGCCTACCGTTGCGGCAAAGATAGATCTCGTGGCTATCGCAAAGGCTTGCGGCTATCCCAACGCTGTATGCGTTGATAATTTCACTGACCTTGACAGAGAGCTGGAAGCTGCCAAAAATCGCAATGAGCTCTCGTTCATCGAGGTAAAATGCTCCATAGGCGCCCGTGATGACCTCGGACGTCCCACCACTACTGCTCTCGAAAACAAGCAGAATTTTATGGATTACCTCAGCACACTGTAAATTTAACCGGCTGCATTATAGCAGCCGGTTTTGTCATTTTCATGCTCTGCGGCATATAATAAGGCAGATACCCAGAAAGGAGCTGCTTATATGGATACGCCCATACTTATTTCTGTAATAGTGCTCACCTCTATCGCTGCCGTGGAGATGTTCTGTCTATTTCTATGCCGTGGCTGCGGAGCAAAGCGTCCGCCGCTCACTACCGTTCTACCGGTCTTTCCGAGTGATGATACATTGGAGAATTCCCTGTGCTATATGCGGGACTGTATGCTGAAAAGCACCTTTCCAATCGAAAGGATACTACTCATAGACTATGGCATGACTGATGCACAAAAGGAGCTTTGCGGCGAGTTCTGCCGTGACTTTCACGAAGCCTCGACGATACTCCCTGAGGAGCTTGAAAAAATTTTGTCGGAAACATTTGCAATCAGCGCGGAAATATAGTATAATGTATTATGTATGGGTATGTCCGTACCACTATCATTAACATTCAGAGGTGAAACTGCTTGGAGCACGATGTCCTGCATATAGAAGGCACTGTCGAAACAGTGCTGTTCAAGAATGAAGCCAACGGCTATGTCGTGCTCGATCTCGACGCCGGAGGTGAGCTCATAACCGTTGTGGGCGAGCTGGGCGACGTTGAGGAGGGCGAAGGTCTTATCCTCGAAGGCAGCTATGTCACCCACAGGAAGTTCGGTACGCAGTTCAGAGCCGAATACTGCGAAAGGAAGCTCCCGGACACAGTCGTGAATATAGAAAAGTATCTCGCCTCCGGAGCGGTAAAGGGAATAGGTCCCGGACTGGCAAAAAAGATCGTGAACGTATTCGGCGCTCAGACTCTCGAGGTCATGGAGCACGATCCCATGAGGCTAAGCGAGATAAAGGGAATATCCACAGCCAAGTGTCAGGAGATCGCTGACGAGGCGAGAAAGCTCTTTGCCCTGCGCTGCATCCTTTCATTCTTTTCCCAGTACGACATAAAATCTCAGTTTGCTATGCGGACTTACCGAAAATTCGGCGGAGACTCCATGCAGCTGCTCCAGCTTAACCCATACATCCTCTGCGGCGATACCATTGAGCTGGACTTCAGAAAAGCTGACTCCATTGCCTATGACCTCCACATCGGCAAGAACGATGACAAGCGCGTTATCGCCGGTATGCAGTATATTTTAAGAGCCAACACCTCCTTGGGACATTCCTGTCTCCCGCTGGAGGTCCTCCAGACAAAGGCTTCAGCAGCCCTCGGAGTGAGCGAACAGGATTTCTATAAGTCCTATAACACTGCTCTCAACGACAACGAGCTGTTTGAATACATAAAAAATGACCGTGAATACGTCTACCTCCCCGATTACTTCTACGCCGAGCAGTTCATCGCAGACAGGATACATATCCTGCGGAATTTCTCCTCGCCCCACGACTTCAACTACGATACCCTCATCAACATCGAGGAGGAGGAACATAACATAAAATATGAGTCGCTCCAGAGACAGGCTATAACCACCGCTGTCTCCAAGGGACTTATGATACTCACCGGAGGTCCCGGTACCGGAAAGACCACTACCCTTAACGCAATTATCTCTATTTTTGAAAAGCGCGGCAGCAGAGTGCTACTTGCAGCTCCCACCGGCAGAGCCGCCAAGCGTATGTCCGACCTCACCGGCGGTGAAGCAAAAACTATCCACAGGCTTCTGGAGGTGGTCTACGACGCCGGCGGCAGGACAGTTTTCGCCCACAATGAGAACAATCCTCTTGAATGCGATGTCCTCGTTATTGACGAGATGTCTATGGTGGACGTGCTCCTCTTTGAAAAGCTCCTGAGAGCCGTCCGTCTGGGCTGCAAGCTAATAATGGTGGGCGACAGCGACCAGCTCCCTTCAGTAGGTGCTGGAAATCTTCTCGGTGACCTCATCTCCTCCGGTATCGTCCCCACTGTGGAGCTGAAAGAGATATTCCGTCAGGCCCGCCAGAGCTGCATCGTCACCAACGCCCACAGGATAGTCGCCGGTGAATACCCCGACCTCACCCGCAAGGACAACGATTTCTTCTTTTTCAAGCGTGAAGATACTGAGAAATCAGTGCGGCTGGTAGCGGAGCTCACAAAGCTGCGTCTTCCCAAGGCATACGGCTACTCCCCTACCGACGATATTCAGATACTTACCCCCTCCCGCAAAGGAGCCCTCGGCTCGGTGGAGCTCAATAAGGTGCTCCAGCAGGAGATAAATCCCCCGTCCAAGGACAAAAAAGAGTACAAGAGCTTCGTCTTTACCTTCCGCGAGGGCGACAAGGTCATGCAGACCAAGAACAATTACGACATTGTGTGGTCGAGAGGCTCGGAACAGGGCACAGGCATCTTCAACGGCGACATAGGTAAGATCCAGAAGATAAGTCCCGCCTCCATGACCGCCGTCATCGACTTCGACGGCAGGATCGCCAACTATCCATTCGACCTGCTGGTTCAGGTAGAACTCGCCTATGCTATAACTGTCCACAAAAGTCAGGGCTGCGAATTTGAAGCGGTCATACTCCCCATAACCTCCGGCTTCGATAAGCTGTGCTACCGCAACCTGCTGTACACCGCCGTTACAAGAGCCAAAAAGCTGCTCATACTCATCGGCACCGAAGAAGTTATACACACTATGGTGGACAACAACCGCCGCACCAAGCGCTATACCTGCCTGAAAAATATGCTCACGGACGATATTCAGCAGGACAAGCTCACGTCCCGTGAAAGCGAAGATTCCCCCGGTATCCTCGAAGTGCTGGAAATGCTCGAAAGAAAGGAAAACAAATAATGGCTAACACTGACATCGGTATCGATCTCGGTACCTCAAATATAGTTATGACTATGGGCAATAAGGGCGTCGTTCTCAGCGAGCCCTCGGTCATCGCCTACAATACCCGCACCGAGCGCGTTCTTGCCGTGGGCAGGGAGGCTTACGAAATGATCGGCAGAAATCCCGACTATATCGCAGTAGTCCGCCCCATAAGCGAGGGCGTCATCTCCGACGATGACCTCGCCCACAGCATGATACGCGAATTCATCATCAAGGTCACAGGCCACCAGCTCCTGAAGCCCAGAATCATCATCTGCGTGCCCTCATTCATCACCGACATCGAGAGCCGCGCAGTCGTTGACGCCGCCAAGAGCGCAGGCTCCCGTCAGGTATATCTGATACAGGAGCCCATTGCCGCTATGATTGGCGCCGGCGTGAACATCACCAAGGCTAAAGGTCATATGATAGTCGATATTGGCGGAGGCACCACCGATGTGGCTATCGTTTCCATGAACGGCGTTGTCACCTCATATACTGTCAAGACCGCCGGCAATTCCATTGACCGCTCTATCGTAAAATATATGCAGAACAAGTACAAGCTCCTCATCGGAGAAAGAACTGCCGAAAAGGTAAAGATCGAGCTGTGCAACCTCTACGATCCCAGCGATGAGATGACCTGCATGGTCAAGGGAAGAAGCCTCCTGAAAGGTCTCCCCGCTCAGGTGCTCCTCAGCGAAACAGAGCTCTTTGAGGCTATCGAGGACGACACTTTCGCTATAATGGAGGCTATCCGCAAGGTGCTGGAGGACGCTCCCCCGGAGCTCGTGGGCGACATCTACGACAACGGTCTGCTAATGACCGGCGGAGGCTCGCTTCTCGGCGGTCTGCCCCAGCTCATAAAGCGTACCCTCGGTATTAATTGCAGCATCGCCAAAGATGCCATAAACTGCGTCGCAAAGGGCACAGGTATGGCTTTCGGCAGCATGACTACCCTCCTCGACGGCTTCGAATCCGCTACCGTTTACAAGTACAGGTAAGGTGACGGTATGATAGAGGTCTCAAAAGAAAGACTCGACAGTGCATTTGAAAAGGATAATATCGACCGCCTGATACATAAGCTGCTGAACGGTATCGCAAAAGCTGCCGTACCTATCCTTCTTGCAGAAATAGTGATCGCGTTCCTGCTTACTGAAAAGATCTATTTCATAATATGCCTGATTCTTTTCGCCTTGCTTGACGCTGCTCTTCCGTTTCTGATAACCTTTACTGTCATCTTCATTTATTCAGCGGTTAAAATAGTAAGGACCTCAGGCGGACTGAGACCTGCTTTAAAGGCTTTTCCCAAAGCAAAAAGAACAAAGAAATACTACTGTCTTTTTATGAACGAGATATGCTCGGACAATACAATGGCTGAGGCTCTTTCCCTCGTTCAAAGCTCAGGCGGAAAGGGATACGGCTATATATCAGCGCTCTCACATGTTGTGTGTTGTCACAGTTTGAGGTGTGAAGACGATGCTGCTGAAACTGCATTTGAAAAGATGAAAGATCTGCCGCAGAAAGACTATATCAGCCGGAACGATCATATGGTCACTGCCATAGACTATGCCATAGCAACACATAACAACGAACTTTTCCTCAGAACTGTCGATGAATACTCTGATATTCTAAACCAGCTTCCTGAAAGGAATGGAGAAGCGGTAAGCGCACTGCTCACTGTCGCAGCACACGAGCAGAAACTGCTGGGCAATTACAAAACTGCTTTACTGTACCTCGAATGGTGTCAGGAGTACAAAGTGAAATTGCGGCAGCGCGGAGAATTTTCAAACAGGCGTCCTCTTAGTAATTACAGGATATATTCAAACGCGGCAGTCTGTCTCGACAAAGCGGAGCTGTATCTTCTTATGAAAGATACTGAAAATGCTGATGCCGAGATAAAAAAGGCTGACGAATGTACAGCCGCCCTCACCTGCGCTGTTCCTCCCGCATTTGTCAGGGAGCGCTGCAGAATCGTCTCGCACTTGACTAATCCCGTTATTTAGGGTATAATATATTTATCACATTTCAAAGGAGTTATTCAAATGAGCGAATGTACACATGACTGCTCCAGCTGCGGAAGCGACTGTGCAAGCAGAAAAGAACCTCAGAGCCTGCTGGAAAAACCCAACCAGATGAGTAATATAGGTAAGGTCATCGGTATCGTCAGCGGTAAGGGCGGCGTTGGAAAGACTCTCGTTTCATCCATGCTGGCAGTCTCTATGCAGAGATTAGGCAAAAACGTCGGTATCCTCGACGCTGATATAACCGGTCCGTCCGTACCCAAGGCTTTCGGTATCCACCAGAAAGCCGACGCCTGCGAGTTCGGCATAATCCCTGTCAAGAGCAAAATGGGAATAGACGTTATGTCCGTGAACCTCCTCCTTGAGAACGAGAGTGATCCCGTTGTATGGAGAGGTCCCGTTATCGCCGGAGTTGTCAAGCAGTTCTGGACTGATGTCATCTGGAAAGACATCGAGTACCTCTTCGTGGATATGCCTCCCGGAACCGGTGATGTTCCCCTGACTGTATTCCAGTCCTTCCCGGTCAACGGTATAGTTATAGTGACCTCTCCTCAGGAGCTTGTCTCAATGATAGTGGAAAAAGCCGTTAAAATGGCTCAGCTCATGAATATACCGATTCTCGGTATCATCGAAAATATGAGCTACTATGAATGTCCCGACTGCGGCAAGCGCCACAGCATCTACGGTGAGAGCCACATCGAGGAGATAGCCGCTCAGTACGGTATCCCCGTGCTCGCAAAGCTTCCTATCTGTTCTGATCTCGCTAAGCTCTGCGATCAGGGCACTATCGAGCTCTTCGAGGGTGACTGGCTGAATGATGCTGTTGAAAAGATAGCAGAATAAAAACTGCGCCATAGTACTCCCATGCTATGGCGTTTTTGTTCGCGGAGGAAATATGAAAAAGAAATATCTGCCCTTTCTGCTGCCACTGCGCTCGGTATTGTTCCTGCTGACGTTTCTGGCAGGCTCTGCCGCAGCCGGAAAAAAAGTCAGTGAGATCACCAACTGGTGGTCCATTGTCGCTACGGCAGTCGTGGTGCAATATGCTTTGATAAAAAAGAGGACATCCCGCGGTGTCCTCTTTGTTTTATCTGATAACTGCAAATGCCTGTTTTAAGCTGGAGACAGGTATTATTTCAATCTCATGCTCAGAAGCATTGACAGCTCCCATAGACTGCTTTGGCACAACGCACTTTTTGAAGCCCATTCTCTCCGCCTCACGTATGCGCTGGTCGATATGGGATACTGAACGTATCTCTCCGCCCAGACCTATCTCCCCGAAGGCTATGAGTTCCTCATCTATGAGCTTATCCATTACACCGGAATACAGCGCCATTGCCACCGGAAGATCTCCCGCAGGCTCGTCCAGACGGAAGCCTCCTACTATGTTCAGGTAAACATCCAGTGAGCCCATGAATATTCCAAGACGCTTTTCCAGTACGGCGATTATTATGCTCAGGCGGTTGAAATCAAAACCGGTAGTCATTCTTCGCGGTACGGAATAGCTCGTTTTAGCTGCAAGAGCCTGCACCTCTGCAAGTATTGGTCTGCTGCCCTCCATTACGCAGGCAACGCAGGTGCCGGAAACGTTATGAGGACGTCCTGCAAGGAGCATCTGAGACGGGTTTTCCACCTCACGCAGTCCCTTATCTATCATCTCAAACACGCCAATCTCATTTGTTGAGCCGAAGCGGTTCTTCACCGCTCTCAGCAGACGGTAGCTCTGGTGACGTTCACCCTCGAAATAAAGCACGGCATCCACGATATGCTCCATGACCTTAGGACCGGCAATAGCGCCGTCCTTGTTGACGTGACCTACTATCATCATGGGTATCTCAAGAGCCTTGGCTGTGTGCATGAACAGATTGGTACACTCCCTTACCTGAGTTATGCTTCCGGGGCTGGAGGTTATCCTGCTTATGCTCATGGTCTGTATGGAATCTATTATCGCTATATCAGGCGCACTGGAGGTTATCGTTTCCGCCACAGCTTCTGCATCTGTTGCTGTGAGTATGTAAAGATTTTCCGTATTGACGCCGAGTCTCTGTGCTCTCAGCTTTATCTGTCTTGCGGACTCCTCTCCGGAGATGTACAGAACAGAGTGCTCCTCGCCAAGGAACTGGCATATCTGGAGCAGCAGGGTACTTTTTCCGATACCCGGCTCTCCTCCCAGCAGCACCAGCGAACCCTTTACCAGTCCGCCGCCGAGAACGCGGTTCAACTCGCCCACACCGGTATCGTACCTTACATCGCTGTCAGTACCGATAGCGTCGAGCTCCATTATGCTCTCAGAAAGATCTGGCACGCTCGCGGACGATGAACGTCCGGAGACTGCCGGTGTATCGGCAATGTCCTCCTCAAAGCTGTTCCATGCACCGCAGGACGGACACTTTCCGTTCCATTTCGAGCTCTCATACCCGCACTGATTACAGGTATATATGTAACGCGATCTCGCCATTCACTTCACCTCTCAGCGGAATGCTTCTGTAATAGTACCTTCATTAAGCAGATATTTTCTTCCGCATTCGATAATGCTGCCGGAAGAAGTGTATCCGCTCTGGTCGCTGTTATCAAGGCTGTATGCTTTCTGACCTGTTTTGGTTTTCTCAAAGTAGACCTTCTTTTCAGCATCATACCAGAAGTATCCGTTTTTGCCAATCGCTTCGCCGACTCTCTCTGCTCCTGATTCTATAAGGGCATATATGTAACATCTTTTTTCATCATCTGTACCCTCGGAGTATATAAGCTCCGGAATACCGTTGCTGTCAAGGTCGAACAGTTCAAAGGCAGCTTCGTAATCTGCGGACTGTAAAAGCTCAGTGAGCACAGAACTATACTGATCCTTCTGCACATCAGTCAGGACGGCTCCCCAGCTCTCGCCGCAGCGGAGACCGTACTTCTCGGCAGAATCGGTGAAGGCATACTTCCGCCCGATAATTAGCTCCGGCGAGTCGATGAATTCTCGCTCAGCCTTATCGTAGTCGGAAAAGCTTACTTCCTCATTGTTTATCTCATATTTCAGTCTTGCTCCGGACGAAGCGGAGTTTTTGTTATTGAACAGCTTCGACTTTATTACAAGCTCGTTCTCTTCTATGCTGTAATACTCTCTTGCCTCAAAGGATTTGCCCACGTACCTGAAGCCGATCATTGACTTTTCAGGCAGATATTCTGCTGTGCCGCCGGAGCCGCAGTCGCCGATATGCAGAGCCGAACCGCCGGAATAGGTATAGATCATGCAGGCTGCCTGAGCCTCCGCAGAAGGCGATATGATAAGCTCCGGAGTACCGTCTGCTGTCAGGTCGCAGAGGTCAAAGCGTGAGCCGTCTGCTCCTGCGGAAAAATCCGCTGAATTCTGAAAATCCCTGAGCTTTGCCTCATAGGCTGACTGCCATTCAAACACTACGCTTTCAGGATTGACCGAAGTAACAGGCTCTGCCTCGGATACGATCTTTGTGCCTTTAATTCCGCAGCCGGCAGCTGATACAGCTGTTATAAGAGCGGCTGCCGTAATTTTTAAGGATCTCAATTCCATGCCTCCTAAAATTTCATACACTAAGATTTTACCACTTTCGGCTTTATATGTCAAGTTTTGCGTTTATTTTCTATGATATGAAAGCTTTACTCGTCCGGCTATTGACATTTTTGTGTCAGTATGCTATAATATTAGCCGTGAAGCGTAAACAGCAAGTCTGCTTTCGCTCACGGCACTACCTACAAACATGATCTTCAGGGCAGGGTGGGATTCCCTACCGGCAGTTATAGCCTGCGAGCCGCTCAGCGGCTGATTCGGTGCAACTCCGAAGCCGACGGTATAGTCCGGATGAAAGAAGATAAATCTGCATTTGAATATACAGGATTTATTGCCCCGATATTACGGGGCTTTTTATATTTTCGCTGCAAAGGAGGCGTCAGCTGTGCATGAAGAATATATGAGAAGAGCCCTCGAGCTCGCTCAGCGAGGCATGGGTTTCACATCACCGAATCCTATGGTGGGAGCAGTCATAGTCCGCGACGGCAAAATAATCGGCGAGGGCTGGCATAAAAAGTACGGTGACCTCCACGCCGAGCGCACTGCCTTTGCTTACTGCGACGAAAGCGGTATCGACTGCTCCGGCGCTGATATGTACGTTACCCTCGAACCCTGCTGTCATTACGGCAAGCAGCCTCCCTGCACGGACGCTATCATAGAACATGGCATTAAGCGAGTATTCATAGGCTCAGCCGATCCCAATTACCAAGTAAACGGAAAGGGCGTGAAGATCCTCCGGGAACACGGCATAGCTGTCGCGGAGGGTGTCCTGAAAGATGAATGCGACGCGATCAATGAGATATTCTTCCACTGGATAGTCAATAAGTTCCCTTTCGTTACCGTCAAGTACGCCATGACTCTTGACGGCAAGATAGCAACACGTACAGGCGAATCCAAATGGATAACAGGCGAAGAAGCACGTCTTGACGTTCAGCACGAGAGGCTGAGACATACTGCCATAATGGTCGGCATAGGCACAGTTCTTGCGGATGATCCCATGCTCACCTGCCGTCTTGAAAACAGCCGTAATCCCATAAGGATAATATGCGACTCAAATCTCAGGATACCTCTTGAGAGCAATATAGTCCGCACCGCAAAGGAAGTCCCCACTATCATAGCGACTACCAATCGCAATAAAACGACAGACCATGAAAAAAGACATCAGCTCGAAGAAATGGGATGCACTATCATTTCCACCAAAGCAAACTGCGGTCACGTTGACCTCTATACGCTGATGCTGAAGCTCAGGGAAATGAACATCGACAGCATTCTCGCGGAAGGCGGCGGCGAGCTCAACTACGACCTGTTCCGCTATAAGCTTGTAAATAAGGTCAAGGCTTACATCGCTCCAAAGATATTCGGCGGAGCGGACGCAAGATCGCCTGTTGCAGGAACGGGAGTCCCCACGCCCGACAACGCTTATTTCCTTGAGGATACTGAAATAAAGCGCATCGCCAATGATTTTCTGATAGAAGGAAGGGTGGTCTATAAGTAATGTTCACAGGTATTATCGAAGAAGTCGGCACTGTGAAAACCGTCCAGCACAGCGGCAGCAATTCATTTATACGCATTGAGGCGAAAAAAGTCCTTGAGGACATTCACCTCGGGGACAGCATTGCCGTCAACGGCGTCTGTCTGACGGTAACAAGCTTCGACAGCTCCACCTTTCAGGCTGACGTTATGAACGAGACTCTCAGCCGTTCCTCTCTGGGAAGCCTCAGAAGCGGAAATCACGTAAATCTTGAACGGGCAATGTCCGCAAATGGACGCTTCGGCGGACACATCGTTTCCGGTCACATAGACGGCACCGGTACTGTAACCGCTATTAATAATGACGACATCGCCGTGTGGTACACCATATCCGCAAAGCCTGAAATACTACGGTATATCGTGGAGAAAGGCTCCATTGCCATTGACGGCATAAGCCTTACGGTCGCAAAGGTGAGCAGCGGCGGATTCAGCGTATCCATAATCCCCCACACCGCCTCGCAGACCATACTCTCCGAGAAAAAATGCGGCGACACCGTAAACCTTGAAAACGACATCATCGCAAAATATGTTGAAAAGCTGACACATCCCCGCGATACTGGCAGCGACGGGAGCATAACCCTCGGTCTGCTGGCAAGCAACGGCTTTATTTAATGGAGGTGAACGAATTGACTGCTAAAGAAAAACTCCTTTACATGATAGACAATATGGACGACGAGCAGATAAATGCTCTCGCCGCACAGCTAATGAGCAAAATGCCAAAGCGTATCCCCTGCCCCTGCTGCGGCAACTACACCTTTGAGGGTTCACTCGAGGACTGCGCGTGGGAGATATGCGACGTCTGCTTCTGGGAATTCGAGCCCTCGGTAAAAAATCCTGAGGACCTCAGCGGCGCCAACCATATGTCGCTGGGCGAGGCAAGAGAGAATTACCGGAAATTCGGTGCCTGCGACGTTTCAAGCATTGATTCAGTCAGACCGCCGCACTTCGACGAGCTGCCGGAATTTTATAACTAACGGAGGTAATCTATGTTTCAGTACAATACTGTCGAAGAGGCGGCAGAGGCTCTCCGCAACGGCGAGATAATCCTCGTTACCGACGATGAGGACAGAGAGAACGAGGGCGACATGATATGCGCCGCTCAGTTCGCAACAACAGAAAATGTTAACTTCATGGCTGCTCATGCCAAAGGACTCATCTGTATGCCCATGAGCGCCGAGCTCTGTGACAAGCTCCACCTGCCGCAAATGGTGGACTACAATACCGATAACCACTGCACCGCATTTACGGTATCTATCGACCACGTCGATACCACCACAGGTATTTCCGCCGCCGAAAGAGGCTTCACGGCGCGTATGTGCGTGGACGAAAACGCAAAGCCCGGAGACTTCCGCAGACCGGGGCATATGTTCCCCCTCACCGCCAAAAAAAACGGTGTCCTCGAACGTGAGGGACACACAGAAGCTACCGTGGACCTCATGCGTATAGCAGGACTGAAGGAATGCGGTCTGTGCTGCGAGATAATGCGCGACGACGGCACTATGATGAGAGCTGCCGAGCTTCAGGAAAAAGCTAAAGAATGGGGAATGAAATTCATCACCATAAAGGCTCTCAAAGAATACAGAAAGGTGCGCGATAAGCTGGTGGAGCGCGTTGCCGATACTAAACTTCCCACAAAGTACGGAGAGTTCCGAGCCCTCGGCTACATCAACAAACTCAACGGAGAACATCACGTAGCTCTCGTCAAGGGTGACATCGGCGACGGAAACGACATACTCTGCCGCGTACACTCAGAGTGCCTTACCGGCGATGCCTTCGGCTCACTGAAATGCGACTGCGGTCAGCAGTTCGCCTCCGCCATGACTCAGATAGAAAAGGAGGGCAGAGGCATACTCCTCTACATGAGACAGGAGGGACGCGGCATAGGTCTTATCAATAAGCTCCGCGCTTATGAATTGCAGGATCAGGGCATGGATACCCTCGAAGCTAACCTCGCGCTGGGATTTCCCGGAGATATGCGCGAATACTACATCGGCGCACAGATACTCCGCGACCTCGGCTGCAAGACTCTCCGACTGCTGACAAATAACCCCGACAAGGTGTACGGTCTCAGCGGCTTCGGCATGGAGATAAAGGAGCGCGTACCGATACAGATGGACGCCACCGCCTACGACCTGTTCTACCTTAAAACAAAGCGTGATAAAATGGGACATATTCTTGATTATTGAGGTGATAGCTATGAGTTTTTCTGATATATTTAATATGATAATTATAGTTGCTCTTGTAGTCATCTGTGTTGAATCGCTGTTCATAACGGTCAGATGGCTGATATATATGGCAACCGAAAAAGAAAAGGCACTTGCCGGCTCGCTGGATTCACTTATAGCCTGTGCAGTCGGAATCGTCATATTCTCCGTTCTTTGCATCATAGACGCAAAAATGCGCTGGATCTACGCTCTTACCGCGATCTGCGAACTTCTCTCTCTGCCTGCTTGCTGTTTCAGCATACTGACTCCCAAAGGTATATGCAGGAACTTCGCGCTGAAAAGCAGATACGTTCCCACCTCCGAGCTGAGCTATGAATTTGCTGACAAGGACCTCGTGATGCATTTCAATAACAAGCCCAAGCCCGTCAAATACCGCTTAGGCATAAAGAATATCAAGACCGTAAAAATGCTCGCAGACTGGTACCCCAAGCACGGCTACACCAATCCCCTCATCCCGGATGAGGATAATTCTGACGATAATACTGAAAAGGAGTAATCTCTATGAAAACTTATGAAGGAAACCTTATTGCCAAAAGCGTTCGTATCGGAATCGTCGTTGCACGTTTCAACGAATTCATCACATCCAAGCTCCTCGGCGGCGCTGTGGACACTCTAAAGCGCCACGAAGTACCCGAGAACTCTATCGACATCGCATGGGTGCCCGGTGCCTTCGAGATACCGCTCATCGCCTCAAAAATGGCAAAGTCCGGCAAGTACGACGCTGTTATCTGCCTCGGTGCGATAATCAGAGGAAGCACCTCCCACTACGACCTCGTATGCAATGAGGCTGCCAAGGGCATTGCTCAGGCTTCACTCCAGACAGGCATACCTGTAATGTTCGGAGTTATCACTACCGAAAACATCGAACAGGCCATCGAGCGTGCAGGCTCCAAAGCCGGCAACAAGGGCAGCGAATGTGCTGAGGGTGCTATCGAGATGATAAATCTTATCCGCGAGATCGAGGATTGATGGCTAACCTGATTTTCGATTACGACGGCACTGTTCACGAATCCATGAAGACCTACGCTCCGGCTTTCCGTGACACCATGAAATGGCTCTCGGACAACGGTCACATTCCCGAAAAGGAATATGCCGACAGCGAGATAAGCTGCTGGCTGGGCTTCAACTCCGGCGATATGTGGGGAAAGTTCCACCCGGAGCTGCCATTGGAACTCCGTGAAAAGGCACGGAAAATACTGGGCGACAATATGGCGCGGCGCATAGAAAACGGTGAGGGCGCTCTCTACGACGGCGCTGAGGAGGTACTTTCCAGCCTGAAAAAAATGGGACACACGCTCATTTTTCTCAGCAACTGCCGCATACAGTATATGGAGCGCCACCGCCGCGTTTTCGACCTCCAGCGCTACTTCGACTTCTTCTACTGCTGCGAGGAGTACGACTTCCTGCCTAAATACCAGATATTCAGGCTCTTCTCGCTCCAGCACAGCGGGAGCTTCATCGTCATCGGCGACCGCTTCCACGACATCGAAACTGCCACAGAGAACGGGCTGCCCTCCATTGGCTGCAGCTACGGCTACGGCTCACCGGAGGAGCTCTCTCAGGCAAGCATAATAGTTGACAGCATACGCGATATACCCAATGCTGTCAATCGGCTCACCACGAGGAACTGATATGATTATAAAAAGATTTTCAGCTGTACTCACAGCTATCGTTATGACCTGCGCTATGGCTTCCTGCTCAAAGAGCAAGTCCGGAAGCAGCAGCTCGGAAACAAACAGCACGACCTCCACCTCTGCTTCGGAAACGAGCACATCCGCAGCTTCTTCCTCCGCCGGCAGGGGCTGGAAAGATATGCTGGAAAAGAACACAGGCACTTCCGGCAAAACGGATACCGAAACCCTTTCTCAGCTGCCCATGTCCTACGAGCCGGTATCTCTCGACGATGTACGCTCTCACGCACAGCAGCTCATGGATGATATAGAGATTACGGACAACTACGATAAGGTCAAAAAGGACGTTGATACCCTTATTGCCGACATCGACGCCTGCTCCGACGCTTACTCCCGCATTATGGTGGACTACTACCTCGACTTCCAGAATGAGGAGCTCGAAGCGCTTTACGACTCCTCCTTCGAGACCGAATATGTCGCCTCTGAGATAGTGAAGTTCGCACTGTGCCACTGCTGCAAAAAGCCGGAATACAAGGCTCTTGCAGAAAAGCACGTTGATCCCGATGAAGTGGAAGCCTATACGGCACGCTCAGTGTCAATGAAGCGCGTCGAAGGCTACGCAAAGGTGGATTTCGCCCTGAACGACGAACGTCTTGACGCCTACTACGACATATACGAGGACGAGGATATGCCGGACAGCGAAAAGGCTCTGAAATGTGCCGAACTCTACCTCGATCTCTTGGCTAATGAGGACGCTGACGGCTTCTACGGAAAATTCAACCGTGATTATTCTCCGGAAACAATTCTTGAGCTCTGCGATGTCATAAACAAGGAGCTCTCCCCTATCAGCGACAAGCTCATACTCGCATTCCAGAGCTGTCCCTCGGCTTACGATGTCATCTACGATCCTAAGACCTTTGATGATCCCTTTACCGTGATAAGAAAGTACGCTCCCAGCCTTTCCGGCAATATCAAGGACGCTGCCGATAAGATATGCGATAACGACCTTTACTTCATTACCGACGACAGCGATGCCTTTCCCGGTTCGTTCACCACGTCTCTGCCGCTCACTCATAATTCTGTAATATTCATGAATACCAGTGAGGATCAAAATTCTCTTACCACTGCGGTCCACGAATTCGGTCACTACTACGCTTCGCTCCACGATGACACCAGCAGCTACGACTCTATCGCAAATCTCGATATTGCCGAGGTGCAGTCCCACGGCTTTGAAATGCTCTTTACCCAGTTCTACGACAAGATCTACGAAGATCAGTCGGAAGCTATGCAGCTGTACAAGGTCTTTGATATGCTTGATTCTGTCATCTCGGGCTTCCTCATCGGTAAATTCGAGTACACCGTGCTCAGTCAGCTGGACGATATGACTCCGGAAAAGGTAGTGGAATGCTGGCATGATGTTATGGGAGACTACACCGACAAGGACTTCTTCTACGTAAACCACCTCTTTGAGCAGCCCGGCTATTACATCAGCTACGGAACATCTGCTCTTGCCGCATTCGACCTCTGGGAGGACTGCATATACGATACTGACGAGGCTCTGAAAAAATACGAGAAGTTCGCAGCGATAAAATGCAGCTCGCCGGATGTTAAATTCTGCGACGCCCTGAAAGAGTGCGGCTTCCACGAGGTCCTCGACAAGGAATACGTAAAGGTGCTTGCCGCCGAGCTCAGCGACTATGCTGACGAAATAATCGAAGAAAACAGCTAACGTTTTTCATAAACCAATTAGGGACTGCCTTTGGCAGTCCCTCGCCGTAAGGCGACAGAAACGAATCATGCGGACGCTCAAAAGGCGCCCCTACACAAGCAATATTATATCTGGAAACAGTTAGGGCGCAGGTAACGGCGCCCTCTAACTGTAATGTTTCCCTGACAAACAAAAGGCTGCTTTATACAAAGCAGCCTTTTTTATTATTCTGTTCTCAGTGCTACGACTGGATCCTTCTTTGCAGCAAGTCTTGAAGGAATAAGTCCGGCGATGAATGTCAGAAGCATACTTATCGCTATAAGTATGATTGCACCTGCTACCGGTACATGAGCCCTCAGCGTATCCAGACTAGTTACATTGTGGATAATAAGGTTTATGGGTATCGTCAGGAGGACAGATACTCCTATTCCTATTAGTCCAGCGGCAAGTCCCACAAGGAGCGTTTCCGCATTGAATACAGTGGAAACATCGTGCTTTGAAGCGCCTATTGCTCGGAGTATACCGATTTCTCTTGTACGCTCAAGTACGGAGATATAGGTGATGATTCCTATCATAATGGAAGATACTACAAGAGATATTCCCACAAATGCTATGAGCAGATATGATATACCTGTGATTATGCTGGTTATGGAGGACATCAGGAGCTTTACATAATCGGTATAGTGGATCACATCAGCATCGTTGTCCACAGAGTCGTTGTAATCGGAGATCTCATCTGCGATAGCATCCTTATCCTCGAATGACTTTGCAAATATCCTTATCTTTGAGGGATCGTTTATGTCGGCATATCCCAGCTTGAAAAGCACGTCGTTATAGCTGAAATCGGAGATCTCCTCAGGTGTGAAGGTATCAAATATCTTCACATACAATTCGTCGGAGATGCTGAGCTCATCCAGCTTTTCCGAGAGCTCCTTCTCTGTGTATTCTGAAAGCTCCGCTGCTTTATCAGCTGCGTACTTATAGGGAAGGACATTCGTGAGTATGTCGGGAGCGTACTGCTCGAACTGCTCGTCATCGAGAGCTTCAAGTGCTTTGACTATCGCCTGTGTATCCTGAGTTTCTGCTCCTGCCTGTATAGTCATATTCTCGATGTCCTTGAAGAGCTTTTCGCGGTTCTCAGGCTTCATAGCCTCACGCACCATATCCTCGGTCTCTTTTTCGGTAGGCTGACACATGATGAATTTTGTGAGTTCAGCTCTGCCGGCGGTATCGAGTCCGCTGATGTAGGTCTTTGCAGAAGATTTCTTCTGCTCGTCGGTAGGTCCTACATAGTCATCGGTCTTGAACTTCTTGCCGGTGATAAGGTCGTTTTCCTTATCGTTCACCTGATCCATTACCACGCTGCTGTGATTGTTCTTTTCTATGACATAATCGGTGAGTGCCTTAGTGTAGCCGATATAGCCCTGAATCATAGCGGTCTTGGCGTCAGGATTTGGCTTTATGAGTCCTACTACCTTCAGCTTTGTGCCGACGCTGTCGTTATTGTAAAGGAGTTCCAGTCCCGATTCGCTTTTGGTGAGGTCTGAGTAACCCCTGCCGTTGGAGGAGGGCTCGTAATATTCACATGGAAGTATTAGCTTATAGTTCTTGTTGAAAAGATCGGAGAAGTTCCATTTTGTATTGCCGTAATCCTTGATGACCTCGCCCTTCATTGCAGCCTTGATTATATCACCGAAGCCGTCCGCGGATTTAAGTCCGAGAGGATAGGTTATCATATCCGGTATCTGGTTGTTGGAATCCAGAACGACTACTATCTCGTCAAAGTTTTCAGGCCACTTACCTGAAACAAGATCATACTGTTCCAGAAGCAGAGGATTAATGCCGGTGCCGTCGTCGTTGGGAAGTAGCTCCTCCATTATCTCTATCTGCCACATCGACATCATGCTGTTATTGCTGGAGAACATGGCACTGTCGGCGTATGATTCCATCCCCATTGCCTTGGCGTATATCTCGTTAAGGTCTGACTTTACGATAACTCCGTTCTCGTCCTTACTGAAAACAGGCAGCTGTACATCATAGCCGTAGGACACAGCGTTGGATTTTTCTTTGATGACAGTATTTCCGTCCACATATTTCTTGAAGTCCTTGAGGTTATTGGTCTGCTTTGCCGAGGTATTAAGACGATTGAACATATCATACATCTCTGTGCCGGCATAGACGGTCTCCGGAGAATCAGTGGGATCATGTTCCTTTTTCTCGGTCTTGCCGAACATAGCTCCAAGGAGCTCGGAGTGGTCGGTATACTCTCTTTCAATGGTTATGGGATAGGAGGAAAGAGTTTCCTCCTGAACGTGATCGATATACTCGTTTATACCGGTAGACAGCGAGAGTATCAGTGCTATGCCTATGATACCGATAGAGCCCGCAAAGGCTGTGAGCAGAGTCCTTCCCTTCTTTGTAAGGAGATTGTTCAGCGAAAGGGATACTGCTGTGAGGAAGGACATGGATACTCTCTTTTTCTTGGCAGCCTTGGGAGCGTCCTCCTTTTCAGGCTCAAAGGGATCGCTGTCCGCTGTGAGCTGACCGTCCTTGATGCGGACTATTCTTGTAGCATACTGCTCGGCAAGCTCCGGGTTATGGGTTACCATTATTACAAGCTTATCCTTGGCTATCTCTTTGAGGAGCTCCATTACCTGTATACTGGTCTCGCTGTCGAGAGCGCCGGTTGGCTCGTCGGCAAGGAGGATATCCGGGTTATTGATAAGAGCTCGCGCGATAGCGACTCTCTGCATCTGTCCGCCTGACATCTGATTGGGCTTCTTGTGGAGCTGATCTCCCAGTCCCACCTTTTCGAGTGCTTCCTTGGCACGCTTTCTTCTCTCCGACTTTGACACGCCTGAGATGGTGAGGGCCAGCTCTACGTTGGAAAGCACCGTCTGGTGCGGTATAAGGTTATAGCTTTGGAAGATGAAGCCGATAGAATGGTTTCTGTAAGCGTCCCAGTCTCTGTCTTTATATTTCTTGGTAGATACTCCGTTTATGATAAGGTCGCCGGAGGTGTAATGGTCAAGTCCGCCGATGATGTTGAGCAGTGTTGTCTTTCCGCAGCCGGAATGTCCGAGGATAGCAACGAATTCATTCTCACGGAACGTAATGCTGACTCCGTTAAGGGCTGTTACAGCATTTTCGCCGCTGCCATACTTTTTTATGATGTCTTTAAGTTGCAGCATTCAATTCTCCCTTTCTTACAATGAAATTTGTACGCAATACATATTATAGCACTTTCACCAATTTATGTCAATATCTTTGTCAGTGTTTCACAATGCGTTCACATATTTTTCACAAAAACAATAGGCACTCCTTGTACAGAGTGCCTATCTTTTTTATTTCATACCGTACTTCTTGAGAAGGTTCTCGATCTTCTGGTGAGGATCAATGATGTTTCCGATTGAAACGTCATGATTTATTGCTTCAATGAAATATGCGATGTACTTTGATACATCAACCTCATGGAACCAAGGTCTGCTGAGAAGCTCGGGAGTCCTGTAAGTGAGGTTAGTACCGAATACGCCATCGATTATGCCGTCGCTGTAAGCCTTATCGAACTTGTCCAGACCGTTGGTGAAGATAGCATATGTGGCATATGCGAAGATTCTTCCAGCCTTCTTCTCCTTCAGAGCGTATGCAAGATCAAGCATAGACTCGCCGGAGGAAATGATGTCGTCAGAAACGAAAATGTCCTTGCCCTCAACCGGGTTTCCGAGGTACTCGTGGGCAACTATGGGGTTTCTTCCGTTCACGATAGTGGAATAGTCTCTTCTCTTGTAGAACATTCCCATTTCAACGCCGAGAACTGAGGCATAGTACATATTTCTGTTGAGAGCGCCTTCATCGGGGCTCACAACCATGAACTTTTCCTTGCTGAAGTTGATGTCCTTAATGTCCTTAAGCATAGCCTTGAGGACCTGATATGTAGGCATAACGTTGTCAAAGCCCATGAGCGGCACAGCATTCTGTACTCTGGGATCGTGAGCGTCAAAGGTAACGATGTTTGAAACGCCCATTGCTTCAAGCTCCTGAAGAGCGCAGGCGCAGTCAAGAGACTCGCGGTAGCTTCTTCTGTGCTGACGTCCGCCGTAAAGGATAGGCATGATAACGGTAATTCTGTGAGCCTTGCCGCTGGCAGCCTGGATTATTCTCTTGAGATCCTGAAAATGGTCATCAGGAGACATTGCGTTCTTCATACCGAAGTAATCATACTTGATATTGTAGTTGCCTACATCAACGATAATGAAGAGATCCTTTCCGCGTACAGTAGACTTGATAAGTCCCTTTCCATCGCCGGAGGAAAATCTCGGACACTCGCTCTCAAGAAGGAAGGTATCAACATTTTCTCCGCCCTTGCAAGACCAGTCCACAAGATAATCGTTGATCTTGTCACCGAGCTCGGTAACGCTGTTCATTGCGATGATACCGATAGGTGCCACCTTGGATTCTCTGCCGAATAAAATTTCACTTGAAGCTGTCATAGACTTTTTTCGCACACGCCGCAGCAGTGCGATACTCCTTTCAGATTTAATAGCTTTCCGCTTTCCTGCGGAGGGGTATCAGGTTCGGTCACTTGCAGAAATGCTCGATATAAGACTCTATATCGGAAGCGATTATCTGTTTTGCCACATCTGCATGGTCGACCTCGTTCACGGCTGTCGTTTTGTTTTCAAGCTCCTTATATACTGTAAAGAAATGTGACATTTCGTCGAAAACGTGCTTTGGAAGCTGCTCGATGTCCATGTACATATTATAATTGGGATCGTCGAATGGGATAGCGATTATCTTATCATCGCGGTGACCGTTATCAAGCATTCTGATAACGCCGATGGGATAACATCTTACAAGAGTCATGGGCATAAGCTGCTCAGAGCAAAGCACAAGAACATCAAGGGGATCGTTATCGTCAGAGAATGTTCTGGGAATAAATCCGTAATTAGCAGGATAGTGAGTTGAGGTATGGAGTATGCGGTCCATTTTTATCAGACCGGTATCCTTATCGAGCTCATATTTGATCTTGCTTCCCTTTCCTATCTCTATGACAGCATAGAAATCATCCGGGGCAATTCTCTTGGGGCTGATATTATGCCAGATATTCATTATATCCCTCCAATTTTGCCGGTGCCGCAGCACCATTCATTCGGTATTGTTACACGTTCACAGAATGAACCTCTATATTTTAGTATATCATGTTTTTAAGATTTGTCAATAACGCGCTGAATTTTCGGCAATCTGATATAAATTATCGCAAATTGTCGTTATTTTTTCGACTTATAGGCAAGCCCTCAGGTAACTTCATCTCAGACCGGCTCAAGACAGACATTTCCAGTTCCTGCTAAACGTCCGTCAGGCATTTCCGTTAACAAAAAATTAACTTTATCCAAGCAAGAATATATCAAAATTCTATTGATTTCCTCAAAGAAATCTTGTATAATATATATAAGTTGTTTGACAGTTCAGTATCCATCGCGGTACTGCACCGATAATTTTACGCTGAATGCCGCTCTATGAACCGCTTAATGCATATCTCAGGAGCTGCCCTCAGCAGAAAGGAGCGTGAAACAAATGCACAGCTATAAGATCGCAGTAATTATCGAAGAAATTGACCAGAGCTATCAGAGTGCCATACTCAACGGCATAGCTTCCTCCGCCGCAGAATTCTCATTCAATATCTCAGTTTTTGTTTCTTCCAGCGGTGCTATCAACCTGAAACACGACAAGGGCGAGTTCAATATCTTCGATCTGCCAGATTTCAGAGACTTCGACGGCGCTATTCTGCTGACTAATACCCTGGCATATCAGCCTGTCGTAAACAGCATCCTTTCACGCATCAAGGAAGCCGGCATCCCTGCTATAAGCATGGACAATGACATTCCCTACCTTTATCACATCGGTATCGACAACAAGACCGCTATGAGGCATATCACCGAGCACCTCATCAGCACTCACGGCTTTACACGCTTCGGTTACATATCAGGTCCCGCAGACAACCCCGAAAGCGCTGACCGCTTCAAGGCGTTCCGCGAAGTCCTTGCGGAAAACAACATCTCCTTCAGCGAAGACATGGTCTACTACGGCGACTTCCGCGCCCCCTCCGGCAGAGCTGCCGTTGAGCAGTTCCTGAATAACGGAAAGGGGCTCCCGGAAGCTATCATCAGCGCTAACGATGTTATGGCTGTTACCGCTGTAAACAGACTCGCCGAAGAAGGAATCCGTGTCCCCGAGGACATCGCCGTTACAGGCTTTGACAACACCTACAATACCAGAAATTATCAGGTGGAGCTCACTACCGTTGACCGTCCCCTTGGTCTTTCCGGCAGGCTTGCCTGCAAAATGCTATTCAACCACCTGAATCATAACGCTCAGGAGCGCAGCGTCGTACTGAATATGTCCGCACGCTTCACTGAAAGCTGCGGCTGTATGCACAACGTCCACCACGACCTGAACGAATTCAGAAAGCTCAATTACAACAACTACATGAAGTTTGAAAAATCGCAGGACTTCATGTCAGACATAAACAAGCTCTCTATCGACCTCCTCGGCACCTACTCATTTGAAGGCTATATCGAGACTCTGAAAAAATTCGTCTCCCATATCTCGCCGGAGGAATATTATTTCTGTCTCTGCGACAACTGGCTCTCAGAGGCTAATATGCCCGATGACGCCTCCGAGCTCAGCGAAGTTACCGAGGAGCTCACAAAATATACTGACGAATTCATAGTGCCTATCGCGTATAAGAACGGAAAATTCCTCGAAGTGGAAAATATCAGCAAAAAGGATATTCTCCCACCTGTTGCCAGCGACGGCAGATCAGGGAAAATGTACTACCATATCCCCCTGCATTTCGGCGAACGCTGCCTCGGCTATATGGTAATATATAATTCCGCCCTACCTCTGCACAACTCCATGTTCGAGACATTCTGTATAACAATAAGCAATACTCTCGAAAACATCCGCAAGCTCGTTTCCCTTGAATACGCCGTTGAACGCCTCGGAAAGCTCTACGCCCGTGATACTTTCTCCGGAATCTATAACAGGAACGGCTTCGTTCAGGCTACTGAAAACGTTTACCACGACTGCGTTGTTCAGAAGCGTGACATAATGCTGATGTTCATCGACCTTGACGGTCTCAAGAAGATCAATGACACCTACGGTCACAGCGTCGGAGACAAGGCTATCTGCTGCGTAGCGGACGTTCTCGTGGCTTCGTGTACCAACGGTGAGGTATACTGCCGCTTCGGGGGTGACGAATTTATAGTATTCGCTGCCGATTACACCGAAAATATGGCTAAGACTCTCACCAAGACCATCGAGGACAACATCCAGAAAATCAACGAAAGCGGCAAACAGCCCTTCGTTCTCAGCGCAAGTACAGGTTTCGTTATCGCCAAGCCCGAAGAGGGCGAGGATATTTTCAATTTCGTCACCGAAGCCGATAATATCATGTACGTCCAGAAGCGCAAGAAAAAGCTCTCGAAATACCTCAAGGGATAAAAATGCCGCATACTAAGTATGCGGCTTATTTTTATTTGCGTACAGTTATCATAAAGCGGTGTATGCGTCCGGCTATCTTTCCATCCCTTTCGAGAAGCTCCTGAGCCGCATAAAGGCGGTCAATATAACGCTCCACAGAAAAACCCGGGAACTCCCACTGAATCACTCTCGCGAACCACACGAGTGCTCCCACATCGTAGAATTCTATGGGCAGGAAAGTCTCTCCCTCGTCCAGAATCTCAAATCCTGCTGCTCTGAATTTTCCAAGCTCACGCTCCAGTCTGAAGCCTTCAAATGCCGGGACAAAATTCTCACAAAGCAGCTCCGAGAGCTCACGGTCGTTCTCACAGCCTACCTGCTGTGTTACGAACATTCCTCCCCTTTTCAGGACGCGCTTCACCTCTCCCACATCGTAGGAGCCGTGACGGTTTATCACTATATCAAAGCTTTCGTCAGGATAAGGAAGTTCTCCGCCCGACGGTGCTTCGCAGAAGTCGATGCCAAGAGGAAGGAGCTCCCTCCTGCACAACTCAACATTGGGAGGATAAGCCTCAGTAGCCGCCGTCATATTATAAGGATGGCCCAGACTGCGAAGGAATTCACCGCCGCCAGTCTCCATATCAAGAAGCCTTTTTCCGGCGTCAAGAAAGCTGGTGACTATATCGTAATAATCCCACGGCAGCCTGTCATCATAGGTCATGTATCGGCCTTCAATATGGGAAAAGTCCCAGCCCAGCATGACTGCGGCTTTTTCCTCCTCCAGCCACGCCTTTTTCAGCGCTTCACGGTCCATATCTCACACCGACAGAATTATCTGCTTTCCACTGGGACGGTACTGCTCGAACTCTACGCCGCACTTGCTGAACAGCAGACATGAAGCCTTTGTGCTGTCAGTATCAGCGTACTTATTATCGTAGTACACTACCCTCTTTATACCGGACTGTATTATCGCTTTTGCACACTCGTTGCAGGGAAAAAGCGTTACATAAACAGTGCAGCCTGAAAGATTTCCGATATTGCTGTTGAGTATGGCGTTAAGCTCCGCATGGCAGACAAACGGGTACTTTGTGTCAAGCGGAGACTCAGCGGAACGCTCCCACGGCATCTCGTCGTCAGAACAGCCGGTAGGCATACCGTTATATCCCACGGACACTATCTTGTTGTCGCCGTTAACGATGCAGGCTCCCACCTGTGTATTGGAATCCTTGCTGCGCTGAGCGGAAAGCATTGCTATTCCCATGAAATACTCGTCCCAGCTTATGTAATCGTTTCTTTTCATCACTGCACCTCTTTATTTCAGAATACTGAAAAAGCCCTGCTGTACAACAACAGGGCTTTTCGTGGCGTGCCTGGAGGGATTCGAACCCCCGACCTACTGGTTCGTAGCCAGTCACTCTATCCAGCTGAGCTACAAGCACACGTCTTAACGACTTAACTATTATACCATGTACTGCTATAAATGTCAATACCGCCGAAGATTTTCGTTACTTTGCACAATTTGTATTGTGCTCAGTTAGTCCAGAAGCTTTAAATGTAAAAGAGCAGAAAAAGCCTTGACAATATTTGCTCTTTTTGATATAATATTTCTGTTATGAGACATTAGCTCAGTCGGTAGAGCATACGCCTTTTAAGCGTAGGGTCGAGGGTTCAAATCCCTCATGTCTCACCATCACAAATTCGCCTGTATTTCGCTGAAACTCCGAAATACAGGCATTTGTTTTTTCTTATTATTGCAGTTCCAACTGCGCGTGTGACAAATTAACCGCATTTTGTCACACGAAATTCCAACGAAATCACACGAGAATCACACGACGATAGGTGGTAGAATCGTTACGAATGAAGATAGCTCCCGCAAGGGAGCTGATTCAATATAATAATATCCATTAACAAAAGTCAATTCAATGAATGTTAACGTTGCTATACTCTTCAAGGAATTCTGCCACACTGTGCTTTATGTCGTAATAGCAAAATAATCCTTGATTTTCCATCTATTTTATGATAATATAGAATATAGTTTGGTCTTACACAAAACTTGCTAAAGGTCCTCGCAAAAATACAGAAAGGATTAGATAAAAATGAGCAAATTACAAGGGCTTACACAAGCAGAAGCCGAAAAGCGACTTCTCGAAAACGGGCGCAATTGTCTTAAGGAGGAGAAACAGAAGACCGTCTTTCAGATGTTCCTCGAACAGATACTCAACTTTACCAATGCAATTCTCGCCGCTGCGATCATTATCTCGGTAATTCTCCATGACTACGGAGAGGCAGCTATTATGCTGGTCATCGTGATAGCCAATGCAATCATAGGTGTCGTACAGGAAGGCAAGGCACAAAAGGCACTAGATGCGCTCAAAAAGATGTCGGTGCTTAGGGCAACTGTTATTCGTGACGGTGAAACCAGAGAAATCTCCTCGGAAGAACTGGTTGTCGGCGACATTGTCATCCTGGAAGCTGGCAAACAGGTTCCCGCAGACCTGAAACTGATTGAAACCGCACGGCTTATGATGGACGAAAAGGCGCTGACCGGTGAATCAGTCCCGGTTGAGAAAAATGCGGATTTTGTTCCCGATAATAAAACCGGCATCGGCGACCGGCTCGATCTGGCATATATGACCACCGTTGTGACGTTCGGACGTGGTGTGGGCGAGGTCATCCATACCGGCATGGATACACAGATCGGTAAGATCGCTGACATGGTCGGTCAGGAGAAGGATAAGCCCTCTCCACTGCAAAAGGGCATGAACGAGTTGAGCCGGACACTGGGCATTGCGGTAATTGTGATCTGCGCGATAGTATTCGGAATCGGCGCGATTCAGGGCAGAGAAAAACTTGATCTGCTTATGACGGCTGTCTCGCTTGCTGTTGCTGCAATTCCGGAGGGTATCCCCACCATAGTGACCATAGTTCTCGCACTCGGTATGCGACGCATGGCAAAGATAAACGCCATTGTCAAGAATATGCCCGCCGTAGAGACTCTCGGCGCAGTCAGCTATGTCTGCTCGGATAAAACCGGCACCCTGACACAGAACAAAATGACAGTTGTCAAAGCTTTCGAGAACGGCGATTACATCGACCTTGAAAGTCTCGATAAGAATTCACACGATACACTTCTTAAGGGATTTATGCTGTGCAACGATGCTTCCATTGCATCGGACGGCACCGAGGTCGGTGACCCGACAGAAACAGCTCTTGTGGCATTCGCAAAACGGTACGGCATCGAAAAATCAGTTACTGAAAAGGATATACCCCGAATCAATGAAAAGGCTTTTGATTCTGACAGAAAACTGATGACCACCGTACATACCACGCCGGACGGAAAGATAATCTCCTATACCAAGGGCTCGACCGATGAGCTGCTCACTCGCTGTACGCATATCCGGGTAAACGGCACCGTGCGCGAGATCACAAACGATGATATGGTAAAAATCTCCAATGCTATGTCTGAGATGTCCTTTGAGGCACTGCGTGTCCTTTCACTTGCTGTACGCGAGGACAACAAGGACGCTGTTGAGCAGGGACTGACCTATATCGGTATGGTCGGAATGATCGACCCTGAACGCCCCGAGGTAGTGGAATCAATCAAAACCTTCAAGCGTGCAGGCATCAAAACCGTTATGATCACAGGTGATCACAAGGATACGGCACTTGCCATCGCCAAAAAACTTGGCATTGCAGAGCGTCCTGATGAATGCGTGATGGGTCACGATCTTGACGAGATGACCGATGAGGATCTACGAGACAGAGTGCCGGGACTCTCGATATTTGCAAGAGTGTCCCCGGAGCATAAGGTCAGAATTGTGAAAGCAATTCAGGCAAACAATAATATCTCCTCGATGACGGGCGACGGCGTAAATGATGCTCCCTCCCTGAAGGCTGCCGATGTCGGTGTGGCAATGGGCATCACAGGCACGGATGTTGCAAAGGGTGCTGCTGATATCATATTGCAGGACGATAAGTTCACCACCATTGAAAAAGCTGTCAAGGAAGGCAGAAACATCTACGAAAACGTCAAGAAGTCGATACTGTTTGCACTTTCGTCGAATATCAGCGAGGTGGTCGTAATGTTCGCTGCGATCGCTGCCGGTTTTGCGGCACCGCTGAGAGCAGTCCACATACTGTGGATCAACCTGCTGACCGATTCCCTCCCCTGCTTTGCACTCGGTGTGGATCCCAACTCCTCATCCGACGTTATGAGCAAGCCGCCACGTAAGAACGGTGAGTCCATCTTCGCTAACGGCGGCTATTTCAAGGTGGGACTTTACAGTATGATCATCGCAGTCGTTACACTCATTGCGTTCCTTTATACTCCGGTAAGTGAGCTTTTGGCAGCAGATACTCCCTGCACTTTTAAAAACATCATTGACAGTTTTTCTGACAAGCAGATACTTATGAAGTCCCAGACACTTGCATTCTGCACGCTGGCTGTCGCCGAGCTGTTCCATGCTATCGGTATGCGAGATACAGAGACTTCACTGTTCAAATTCAATCATCTTGATAACAAGATAATGATACTTGCCCTTACAGTAGGTATACTTGGTCAGCTTGCCGTGACTGAGATTCCGTTCCTTAGACGTATCTTCAGCACAGTACATATGACAGCAGGTATGTGGCTGTTCGTCATCATTCTCTCACTGATGCCTCTTGTTGCACACGAGATCGTGGTACTTATCAAGAAAGCAAAAAAGAAAGCGTAAAAAGTAACCGCACACGATGACTGCTTGGAGTTCCGGTTCAATTCCGGCATGATGGTCAGCGTGTAAAAGTGAATAATATGATATAATCCCCCTCATAAGTTAGGAAGTGATGATCCTGCTTAATGAGAGGGATTTTTTATTTCCTTACAAGCATAAAAATAGCGTAGCAGCCAATTAACTGCTACGCTTACAAAGTCTAACTTTTTTGGGGCACATCATAAACCAGCTCATCGTATTTATATGTCACTCACGGCACTATCATCTGTTTTGTACAGTTAACGCAGCAAGATTTACGCACTGACGATTTCGCGACTACGTAAAACTGAGCTGCGAATTTTTACCCACACCATAACCTGAAATAAAAAGCAGACCATAAAGGTCTGCTTTTTTTCAGTTTCTTATCTGCTTTGCTACGAGGCTCTCGCCGCAGTAGGTCTCACGAAGCTTGGGCTTCTCGATCTTTCCGGTGGGATTTCTCGGTACATCAGCAAAAATGATCTTATGAGGTCTCTTGTATCTCGGAAGCTTCTGGCAGAAGGTATTTATATCCTCCTCAGTACAGGTCATTCCGTCCTTTACAGATATTATTGCAGCTGCTATCTCTCCGAGACGCTTGTCCGGGAGACCGATAACAGCAACGTCTTTTACAGCAGGATGTGCTCTGAGGAAGTCCTCGATCTGTACGGGGTAGAGGTTCTCGCCGCCGCTGATGATGACATCCTTCTTACGGTCAACAAGGTAGATAAAGCCGTCCTCGTCCTCCTGAGCCATATCTCCGGTGAGCAGCCAGCCGTCCTTAAGAGTTTCTGCGGTAGCCTTTTCATCCCGGTAGTAGCAGGTCATGACTCCGGGACCTTTTACGTAAAGCTCACCGACCTGTCCGCGCTCGACTGTATTGCCGTTCTCATCTGCTATCTTGACCTGCCAGCCAAAACCAGCCTTGCCGATAGCTCCCACCTTGTGGATGTTCTCAACGCCAAGATGTACGCAGCCGGGACCGATAGATTCGCTCAGACCGTAGTTGGTATCGTACTGATGATTGGGGAAAACGCTCCTCCAGCGAGAAATAAGTGACGGCGGCACAGGCTGTGCGCCGATGTGCATGAGTCTCCACTGGCTGAGCTCATAGTTGCTGAGGTCAATATCGCCTCTTTCGATAGCGTCCAGTATATCCTGAGCCCACGGTACAAGCAACCAAACGATAGTGCAACCCTCGTTGGAAACGGTCTCCAGTATAGCCTTGGGCTTGATTCCCTTCAGGAGAACAGCCTTGCTGCCGGAATAGAGGCTTCCGAACCAGTGCATTTTAGCTCCCGTATGATAAAGAGGAGGTATGCAGAGGAAAACGTCATCACGAGTCTGACCGTGGTGATTCTGCTCAACCTTTGCGGAGTGTACAAGACTCTCGTGGTTATGGAGTATTGCCTTGGGGAAGCCGGTAGTGCCGGAAGAAAAATAGATAGCAGCGTTATCAGAATCGCTGAGCTGTATGTCAGGAGCAGCACTTGCACAGTTAGCAACAAGGCTGTCGTAGTGCTCAGCAAAGGTGGGACATCCCTCGCCCACATAGAAAAGGAGCCTGTTCTTGCTGATCTCGTCGGCTATCTCTTCGATACGGCCGATAAACTCAGGTCCGAACATAAGTACATCCACTTCAGCAAGATCAAGACAATACTTGATCTCGTCGGGAGTATAGCGGAAATTGAGCGGTACCGCAAGAGCTCCTGTTTTGAGTATGCCAAAATATATGGGCAGCCACTCAAGGCAGTTCATAAGGAGGATACCCACCTTATCACCTTTTTTCACGCCTCTTTCAAGAAGCAGGTTTGCAAAGCGGTTAGCCTTTTCGTCGAAGACCTTCCATGTTATCTCGCGTCTGTAATGGCAAAGAGGGTTTGGCTCGATAAGCTCATAGTCCTTCCATGTTACGCGCCTTACCTCGGTTATCTCAGGATTCACCTCGACCAGTGCAATATCGTTTCCGTAAAGTCCGGCGTTTCTTTCAAGTAGCTCTGTAATAGGCATAATATGCATCCTTTCCGTCATACGCAGCAGATTTTTTACCTGTAAAGTCAAAAAGCTGCAAAGTGATAAACTATATATATTTTATCACAAAAAGGCGAAAAAGTAAAGTTTTTCGCAATATCATTTTACACAAATAACTGTCAAGATTTACAGCAGTTTGCATAACTCAAAAAAACAGCACAGCCATAAGGCTGTGCCGCATTAATGATTAATCGTTCTTTGTTCCGCACTTCTCGCAGAAATTCTGTCCTGCATCGAGAGGAGCTCCGCAGTTTGCACAGAAGCCGCCTGCTGCCGGTGCCGGCTGGTTAGGATCCACCTGAGGTGCAGGAGGAGCATCGTTGAAGCCCTCGATAATGGGAGGCTCTACCATTTCGACCTTAGCTCCGCACTTATCGCAGAACTTCTGCTCTCTGGTAACAATAGCGCCGCAGCTTGTGCAGGGCATCTTGTCTTCCATGGAAGCAAGAAGGAGCTTGAACTTTTCAGCTCTTTCGTTCTTTGCAATGATCTCATTCACGAGCTCGGCATAATCCTCGCCCGGCTCAGCAGAGTGGAGCTCAAAATACTTCTTGCCGATAGCGTAATATCCGTTATTGATGTCATTCTCAAGCTGAGCGATCTCCTTCTTGACTCTTGACTTCTCAGCCATTTTCTTTGAGCCGTCAGAGACCTTCTTGGCACCGCTTTCAACGGTATCGCCAATGCCCTTCATAAAATCCTTAAATCCCATATTCAGAACCTCCTTGAATACAATAAATATATCGTTCAGCGAGCGTCCGCTCATATGCTGCGCTCACAGAAGTGCTGCTTTATGGCGGTCAGAATGCCGCCCCAGTCAGCTTTACTGCCAACAATATTATATTATCACATTTGTACAGATTAGTCAAGAGATTTTTAAAATTATCATCTATCTCCTGAAACGTGCTTATCTGTGCGGCGGTATTCCAGTGCGCCGAGAGCTCTCAGGGCTGCCTCAGAGAAATCGCTGCATATGGAAGAATACAGTGTCATTATCGTATCTCCAGCACTGAGTCTGTCGCCCACCTCGCAGTTCATCACTACTCCGGCAGACATATCCAGTGCGGCGTCCTTGGAAAGTCTTCCTGCGCCGAGAAGCAGCGATACCATGCCTATCTCCTCGCAGTTCACTGAGAGTATCTCTATATCGCTGGATGCTCTTATCACGTAGCTGCACCTTGCCTGTGGAAGCAGTGAGAGGTCGTCGCAGACACGAGAATCTCCCCCCTGAAGCGCTATCGTCCTTCTGAGCACATCGAGGGCTCTTCCGGAGGAAATAGCCTCCTCAGCCATACGGCAGCAGTCCTCGCGGCTGCCCTTTCCGGCAAGTTCGAGGATGTCGGCTGTGAGTTCGATACAAAGATCGTAGAGCTTGCCCTTGTCGTCGCCGCGGAGCACCTCTATCGCCTCCGCTACCTCAAGAGCATTTCCTACGTTCTTTCCAAGAGGACTGTTCATGTCGGTAACTACTGCCCGGCACTTTCTTCCGGCAGCGTTTCCTATCTTTTCCATGAGCTCGGCAAGCTTTTCGGCATCGCTGCGTTCCTTCATAAAGGCTCCCGTGCCGTATTTCACGTCCAGCAGCAGGCATTCAGCCTCTGTGGCAAGCTTTTTGCTCATAATGCTCGCACATATCAGCGGAATACTATCCACCGTTCCCGTAGCGTTCCTGAGAGCATACATCTTCTTGTCGGCAGGGCAGAGCTCCTCGCTCTGAGCTATTATGGAGAAGCCTGTCTCCTTCAGCACGCTCTCAAATTCGTTGAAGCTCAGGTCAGTCCTGAAGCCGGCAATGCTTTCAAGCTTGTCGATAGTACCTCCTGTATGTCCGAGACCGCGTCCGGACATCTTTGCCATACAGACTCCGCAGGCTGCTGCCGCCGGTCCTATGATAAGGCTGGTCTTGTCGCCAACGCCGCCTGTACTGTGCTTGTCCACAGTCATGGGAAGGTCCAGCTTGAGCACTCTTCCGCTGTCGCGCATAGCGTAGGTCAGCGCAAGAGTTTCCTCCTCGGTGAGTCCGTTGAGACATACCGCCATAAGCCACGCAGACATCTGATAATCCGGTATCCTGCCCTCCGTAAAGCTTCTGACGAGCCACGAGATCTCCTCATGTGAGAGTACCCGTGATCTTTTGGTTTTATTAATTATATCAATGGCGTTCATATTCCACCTCCTATGCTATTTATTTTATCATAAAAAACATAATTATTCAAGTATTTTGTGTAAACATTTCCTGATTTTTCACAACATTTTCATTATTACAAGTATTATCACAAATGGTACGCCCAGAATTGCGCTCCCTGAAACGTTGAACCAGTTCAGCGGAAGCATCGTGCCGAAGTGTCCGCCATACCTGTTAAGTATGAAAAGAGCGGCAAGTCCTGTGAGTGAGCCAAAAAGGAAAGTCCTCACTCGGCGCTTCCTCGTAAGATAGTACACTGCCATTATAACTGCCGCCCCCACGCATACAAATGCGAATATCATATCGTCTTCCATTTTTTCACCTCATAAAAGTATGTATCCAATGGCAAGTATAAGCCTCATATCGCTGCCCTCACGCAGCATAAGGAGCAGCAGAGCTGCTGTCAGGAGCTTGTCAGCGTCATGGTCTCCGGCAAGTCCGCCGAGGATACTGTTCTGTCCGGAATGAGCAGTTCTCACTTCGGATGTCCCCATTTCCTGCGACGGTCTCGAATCCCCTCTTTCACTCTGAGGATAATGTGCGGCTCTGCGGTGCATTTCCTGTGAACGCCTTATGGCGTCCTGCCGCATACGGTTCATCTGACCGCTGTCGAATAAAGCCATTTTCTCCCTCCGTTCCCTCTGAGCAGTGCTGTGCCCGGAGCTCAGCTGCGCCGCTCAGAACATCTCACTGAGCAATCCGCTCTCCTTCGCTATATTCCAGACGGCGATAAGCTTCAAAAGCTTTATCGCCTTGTCTACCTTCTTCTGCCGCTCCTCGCTGAGGTGGGGCTTCAGTGCCAGCAGCAGTTCCTCGTTCTTATCGGTCTGGGAAAAGGCTCCCAGCAGACCGGTAAACTTCATTATTGAGCCGAGGTCCGGTATTCCGCCGCTGCCTTCGCCGTCCTGAGGCTGCTGACCTTCCTCACCGCCGCTCCCACTCTCATCTGTCATGAACATCTTTGCAAGCTCCGCGAGCTGCTTTACGCTCTCTTCATCCGAGAGGAGCTCGCCGAGCTTTCCCATTATATCATCCACCTGAACGACCTCTCTGTCATTTTTCTCCCGAAAGCTTCTTGTACAGTGCCTTAGCCTGAGGAGTGCTCATCATCTTCTCCACAAGCTTCGGATTATTCACCGCCTGCCGGAATTTCGCTGCATCGCTCTGATTCATGGCAGACAGCGCACTATCGAGCTTTCCCTCCTCCAGCTCGGCCCTGAGCTTCTCCGGAGGTACCCCTATCTTTCTGCTCACCACATTAAGAAGTCCGCTTATCTTCTTGGGATCAATACTATTATTATTCATATTTGCCTCCTTCAATTCATAAATATGGTTTTTCTTATTGATTTTTTATACGATATGTGATATAATATATACAATATATTATACTTCTTTCACTTCTCAGGAGCTTGCTATGCGTATTATCGTTATTTCTGACACTCACGGGGATTACTTTAACCTCGAAAGCATAATCATGCGCAATACTGACGCCGACTGGATCTTTCACCTTGGCGATGGAGAGCGTGAGCTCGACCGCTTTGTTGAATCTCACCCTGTCATCGCTCCGAAGATCATCCACGTCGCCGGCAACTGCGACTATGACAGCCTGAGTCCCGATATTTTTACTCTGCCTGCAATAGAACATAAGATACTTGCCACCCACGGTCATAAGTACGGCGTCCGCAGCTCGCTGGAACACCTGAAATACGTCGCCCGTGAGAACGACTGCGATATTATCCTCTTCGGTCATACTCACCAGCGCTTTCAGGCTTACGAGGACGGCGTCTGGCTGTTCAATCCCGGCAGCGCTTCCTGTCCCCGCGACGGAAGCAAGCCCTCATTCGGCAATATCGATATTTCTGAATACGGCGTGCTCATGAATATCGCCGACGTCTGATCCCCTGCTATACATAATATTCAAAAGAAACAAGATATGTGAATGCTGGTGCCGCCTATGGTAAGTGCTGAAAAATCAAAAGAGATGTCGGAGAACCTGACAGCCCTGCGCCGCTGCAACAAAGTATACAAGTATGTGTTTCTGCTGAATGCCGCCGCTGTTCTTATTACTCTGGGCTGCGTGTTCTTCCAGCTTATCGGCAGTATCCTCATGCTCACCAACTTTCTCCACACTCTGATACCTTTCTGCTTCCTCATGCCCGGAGCAGCTGTCTCCGCCATTTACAGCGGCTATCGCCGTAAGGACGTTTTCGCCGTTTTTTCACCTGTTCTCGCTCTGATAGGTGTTCTCCTGCGTCCACTCATGGGCATTATGCTTTCCGCGGATATTCTTTCCGCCATGCTCGTGCTCTTTGCCAACGCCAAGTACCGCTACCTCGAACAGCAGGAGGGCTACCCCCACTTCAATCCCCTCCTCCACGAACAGCTCCAGAGAGCCGAGGATTTCCACATACACGATCCCTACAAGGAACTTGCAAGGAAGCTTAAAAAGAACGCCGCCAACTCTATGGACAATATCCACAAGGACGAAAGGGAGCTTTCTCCTAAAAGCAGCGGCAGTCAGAAAAGATTCATGGACGAAATTTAACAGCCATAAGAGAGTTCAGCTCCCTTATGGTTGTTTTTTAATGCTCAGGCGTTGATTCCACACCACTATTTTTCCACCTTTCGGCTATAATATATAAATAGTGACAAATTTCCGGATATTGCAAAAAAACTCTTGAAATCCGCTATATATAAGTAGTATAATGATAGGGTTGATTCTTAATGAAAGAGGTCGTTTTATGGAAAACAAGGTCCAGAAACCAAGTGAAGAAAAACTGAAACCAAAGCTGTTTTCGGTAATGAAGCACTATTCCGGTGAGCAGCTCGCTAAGGACATAGTATCAGGTATAATCGTTGCGATAATCGCCCTGCCCCTCTCCATAGCGCTCGCACTGGCATCCGGCGTTGGTCCGGAGCAAGGTCTCTACACCGCTATCGTCGCAGGCTTCATTGTTTCCTTCCTGGGAGGAAGCCGCGTTCAGATCGCAGGCCCTACCGCAGCATTCGCTACTATCGTTGCAGGCATTGTCGCTTCCGAAGGCATGGACGGTCTGATAATCTCCACCGTCATCGCCGGCATACTCATGATAATCATGGGCTTCTGCCGCTTCGGAGCTCTTATAAAGTACATCCCCAGCACTATCACCGCAGGATTTACCTTCGGTATCGCAGTTACTATCCTCGTCGGTCAGATCAAGGACTTCTTCGGTCTTACCTATGACCGCGAAGTCATGGAGGATAAGCTGGGTGTCACCTCTCCCATAGAGACTGTCGATAAGCTGAAGGCTATCGGTCTGTTTATCGACACTACCAACGGCTGGGCACTCCTCATCGGCTGCATCTCACTGGCTGTACTTATACTCTGGCCAAAAAAGCTTGAAAAGATACCGGCTTCACTAATAGCAGTCATCGTCTGCTCACTTATCGTCAAGCTCACTGATATGCACGTCAATACTATCGGCGACCTCTACTCCATTTCCTCTGCACCCCCGAAGTTCACTGCCCCCGACGTGAGCTTCACCAGAGTAAAGGCTCTCATGCCAAATGCTGTGACTATCGCTGTACTCGCCGCTGTTGAGTCGCTCCTCTCCTGCGTCGTTTCCGACGGTATGATCGGTTCAAAGCACCGCTCGAATATGGAGCTCATCGCTCAGGGTACCGCTAATATAGGCTCTGCTCTCTTCGGAGGCATCCCTGCTACCGGAGCTATCGCTCGTACCGCTGCAAACGTCAAGAACGGCGGACGTACTCCTATCGCAGGCATGGTACACTCAGTTGTGGTTCTTATAATACTCGTTTCCCTCATGCCCTACGCAAAGCTCATCCCCATGCCCACTATCGCGGCTATCCTCTTCATTGTCGCCTACAATATGTGCGGCTGGAAAAATATCAGGAACACCATAAAGTACGCTCCAAAGAGCGACATAATAGTGCTCTTCGTCACACTTATCTTCACCGTCATATTCGACCTCGTTGTGGCTATCGGCGTTGGACTCGTTCTCGCCGCACTCCTCTTCATGAAACGTATGGCTGATGTTACCGAAGCTCACGACTGGATCGAAAGCGTTGACGACGAGGATACCGATCCCGATAATATCTCCCTCAAGAAGATTCCTGCAAATACTAAGGTATACGAGATAAACGGTCCTATGTTCTTCGCCGCCTCAGAGAAATTCCGCTATGTTCTGGACGAGAAGAAGATCGACGTCCTCTGCATACGTATGAGGAACGTTCCCGCTATCGACTCCACCGGCGTCGAGGTGCTCCGTGACATCGTAAAGCGCTGTGAAAAGCACAATATCAAGGTCATTTTCTCCCACGTCAACGAGCAGCCTATGCGTGCCATGAACAAGGCTGGCTTCACCGAGCGCGTCGGCAAGGAAAACTTCTGTGACCATATCGACACCGCTCTTATCCGCGCAGCCGAACTTGAGAAAGAGATTGCCGCAAAACAAACAGCATAAAACTCAGTTTCATTAAGGGACGTTGCAGGGCGTCCCCTCTTTCAAAACAGTCCACCGGACTGTTTTGAAATTCACCCCTTGCGAAGCGCTTTGTGGCTATATGTGGGGCTTTGCCCCACACCCCACCAAAGGCGCTGCCTCTGGACTCCGCTAAAGGGGTGAACCCCCTTTAGAATCCCATTTTGAAGAAAACTTACTCTTCTGACAAGCAAAGCCGCTGACAATATATCAGCGGCTTTGTTCATTTCTTTAATACTATTGTACTAATCTTACTTTGTACCGAAAATACGATCTCCGGCATCACCCACACCGGGGATTATGTACTGATCCTCGTTGAGTCCCTGATCCATTACTCCGGCGTAGATCTCCACGTCAGGATGTGCAGAGCGGATAGCCTCAACGCCCTCCGGTGAACAAATTATGCACATGAACTTTATGTGCTTCACGCCGAGGCTCTTGAGCTCGGTAATAGCTGCAACAGCAGAATTACCGGTAGCAAGCATAGGATCGACTATAATAGCGTCACGCTCGGAGATATCCTCAGGCAGCTTGGAATAATACTTTATAGGCTCCTTGGTGTCCGGATCGCGGAAAATACCGATATGTCCGATCTTTGCTGCCGGAACAAGAGTGGTAACTCCCTCTATCATGCCGAGACCTGCACGGAGTATCGGGATGAAAGCAAGCTTTCTTCCTGAGATTATCTTCGTCTTTGCTACTGCAAGAGGAGTCTCCATTTCTATTTCCTTAAGAGGAAGATCGCGTGTTGCCTCATAGCATATGAACATTGCAATCTCTGAAACGAGCTCGCGGAACTCCTTCGTACCTGTATTTTTATCTCTTAAAAGTGAAATTTTATGCTGTACCAGCGGGTGGTCTATGATATGTAACTCTCCCATACTAACAGCTCCTTTCATTATTTTATTTTTTTCGATACAGTAGCATACCTCGCCGCGGGGAGTTATCCCCTCCCTGACAAATCTCTGCACCGTATCTGTTTTATGCATTTCAGATTTTTCCAGCACTCGTCCGGACTTAATGTTCTCAGCTCTGTGGTAGGCTTCCAGCCTGACTATATCCGTATTTTCAAAGGTATAGAGTATCAGCGCGGACAATGCCTCGCCGGCATAGCCTCTGCCCCAGAAGCGTTTGCCGATACAGTATTCTATCTCGGCAGTGTGTATCTCGTCCCATATCTTACAGAAGGCTATCTGTCCGATATTTTCACCGCTTGCTTTTTCAATCACCGCCCAGCGGTAACGGGATTTTTCTCCGGAGGTATACTCCCTGAGGAGCTCCCTCACCTGTGAGATACTGCTGTAAACAGGCTCGCCGTACTCGGTCTGTATGTCCGGATCGGAAGCCCAGTTCCTGAGCATATCCTCTGCGTCAGAATACCGGAACGAACGGCATATCAGCCGCTCAGTCTCAAAGGAACAGCTGCCGCTCATTTATTTTCAAGAGCGGTGATGAGGTCAACGCGGCGCTGGTGGCGTCCGCCCTCAAAGCCTGTGGTGAGGAATATCTCTGCAAGCTCGCAGGCAAGTCCAGGACCGAGAGTTCTCGCTCCCATGCACATAACATTTGCGTCATTATGCAGACGGGTGAACCTTGTGGAGAAGGAATCCGAACAAAGTGCAGCTCTTATTCCCTTTATCTTGTTCGCAGCCATGGACATACCGATTCCTGTGCCGCAGATAAGGATACCCTTTTCACATCTGCCCTCGGTTATCTCGCGGCAGACCTTTTCTGCCATATCCGGATAATCACAGGGCTCGCCGTCGGTACCCATATCCATGAGCTCGAAGCCCTTTTCGGAAAGAGCCTCGATGACTGCCTTTTTCAGTTCAACTCCGGCGTGATCGCAACCTATCGCTATCATTTCAATTACTCCAATCGTATTCAATTTGTTTTCAGCCTGTCTTCAAGGTCCTTTTCCGCCTTGACCTTCTGGAGATAGGATACCTCCAGTTCATCGGGAGATATGAGCACCGATGATGCTCCGGCAAGGCAGGTCCCGCAGGCATTCTGCAATCGTCCCTGCGGAGGCGCTATTATCAGCATAGGCGAGGGATATGCGCTGAAGAATTCCTCAGCACCGTCGCCGCACAGCAGTACCTCTTCTCCGTTGAAAGCCAGTGTTTCCGCCAGCTCGTTACGTGAGACTATCTTTTCCTCCCACATAGTCTCCACGGAATATCCGTCGCATTTATAAAGGCAGGTGTAAACGAGCTCTCCCCTCGCCTTCATTACGGAACAGATAGTGCCTTTATGGGAAATATTATTGCAGGCAAGAGCTGTGAGCGTGGAAACTCCGCAACACTTTATTCCCAGTCCGAAGCACAGGGCTTTTACAGCAGCAACTCCTATCCTGAGTCCGGTATACGAACCAGGTCCGTTGGCTGCTGCCACGGCACCAATGTCCGAAAGCCGTCTGCCGGACTGGGCTACTATATCCTTCACCATAGGCATTATCACCTGAGAGTGAGTCTTCTGGGTATACAGCGTGCTCTGGGCAAGGAATATTTCGGTATCAGTGTCGAAAAGCGCTGCCGAAGCTGTTTTACCGGATGTGTCGATCCCAAGAATCAGCAAATCTTTCACCGTCCTCTATTATTATCTCTCTGTCCAGCTCACTGAGCCTGTTTATGGTTATGAATATCGTGTCCGGCGGCAGGAATTCCGCTATATTCTCAGACCACTCCACAGCCGCCACATTTTCCTCAAAGGGATAATCGTAGAAACCTGTGGATTCAAGGTCGTCCTCCGACTCGATACGGTACATGTCAAAGTGGTAGAGCGTTATCTTGTCGCCGCGGTACTCGTTCACCAGCGCAAATGTGGGCGAGGTAACGTTGTCCCCCAGCCCCATGCCTACGGCGATACCTCGGGTGAAGGTAGTCTTACCTGCGCCGAGCCCGCCCTTATAGGCTATCATGTCCCCGGCACGGAGAAGCGCACCCAGCTTTTCAGCTGCGGCGATAGTCTCCTCAGGAGAATGTGTAACTATTCTTATCATATCAGAAGAGTCCTGAGATATTTCCGTTGTTGTCGCAGTCAATATTATATGCTGCCGGAGTCTTGGGGAGTCCGGGCATTGTAAGGATGTCTCCGGTGTAGATAACTACAAATCCGGCTCCGGAGGAAAGTCTTACGTCGCGCACTGTGATATTGAAATTCTTCGGCTTTCCGAGAAGCGCAAGATTGTCCGAGAGCGAATACTGTGTCTTGGCTATACATACCGGCAGATTGCGGAAGCCTATGCCCTCTATCTCCTTTATAGCCTTTTCTGCCTGAGGAGTGTATACTACTCCGTCGGCGCGGTATATCTCCTTTGCGATAGTCTCCACTTTATCCTTTATGGGGAGCTCAGTTGCGTACAGAGGTGCAAACTCCGAGCTGCTTCCGGAACAGAACTTTATAGTCTCGCATACCTTTTCTGCAAGGTCTGTACCGCCGGCGCCGCCCTTTGCAAATACCTCGCACATCGAGACCTCTACGCCCATTTCCGAGCAGAAGTCCTGTACGAATTTTATCTCAGCTTCAGTATCGGTGGTAAAGCGGTTTATAGCAACTACTACCGGTACGTGGTACTTATGCATATTCTCGATGTGAGTGCGGAGGTTCACTATGCCCTTCTCCAGAGCCCACATATTCTCCTTGGCAAGATCGTTCTTCTGAACGCCGCCGTTGTATTTCAGAGCCTTTATCGTAGCTACCAGAACTACGCAGGAAGGCTTCAAGCCGCCGTAACGGCACTTTATATCAAAGAATTTCTCTGCACCAAGGTCTGAGCCGAAGCCAGCCTCAGTTATGCAGTAGTCACCCAGCTTCAATGCCAGCTTTGTAGCGCGGATAGAGTTGCAGCCATGAGCTATATTCGCAAAAGGTCCGCCGTGGATAAAGGCAGGGTTATTCTCAAGAGTCTGTACAAGATTGGGCTTGAGAGCGTCTTTCAGGAGAGCTGTCATAGCGCCGCAGGCTCCGAGCTGATGTGCGAATACCGGCTCACCGCTGAGGTTATAAGCAACAAGGATATTTCCGATACGCTCCTTCAAGTCAGCAATGTCAGTGGCAAGGCATAGTATAGCCATTATCTCGGAGGCAACCGTGATATTGAAGCCGTCCTCTCTGGGAACGCCGTTTGCCTTTCCGCCCAGTCCCACAATAACGTTTCTCAGGGCGCGGTCGTTCATGTCGAGACAGCGTTTGAACATTATCCTTCTCTGGTCGATACGGAGCTCATTGCCCTGCTGGATGTGGTTATCTATGATAGCGCTGAGCAGATTGTTCGCGGAAGTTATTGCGTGCATATCTCCGGTGAAATGGAGGTTGATGTCCTCCATGGGGACTACCTGTGCGTAACCGCCGCCGGCAGCTCCGCCCTTGATACCGAATACAGGTCCGAGGGAGGGCTCGCGGAGGGCAAGCACTGCCTTCTTGCCTATCCTGCCCATTGCCTCAGCGAGTCCCACGCTGACGGTAGTCTTACCCTCACCGGCAGGAGTCGGGTTTATTGCAGTAACGAGGATGAGCTTTCCGTCCTCTCTGAAAGCGAGCTTTGAATAGAGCTTCTCTGAGAGCTTAGCCTTATAGTGGCCGTAGGGCTCAAGGTCGTCCTCATCTATTCCGAGACCGGCTGCGATCTCGTTTATCTTCTTCATTTTCGCATTCTGGGCGATCTCAATATCAGATAACATCATGTATACCTCCGATAACAATTATATATTATTATTTTACCACAATCGGGCAGAAAATGCAAGTACCGGCAGAAATATTCCCGGAAATGAAATGAGCGCCCTCACGGACGCTCATCTGTATTATTTTTTAAGTTCTGTAAGGCTGCTGAATGCATTGTCAACTACTTTGTCCTCAGGTGCCTTGGTGAAGCAGCTGACGATAGGTACAATGGCAAGGGATACCAGCATAGCAAAGGCTCCGGCATTTATGGGTGAAAGGATATTCAGCTTCCAGCCCATGTCGATGACGGACTTCTTCAGGTCGTCGAAGGCGCTGATGTTCAGGCTGAAAAGTACCATATGTGCCACGCTGATGCCTACGCCTGTGAAGAAGCTTGCCCAGCAGGCTGCCTTTGTTGTCTTCTTCATAAAGAGTCCGTAGAGGAACGGTCCGAGGAATGCACCGGAGAGTGCTCCCCATGAGTAGGACATAAGTGTGGAAATAGAAGCGTTCTTGTGGGAAGCAATGATAACGGATATTGTTAGGAATACTGCTATGAATACACGCATTACTGTCATCTGCTTCTTATCGTCAAAATTCTTTACGTGAGGCTTGATAAGGTCGTTGGTAAGAGTCGAGCTGGATGTGAGTACAAGGGAGGAAAGTGTGGAAAGTGAAGCGGAAAGCACAAGCACTACTATAAGTCCGATGAGGATATTCGGCATTGCCTGATCCAGAAGTGCAGGTACCATTTTATCGTAGATTATCTTTCCGTTGGAACCGCGCTCGATGAAGGTCCTCTCTGTGCCGTCGTTCTCAACAGCTGTGCAGTAGAGTCTTACGAAGCCGCCCATGAAGTAAGAACCGCCTGCTACTACGAGAGCGAAGAATGTGGATATAACTGCGCCCTTCTTTATAGCCTGCTCGTCCTTGATAGCGTAGAATTTCTGCACCATCTGAGGAAGTCCCCATGTACCGAGGGATGTAAGGATAACAACTCCCAGCAGGTTTATGGGATCAGGTCCGAATATGGAACCGAGAGTATTAGTCTTGCCCTTGTCATCTGCGAGTCTGTTAAGAGCATCCACAGCCTCGGATAAGCCGTTCTTCTCCTTGACAGTAAGGGCTACTACGGTAGCTATACCTATGAGCATGATGATTCCCTGAAAGAAATCATTGAGAGCTGTCGCCTTGTAGCCGCCAAGAGTTACATAGGCTGCTGAAAGCAGAGCCATAGCGATGATTATGTATGTAGCACCGTGCTCGCCAAGGTCGAATACCATTCCGAAAAGTCGGGAAAGTCCGTTGTATACCGAAGCGGTATAGGGAATGAGGAAGATGAACACGATAGCTGCGGAAACTGTTTTCAGAGCCTTGGAATCAAATCTGTGCTCAAAAAATTCCGGCATCGTCTTCGCACCGAAGTGGTTGGACATGAGGCGAGTCCTTCTGCCTATGAGGAAGAATGGGATAAGACTTCCGATAATGGCATTTCCTATGCCCACCCATGTTGCCGATACGCCGTACATCCAGCCGAACTGTCCGGCATAGCCTATGAATACTACCGCTGAAAAATACGTTGTACCGTAAGAAAATGCTGTCAGCCAAGAGCCGACGTTTCGTCCGCCGAGCATGAAGTCTTCAGTAGACTTTGTTCGCCGTGAGGTGTAAAAGCCAATTCCCACCATCATTGCGATGTAAATGGCGAGAATGACAAAGGTTGCGACTTTTGCGTCCATTTTTATCTCTCCGTTTCTGTCAGCTTACAGCGTTGAACCTGTAAAGCTTTAAATTAGTAAAGCAACTTTTAACATTATACTACACTTTACAAGCAATGTCAAGAGTTTTCCCGAATTTTAAGGAAATTTCCGCATAAAAATACCGGCACTGAGGTGAGCCTACTCTGCCGGAAGCGCGGCAAAAAATTACCGAGCCTATACTTTATAGGCTCGGTAACTAAATATTTACACTAATGGAAGCCGACTAACAATACCGGTCAATGTCAGTTACTGATCATTTGAACAGGTATCTCATAAAGTTATACATATGAGGCTCAACAGTCTGGTTACCGTGGTCACCCTGCGGGATAACATTCCAGAGATGCTCAACGCCGTTATTCTGGAGAGCCTTGTGGTAAGACTCAGGATATGTACCAACTACGTTGTCGTTTGCAGCTGCTGATATGAGAATTAGGTTAGGCATTACAGAAGGCTTGAACTGGCTCTCCTGCTTGAGTGAACCCTCGTGAGTCATGAACGTATCAGTTGTCGGGAAGATTCCGGGAGCAGGGCAAGCACCGCCTACATAGCCGTAAAGTTCGGAATTAGTGATACCTGTGTAGAGAGCCTCACGTCCGCCGAGAGAGAATCCGCTGATAGCTGTATTCTCTCTGCCTGTTGCAACAGAGTAATTCTGCTCCATGTAAGGCATGATGCTATTCTTTATGTCCTCACGGATGAGGTCGTTGTGGCGCATGAACTCCTGCGAGAACATATTTCCGCCACCGCCGCCTGTTACCATATTGCAGCTTACGATTATCATAGGCTCGCAGAGACCGTCAGCAAGGAGGTTGCCCAGCATTGTCTGCATACCCATCTGTACCATTGAATCCTCATTTCCGCCGATACCGTGCAGAACATAGAACACAGGGTACTTCTTGCTTGTGCTGTAACCTGCAGGAAGAATAACATTGATGCTCTTAGTGCCGCCGCCGTCCTTGGACTGATAGGTCTTCTTCTCTACCTTGCCGTAGTCAACGCCTGCACGCTTTGTATTGAAGCCGTTAGGAGCGCTTGTTTTCATATCGTTAGCTATTTGCTTCATCAGGTCTCCACCGCCGGAAGGTGTAGTACCGCCGGAAGTTGTAGTAGTTACAACAGAAGCTGTTGTCTGAGTTGTAGACTGTGTTGTTGTTACAGGATTATCAGACTGTGAGAACTTCTTGATTCTGCCGAGGAGGAAGTTGTAAACCTGAGTAAGGTCAGCTACTGTAACCTCGCCGTCGCCGTTTACATCGGCTGCCTTAGCGACCTTAGCATCATTCTTAGCGCCTGAGAATGTATTCATTGCACAGCGGCGGATGATAGCTGCGTCAGCAGCTGTAATGCGTCCATCGTAGTTAGCATCACCGGGAATGACCTTGTCATTGCCCTGTGTGGGAATTGTTACGGAAGGTCCGTCTATCTTTGTACCCTTAACTGCACCGTAAACATCGTCGATGAAGAAGTCCATTGTGCTGTCTTCGTCAGTCGTTTCTACGTAGATCTGCATTCCGGTTGCGCCTGCGGGGATCTTGAACTCCGTGTTTGCCAGCTGGATCCACTCGCCCTTGGGAGCTGCTCCGCTTGCGATCTCAGCGTAGTTGGTCTCGTTAGAGGAGTCTGTGTACTGCATTGTGAGCTTGAAGGAAGTTGTGTCTCCGCCTTCCTTGGTCATTGCTGCTGCTGAGAAGCTGTATGTCTCGCCAGCCTTGAACATTGAGGAGCTCA